>OBJE01000036.1_pt1 | contig 168589 bp, 138 predicted proteins | sample 1519681 | NCBI WGS metagenome assembly OBJE01 (sample SAMEA3888898, study PRJEB22519) | human gut metagenome | biome: human gut; feature: human-associated habitat; material: faeces | place: Denmark | collected 2011 | reverse complement strand
ATATTCGGCGTTTCTTTCAGCTAGACCACTGTGACAGCATACTCCGATTTTTCCAAAATAGAGAATTGTATGAAAGAATGTTGTCGGGGACTATGTATAATGATTTGTCTGCAGAACTGGTTCAGAGAAGAGAACAAGTCGTTTTTCTGACTAATGATTATAACTCTACTTATGGAAAACCCAAAGAGGTTCGTGAAGCATTATTACGCAAATTGTTGAAAGGCATTGGGAAGAATGTTCACTTCGAACCCAATTTCCGGTGTGAGTTTGGATTTAATATCACTATAGGAAACAACTTCTTTGCTAATTTTGATTGCATCATGTTGGATGGGAATCTTATTACAATAGGGGATAATGTCTTGTTGGGACCACGTGTCGGACTGTACACTGCAAATCATGCACTTGATGCTCGGGAACGCGTTATGGGAGGTTGCTATGCACGTCCGATTGTGATTGAGGATAATGTCTGGATTGGTGCAGGCGTCTATATTATGGGTGGTGTTACCATTGGAAGAAATTCGGTAATCGGAGCAGGAAGTGTAGTGACTAAGGATGTGCCGGAAAATGTGATCGCTGCAGGAGTTCCATGTAAAGTAATTCGGGAGATCACGGATAAAGATAAGACCGACTTTTTAGGGTAGGTTGGCGTGTGCTATTAAGAAAAGTCACATCACTTTTAGAGGACATAAACCGTTCTGAAAGTGATGTGACTTTTCTTATATAGGTAAGGCAACTAACCAGAATAGGAGTTGCCCGACTTAATCTTAGGATGAACCGTTAGCTGTTAGCTTTCGAATCATTATCTTCTTCGTCCTCTTCCTCTTTTTTCTTTTTGCCTAGTCCGAGGATACCAAAGATAAAATCTTTCAGATAACTTATTATACCGATAACGATCAATGCACCGAAGCCATAGATTAGAATACTGCCTCCCCATTTATCCCAGAAAGATGGCTCTGGAATGAGACTGGTAAGATCCTCTACATTGAGGTCTTTCTGAAGAGCTTCTATAAAATCGTCGGGAATATCATAATAGGTGTCAGGTTTGGATTCTGAAAACAGCACTAATACACGGCTACCATCTTTCTCAATATAACCCAGATCCAAATGTGAACCGTCATCTGTCTTGTAATAGGAACTGTCCGGCAAAGTAGCGACTTTAGGAATGTTAGCTGGAACGTTGATTTTTATACGGCGTGCTTCAGCACTAGTCATAAAAATGGTGATAAAGGCCACCAAAACAAATAAAAACTTTTTCATACTTTATAAATATTAAATTGATTGTGTCGCTATAAAGCCACTATTGTTGTTTTGCTGTATATTGATTTGGCAAATGTAGAAATTTTTTTCTAAAAACAGAATATATGGAGTTTTATTTTTTTTTAAGGCTCTGTTTCTGGTAAGATTTCATGGATTGAATGATTTTTTCGTCTTATCAATTTTGCGTTTTGTCTACAAACGGGATGCATTCGTCTCATTTCAAAAATCGGCAATCTTCTATACTCTATCTTCGTGACGAAATAAAAACAGAATAAAATCATGAAGATGAATAAAACTAGATTATTAGAAAAAATATCTATTCAGTCAGGTATCTCCGCAGATGAATGCAGCGCAGTACTCAAAACCTTTGAAAGAGTTCTTAGTGAAGAGTTAACCCGGAAAATACATCGTTATGGCGGGTGGATACTTTTGTTGGTTGCTTTGTTGGTATCCGCAGTGGCGTTTAGTCAGACACCGCAGAGAAAAGGACGGCCGGTACAGACAATCCGAGGAATGGTTATTGATGGGGATTCAAAACACCCGATACCGTATGCAACGGTGAGATTATCCGAAAAAGAGGGAGCAGGTACGATAACAGACAGTCTCGGTCGTTTCAGCATACCACAGGTTCCTGTTGGACGGCATACGGTAGAGGCAGCCTTTATGGGATATGAGCCGGGTATTTTCAGAGAGATACTGGTAACTTCCGCCAAAGAGGTTTATCTGGAAATTCCTTTGAAAGAAAGTGTAAACGAACTCAATGAAGTAGTGATTCGTGCCAGAACCAATAAAGAGGAGGCGATGAATAAGATGGCTACTACCGGGGCCCGTATGTTAAGTGTGGAAGAAGCGAGCCGCTATGCCGGAGGTTTTGACGACCCTGCTCGTTTGGTATCCTCCTTTGCCGGAGTGGCCCCCAGTGTATCCTCTAATGGGATATCCATTCATGGCAATGCTCCCCATCTGTTGCAGTGGCGATTGGAAGACGTTGAAATTCCCAACCCGAATCACTTTGCGGATATTGCCACATTGGGTGGAGGAATACTTTCATCTCTTAGTTCGCAGGTATTGGGTAATTCCGATTTCTTTACCGGAGCTTTTCCGGCAGAATATGGAAATGCGGTATCCGGTGTGTTTGATATGAAATTGCGCAATGGAAATAACCAGAAGAATGAGAATACGCTTCAAGTGGGCATCATGGGAATTGATGTAGCTTCCGAAGGACCGTTAAGTAAGAAGCACAAAGCATCCTATATTTTCAATTACCGGTATTCCACAACGGGACTTCTGAACTTGGAGGGCGGAAAGATGGACTATCAGGACTTGAACTTCAAACTGAATTTCCCGACACAGAAAGCAGGAACATTCTCTGTCTGGGGAACCAGCCTGATTGATAAATTCGGCAGTGATTTTGAAAAGAATACGGATAAATGGGAATATATGAGCGACCGTAGCGAATCAAAAGACAAACAGTATATGGCTGCCGGAGGTATCAGCCACCGTTATTTCTTCAACAATGACGCATCATTGAAAACCACTATTGCCGGTACTTATTCGCAACTGGACGGAGGAGCAACCATGTTTAACCACTCTCTGGAATCTACTCCCTATATGGATCTTAACTCGAAACATACCAACTTGATACTGACTTCAACTTTCAACCGTAAATTCAGTAACCGTTTTACTAATAAGACAGGATTTACGTATAATGCCATGTTCTATCAAATGAACCTTGCCATTGCTCCTTATGAAGCCGAATCACTGGAAACCGTATCTCAAGGAAAAGGCAATACGAGTCTGATATCTGCCTACAATAGTTCTTCTGTAGGATTGACGGAACGTTGGACGCTCAATGCCGGTATTTACGGGCAATTTCTGACCCTGAATAATAAGTGGTCTGTTGAACCCCGTATTGGTTTGAAATGGCAAGCTACTCCGAAAGCAACTTTCGCACTGGCTTATGGTATGTACAGCCGTATGGAGAAAATGGACGTCTATTTTGTAAAAACGAAAAGTACAGGAGACAAATCCGTCAACAAGGAACTCGATTTCACTAAAGCGCAGCACGTCATGTTGTCTTTTGGATACAAAATATCCGATCGCATGAATCTGAAAATAGAACCTTATATCCAATTTCTCCATGATGTGCCTGTGATGGCTGACAGCTCTTATTCCGTACTCAACCGCTCTGATTTCTATGTGGAAGACGCATTGGTTAATAAAGGAAGAGGACGCAACATAGGAATTGACATCACTTTAGAACGTTTCCTGGAAAAAGGACTCTATTACATGATTTCCGGTTCTCTTTTCGATTCCCGCTATCGGGGCGGAGACGGTGTGTGGTACAATACGAAGTTTAATCGGAATTATGTCATCAACGGACTGATTGGAAAGGAATGGATGCTGGGACGTAATAGACAGAATATTCTTAGCATCAATCTGAAATTGACCTTACAAGGAGGTGACCGGTATTCTCCGATTGACAGGGAAGCAACGATGAATCATCCTGATAAAGAGGTGCAATATGACGAAACGAAAGCTTTTTCTAAACAATATTCTCCCATGCTTATCGGCAACTATACCGTGAGTTACCGCATCAACAAGAAGAAAGTCTCTCATGAGTTTGCAGTGAAAGGACTTAACTTTACCGGTGCGAAGGAACACTATGGACATGAATATAATGTGAAAACTGGAAAAATAGATGTTAGCGACGGTTCTACAACATTGACAAATGTGAGTTATAAACTTGAATTTTAGATAACCGATATAGAAGTCCAACCGGAAAAATGTTTTATCTTCGTCCCCGGAGATAAAACATCTTCCCTGATTAAATACACGATGGCTGAAACAATAATAACAGACAATAAATCTACTTTATTATATCGATTTCTCGTTAGCCCGGAACTTCGATGGGCGCGTTATCTGGTGCTCATTATGGTGTTGGCTACCATATCATTCAATCAGGTTTTTATTATATTCCTCGATTACCGGGATATATTGGGAGGATGGATTTATACATTCACTTTCTTATATCTACTGACTTATATAGGAGTTATTTATCTGAATCTTTTCTGGCTCTTTCCAAAGTTTTTGCTGAAAAGACGCTATCTAAGCTACATATCCTTACTTTCGGTAGCAATGATGCTTGCCCTGGCAATACAAATGGCAACGGAATATGTATCTTATTCCTGCTGGCCGGAATTTTACGAACGTGCCTCTTATTTTTCCATACCTATAGTGATGGATTATATATCTTCTTTCATGTTGTCCACACTCTGCATGATAGGAGGAACAATGACTGTTCTCCTGAAAGAATGGATGATAGACCATCAACGTGTCTCACAAATGGAAAAGGTTCACGTACTTTCGGAAGTGGAACAGCTAAAAGAACAAGTCAGCCCCGAACTTCTTTTCAAAACATTACATCATTCGGGGGAACTGACATTGAGCGAACCGGAAAAAGCCTCGAAGATGCTGATGAAATTAAGTCAACTACTTCGCTATCAACTATATGATTGCAGCAGAACAAAGGTATTGCTTAGTAGTGAAATTAATATCCTGAATAATTACCTGACCTTGGAACAGAATTCCCAGGCACAATTCAATTATGAACTGCTTGCGGATGGAGAAGTAAATAGAACACTGGTTCCACCCTTGCTTTTCATTCCATTTGTGCAATATATTGTAAAATCAATCAACGAACAGCGAACATCAATCCCTGTTTCTCTCAAAATCCATTTGAAAGTAGAAGAGAACACAATAATATTCACCTGTCTTTGCCTACAAGTGAATCTTTTGGAAGATAAAGGACTTGAAAGAATCCGCCAAAGACTGAACTTATTATATGGCAATCGTTACAGACTATTCCTGACGACAGAAAGCATCTGGTTGGAATTGAAAGGAGGTGAAGTATGAACCTGAATACAGAACATAGAAGAATGGAAGATAAAAGTGTTACAGCTTTTTTGTTAAGTCCTCATTATCGGACATGCAGACATCTGTTACTGCAAATAATAGTTCTTTTGATGACTATTAATGTCTTTTGGTACGAACCTTTGCAGTCAGTTTCTTTTTGGCGGCGTTTTGGTGGATTCCTGGCATATTTTGTTTCCATTAATACGGTAATCTATATGAACCTGTATATATTAGTACCCTGTTTTCTGTTGAAGAACCGCTTAGGTCATTATGTCCTGGCGGCTGTCCTGACGAATTTGGTAGTCATCGTCTTCCTTTCAATCACCCAGGGATTACTCTTTGAAGTAATTCTGCCCGGAAAAGATCCTGGCAGATTCGCTACTTTCATTAATACTTTTTCGGGGATACTGACCATCGGTTTTGTTACCGCAGGTTCGGCAGCCATATCACTGTTTACCCATTGGTTGCGTTACAACCTACGTATTGACGAACTCGAGTCCACTACTTTGCAATCCGAACTGACATTTCTCAAGAATCAAATCAATCCGCATTTCCTTTTCAATATGCTGAATAATGCCAATGTCCTGATAAAGAAAAGTCCGGAAGAAGCTTCCAAAGTACTTTTCAAACTGGAAGATTTGCTACGGTATCAGATTAATGACAGTTCGCGTGAAAGAGTTTCGTTGGCTTCGGATATCCGTTTCCTGAATGACTATCTGAATTTGGAAAAGATACGCCGTGACAATTTCCAGTTTACGTTGAGGCAGGAGGGAGAAGTGGATTCCATTTGGATTCAGCCTTTATTATTCATTCCTTTTGTGGAAAATGCGGTGAAACATAGTTTTGATAGTGAGCATTCTTCGTATGTCCATGTATTTTTTAAGGTGGATGCTCACCGGCTGGAATTCCGGTGTGAGAATTCTAAACCGGCTGTTGCAGTCCGGCAGGGTAAAGTCGGTGGAATCGGACTTGCCAATATTCAGCGTAGGTTAGGATTACTGTATCCTGAACATTATAAGTTGGAACAAAAAGAAGATGAAAATCTCTATTCTGTAATTTTAAGTATAACATTATGAATTGTATCATTGTAGATGATGAACCCTTGGCACGTGAGGCCATGAAGTTATTGATAGACGAACTCGATAGCCTCCAGTTGATAGGCAGTTTTAACAGTGCTGCAACTGCTTCCGACTTTATGGAGCAACAGGCAGTCGATCTGGTTTTTCTGGATATTCAGATGCCCGGGATTACAGGAATAGAGTTTGCCCGTACGATTTCCAAAAAGACACTGGTTATTTTCACCACAGCTTATACAGAATATGCGTTGGATAGCTATGAAGTAGATGCAATCGACTATCTGATCAAGCCTGTCGAAGCGGAACGTTTTCAAAAGGCAGTGGATAAAGCGTTATCCTACCATTCTCTATTATTGAAAGAAGAGAAAGAAGCTATCGAAACGATTGTTGCCGCTGAATATTTCTTCGTAAAGGCAGAACGCCGGTATTTCAAAGTGAATTTCTCCGATATTCTTTTTATTGAGGGATTGAAAGATTACGTCATTCTTCAACTGAATGACCAGCGTATCATTACTCGCATGAGTCTGAAAGCTATATTCGATTTATTACCCAAATCTGTTTTTTTGCGTGTGAATAAATCCTATATAGTCAATACCGATCACATCGAATCATTTGACAATAATGATATATTTATAAAATCGTATGAAATTGCTATTGGTAATAGTTACCGGGACGACTTTTTTGAGGGTTTTGTAATGAAACAAAGATTGTGATTTTTCATTTTTGTTTGGTTACATAATTTTCAAATGGTATATTTGTAACCAAAATAAAGAATACGTGATTGGCACAACAGACTATATTAGTATTAAGTTAACTGATGAGACGCAGTTTCGTTCTATATTCGACAAATATTACATATCTCTATGTATGTTTGCTAATCAGTATGTCGAAAATGATGCATTAGCGGCTGATATTGTTCAGGAGTGCTTTGTGAAATTGTGGCAGTTGCGCGATGATTTCATGTATGTGCATCAGATTAAATCATTCCTCTATACGTCGGTACGCAATAAATCTTTGAATGAATTGGAGCATACCAAGGTAATGAACGAGTATGCACAGAAAGTTTTGGAAATGAGTAAAGATTCTTTTTTTCAAGACAAGGTCATAGCAGAAGAAAGTTACCGGATATTGGTGGAGGCCATTGAAAAACTGCCACCACAAATGAAAAGCATTATGCAACTGGCGCTTGAAGGAAAAAGCAATCCGGAAATTGCTGAAACACTGAATATTTCCGGCGAAACGGTACACTCCCAGAAAAAGATTGCCTACCGTAAATTACGTGTATATTTGAAAGACTATTATTACTTGGTTTTTTACTTTTTATAGTTTCTTTTTAAAAAAAACATTTTCAATACACCCTGATTTTCAATTCACCTGTTTTAGTATAAACAACGATTAAAACATGTGAATTATGATAAACCAACATTTCTATATTGCAAGACTCATTGCCAGATACTTATCTGATGAAATCGGGGAAGAGGAACAGGCGGTATTGACCCGGTGGAGAAATGAATCACCCGAAAACGAACGCCTTTTTCAGGAAATCTGCAAAGAAGAGAACATAAAGCAGAATATGCAGAAGCGGCAAACTTTCCATGCAGAGGACGGATGGGAGGGAGTGCAAAGAAAAATCCAACGCCATCGGTTCAGAAACCGGATATTGAATATATGTAAATATGCTGCCATTTTCATCTTTCCGGTGGCTATTGCTACTGTTGCAATATATAAGAGCGGTAATGAACCCCAGCCGTTATCTCAAGCAACGGAGCAAATTGTTCCGGGTGGTAAGAAAGCCGTTCTTATTCTGGATAATGGAGAAGCAATTGATTTGAAGTCCACCTCCGGTGTGGAATTGAAAGAAGAAGACGGTACAGTCATTCAGGTGGATTCTACAGCATTGAATTATCAGCAGGCTCCCGCCCGGACATCCGAGAAACTTGCATATAATAAGGTAAATGTTCCTCGTGGTGGTGAATATCAGCTGACGTTGAGCGATGGAAGTAAAGTACAGTTGAATTCTATGAGTTCCATCCGCTTCCCTGTTCAGTTTGCACAGGATTGCCGTTTGGTAGAACTGGAAGGAGAGGCCTATTTTGAAGTAAGCAAAACCGGACAGCCTTTTATCGTGCAAACCAAAGGGATGAAAATAGAAGTATTAGGAACTACTTTTAATATATCAGCTTACCCAAACGAAGAATATCAGACTACACTTGTCAGCGGTTCTGTAAAAGTACAGACTGAAAATGGAAGTAACCGGATTTTGAAACCATCGGAACAGGCTTGTATTACTCCGGGCAGCAACCAGATCAATGTACGCAATGTAGATACTGCATTTTATACTTCATGGATACATGGAAAGATCAATTTCAAAGATCAGCGGTTGGATGACATCATGAAAACTCTTGCCAGATGGTATGATATGGATGTAGTCTATGAGAATGAGGTGACCAAGGAGTTACGCTTCGGTTGCTATGTTAACCGCTATAATGAGATTACCCCATTGGTGAAATTGTTGGAGCAAACGGGTAGAGTAACTGTCACAGTAGAAGGAAAAACTATCAAAATATTCACTAATCATTAATCCCTGTTTTATGGAAAAACTACGTAATGTTGCCAGATTTGGGAAATATGGAAAACGTCTTTGTATGATGTTCCTTTTTCTCTGTATTACGACTTCAGGGCTGATGCGCGCATCTGTATTCGCACAGACCACGGTTACAGCCAAATTCAGAAATGTAACACTGAATGAGGTTCTTTGGGAAATTCAGAAACAAACGGACTTTACCTTTATCTACAGCACAAATGATGCGAAGAAAGTCAGAGTGGAAAATCTGGATGTGAAGAATGAGCTGATTTCTGAAGTGCTAAACAAGTGCCTGCGAAATAGCGGACTGACTTATACGGTTCATGATGGAGTAATTGCCATCCGTAAGGCTGAACCCGTTAGGACGGAAACTGTTGCACGTGAGAAATATACGATTACAGGGAAAGTAATTGAAGATAGTGGAGAGCCGATAATCGGAGCTAATGTCATCGTGAAAGGTACAACTAACGGTATGATGACTGATATGGATGGTAATTTTCATCTGGAAGTTACAGACAAGAAAGTGACTCTGATGGTTTCTTATATCGGTTATACGTCACAGGAAGTCGTTGCAACTCCCGGCAAGCCGATGAGTATAATCCTGAAAGTGGATAATAACCTGTTGGACGAAGTGATTGTAACGGGATATGGTACTTTCAAGAAATCGGCTTATGCAGGTTCTGCCAGTATCGTAAAGACAGATGCTGTGAAAGATGTGCCTAATGTATCTTTCCAACAGATGTTGGAGGGTGCGGCTCCCGGTGTCAGCGTGAATACCGGTTCGGGTATACCGGGTTCGTCAACGTCCATCCGTATCCGTGGTATGGGGTCGTTCAATGCCTCCAATTCTCCGCTGTATGTGGTGGATGGTATTCCCGTATTGTCAGGTAATATTGGTGCATCCGGTAGTGATTCCGGTTTGGATGTAATGTCTACCTTGAATACATCGGATATTGAGAGCATCACTGTTATCAAGGATGCCGCTGCTGCTTCACTTTATGGTTCGCGTGCAGCGAATGGTGTTGTCATTATTACCACGAAACAAGGAAAAGCAGGTAAACCGGTCTTTAAATTGAAATCGGATTGGGGCTTCTCTAATTTTGCCATGCCTTTCCGCGAATTGATGGGCGGACAGGAACGTCGTAACCTGATTCACGAGGGGCTTCGGAATTATGCTTTAACTTATAGCGGTAAGACCGATGATGAGGTAGGACTTCATCAGGGAATGACCGAGAATGAAGCATGGGCTTATGCCGATTCGAATATTGACCAGTATGCACCGATTCCTTGGTGTGGTTTTGTGAACTGGGATGATTATTTGTTCCGTAATGGTAGCCACCAGAATTACGAGTTTTCAGCTTCCGGCGGACAGGAAAAGATTAAATACTATACGTCCATTGGTTATATGAAGCAGGATGGTGTTACGATAAACTCCGGTCTGGAACGTATTTCTGCACGTTTGAATGTAGACTATCAGATGGCTAAATGGATGAATATCGGTGCAAAGATACAGTTCTCCAAAGTGAATCAGGATACTTATTCGGAGGGTACATCGTATACTTCTCCAATTTACGGTACGCGTAATGGAGCCACACCGTCTGACCCTATATGGAATGAAGACGGCACTTGGAACCGTGCATTAATCAAATTGGATGACCGTAACCCGATGTTATCAAATTCTTATAATTTTAAGAGAGAATATGCGACTCGTTCTTTCAATACTGTATATGCATCATTCGATATTTGGAAAGGAATCAAGTTTGCGTCTACATTCAGCTATGATTTTGTGATGAATAAGTCTCGTGCATGGAAAGATCCGCGCACCAGTGACGGTGACGATGATAACGGACGTTTCAGCAAGGATTACAATGATATTACCAATATGACATGGTCTAATATCCTGACTTATCAGACAAAGATCAAGAAAAAACATAATCTGGACCTTTTGGCTGGTTATGAAATCAACAGTAAGGAGTCGGATGGGCTGGGAACTACTATCTCTAATTTTGCACGCTGGGATAAACCGGAAGTGAACAATGGTGTAGTGTATCAGAGTATGGGAGGTTCTAACAGTACGACGCGTATTGTTTCTTATATCACACGTGCCAACTATGACTATGACAACAAATACTATCTGGGAGCGAGTTGGAGAACAGACGGAAGTTCGCGATTGGCAAGAGAGAATCGTTGGGGAAATTTCTGGTCATTGTCCGGTGCATGGAGAGTGAGTAGCGAGAGTTTTATGAAACCTCTTCAGAACTGGTTAAGTGACCTGAAACTTAGAGTTTCTTACGGTGTGAACGGAACATTGCCGTCTTCTTATTATGGATATATGGGATTGAGCAGTCTGACCAGTAATTATAATGACAATCCGGGTATCACGCAGTCGCAACTGGAAAACAAGGAACTGACTTGGGAAACCAACTACAACTTCAACTTCGGTATCGACCTGGGATTCTTCGACAACAGGCTGAATGTTACATTTGAATATTATGTCCGTACAACGAAAAACCTGCTTTACAGCCGTCCATTATCTCTTGCAACAGGTTTCTCCAGTTATCTTGCCAATATTGGTAAATTACAAAACAAGGGATATGAATTGGAAATTCGTTCAACTAATATCGAGACAAAAGATTTTCGTTGGAGCACCAGTTTGAATCTGGGACATAATGCCAATAAAATCCTGAAGTTGGACGGAGATTTGAAACAAGTAACCAGCGGGACATCTATTCATAAGGTCGGTTTGCCCTATTCTACCTATTACATGATTGAATTTGCAGGCATCGACCCGGCAGACGGCGAACCGATGTTTTATAAGAATACGACGGATGAAAATGGAAACCTGAACAAAGAAACTACTAAAGATCCTCGTAGTGCGGAAAAAGTGATACTGCAATGTGCCGATCCTACTATCACCGGTGGACTGGGTAACAGCATCTCTTATAAGTGGTTTGATCTGAATTTTAACGTGAATTTCTCTTTTGGAGCATGGAACTATGACGGCTCGGCAAGCAAACTGGAACATGGTGGCAACGGAACACTGAACATTCCTATTTATTACCGGAAACGCTGGCAGAAGGAGGGCGATGAAACTAACATTGAACGTTTTGTGATCGGTAGATCTATATCAATGACAGACTATGCTACGACACGCCGTTTATATAGTGGAGATTATGTTCGTCTGAAGAATCTGACTTTCGGCTTTACACTGCCGAAGACATGGACCCGGAAAGTGGGTATAGACAATATACGTCTGTATGCATCGGGCAATAACCTGCTAACTTGGGCGGCATACGATTATATTGACCCCGAATCGGGTTCATCACCTAGTTGGGATACTCCTCCGATGAGAACTTATACATTCGGTTTGGAAGTGAAATTCTAAGTGCATTAATCTATAAATGAATAAGTATGAAAAAGATAAAATATATAGCTTTAGGTGTCTTTGCAACCTTATTGAGTAGTTGCGGAAATGACTGGTTGGATTTGCAATCTTCCACAGCTATAGAAACCGACGGTTCATTGACCGAATTAAGGGATTTTGAATTTGTGCTGAACGGTGCATACAGCAGTATGCAGTCATCCAGTTATTATGGAGCGGATATGTTCTGCTATGGTGATTTGAGGGGAGATGACATGAAATCTTATAAGTCTTCCAGCACCAATGTCAGTTTCTATACATTCAAGTATAATAAGACGAATGGACCTAGTGGCTTCTGGGGAATGTACTACGGTATTGGTAAGAACCTGAACATTTTATTCAGGGATATTGAAAAGATAAAGCTTGTTCCCGATCGGGAAATTACAACTCCGAAACTGGAGAAACTGACAGAGCAGGAGTATTATAATGATTTGAAAGGAGAGGCTTTGGCAATACGTGCTTTGTTGCTGTTCGATATGACACGTATTTACGGGTATCCTTATCTGAAAGATAACGGGGCATCATTGGCTGTGCCCATTATTGATAAAGTGGTAGAAGATAAGAATATCAAACCTTCCCGCAATACGACTGCCCAATGTTATAAGGCTATCACAGACGACCTGACAGATGCGGTGAAGCTGCTTCGTCCGGTAAAGAAAGAGGGTAAAATCAATAAATGGGCGGCAATGACATTATTGAGCCGGGTTTACCTCTACATGGGTAATGACGGTGAGGCGTATAATGTGGCTGCTGAAGCTGTCAAAGGTGCCGAAAAACAAGGCTATAAGTTGTGGACCAATGATGAATATGCCGAGATATGGGCTACTCCGTTCAATAGTGAACTGTTGTTCGAAATTGTGAATCTGACAACTGATAGTCCGGGAAAATCATCCATCGGTTATCTTAGCACGAAATATAATCTGATAGCTACCGAAAAGTATTGGAAAGACTACATGAAAGATAATTCCGATGACGTCCGTAGTCAGATGGTTTCTACGGCAAGTAGCAGTAAACCTTATTGTTTGAAATATCCGGCACAAGGTTCTAAATCGTATGAAGATGCCAATATCCCGGTTTTCCGTTTGTCGGAACTCTATCTGAATGCGGCTGAAGCTGCGGTTAAGAAGAATGATATACCTAATACGCGCAAGTATCTGAAACCGATTTATGCACGTACGGGCAAGGACCTGGATGCTGTGGCGGACGAAGACATAAATTTGGATCTGGTGCTTGAACAGCGTCGCATTGAATTCTGGGGCGAGGGACAACGTTTCTTTGATCTGCTTAGAAACAACAAGAAAGTGATACGTGAAGACTATTTGAGCGAAGTTCCCAATGAAGCAGTTGAGTTTGATTGGAGTTATTATAAAATCGTTCTTCCTGTTCCTAACCACGAAATGGAGTACAATGAGAATATGGTTCAGAATCCGGAATATGAATTGCATTAATTAACGCATTAACGTATAGAAATTATGAAAAAGATATATAGCATCTATTTCCTTTTGGGTTTGTTCATCACGGCCTTTTATTCGTGCGGGGAAGATCTGACTCCCGTGGGACCGGATATAGCTGAAATCACTCATTTCCGTAATGATGGTCCTTACCTTTTCTATGAAAACGGTAAACTTAAAATTCTGGAAGTGACTAAAGATAATGCATTGAACATTCGTGAAGAGTCCGGATTACCGGCCGGATTGAAACTGGATGTGTATTCGGATGATAATCAACTCCTTTTTCAGGTACCCATTAATAAGATTGAGAATTTTGAACGTCCGGCATGGGAAGACCGTACAGAGTATGCTAAAACATTTGCCGTATCCGACCTTCACGGGCGTTTCGACTTGTTTGCCGCTATTCTGAAAACAGGGGAAGTGATTAATGATAAATATGAATGGATATATGGCAGTAACCATTTGGTGATTGATGGTGATATTTTCGATCGTGGGGCAGACGTGCTTCCTATTTTATGGCTCATATACAAATTGGAATTTGAGGCGAAAGCCGTTGGTGGCAGAGTGACAACCATCTTGGGGGATCACGAAGAAATGATAATGCGTGATAATCTGAAATATACGTATGCCAAATACAACACTCTTTCGCAAAGAGCGATGAACATGACCTATGGAAAAATGTGGGGACTGACGAATGTGATGGGTAACTGGCTGCGTTCTAAAAACACCATTCAGATTGTAGGTGAAAACCTTTATGTTCATGCAGGATTGAGTAAGGCGTTTATGGAACGCGAAGAGACGATTCCCGAAATCAATGAACTGGTGAGCAAGAGCATTTACCTTTCAAAAGAGGAACGGAAAAAACAATATCCGGAGATTGCCGATTTCCTTTATAGTGATAGTTATAACGGTCCGTTGTGGTATCGCGGAATGGTTAAGACTGGCAGTGAGTACAGTCCGATAAAAGAAGCGGATGTAGATAAACTTCTGGCTCAATATGATGTCAAACGTATTATTATTGGTCATACGGAAAATAGTCGTGTGAAGTATACCTATGATAAAAAGGTATATGATATTTGTGTCAATCATCCCAAGGCTTTTGAAAAAGAAACTCGTGCCGTAGTTATTGAAGGAGATGATATTAAAGCCATCAATGACGAAGGAGAATTAGTAACGATTAAAAAATAAACTTCAAGAAAGAAAAGAATATGAGTACTCGTTTTTTGAGATTATTTCTTTCCACTCTTGTTCTCGTTTTAATAAGTTCCGGCATTCAGGCCGGAACTTATCATTCAGGAGATAAGAAGAAAGAGAAAAAAGAGAAATTGTCTGGTGACGGACCCTATATACTCTATCAGGCAGACGGTAGTACACGGGTTATTAATGTCAATAAGAAAGGACGGATTACAGACAAGACTTATGCGACATTACCTAAAGATTTCAGTTTCCGTGTGACGGATCATGAGGGACGGTATCCGTTTGATGTAAAACTCCATCCATTAAAAAGACCGGAGTGGCAATATACCCGTCCGGAAAAAGTTTTTGTGATGTCCGATCCTCATGGGCGGCTGGATTGTGTGATTAGTCTGTTGCAAGGAAATGGAGTGATTAATGATAACTATCAATGGAATTTCGGTAGCAATCATTTGGTGATTATCGGAGATATTTTTGACCGTGGCAAGGATGTACTGCAGATTTTTTGGCTGTTCTATAAATTGGAAGACGAAGCGGCTAAAGCAGGAGGTCATGTCTCTTTCCTTTTGGGAAACCATGAGGCTCTGGTGTTGTCCAACGATCTTCGCTATACAAAAGATAAATATAAATTGCTGGCAGAAAAACTGGGAGTGGAATATTCTTCATTATTCGGCACAAATACCGAATTGGGGCGTTGGCTTGCAACACGTAATACAATGCAAATCATTGGAACCGATTTATATGTACATGCCGGATTAGGAAAATTATTCTATGATAAGGACTTGAATATCCCCACTGTAAATGAGGAAATGAGCCGGGCACTTTTCATGAGCAAAAAAGAGCGTAAGGCACTTTCTCCATTGACTGATTTTCTGTATGGCAATGACGGTCCGATCTGGTATCGCGGCCTGGTGAGAGAAGATCCCAAGTATAAACCGTTGGTACAGGACTCTTTACAAATGATGTTGGATCGTTATATGGTAAAACACATCCTTGTGGGGCACACTATCTTCAAGGATATTTCAACCTTTTATAATGGTAAAGTCATCGCTGTCAATGTTGACAATAAGGAGAATCGGAAGAAAAAACGTGGACGGGCTGTATTGATAGACAATGGGGTTTATTACGTTGTTGGTGACGACGGTGTTCAGAGAAAACTATAATGAGCCTAATTAGAACTAGCCCTCTATCCATCTTCAAAAGACGAATAGAGGGCAGTCACCATGACGAGAAAAAAGTCGAAGTCTATTACTTTGCTTCGTTATTTTGTTTCAGAAGAAATTCATCAATTGCTTTTTTAAGCTGGTCTTTGGGCATAGCTCCCTGCATGATTCTAGGTTCCTCTTTCATCGGAATCATCAATAGGGTAGGGATGCTGCGGATACCGAATGCCGCTGCCAGATCTTGTTCTTTGTCCACATCAATCTGATAGATATCTACTTTACCGCTATATTCTTTACTCAGTTCTTCCAGAATCGGGTGCATCACCTTACATGGACCACACCAGGTAGCATAGAAATCTACGATCGCAGGACGGCTGCCTTCAAATTTCCAATCGTTCGGATTGGCTTCATAATTATATACTTTCTTTAAAAAATCTGCTTTATTTAATGCTACTACTTCCATTTTATTGTCCTCCTTAGTTGATTCATTACTCTTTTTATTTTCTCCGCTGTTGCCTGCGCAAGCTGTGGTTGCCAATACAACGGCAAAAGCACTCAATAAACCTTTCATTAGTTTCATATACTATTCTTTCTTTTTGTTTTCTCTGTTGCAAAGATAGGGGATATAAAGGGAGTAAAAAATAGCAATTTGACAGAAACTCTTGGCAAAACTTCCCTCGGATAGTTACTGAACGCTAAAATTTGTCTATTATTCTTTGGAGGAAATAAAAATAAGCACTACTTTTGCCGCGATAAAATGAGTATTCACCCTTTAAAAACAGATGGAAAGGGTATTAATTATGTTGGAGCTATAATATTTTCAAATTAGGACTAAGTTGTCTCGTCGGGAGGATGAGGCTTTGCAACTTATTGTTTTTACACTGAACCTATGGTTCTTATATTGACCGCAATTCTACAAATAAGCGGCAATCGTTGATTAGTCCTGCAATCACTTTTTATATTTTAAATTAATCACTTCAATGCGATGGTGGGGTATTTCATATCCATATCCAAAGCATTGGTATCACGTGTATTGCATTGTTGTCTGCCGGTGAGGCCGACAGGGAATGCTGTATGCGAACGAAAAAAGAGTATGGGAATACGATTAAAAGATTTAAGCAAACTGGGATACCGGGATAATGTTGCCCGTAGTCTGGTAGTGAACATTGTGAGCAAACATTGCAAATACGACACTAAAGAACAGATTGAAATGACATTGAGCGATATACTCGAGCATCCCGAATCTTACAAAAATAATGAAATTTGGAATAAGCTGGCCGAACGCCTTTCGCCTACTATCATAGCGAAAGAGTTTATAGCTTATGATTTATTGGATGAGCCGCTGATGTATAAAACCTATGGAGGTAAATTTATCGAAACGCTTGCCAAACAACAGATGAACCTGGCTATGCGCTTACCTGTAACGGTGGCCGGAGCATTGATGCCTGACGCTCATGCCGGATACGGGTTACCTATCGGTGGAGTGCTTGCTACGGATAATGTAGTGATTCCGTATGCCGTAGGTGTTGATATCGGTTGTCGGATGAGCCTGACGATATTTGATGCCAGCGCCGACTTCCTGAAACGATATACCTATCAGATGAAAGAAGCCTTGAAAGATTTCACCCATTTCGGTATGGATGGCGGATTGGTTTTTGAGCAGGAACATGAGGTGTTGGATAGGGAAGAATTTCGTTTGACGCCTTTGTTGAGAGATTTGCATGGAAAGGCAGTACGTCAACTGGGGAGTTCCGGTGGTGGCAATCATTTTGTGGAGTTCGGCGAGATCGCTCTGCAAGAAAATAACGTGTTGAATCTTCCGGAAGGAAATTATCTGGCATTGTTGTCACATTCCGGTTCACGAGGATTGGGAGCTGCCATTGCCAAACATTACAGCCTGTTGGCACGTGAAGTGTGCAGGCTTCCCCGTGAAGCACAGCATTTTGCCTGGCTGGATTTAAACACTGAAGCGGGGCAGGAGTATTGGATGAGTATGAATCTGGCAGGCGATTATGCTCGTGCCTGTCATGAGCGGATTCATTTGAATTTGGCGAAAGCATTAGGGTTGAAGCCGCTCGCTAATGTCAACAACCATCATAACTTCGCTTGGAGAGAGGAAATAGCACCGGGGCGTATGGCAATCGTGCATCGCAAAGGAGCTACTCCGGCACAGAAAGGACAAGCGGGATTGATTCCCGGTAGCATGGCTACTGCAGGTTATCTGGTTTGTGGCAAAGGGATGGAAGCTGCTTTAAATTCGGCTTCTCATGGAGCCGGCAGGGCGATGTCCCGCCAGAAGGCAAAAGATAGTTTTACGCAATCGTCTTTGAAGAAACTACTGTCGCAGGCGGGAGTGACTTTGATTGGTGGGAGCGTGGAAGAAATGCCACTGGCATATAAGGATATTGACAGAGTGATGTATACGCAGGAAACGCTGGTGGAAGTGCAGGGTAAATTTATGCCTCGCATCGTTCGAATGAATAAGGAGTGATACGATGAAAGAAATTAGTATTTAATTAAAAAAAGAAAGAAATGATATCAGAGAAATATGGTCGCACTTATCACTATCCGTTCTCTCCCGGAACGACTAGTGACGATCGGATTAACCATACGTATTGGGAGGACATCCAACGGATTCGGACATTGGTGCATACCGAGAAGCTGGATGGAGAGAATAATTGTTTAAGTCAGTGGGGCGTCTTTGCCCGTTCGCATGCGGCTCCTACTACTTCACCCTGGACGAGGCAACTGCGTGAGCGTTGGGAATTGATAAAGAATGATTTGGGTGATATAGAAATCTTTGGAGAGAATCTATATGCCGTACATTCCATAGAATATCAGCGATTAGAAACGCATTTTTATGTCTTTGCAGTCCGTTGTATGGATCAGTGGCTGTCATGGGAAGAAGTAAAGTTTTATGCAGCTTTATTCGACTTTCCTACTGTTCCGGAGTTGAAGATAGAGTCTGTTTCCGGTTTGACACCGGAACTATTAAAACAGGAAATCATCCGTATGTCACAAGAACCGGCTATCTTCGGCTCTTGTGATCCGTGGACGAAAGAGGTTTGTACCCGTGAGGGAGTAGTCAGCCGCAATGTCGGAGAATATCCGGTAAGCGAATTTGCACATAATGTATTTAAGTATGTGCGGAAAGGACATGTTAAAACAGACGAGCATTGGACACGTAACTGGAAGCGTGCCCCGCTTGTTTGGGAATTTAATAATGAAAAGGAGGAATAAAGATGAATTGGAAATTGATAGAAGATAAATCGTGGTGCTCACTCGAACAACAGTTCGAGTGGGTGTACGAAATGAATACTGTTCAGCAGGATATTCGTTATCATGCCGAGGGAAGTGTAGCCGAACATACCCGTATGGTGTTGAAGGCATTGCAACAGTCTTCCGCTTATCATTCTCTTTCTACTTTGGAGAAAGAACTTATTTGGACATCTGCCTTGTTGCATGATGTTGAAAAACGTTCAACTTCCGTGGATGAAGGAGAGGGGCGGGTATCTGCTAAAGGACATGCCAGAAAAGGAGAGTACACTGTACGCACTATATTATACCGGGATTGTCCTGCTCCATTCCATATCCGGGAACAGATTGCATCTTTAGTCCGGTACCATGGATTACCTGTTTGGCTGATGGAGAAGCCTGACTCTGTGAAGAAACTCTGTGAAGCTTCTTTACGGGTAGATACTTCATTGCTAAAGATGTTGGCCGATGCTGATATCAGAGGACGCATTTGTGAAGATAAGAATGAACTGCTGGAAGCACTGGAACTGTTTGAGATTTTCTGCCGTGAACAGGATTGTTGGAAGAAACCAAGAGAATTTGCCACTGATTATGCACGTTTTCATTACTTCCATACTGAAGACAGTTATATTGATTATGTCCCTCACGAACAGTTTAAATGTGAAGTGACGATGTTGTCAGGACTTCCGGGAATGGGGAAGGATTATTATATTCAATCTGCTGGCATAGATGTTCCGGTGGTGAGTTTGGACGTCATTCGTCGAAAACACAAATTGAGTCCCACGGATAAGTCTGCGAATGGATGGGTAGTGCAAACAGCGAAAGAGGAAGCCAGAACGTATCTCCGCAAAGGTCAGGACTTTGTTTGGAATGCTACTAACATAACTCGTCAGATGCGTACTCAATTGATTGATTTGTTTGTTGATTATGGTGCAAAAGTAAAGATAGTCTATCTGGAACAACCATACCACATTTGGCGTCAACAAAATAAAAGCAGGGAATATGCACTTCCTGAATCTGTTTTAGATAAAATGTTGGATAAACTGGAGGTTCCTCAACTGGCGGAAGCGCATGAAGTGGTATATCATGTGGTATAAGCAACTAGAAGAATGGGACAAACATAAAAAAGCCTGCCACATTGATACAGCAGGTTCTCCTACTGTGGACTTTGATAAAGAGCAAGAATATAAATCAAAAAGAAGAAAGAAAATCTGGATAATTTAGAGCTTATAGCAATAAACTCAACACTAAACTTCTGAAAATGTCTTTCATATAGATTATTGGATATATGCGCAGCGTGTTGGATATATATGTCCAATGTGTTGGGTATATATACCCAACAATTCAGGTATTAATATCCTAGCGATAGAGTATTAATACTTTTCCACCTTTGCAACTTATCACGAACGACTAGATGTTTTAGTTATATTATGCAGAAGATATAATAAGTTCTATTGCATCTATTACTAATTTCTCCTTGTCTTTTAGCTAATTCATCCGCATAAGTTAATCTGTTGCACTTGAGTAACTACTCATCTACACTTGTGTAACAGTTACGTAGCACTTGTCCATTCGGTAAATTACTCAACTGCAAGCAAACAGTGATTATCTAAAAGATATCTTTACCGACAACAAAGAAATAGATGCGTTGAGGCCGAAGTGTGATGAAAAGGATAAAAACAAGACATCCAAAATATTAAAACTCAAATGATTAAAAAGAAAGTGCATTTTATCTTCTCCCAAAAGCAAAAACTCTATATACGTTTTCTGTAAACTTCTCTTATTTCTACGCTTTTTTAGAACCAAGTCATTGATTATAAGCACTGCCACATTTTTGTTTTCCCCCGTATAATACTTGAATAAAAGACAAAAATGTGGCAGAGAGTTATAGTTTTTATTGGTGTTCAAATCAGTACGAAAATGAGCTGAATGCTTTGCCATCTAATGGCTAAGCGGAAATATTTATCGCGCTTTGTTAACGGTACTATTATCTTCTTCTATTTTTGGGGAATTAACTGAAAATATAAACAATAATTCCGGTAATCGCTACATATACTAATGCATACGGAATAGCCGCTTTCAGTATTTCACCTTCTTTTCCCTGTTGGTTTCCGGCAGAAGTGGCAATAGCAATACTTTGCGGAGAGATAATCTTACCACCTGTAGCGCCTACTGTATTTGCCGCAGACAACCAATCCGGACTGACATGAATCTGTCCTGCCACACTTGCTTGCAACTTGCCGAAGAGGATGTTGGAAGATGTATCGCTTCCGGTGATAAATGTTCCCAGACAACCGATGACCGGAGCAAATAACGGATACAAACTTCCGGTAGCCGTAGCCAGTGCTGTGGCAATCACAGCGATCATTCCAGAACTATCCATAATAGTAGATAACCCCACGAGGCAGATAACCGTAATGAATGTTTTCTTCAACTGCTTCACGGTATTCCAAAGAACGATGAACAGATCTTTTACTTTAGCCCCCTGAATCAATCCACCGATAAAAGTACCGATGAAAAGCAATACTCCGGCATGAGTCAGCCAGGAAATAGTATAATTGACGGTGGACGCATTGATAGGCAGACTGATTCTCGTAATCCAATTGTTCTCTAAAGTATGACGCAATCCCGGAAAGAGCGGACTGGTCAGGATAATCAGAAACAGAATCAGTAAATAAATGCTCCATGCATTTAATATATCTTTCGTTTTCAGATGGCTTTTTCGTGCTTTCTCTTCTTTAGATGCAGTAAGTTTTCCATAAATAACGATTACGATAATAGAAAGAATACTGCCGATTATGGCCGGAGATTCAGCACCCATATATTTTGCTGCCAGATATTGACTGACTAAAGAAACTCCGCCTACCAATAAAGCCAGGAATATATTTTTCGGGAGCGATTTAAGTTTGGAGTCAGTAAGGAAAAGTAGAACCAGCGGAATCAGGAACATTAAAACGGATAATTGCAATACGACATTTGTACTAAGATGCAATACGTCCAAATTCGTTTCTTTGGCCAATACCAATACCGGAGTTCCGATTGCTCCGAAAGCAGTGGCTACACTATTGGCAATCAGACTCACCGTTGCCGAAAAGATAGGCTTGAATCCCAGACTGATAAGAATTGCCGCCGGAATAGCTACTGCTGTTCCGAAACCGGCCATAGCTTCCAATAGACCTCCGAATCCCCAAGTCAGTAATAACACCTGAATACTTTTATCGGTAGAAATAGAAGCGAATTGCTGTTTAATAATCTCCATCTTTTCAGTTTTCAACAATACATTATAACTGAAAATAGCCATCAGAATAATGATTAAGATAGGAGAGACCGCTTTTAATGCTCCATATAAAAAGGAGTAAAACAGATTGTCTACCGAGAAAGCGAAGCCGAAAAGAGCAATCAGCATCGTCACAATCAGAGAAATGATACTACTTTTATCACCTGACATTTTAAAAAATGCCATCAGTATAATCAACAGTAACACAGGAATAACGGCAAGGATCAAGGTCATAATTATCAGATTTAAAAAGTGGAACGTCGTTTATTATTGATATAACAAACGAACGCCCCACTTTGGTCGGTTGAATAAATAGATTTTTCTGTTTATTTCATCTTCACACTTAAAATTTGTTGTAATTGTTTTAAGTTGGCAAGGGCAGCTTCGTTACCTAGCTTTGCTGCCTGCTCGAATGCAGCCATGGCACGGTTGATGTCTCCGTTAAGGAAATTGTAGACTCCGGTATTGTTTATAAACTCGGCAGTATTATGATCGGCTTTCTCCATAAACTTCACTGCTGCATTCAAATCCTTTTGTGATAATGCGACGGCTCCTGCGTTCAGGTTAGCTACGGCGTCAGTAGGATACATACGTACGGCAATATCGAATACATTCACAAAATCTTTGCTGCCTTTCGGATAACTGTTGGCCACCTGATACATTTCGTTCAGACTAAGATATTTCGGATTTTCCCGGATAATGATACGCCCTTGTTCAACATCGAAATTGACAACGGTATAGTCGATCTTGCAGTTTACTTTACGCAATCCCGGATAAATCTCTTTCAGCATGCTACGGTAAGGAGCTCCGCCGCCTACACGCATGATTTCCTGTTTACGTTTGGCATCGTCAGTCGTATTCTTGATGATGTTCAGGAATGTTTCCTTCTCCTTCATCGAAGAAGATTGGAGTGCTTTTACTAATCCATCCCAGTTTTCTCCACCGAAAGTCACTTTATATAGTTTGGAAGACACTTTTTCGTTCTTGACCAGATAATCCTTCAAAGCTTCCGCACGTTTTTTGGAAAGCTGTTCATTGAAGGCAAGAGGTCCTTCCGGCGAGGCGAAACCTTCGATACTAATACCTTTCACAGTCAGGTTCCGGTCATTCTGTATTTTGTCAAACATGGCATGGATATTCACCAATTCAGCATGATTGTTCATGAAGTCGGTCTGAATTACCGATTTGTTGACCGGGAAATCCAGATGAGCTTCATATTGTTCGCTACGGTTTTTGACCACTTCTACGGTTGGCTGGATATAGGCAATGATAGGAGACATAGCACTTAAGCGTTTGGCTTCGGTAGATACATCATTGGTAATCAGTTCCTGTGCATTCATTTCCTGATAATTGCCGCATCCGCATAAATTCTCTACAAGTTGCAAACTGGCATTAGCCATCCAGGGTTTGTAAGGAATCACCTGCGTATAATTAAAAGTTTCCCTTTTATTATAAGGAACGATAATGGCGGTTGGTTCTTGCTTGGTTATTGCCAGACCGCGGATATATGCTTTTTCGCGTCTTTTACCATTGACGATGATTTCTTGCAAAGGTACATTATGCTGTCCGTCCGTCAGCAGGGGGATAAGGCTTAAACTTCGGGCGGAACCTATTGTCAGATTCTTCATGTCGAAAGTCATGCCGACATAAAGAGAGTTACCTTGTTGCCATAAAGATACGTTTGAGAGAGTGAGCGCATCGTTCAGGAATTTTTGTGCATGAGCCGGCAGAATAGTGGCTGCAAGAGCTATAAATAGATAAATAAGTTTTCTTTTCATCATTATAAGTTTTAGAAAGTTCGATTATTTGATGACATAAATGAAGCTAAGACCGATTTTAGTCGGGCCGAAATAATTACGGGTGTTGTGTCCCAGCTTTTCACATTTACAATCACGGGCATATTTATCATATTCCAGACGGGCATATCCCACGCCGATGGTTGCTTCCATACTCCAGCGCTTGCTTATGAGCCATTGGTATCCATAGGAAATGCCGGCTCCGTACAGATTGCCGTCGTAACGGTCATGTCCCATTCCGAATATATTCAGATTGCTGACATTCATTTCTCCGTAATGTCCGTGCAAACCGAAGAAACTTCCGTTGAAACGTTCGCAGAGCCAATAGCGTAATTCCGGCTGAACGAGCCAATGCTTGATTTGACGGTCGTCACCAAACTTCCACGGATTGTAATTACCGGATATGTCGAGAGTCAGTTTCTTTGCCAGTCCCACTTCGATTCCTAAGTTGGGTGTAGTAGTGGCCCAATAGAGAGCATTGGTCTTGATGGCAAATTTGGGTAGATAGGTTTCATTCCGTTGTACCTGTGCATGAATACTTGTACCGAACACGAGCAGGAAACCGGCTGCTAATAAGATTTTAATTGTTCTCATTTTGTTAGGGTATAGGTTTTATTAAAAATGATAAGCGATAAACAGAAAAGCATGGACATTTGTTGTCGCAACCTGCAAAAAAAGCTTCCTGAATAAATAGAAAAAGATGTTTTAAGGCATAAATGCTAACAAATTCCGTACACGATGCGTTCATTATATAAAAGTATCTTTGTGTAATCAATATGACAATGATTTCATTTATTACTATTTATTTTTACACACATACAATTTTAATAACTACAGCCTATGAAAGAGCTTATTAACAATCTGGAAGAATTGAACAGGAAAGCAGAAAAAGGCGGCGGAGACGCTCGCATTGAAAAACAACATTCTGTGGGCAAACTGACCGCCCGTGAACGCATCGATTTATTATTGGAGAAAGGTTCGTTTATCGAACTTGATAAGTTGGTAACCCATCGGTGTACCGATTTCGGTATGGAAAAGCAGAAATTTGCCGGAGACGGGGTGGTGACGGGATATGGTATGATTGGCAAGCGCTTGGTTTATGTATTCGCACAGGATTTCACCGTATTTGGAGGAGCTCTTTCAGAAACGCACGCTAAGAAGATCTGCAAAGTGATGGACATGGCTATGCAGATGGGAGCGCCTATCATCGGATTGAATGATTCGGGAGGCGCGCGAATTCAGGAAGGGGTACGTTCTTTGGCCGGATATGCCGAGATATTCCTGCGTAATTCTATGGCATCCGGAGTGATTCCACAGATTAGCGCGATCATGGGACCTTGTGCCGGTGGTGCGGTTTATTCTCCTGCATTGACCGATTTTATTCTGATGGTGAAAAACTCCGGTTATATGTTTATTACAGGACCGGATGTGGTGAGAAGCGTGACACAGGAAGAAGTGACTAAAGAAGAACTCGGTGGAGTAGGCGTGCACATGACAAAGTCCGGTGTAGCCCATCTTTCTGCGGAGAATGATATTGAGTGCATCAATTATATTCGCGAATTGATCTCCTATCTGCCGGGGAATAATATGGAAGAGCCTCCGTTTGTAGCGACCAGTGATTCGCCGACTCGCCTGACTCCGGAACTGGCAGATTTGATTCCGGCCAATCCGAATCAGCCATATAATATAAAAGAGATGATAGAAGCGGTGGCTGATGATAATAGTTTCTTCGAACTTCAGGCAGAATATGCTGCGAATATTGTGACGGGTTATATCCGCCTGAATGGAAAAACGGTGGGAGTGGTGGCTAATCAGCCATTGGTGCTTGCTGGTACACTGGATATCAATGCGTCTGTCAAAGCCGCCCGTTTTGTCCGCTTCTGTGATGCTTTTAATATTCCTTTACTGACATTGGTAGATGTGCCGGGATTCCTTCCGGGAGTCGATCAGGAATATGGTGGAATTATCCGTAACGGGGCAAAACTGCTTTATGCTTATTGCGAGGCTACGGTTCCGAAAGTGACGGTTATTACCCGCAAAGCATACGGTGGTGCTTACGATGTGATGAGTTCCAAGCATATCCGTGGAGATGTAAATCTTGCTTTCCCTACTGCCGAAATCGCAGTGATGGGACCGGATGGAGCTGTGAATATCCTTTTCCGTAAGGAAATAGATAAAGCCGAGAAACCCGAAGAGAAACGGAAAGAACTTCAGGATGATTATCGCGGAAAGTTTGCCAATCCTTACCGGGCGGCGGAACTGGGATATGTGGATGAAGTGATCGATCCGGCGGTAACCCGTTTGCGGTTGATTCGAAGTTTCGAGATGCTTGCCAACAAACGGCAATCGAATCCGCCTAAGAAACATTCCAACCTACCGCTTTAGGCTTGTTTATGGATTGAATTTAGGCACGGATTACGCGGATTTCACGGTTGCTTTATGTGGTAACCTTTATTCTGCAAGCAGTGTAATCCGCGTAATCCGTGCCTAATATTATTTGATTGCTCTTTTAAGTTTTTATTTCTAAAAAGAAAAAGATTATGATAAAGAAAATATTAGTAGCCAACCGGGGTGAGATAGCGATGCGTATCTTCCGCACTTGCCGGGTGATGAATATCTCGACAGTGGCTGTTTATACCCATGTAGATCGCGGGGCTTTGCACGTCCGTTATGCAGAAGAAGCCTATTGCATTTCCAATTCGCCGGAAGATACCTCTTACTTGAAGCCGGAATTGATATTGTCCATTGCCAAAAAGACCGGAGCCGCTATTCATCCGGGATACGGTTTCCTGTCAGAGAATGCGGATTTTGCCCGTCGTTGTGAAGAAGAGGGAGTGATTTTTATCGGACCGAGTGCGGATATTATTTCCAAAATGGGAATCAAGACGGAAGCCCGTAAGATTATGCGTGAAGCAGGATTACCCATTGTGCCCGGAACCGAAACGCCCGTACAGGGCATTGATGAGGTGAAGAAGGTCGCTAATGAAGTCGGCTACCCCATTATGTTGAAAGCACTTGCGGGAGGTGGAGGCAAGGGGATGCGTCTGGTACGTACGGAAGAAGAGGTGGAAACAGCTCTCCGTTTGTCACAATCCGAAGCAGGGACCTCCTTTGGCAATGATGCGGTTTATATTGAAAAATATATTGAGAATCCGCATCATATCGAAGTTCAGATCATGGGAGACAAGTATGGAAATGTCGTTCATCTGTATGAACGTGAATGTTCCATTCAGCGTCGTAACCAAAAGGTGATAGAAGAAAGTCCTTCTCCTTTTGTGAAAGAGGAGACGAGAAAGAAGATGTTGAAGGTAGCTGTGGAAGCCTGTAAGAAAATAGGTTATTACAGTGCCGGGACATTGGAGTTTATGATGGATAAAGATCAGAATTTCTACTTCCTTGAGATGAATACCCGTTTGCAGGTGGAGCATCCTGTGACGGAGGAGTGCACAGGCGTTGACCTGGTACGGGATATGATCACTATTGCTGCCGGAAATCCGTTGCCTTATAAACAGGATGATATACAGTTTAGCGGAGCAGCGATCGAATGTCGTATTTACGCCGAAGATCCGGAGAATAACTTCATGCCTTCTCCCGGTGTGATTACTGTCCGTGAAGCTCCCGAAGGCCGTAACCTGCGTCTTGACAGTGCCGCTTATGCGGGATTTGAGGTCTCTTTGCATTATGACCCGATGATTGCAAAGCTTTGTTGTTGGGGACGTACCCGTGCTTCGGCCATTTCCAATATGGCACGTGCTTTACGAGAGTATAAGATTCTGGGAATTAAAACGACAATTCCTTTCCATCAACGTGTATTGAAGAATGCGGCTTTCCTGAAAGGTGAATACGATACGACATTTATCGATACGCGTTTTGATAAGGAAGATCTGAAACGTCGTCAGAATACTGATCCGACTGTGGCTGTCATTGCTGCCGCAGTGAGACACTACGAGAGGGAGAAAGAAGCGGCTTCCCGTGCCACTACACTTCCCGTAGTAGGCGAATCGCTCTGGAAGTATTACGGTAAATTGCAGATGACTGCTAATAATTATTAAATTGAAAATTGAGAATTGAAAATTAAAAAATAACGGAATTGGTTATGGGTACAACATTAGCTACATATTACGCCAAGCTTCAGGATATGCCGGACAGTGAATATAAGGTAGAAATTCTGGAGGACGGGCCAATCAAGAAGATTGCGGTCAATGGTAAGATATATGAGGTCGATTATAATATGGGTGGTGACTCTATTCATTCGATCATCATCGATCATCACTCGCATGGAGTGCAGATTTCTCCTTCTTCCAATAATTCATATACGATTATGAATAAAGGGGAGCTTTATCAGATTGAATTGCAGGGAGAAATGGAGAAGATACATAATGCCCGCACTGCTGCTGAATCCGTAGGGCGTCAGGTGGTACAGGCACCGATGCCGGGAGTTATCTTGAAGACGTATGTAAAGAAGGGGGACCTCGTGAAACGGGGTGATCCGCTTTGTGTATTGGTGGCGATGAAAATGGAGAATGAGATACGTTCGGTGACGGATGGAGTCGTGAAAGAAGTATTCGTGGAAAATGGCATGAAGGTGGGATTAAACGACCGGATTATGGTAATTGAGTAATTCTTTGAAAAAAACAGGGTAAATACGTGCTTTTCTTCAAAAAAATATTTACTTTTGGCAGATAAGTACGTATTTACCCCGTTACATCATGAGCATCGAACAAAGCAAAGAAGCATTAGTAGAACAGTTAGAAGCACTTAAAAAAGAAAATGAGCAGCTTAGAAAAGAGCTTTCTGTTCTTAGGGATGAGAAGCGTAGCAATCATCCTGTTAGTTTTAAAGAGAAATACGCTGTTAGGATACTAGATTCTCTTCCCGATATGCTGACTGTCTTCAATCAGAGTGAGGTAGGCATTGAAGTTGTTTCTAATGAAGAAACCAACCATGTAGGAATATCAAACAAGGATTTTAAAGGGATGCGCATGCAGGATATGGTTCCACCGAAAGCGTATCAGAATGTTCACTCCAATATGCAGCAGGCTGTTACTACCGGAACTGTTTCAACTGCACATCACGAACTGGATTTTAATGGTGAACGCCATTATTACGAGAACCGTATTTTTCCGCTGGATGAGGAATACGTGCTGATTATGTGTCGTGATATAACGGAACGGGTAGCTACCCAAAGGCAACTGGAAGTTTTTAAAAGTGTGCTTGATAAGGTGAGTGACAGTATTCTTGCTGTGGCGGAAGATGGAACGCTGGTTTATGCGAATAAGCAATTTATAGAAGAATACGGTGTAACGCAGGAGTTGGGTACACAAAAAATATATGATTTGCGTGTCTCTATGACAACAAAGGAAGCATGGGAACAAAAGCTGCAGGATATTCGTGATAATGATGGTAGCTTTGCTTATCGTGCTGCTTATGTACGTCAGGGAGAAACTAAGGAGAGAGTACATCAGGTATCAACTTTCCTGATTCGTGAGAATAATCAGGAACTCACCTGGTTCTTTACGCAGGATATCACTGATGTTATCAAGAAACGGGATGAACTCCGCGAACTGAATCTGTTGTTGGATGGTATTTTGAATAATATTCCGGTCTATCTGTTTGTGAAGGACCCGGAAGATGATCTTAGATATTTATATTGGAATAAGGCATTTGCCGATCATTCAGGCATTCCGGCGTCTAAAGCTATCGGGCATACGGATTATGAGATATTTCCGGTGCACGGAGATGCGGAGAAATTCCGTAAGGATGATTTGGAATTACTCCAGACTCATAAGCGTATTGATATGCAGGAAACTTATCTGTCGGCTAATGGAGAAGCGCGTATTGTGCAGACTTTGAAAGCGCTTGTACCGATGGAGGGACGTAAACCGTTGCTGATTGGCATTTCGTGGGATATTACTAATCTTCAGAATATTGAGCAGGAACTGATCAAGGCAAGGATTAAAGCGGAGCAATCCGACAGATTGAAAAGTGCTTTCCTCGCTAACATGAGCCATGAGATCCGGACTCCGCTGAATGCTATTGTAGGATTCTCCCAATTATTGCCTTCTGCCGAAACTGCTGAAGAGAAAAAGCTTTATTCGGGTATTATCAATCAGAACTCGGATATTTTGTTGCAATTGATTAATGATATTCTGGATTTATCGAAGATAGAGGCCGGAACACTCGAATATATCAAGCGTCCAATGAATCTGGGAGAGGTCTGCCGGACAATTTATACAGTTCATAAAGAACGTGTGAAAGAAGGGGTAACTCTCGTTTTGGACAATGAAGAGGAGGATTTGCTCATTGAGGGAGACCAGAACCGCATTATGCAAGTGATAACGAATTTCCTGACTAATGCAAGTAAGTTTACCTATGAAGGAGAGATCCGTTTTGGTTTTGAGCGAATGGATAAAGATATCCGTGTGTACGTGAAAGATACAGGAATAGGGATAGAGCCGGAAAAGGTGGATCATATCTTCGAGCGTTTTGTCAAACTGAACTCTTTTGCGCAAGGGACGGGATTAGGACTCTCTATCTGTCAGATGATTATCGAAAAGATCGGTGGAGAAATCGGGGTAACTTCCGAATTGGGTAAAGGCTCTACCTTCTACTTCACAATTCCTTATGAAGAAACCGGAGAACTCGGTAATTTCTTCAAAGAGACAAAGGTGGAATCTAAAGGGAATACTGTCAATCGTGTACAACAAATTAAGAAGATTCTGGTGGCAGAAGATGTGGAGAGTAATTTCATCCTATTGAAGAATCTGATTGGCAGGGAATATACATTGCTTTGGGCTAAAGACGGAGTGGAAGCTGTCGAAATGTATAAGCAGTACCAACCGGACTTAATCCTGATGGATGTGAAAATGCCGCGTATGGATGGACTGGAAGCAACCCACATTATCCGCTCTTATTCTAAAGAGATTCCTATCATTGCCTTGACGGCTTATGCTTTCGGGACTGATAAGGAACAGGCCTTAGAGATGGGGTGTAACGATTATGTGACTAAACCAATTTCGGAAAGATCATTGAGAAAGGCTTTGGATAAATATTCGACTACTGTTTAAAAAATAAAGGATTATGGCTATATGTATCCGGTGAAAGTTACTTATGATAGCCATAATCCACAAAAGAGTACGATTGTTGTCGAGTGAAAGTAGTCGGTGATTGCTTTTCTATAGATTCTTTTTTATTTCCGGAACCAGTATAAATTTCGTTTCCGGAAAATACTTTTTCAGCCAGGTCCGGATAAATTCCATAGTATCATTCTGAATTGTCTTGTCTTCTACCGTAGGATATAAATTATATAATACGGTATCTAGTACAATGCCGCGTTTTTGTATTGCTTCGAGACTAAGCAGGGTGTGATTGATGCTTCCTAGTTTGCCCGAAGTGACAAAGATTAGCGGATATTTCTCTTGAGCGATGTAGTCAATGGTCAAAAGTTCGGTAGTGAGGGGAACCATAAGGCCGCCTGCTCCTTCGAGTAAAACAGAGTCATACCGTTCACTCAATTCTTCAGTTGCACGTTTTATTTTATCAAAGTCGATGGGACGGTTATCCAGTTGGGAAGCAAGATGCGGAGAGGCGGGATAAGAGAAAATCTCCGGCATGGTTAGTCCCTCTTGGTCTTCTTTGGTGAAAGGGATTCCCATGATTTGCCGGTGTAGGTCAATATCTTCGGAATGACCTACATTTCCCGTTTGAATAAATTTCTGGGTGATGGTACGATGCCCGTTCTTGTTCCATTCACGAGCTAGAAAGCCGGTGGCATAGCTCTTTCCGGCATCCGTATCGATGCCGCTTACGAAATATACATTCTGTTTCATACTTTTTTCTTTTTTGCGATGATATAAATAGGGTGATATGTTAAGGACACAGAAGTGCCCTGAGTAAATTCCTGCGTGTAACGTTCACAGAAGAGTTGCAAGTCACGACGAGTCCACTGCTGTTGGGGAAGATTGTTCTTAGAATTATTTTTTGAATTGTCGTCTGATGAATACAAATCGTTCTCTTGTCTTCCGGCAGTAGAGGATTGCGTTGATAAACCATTGACTCCGGTTTGCTTCAAATGATATAGTACTTTTATCGGGTCTTCGAACGAAAGGGGGATAAGCTCTTCTTCTGAATACAGGATGTCAAAATGGGGTGATAAAGCTGCTTCAAGCTCTTCCCGTGAACGATAAGGAAGTCCGTTGCCGGTAAGTTCGCGTATTTCTTTCATGTTTTCTTTTCCGAAAGTGCTAAAAGCGAAATAACCCTGATTATTGAGCAAGGTATTACACCTTTCGAAGAAGTTTTCCGGTGACTCGAACCATTGCAGGGCCGAACAGGAAGTTATCAGTGTGCTTTCGGCGGGGAAAGAGACTGTCTCGGCATCTCCCGGAAGAAAAGAAACTTGCTTTTTCTTTAATAAGTCTTCGCAGCAATATTTCATATCGGGGCAAAGGTCATTGAGTAATAACTCTTCCGGACGGAGGGTTTGGAGCAGCATACGGGAGTAAATACCGGTTCCGCAGCCAAATTCAATCACCTTCGAGCAGGGAGAAGATATATGTTCTGTAAGCAGATGGATCATTTTATCTGCTATTTGCCGTTGCACGTTTGCTTCCCTCGGATAGGTAGTGATAGCTTTTGAAAAACGTTCTGCGATTAGTTGTTTATTCATAATCAATATTTATTTAATAGGCTGATTTCCTGATGGTAATTGTACGTCACTAATTAATTGCTAGCATCTTTTAGGCACGGATTACACGGATTTCACGGTTGCTTTGCAGCAACGACAACACTAAAATCCGTGTTAATCCGTGTCATCCGTGCCTAAATTATTATATGAACCAATAATGAACACATCAGTATCCGGCTACATGAGTATTGTATTAAAAAGCTCCTGTTGGTAATGTGCCGCTTCCACTTGTTCAAGAGAGTCCACTTGGTTTTCCCATGCCAGATATTGGTTATCCGGGAGGAAAATGCGGTCGGCTTTTCCTATGATAGCTTTTTGCCATTTAAAATCAGAGGGAGACAATGATAAATACTGTTGTTGTATGGTGGCAAGCTCTTCTTTGAGTTCTTCAACCGGACGTTGGGGGGATACGGTTTGAAAAGCTTTATAGTCGGCTATTGAACCACACATCCTTCTTTGAAATTTCTGCAAGGTTTGTTCGTTCAATCCTTGGAGTGTACCATCGAAAATAGAGGGAGCAATACCTTTGGTTTCGTGTATGGGATAGAGGGTACCGTTGATGGCGATACTTTGGGAAACAGGCAAATGTGGATACTGCTTTATGAGTTGAGAAGCTGCCCAGACTCCCATCGACCAGGCGATGAGTGTAATCTGGGAATAGGTTTCCAATAAACCGACATCAAATGTTAATGAACGGTAGTCATAGCAAATCATCCAGTCCTTGTCAACAGGATGAATGGTCAGGAAAGGAGTTTCGTCCATCCCCCAACCGGCGAAGAAAAGCAATAGATGCTTCTGATTATTCTTTATGATAAAATGCTGTTTCATTCGTTTATCAGTTTGATGAGTTGGTCAATTTCATGTTCTGTGATGTCCGCTGTCAGTGAGAAGCGGATCCGTGAGGTTCCGTCGGGTACGGTAGGCGGACGGACGGGCAATGCATAGAATCCTTTGCGTTGGAGTTCTTCTGCTTTCATTATGGTATCTTCACTGGCTCCTATAATCATAGGTACAATATGGCTCACCGATGGGCAATTATATCCTTTGGCTGTAAGGGTTACCTTTAGCTTTTCGCTGATTTGTAGCAGGTGAGCCCTCTTATGTTGTAAAGCTGAAAGGTGTTCTAACACCCATGAAGTCCATTGAATATTAATAGGAGGAAGTGCAGTGGTGAATATAAACGTACGCATTTTATTGATAAGATATTCCCGAATGAGTTCCCGGCAGACGATATAAGCTCCTGCCGAAGCAATGGCTTTTCCAAATGTTCCTACCAAAAAGTCTATATCGTTGATACAGTCCTGTTCTTCAGCACATCCTAATCCCTTTTCCCCTCGTACACCAAAAGCATGAGCCTCATCTACATAAAGAAGAACATTGGAATAACTCTTTTTGAGCAGAATGAGAGCGCGAAGATCAGCTTCATCGCCATCCATGCTGAAGATACTTTCGGTAACAATGATAATCTGCTCATAAGCGTTATGATTTTCAGCAATCAGTCGTTGCAACTGGGAAATATCATTGTGACGATACCGGATACATTTAGCTGATGATAATTTAATTCCGTCTATCAGGCTTGCATGTACCAGCTTGTCAGCAAGAATCAGTGTATGAGTATTGCAAATGGCAGGAAGTATTCCTGTATTGGCATGATAACCACTGTTGAATATGAGTGCACTTTCCGTTCCGAACATGGTGGCTAGCTGTTGTTCCAGCTTCTGATAGTCACTAAAATTACCGGTCAATAACCGGGAAGAAGAGGAGGTAGGCAGGAATGTTTCGGGAGTGAGTGTCTTTAAGAATTCCTCCCTCAATGAGATGTCATTGGCCAGTCCGAGATAATCATTAGAAGATAGGTTCAACATTCGTTGTCCGTTCAACAGAACATCTCGGCCCTCGTGGATTAGCGGTGGGAGAGAACGGTAATTCTTTCTCTCTTTAAAGGTCTGGAGTTCCTGGTTTATATACTCTAATGTCATGAATTATTGTTTTAAGTAATCAGTATTTGATATATGAATGATTGAAAACATAATCAGTTGTTTATAAGATGTTTATCATCAGAAGAACTATTCTGAAAGTTTCTCACCGACCAAGGCATCCTTCCTCGGTGAGGAAAGGCCCGTTCCTCACCGAGGAACACCCTTTTGCTCACCGAGGAACAGATTCTTGGGTGAAAATCCGGTAATATTCTTCTTGTCTGTCATCTTTTTTGGATAACTTTAAGTAACCCGGAAGTCAGTTTACTTAATTGTTCCGAAGTGATGATGAAAGGTGGCATCAGATATACCAGTTTGCCAAAGGGACGTACCCAGATTTTTTCTTCCACAAATCGTCGTTGCATATAGCCCATATTTACCGGACGCTTCATCTCAATGACTCCGATAGCTCCGAGTATTCGTACATCAGCCACTTCCGGAAATCCCCGTGCAGGTGCCAGTTCTTCTTTCAGTTGGGTTTCGATTCGCTTCACATTCTCTTGCCAACCGGATTCGAGTAATAGGCGGACGGAGGCGTAAGCCACTGCACACGCGAGTGGATTCCCCATAAATGTAGGTCCGTGCATAAAAGCTCCCGGCGCGTGGTTGGAGATGGTATCTGCTATCCGGTTACTGGTCAATACAGCAGAAAGTGTCATATATCCTCCGGTCAGTGCTTTGCCGATGCACATGATATCCGGTTCTACTCCGGCGTGTTCCCACGCAAAAAGTTTGCCGGTACGTCCGAATCCCGTTGCTATTTCATCGAAGATAAGAAGAATATCGTGTTTCCGGCAAAGCTTTTCAGCTTCACGCAGGTACTGCGGATGATAAAACCACATCCCGCCTGCTCCCTGTACCACGGGTTCTAGGATAAGTGCCGCCAACTCTTTTGAATGTTTTTCAATCATCTCTTGTAGAGGTAGTATATCTTCCGGATTCCATTCTCCGTCAAACCGGGAAGTGGGGGACGGAACAAAATAACGTACAGGCAATGCTGAACCGAAAAGACTGTGCATACCCGTCACCGGATCACATACAGACATGGCATTCCACGTATCACCGTGATAGCCGGAACAGATGGTCACGAAATTGTTCTTTTCCGGTTTTCCTGCTGCATACCAATATTGTACAGCCATTTTCAGTGCCACTTCTACGGCTACCGAACCGGAGTCTGCATAAAATATTTTCTGCATGGAGGAAGGAACCAAAGGCAATAACAGTTTCCCTAGTTCAATAGCCGGATCGTGCGTCAATCCCCCGAACATGACATGGGACATTTGATCTAATTGTTCTTTTGCCGCCTGATTCAATACCGGATGATTATATCCATGCACTGCACACCACCAGGAAGACATTCCGTCAATGAGCGTTCGTCCGTCTTCGAGGGTAATGGTAACACCGTCTGCCCGTTTCACTTTGTAGACAGGAAGCGGATCGGTAGTCGATGTGTACGGATGCCAGATATGTTCGCGATCAAATTGGGAACCGGCGAAATGATAGCCTTCTTCCTGAATCATCTTTTTATCTTCTGATACTTTGGAGCCGAGTGTTGTCAATAGGTCGCCTACGATAGCCGAGTTAATTCCGATATATAATGCCTTGTGCATCGCTTCGGAAGAAAGTTGTGAACGTCCTCCGGCAAAACGCAGAAAAGCGGTCGGATTGATGAAACGAAAGAGTGCGATGGTTTTAAGTATTTCTTCTTCGCTTAAAGGCTGCTCGTTTTCCAGTGGAGTGCCCGGAATCGGGCTAAGCAGGTTGATAGGTATGGATTGAACATTCAGTTCTGCCAGTGTGAAAGCGAATTCAATCCGTTGTTCCATCGTTTCTCCCATGCCGATGATACCTCCGCAACAGATATCCATGCCTACACGACGGGCTGCATCGAGAGTAGCCAGTTTTTGTTCTTGCGTATGCGTAGAGCAGAGTTTGGAAAAATGAGACGGGGCAGTTTCCAGATTACAGTGATAACGGGTGATCCCGGCTTCATGCAGGGAACGCAATTCCTCTTCATTGAGCAGTCCTAGAGAAGCACAAAGTTGAATCGACGAATGTCGACGCATATAGTGGACTGTATCGCAAAGTTGGGTAATCTGTTTGGGAGATGGTTTTCGTCCGCTGGTAACGAGGGAAAATCGGTTGACGTCCTGGGCTTCGTTGTATTGGGCCTGTCGAAGACATTCTTCAGCGGGAAGGAGATCGTAAATCTCGGCTTTGGTTTGGTAGTGGGAGGATTGTGCACACCATTTACAGTTTTCCGGACATCGGCCGGACTTGGCGTTGATGATGGAACACATGTCGAACTCGTGCGAAGCACGTGCGACGGTAATCTCATGTGCGGCGGCATAAAGCGCCTCGCTGTTAGCCATATTGGCTAGCCAAGCAGCTTGGTCGGGTGATATGTCGATACCCGCCAACACTTGGTCTTTGATTTCTTGAAGTGTCATAAATGTATGGTAAGGGATAGTTTGTGCAGCATTCTGCTTACGAAGAGCAACGTCCACTACATTGGTATGCAGATGACCGATCTGGAATTCGCGTCCCATACTTGCAAAGGCAGCATAGTTCTTTCTTCCCCAGTAGCGAAAGCGGGAAAGAAGAGTGCGTGTGGTCTGTATGTGGCGTTGTTGCTTCATTGATTTTTTACTTTTGCTCGTTAGAACGTGGCAAATGTACAAAGATTCTTTGGATTAGCAAACAAGTTGATGATTTCTAGTTTCTGTGGTATTATTTCTTTTTCCTGTATTCTTTGCGGGTGTTGAAGTTGAATCCGGCATATATTTGGAGAGTACCGAATCCATTGTCTACAGAGAAATTGTTACGATGATAATTGTAGTTTTTTCCAACAAAGGAAGTACCTATGTAATATTTCCCGGTGTTGTAGACAATCCCTGCGCGAAGCAGAAAATCCAGATTGAATTTACCGTACCACGCTTTTGCCTCATTCGTTTCTGCGTCCACATCGGAAGCTTTGTAGGCAATGGCAGGAGTGAGAGACAGACACGCCAGGCAGTTGCGGGCAAAGACCCAATTGTAGGCATAGCCGAAACTGATGTTGGCATTGGTGTATTTAATATCTTTGACTTTCATGGCAGGATTCATCGCCTCCTGGATAAATCCCGGAAGTGCTGTATAATCGAAGTCGAGATGATGCTTTGAAATGGAAAAACCTGCAATAAATGTACCTGCATTGCGTCGTTGATTGGTGGACTGGCTGAATGCGGCAGGGTAGGAGAATTTACGGTTATTGAAGATATAATATAGGTTCAGTCCTTTGATATCTACCTTTATTCCACTGAAATCTTCGGAATAGTTGGAGGGTATATCGTCTGAAAATCCTCTGATTTTGTGTATCTTGTAATTATTACCGGTGCGGCGATAGAAGATGTCCACGCCTAATTTGGAACTGTATAAGCTAAGATCGAACTCTGTTCCCCTGTTCTTTCGGGTGCCTTTTTTGAAAATATCGTTCACATCTACAGACCATCCCAGGAAAATCCATCGCCAGCCGAAATACAATCCTATCTTGTTGTGCGGGTTGGGAGAAAAACTAAGTTTCTGTGGCTGCGGCAATTCACTGGTGATAGAATAATACTCAAAGTTACTGAAATGAGTAACCATCAGCGCATAGTTATAACGGTTAGGACTGATATAGAGCGTATCGAAATCACTGAAGTTCATAAACTTCTTGATCGCTCTTTTAAAAGCACTTGGCTTGGCGGTTGCTGTGGAATCTACTTCTGTACTATCGTTGCCCAAAGAGACTTTCTCTTCAGTCTGTGCCTGTAAGGACAGTGAAAATAACAGAAAAAGATATAGAATAACCCGTTTCCCCATGTGGTTCTTTGTTGGTATAGATATTTTTTGTTTCACGAATGTACTACCTTTCGTTGATTTATACTAGCAATCCTCTAAAAAATGTTTCGTTTCCTAAACAAAAAAGTTCAATATACTGTTAGTTACAACAAGCAAATAAATCTTAAGCCACAAAATTATGAGAATCTATTTACGTTTATTAGTCGTGTCTCTTCTGCTTTTTGCAGGAAATATAATATATGCGGAAGCACAGCAGGAGAAACGCGTGACAGGCACGGTGACTTCTGAAGGAGAACCTTTGCCTGGTGTCTCCGTACAATTGAAAGGAGCATCTTCCGGCACCATTACCGATATGGATGGAAAGTATTCGATTGAGACTCCTGCTACCGGCACTTTAGTGTTCCGTTTTGTAGGAATGAGAACGGTGGAACAACCGGTGAATAACCGGAGTGTGATTAATGTTACGTTGGAATCGGAAAGTAAGGAACTGGAAGAAGTAATGGTAGTAGCTTATGCTACCGCTAAAAAGTATAGTTTTACCGGAGCAGCTTCGACGATGAAAGCAGGTGAGATTGAAAAGTTACAGACTTCCAGCATATCACGTGTATTGGAGGGTACGGTATCCGGAGTACAGGCGAGTGCGGCAAGCGGCCAGCCGGGTACGGATGCGGAAATCCGTATTCGTGGTATCGGATCTATCAACGCTTCCAGCGCTCCGCTTTATGTAGTGGACGGTGTCCCGTTCGATGGTAGTGTGAACTCTATCAATCCGGATGACATATCTTCGATGACAGTATTGAAAGATGCGGCCTCTGCTGCTTTGTATGGTTCCCGTGGTGCAAACGGTGTGATTATTATCACCACCAAACAGGGAGATCAGAATACCAAAGCAACAGTAAAGGTAAAAGCTTCGTTAGGAGGTTCCAACCGTGCCGTACGCGATTATGATCGTGTCAGTACCGACCAATACTTCGAATTATATTGGGAAGCACTTCGCAATCAGTACGCTAAGAGTGCGGATTATACTCCGGCAACTGCCGCGACGCAAGCATCCAAAGACTTGGTAACGAAATTGATGGGAGGTGGCCCGAACCCCTATGGTCCCCAATATGCGCAACCGGTCGGTACAGATGGAAAGCTGGTGGCAGGCGCCCGTCCGTTATGGAATTCTGACTGGAGTGACGCCATGGAGCAACAGGCACTTCGCACAGAGTTAAATCTAAGTGTTTCCGGAGGTGGAAAAGCGAATCAGTATTTCTTTTCTGCCGGATACCTGAATGATAAAGGTATTGCACTCGAATCCGGTTACCAGCGTTTCAATCTTCGTTCCAATATCACCAGCGAGATGACTTCCTGGTTGAAGGGAGGTGTCAACTTGAGTTTCGCACATTCCATGCAGAATTATCCGGTTTCGTCCGACTCCAAAACCAGTAATGTGATTACCGCAGGACGTACCATGCCGGGATTTTATCCCATTTATGAAATGAATACGGATGGTAGCTACAAATTGGATGAGAGTGGAAACCGTATTTATGACTTCGGTTCCTATCGTCCTTCCGGTTCGATGGCAAACTGGAACCTTCCGGCTACTTTGCCTTTGGATAAATCGGAACGAATGAAAGATGAAGTCTCCGGCCGTACTTTTCTGGAAGCTACAATTATTGAAGGACTGAAATTCAAGACAAGTTTCAACTTCGACTTGATCAATTATAATACGTTGGATTATACGAACCCGAAGTTAGGTCCGGCTAAAGAAAACGGAGGCGGCGTCAGCCGGATGAATACCCGTACTTTCTCCTGGACGTGGAATAATATCGCTACGTATGACAAGACAATCGGTGAACATCATTTTAATGTCCTTGCCGGTGTGGAAGCCTATTCTTACCGTTACGATGAACTGACAGCATCACGTTCTAAGATGGCACAGCCTGATATGCCGGAATTGGTAGTCGGCTCACAGCTGACCGGAGGTTCGGGATATCGTATCGACTATGCATTGGTGGGTTATCTGACTCAAGCGTTATATGATTATCAGAATAAATATTTCTTCTCGGCATCTTATCGTCGCGACGGTTCTTCACGTTTTGCGCCCGAAACCCGCTGGGGAAATTTCTGGTCGCTGGGTACTTCCTGGCGTATCGACCGGGAAGAGTTTATGGCAAGCACTTCCGACTGGTTGTCTGCCTTAACTTTGAAAATGAGCTATGGTGCACAAGGAAACGATAACCTGGGTACGTATTATGCGAGTAAAGGACTTTATACCATTGTTTCCAATCTGGGAGAAAATGCGTTAGTGTCCGATCGTATGGCGACCCCGAACCTGAAATGGGAAACGAACCTCAACTTTAATGTAGGTATCGACTTCTCCCTGTTCAATAACCGTTTTTCCGGTTCGTTTGACTTCTTTACCCGTCGTTCGAAAGATTTGCTTTACTCACGTCCGATAGCTCCTTCCCTGGGATATGGTTCTATCGACGAGAATGTAGGAGCTTTGAAGAATACAGGTATAGAAATGGTACTGAACGGAACAATTATCAATCAGAACGGTTGGGTATGGAAACTGGGAATGAACCTCACCCATTATAAGAATAAGGTGACAGACCTTCCATTGAAAGATATGCCGCCGAGTGGTGTGAACAAACTGCAAGTCGGTCGTTCGGTCTACGATTTCTATATGAAAGAGTGGGCGGGAGTAGATCCGGAAAATGGAGACCCGCTTTGGTATATGGATGAAGAAGATGCGAATCACAATCTGACCGGAAAGCGTGTCACAACAAACGATTACGATTCGGCTGACTATTATTACGTCAATAAATCGTCTCTCCCGAAGGTGTATGGTGGATTCAATACCTCTCTTTCCTGGAAAGGATTCGACCTTTCTGCCATCTTTGCTTATAGTATCGGTGGATATATCTACAATCGTGATATAACCATGATTTTGCACAATGGAAGTCTGGAAGGACGCGACTGGTCGACGGAGATTCTAAAAAGATGGACTCCCGACAATCGCTATACAGATGTCCCGGCTTTGAGTACTATCTCTAATAACTGGAATTCGGCTTCTACCCGTTTCTTGCAGAATAATTCGTATATGCGATTGAAAAACCTGACTCTTTCCTATAACTTACCCAAACAATGGATTAGTAAGTTATCATTGAGCAGTGTGCAAGTATATGTACAAGGAGATAATCTGTTTACCATTCATCGGAATCAGGGCCTGGACCCTGAACAGGGAATTACCGGTATCACTTATTACCGTTATCCGGCTATGCGAACGATCTCCGGAGGTATCAATGTTTCTTTCTAAATTCAGACTAAATTATGAGACAAATAAAAATTAAATCCATTCTTGCCGCAGTTGCCGGACTTTTCCTGGCAACGAGTTGTAGCAGCAGTTTTCTGGATACGGACCCTACGGATGCGGTAAGTTCAGAAAAAGTCCCTGTGCCCGAAAATGCAGAGGCACTTGTGAATGGTGCCTGGTATAATCTGTTTGATTATTCAAGTACCTATGCCAATATCGGTTATCGGGCACTTCAGTGTTTGGATGACATGATGGCAAGTGATGTTGTTTCCCGTCCGAAATACGGTTTCAACTCTTCGTATCAGTTTAAAGATATAGCATTGTCTTCGGACAATAGAACAGCGTTTGCCTGGTATCTGATATATAAGACGATCGATAACTGTAATACTGCCATTTCCATTCAGGGGGATTCGGAAGAACTCCGGCAAGCGCAGGGACAGGCGTTGGCACTCCGTGCTTTCTGCTACCTGCATCTGGTACAGCACTATCAGTTTACTTACTTGAAAGATAAGGATGCTCTGTGCGTTCCTATATATACCGAACCTAGTAATAGGTTGACAGTTCCGAAAGGGAAATCAACAGTGGCACAGGTTTATCAGCGTATTTTTGATGATCTGAATCTGGCACAGGATTATTTGAAGAACTATGTCAGGAGTGGTGATAATCAGAAATTCAAACCGAATGTTGCCGTGGTGGATGGCCTCTTGGCTCGTGCTTATCTGTTGACAGGGCAGTGGGAAGAAGCAGCGAAAGCAGCTGAAGCCGCACGTACAGGATATGCGTTGATGACAACGACAGCCGAATACGAAGGCTTCAATAATATTTCCAATAAAGAATGGATATGGGGATTTCCTCAAATACCTTCTCAATCGGATGCCAGCTACAACTTCTATTATCTGGATGCAACATACGTCGGAGCTTATAGTAGCTTTATGGCCGATCCTCATCTAAAAGATACCTTTATTGAGGGTGACATTCGTCTGCCTTTGTTTCAGTGGATGCGTGAAGGGTATCTGGGATATAAGAAATTCCACATGCGTGCAGATGATACAGCTGATCTGGTCTTGATGCGTGCTTCTGAAATGTATTTGATAGAAGCGGAGGCGAAAGTTCGTGATGGAGTGGTTTTGAATCAGGCTGTCATTCCGTTGAATACGTTGCGCAATGCCCGTGGAGTGGGAGATTATGACGTGACAGGGAAATCGCAGGAAGATGTTCTTAATGAGATTCTGATGGAACGCCGCCGCGAACTTTGGGGAGAGGGATTCGGTATTACAGATGTACTCCGTACACAGGGTTCCGTAGTACGTACTGCTTTATCTGATGAAATGCAGAAGACAGAAGTCGATTGCTGGCAGGAGGGTGGTAGCTTTGAAAAACGAAATCCTCTGGGACATTGGTTCCTTAACTTCCCGAACGGTAAACCGTTTACAGTAAATAGCACCTATTATTTGTATGCTATCCCCCAGAAAGAAATAAACGCTAACCCTAACATATAAAATAGCTCTCTTAATTTTTTGACTTTGACCTTAACTTGTAGACCGGTATACGTCGTGACGATGCATACCGGTCGTTTTCTTTCTTCTGTTAAGTATGTTAATAGAAGAAAGTTTCGTAGGTTATGTAACTGTTTTATTGTAACTTTGTATAATAAAGAAAGGAGATAATTAATATGTCTACAATGGAACTTAGGGCTTCACTTCTTAAAGAGGTGGCTGCTATTATTGCTGATGATGATCTAACGGCTGAAGCTTTAAAAGCCTTAAAAGCTTTGCGTCGCAAATCGCGTGTTGCGCGTAAAGAGCAGGAAGCGGAATCTCCCTGCAAAGATGAAATAGAATGTATAAAGAAACGTGCAGAAAGTGCTTTAGTACGCTATAAACAAGGAGAATATGCTTCGCAGGATGAGATGTTGAAGCGTACGGAACGATGGAAATAGTATGGGATTACGAGGCATTGGATGACTTAGAGGTCATCCTTTGTTATATTGAAACCCAGTTTTCGATGAAAGAGGCTCGCCTTTTCAGACAACAAGTTGTACATGTTATTCGGAATTTATGTGAGTTTCCATTTCTTGGAAAAGTAGAGCCTTTGCTGGAGGATTTTGAAGAGATGGAATTACGCTCTATTCCTGTTGATAGACTATGCAAACTTGTGTATGCAGTTATGAGTGATCGTGTTTTTATTATCGCCCTTTGGGATACTCGTCGTAATCCCAAAACTTTAGAACATGAGGCTAAAGGAAGACTTCGTTAATAATTAGAATAAATAATATAGTGACTTATTGGAATACCGTATGGTGAATATTAGTATTTTTGTAGGATAATTATTACTCACACTCACAAATTAACAAATTAAAGTATGAAAACTAGACTTTTATTTTTATTGTTGTTCATTGGCTTAGGATTAGTATCCTGTGATAACGATGATGAACGTTTCTTTCTTTATGAAATAGATGATATTTATTTCCCAGATCAACCTATTAGTGATATAGTAATGGAGATAACTGATGGTGCTGCTGTAGGAATGACAGGTGGGGTAGCTCCTTATACTGTAGAAACTGGTGATGAAGAGATAGCAAAAGCTAAGATTCAGGAAGAATATGGTTATGTGATGATAGCTCCCGTTCAATTGGGAACAACATTTCTTGTAGTGAAAGATGCGAATGGACTGACTGCTAAAATTGATGTAAAGATAATCAAAGGTACGAAATCGTTTACTACAAAGAAAGTAAGTGTAAAAGTCGAAGGACTTGAGGGTGATGAGAAAGTAGATTTAGAAAATCAAGTTATTGCAAGCTCGGATATGCATGTAACTGGCGGAATTAAATTTATTTATGATACAAAAGATAGTGGTACGCTTACTGTAATTCCTTCAAAGGATGATATATCTAACATTATTACTGCTTCTTTTACCAGAGAGATAAGGCAAACGGATGAAAAGACATTTACTTCTTTTATTTATGTGAATTATAATGATATAGACCATGTGCTTTATTTCACCTCTCCGGAAAAAACTCCATCAGAAGATGATGCTACTCGCGCTCTTGGCCCACTGTATTGTTGGTTAGTAGAAGATGTAACGAAAATATATAATAAAACATATCCCAATGTCACTTCTGTGAAACGTATCTATGAAGGGCAATCAAGTAGATATTGAAGCTAAAAATGTGAAGACGAGTTCAGATTATAAATAATATAAATCGCCCCACTATAATCATTATAGCAGGGCGATTTTATTTATATAGATTTCTATCCAATCTTTTTCTTCTTCAAATTAGGCAAAAAGAACGTGACTAATCCTAGTAGTGGCATATAAGCACAGATATTATATACATATTCAATGCTCGTTTTATCCGCTAAATTGCCAAGTACGGCAGATGCTACACCGGCCACTCCGAAAGCAAATCCAAAGAACAAACCGGATATCAATCCAAGTTTGGTAGGAAGCAACTCCTGTGCATAAAGCAATATGGCAGGAAAAGCGGAAGAAAGCATCAATCCCACACAGAAGCTAAGGATAATAGTCCACAGCAGATTGGCATGTGGCATTAGTAAACTGAATGGGGCAGCTCCTAAAATAGAAGCCCAAATCACGTATTTACGTCCAATTCGGTCACCTACCGGTCCGCCAATTAATGTTCCGATAGCAGTAGCTACCAGGAAGATAAATAAATATAGCTGCGAATCTTGTACGCTTACATTGAATTTATGAATCAAGTAGAAAGTATAATAACTCGTGAGACTCGCCATATAGATATATTTGGAGAAAATCAGGATCAGCAATATCGCGATTGAAAGGGCCGTTTTATCCATAGGCAAAGGAAGATGAACAGGTTTTCTGATACTGACAGTCTGTGCTTTCATCCGGTTTAGATATGATTTATACCATTTGCAAATGGGGTACATCACTCCGATAGCAGCTAAAGCCACAAATGCAAAAACGATGAGATGTTGCCTGCCATAAGGAGCCACCAACAGGGCAACCAGCAAAGGGCCTAATGAACCTCCGAAGTTACCACCTACCTGAAAGAGTGATTGTGCCAGTCCACGTTTTCCGCCGGAAGCAAGGAACGTGATACGGGAGGCTTCCGGATGCAGTACGGAAGAGCCAATTCCGATTAAGAATACGGAGGCTAATATCCAGTATAGATTATCAGAGAATGCTAAGTTTATCAAACCAATCAGTGTAAAGCTCATTCCGATAGGCAATGACCATGCGACGGGATGCTTATCAAAGAAAATTCCGGTAATCGGTTGAAAAACTGAAGCGGAAAGTTGATAAACTAGTGTGATAAGTCCGATTTGCGCGAAACTAAGTCCTAAATCATCTTTGAATAAAGGATAAGATGCTGATAGCACCGACTGTAAGAGATCGTTGAGGCAATGCGAAAGACTCAATGCGATTAAAATGGAAAATGTAATTTTTCCTACGGGTTGTTCCTGATTCTGTACCATAATACCTATTTACTTTTGAAGTGTTCCTGAAAAATTGGCTGCAAAGGTACGTAAACTTCCCGTTTCTCTAAGACTAAGGATTGTAAATAGTCGTTAATTCGGTTTTGTGTTATTGAACTATTCTTCATACCCACTGTTGTTAAATAAAAAAGGAGGATTATATGAGCTTTATTTGGTATATCATTATTGGTATTGTGGCTGGATTCCTCGCAGGTAAAATAATGCGCGGCGGAGGTTTTGGTCTTGTTATAAACTTATTACTTGGTATTCTTGGAGGTGTACTGGGCGGTTGGGTATTTGCCCTTTTCGGACTGGCAGCTTCAGGACTGATCGGAAGTTTGATAACTTCCACCGTAGGAGCTATCCTTGTATTGTGGATTGCTTCCTTATTCTCGAAATCTAAATAGATATATAATTTATTTTTAATCCTAAAAACAGAACTTAATTATGGAATGTAGACATGGGAATTTCTGGATTGGACTTGGAATTGGGTCAATCCTCGGCGCAGTAGCTTATCGTCTTTCACGTACAGCAAAAGCAAAACAATTAGAAAGTGAAATTTATAATGCTATCCATCGCATAGGTCGTGATGCTGAAATAGCTGCTGCTCATGCTGAAAGAAAAGCTGTGGATCTTGGACTTAAAGCAGTAGAAACCGGTGCGGAAATTGCTGATAAAGTAGCGGAAGAAGCCGATAAAGTGGCCGGAAAAGCAAAAGATAAGTGGGGGAAATAAGCCCTCCAAAACGGGTAATCGTTTTAAATAGAATCGGTTACCTGTTTTGTTTTATATATGTATAATCTTTTATTTCTAGCCTCATCAGTCATTATCTGAATAATGTGTGCTCGAACACATATTGGTGTATATTCCCCATTATTTTCACTTCCTTCAAGAATAAAAAGCTACTTTTTTTCTGATTTCTCATCTGATAAGTGCTTTTTTCTCTATACTATCTTTACTTTTTCTTATGTTTAACAACATGTATACTTCCTGAATGTTGTAGTTAAATTGTTGATTATTAACAATATATTCTTTGTTGTGTATTATGTGTGTGCGCACACACTATTGCTTAATTCAATAATTCATTTTACTTTTGCCGATGAAAAACAAGATACTTATCAATAGATGGATAAAGAGTTTTCAAATATTCGGATTGTAGACATTGCCAAGATGGCAGGTGTCTCTGTTGGCACGGTAGATCGTGTCATCCATAATCGTGGAAGGGTATCTGAAGAAAATAGGAAAAAGGTACAGGCGATTCTGGAAATGGTACATTACCAGCCCAATCTAATGGCACGTTCATTGGCAGCCTCCAAAAAGCAATATCATCTCCTTGCAGTTACTCCTTCTTTTGTTCAGGGAGAGTATTGGGAAGCTATTTCCGAAGGTATAGATAAAGCGGCGTCGGAAATGGAATCGTATAACATCACCATTACCAAACTCTTTTTCGATCAATATAATAACAAGACTTTTGATGATATCATCCGCAATCTGCTGCATGAGAAAGTGGATGGGGTACTGATTGCGACTCTGTTTACGGATTCTGTTATCCGGCTTTCGCAGGAACTTGACAGGAATGAAATACCTTATGTATATGTTGACTCCAACATTGGAGGGCAACATCAACTGGCTTATTTCGGAACGGAGTCTTATGATGCCGGAGTGATTGCTGCCAGATTATTGATGGACCGGCTTTCTTCGTCTTCCGATATATTGATGGCGCGAATTATTCATAGTGGGAAGAATGACTCTAATCAGGGAAAGAACAGGCGGGAAGGTTTTTGCCATTATCTCACGCAAACAGGATTCAATGGAAATCTGCACGAAGTGGAACTGAAAATAAATGATTCAGTGTATAACTTCATGAAGCTGGATGAAATCTTTGAAGCTAATCCAAACATAAATGGGGCTGTTATTTTTAATTCAACTTGCTATATCTTAGGGAATTATCTGAAAGCGAGAGGAATGCAGTCTGTCAAACTGGTTGGTTATGACCTTATCGGGAGAAATACACAGTTACTTTCCGAAGGTGTGATAACCGCATTGATTGCACAGCGTCCGGAGCGTCAGGGATATGAGGGTGTTAAATCATTGTGCAATCATCTGTTATTCAAACAGAACAGTGAAAAGGTGAATTTGATGCCTATCGATATTCTCCTTAAAGAGAATCTGAAATATTATCTGAACAATAAATTATAAACATATAAATTTGTAAGAACCATGAATGAATTATTTAACGTAAAAGGCAAAGTAGTTGTTATCACCGGTGGAGCTGGTATTTTAGGTAAGGGTATTGCTGCGTATCTCGCAAAGGAAGGTGCAAAAGTGGTTGTGCTCGACAGGAGTGAAGAGGCAGGAAAAGCATTGGTAGACAGTATCAAAGCCGAAGGAAATGAAGCCATGTTCCTTTACACGGATGTGATGGATAAGGAAGTGCTGGAAGGTAACAAGATAGAAATCATGAAGGCTTATGGCCGTATTGATGTATTATTGAACGCTGCCGGAGGTAACATGGCAGGTGCAACTATCGCTCCGGATAAGACTTTCTTCGATTTGCAGATTGATGCATTCAAGAAAGTGGTGGATCTGAACCTTTTCGGTACAGTATTGCCTACAATGGTATTTGCAGAAATTATGGTGGAACAGAAGAAAGGTTCTATTGTAAACTTCTGTTCAGAATCGGCTCTTCGTCCATTGACTCGTGTGGTAGGTTATGGTGCGGCAAAAGCAGCCATTGCCAACTTTACTAAATATATGGCCGGTGAACTGGCTTTGAAATTCGGTAACGGTCTGCGTGTAAATGCCATCGCTCCGGGATTCTTCCTGACCGATCAGAACCGTACGCTATTGACTAATCCGGATGGTTCTCTGACTGACCGTTCAAAGACCATTCTCGCTCATACTCCATTCAACCGTTTCGGTGAACCGGAAGACCTTTATGGAACAATCCATTATCTGATTAGCGATGCTTCTAACTTCGTAACAGGTACAGTAGCTGTTATCGACGGTGGATTTGATGCATTCTCAATTTAATAAATTGAAAATTAGCTGTGCAGTGTCTGCATACTGGCTATCAACTCTTGGCTTTCAGCTTTTAATTTTTAACTTTTAATTTTTAATTTAATAATATGTATTTATGTGAACAAACTTGGCGCTGGTATGGTCCTAACGACCCGGTTAGCTTGTGGGATATTAAGCAGGCAGGCGCTACAGGTATAGTAAATGCTCTTCATCACATTCCAAATGGTGAAGTGTGGACAGTAGAAGAGATCATGAAGCGTAAGCAAATGATTGAGGAAGTGGGTCTGACATGGTCTGTGGTAGAAAGTGTACCTGTACACGAACATATCAAGACGCAGACGGGTGACTTCATGAAATATATTGAAAACTATAAGGAAAGCATCCGTAATCTGGCGAAGTGTGGCGTAATGGTAGTTACTTATAACTTCATGCCTGTATTGGACTGGACCCGTACAGACCTTGCCTATACAATGCCGGATGGCTCTAAAGCACTCCGTTTTGAAAAGGCAGCTTTTGTAGCTTTCGACCTTTTCATCTTGAAACGTCCGAATGCTGAAAAAGATTACACTCCGGAAGAAATTGCCAAAGCGAAAGCCCGTTTCGAGCAAATGAGCGAAGACGACAAGAAATTGTTGGTTCGTAACATGATTGCCGGACTTCCGGGATCGGAAGAAAGCTTTACTGTAGAACAATTCCAGGAGGCATTGGACCGTTATAATGATATCGATGCCGAGAAGCTTCGTTCCAACTTGATTTTCTTCTTGAAAGAAATAGCTCCTGTTGCCGATGAAGTAGGAGTAAAACTAGTGATTCATCCGGACGATCCTCCTTATACTATCTTGGGTTTGCCACGCATTTTGAGTACGGAAGAAGATTTCAGAAAATTGATTGAAGCCGTACCTAATGAATCTAACGGCCTTTGCTTGTGTACAGGCTCTTTCGGTGTACGTGCTGACAATGACCTTGCCGGTATGATGGAACGTTTCGGCGACCGTGTCAACTTCGTACATTTGCGTAGTACGCAGCGTGACGAAGAAGGAAACTTTTACGAAGCCAATCATCTGGAAGGGAATGTAGATATGTACAGTGTAATGAAAGCTCTTATTCTTTTGCAACAACGTCGCAAATGCTCTATCGCTATGCGTCCTGACCACGGTCATCAGATGATTGATGACTTGAAGAAGAAAACCAATCCGGGATATTCTTGTCTGGGCCGTCTTCGCGGATTGGCAGAACTTCGTGGATTGGAAATGGGTATTGCAAAATCTATTCTATAAGTAGAAATATATAATTAGTATTTTATCATAAAACACTACGGCTATTATTGATTGAAATAGTAGTTGTAGTGTTTTTTATTTGTTTTTTTTCATCGGTTGAGGAATGAGTGAAGCAAATAAATCTCTCACATGTGTATCTTTGTCGGTTTTCTTCGCTTTTTTTGCTTTTTGGGGTTCGGGAATAATATGCAAAGCTATCTGTGCGCAAGCTTCTGCATCGGCAAGTGCGTGATGATGGTTCGTTAAGTCATATCCGCACCGGGCAGCTACCGTATGTAATTGATGATTGGGTAATTCTTTTCCGAATACCTTTCTCGAAGCGCGGCATGTGCAGTGAAACTTGTAATTAGGGTAAGTCATCTCCCACAGTTCGTGAACTGCCCGAAGGCAACCTTCGTCAAAAGGACTGTTGTGCGCTACAAGTGGCAGACCGTCTATCAACGGTTTGATTTCCGCCCATACTTCCGGAAATTCATCAGCTTCCATCGTGTCGTCATAAGTTAAGCCATGGACAGCTGTTGTCCATTGAGTATAATAATTAGGGCGGGGACGGATCAGGCGATAGATTTTATTCGTTATTTTCCCTTCCCTTACAATGACAACTCCCACACTGCATACACTGGTACGTTTGCCGTTGGCTGTTTCAAAGTCTATAGCTGCAAAATTCCTCATTTTATTTTATTGTTTTGGAATACAAATGTATGAATTAGAATTTATTCTCTTTATATTTGTCTGTAAAATATATCCATGTATACAGAATATCAGCCTTCTCATTTACTTGTTCCCTACATTGATAACTATTGGGAATTTAAGGGCAATCCGGAATATGGTATGCGCATCCATATTCTGCCGGATGGTTGTACCGATTTTATATTTACGCTGGGAGAGGTGGCTAATGCTGTTGAAGAAGGAAGTCTGATTATGCAACCTTATCGTTCCTATTTCGTAGGACCCATGACGAAGTACTCCGAACTTGTCACTTATGCTGAATCCGTTCATATGTTTGGCGTTCGTTTTTTACCTTGTGGTCTGTCTTGCTTTACAAACCTGCCTTTGCACGAGTTTGTGAATAGCAGAATCAGTGTTAATGAGATGAAGGCTGTTTTTGATGACACTTTTATTGAAAAATTAGGTGAGCAGAAGCATGTGGCAGATCGAATACGAGTAGTGGAGGAATATTTGCTGGCATATTTGGCGCGCCATTATCAGCCTGCTGATTCGCACGTCGCTATGGCAGTGAACATGATTAATCATTCCGGAGGAAAACGTTCAGTTCGCAGCTTGATGGATGACGTCTGTTTGTGTCAGCGTCATTTTGAGAGGAAGTTCAAGCATTATACCGGATTTACTCCTAAAGAATACAGCCGTATTGTCAAATTTAAGAATGCTGTGGAATTATTGAGAACCACGACATCAGCCAACCTGTTGACTACGGCGGTTGATGCAGGATATTATGATTTAGCGCATTTTTCAAAAGAGATTAAGTCGATGTCCGGCAATACTCCTGCGTCTTTTCTTTCCCTTACAGTTCCGCAAGAAACCACACTTACTTATATCGAGCCACAGAGATAGATTGGTAAAAGTCGCTTTTTTACAATAGAATGTGAAGATATGCCGTTACCTTTGCAAGGTTAATAAAAACCAATCAGTTTATGACCACAAAAACAATGAAAGAGAAAGCAGCAGAATTGTTGCAAAGATGTGAAGTAGTTACCCTTGCTTCTGTGAATAAAGAAGGTTATCCCCGTCCTGTACCGATGAGTAAAATCCTGGCAGAAGGAATTGCCACTATCTGGATGTCTACCGGGGCAGATTCACTAAAAACAATAGACTTCTTATCGAATCCGAAAGCAGGATTATGCTTTCAGGATAAAGGAGACAGCGTGGCGTTAACGGGGAAAGTGGAAGTTGTAACCGACGAAAAGATGAAGCAGGAACTTTGGCAGGACTGGTTTATCGATCATTTTCCCGGTGGCCCCGCTGATCCCAGCTATGTCTTGTTGAAATTTGAATCGAATCACGCAACTTATTGGATTGAAGGAACATTTATCCATAAGAAACTCGACTAATTTTACTCGGAAAGATAAGGAATACCGGATTGATTTAATGAGAGTGTGTCAAAACGCAGATTATCGCAGATTATTTCAATTGTATTGATGTATTAATCGACGACTTATAAAATTATTTCTGCGATAATTTGCGTTAATCTGCGTTTTATTATTCATTATGACACACCTTCGTAATTCATTTAGAATTCGAATCTCTCTAATTTCATTTCAGCCAATTTCTGAATGATACCTACATATTGAGCGAAATGAGGAGATTTTTCGTGTGCTGCCAATACTTCGGCATTCTGCCAAGTTTCGCAAATCATGAAAACGTCAGGACGCGTGCTGCTTTCGAAAGTATCATAAGCAATGCATCCTTCTTCTTTTAAAGAACAGGCAGTCAGTTCTTTTGCCGCTTTTATCGCTTCTTCGCGGTTGGATTCGTTTACACGAACAAAAACATTTAATCTGATCATAGTCTTTTTTATTTATATGATTAAAAGAATCACTTTCTCACAGTATCTGTGAAAAGCCGAAGGCAAAGATACTATTTTTCTATACTTCTGGTGAGCTTATTTCAAAATTTCATATAAACTTCATGCCATCCTGAAAAAACTATTATATTTGCATCTGAATTCTAAAAGCAATGATTTTGGGCACAATTCTTAAATTTGTTATAGCTTACTATTAGCCTCATAAACCACAGGCTAATTTCTTTCGTTTGAGTAGTTCTATACTTGAACAGGTTTTTCATTTTATCATTTTTATTATTCACTGCATCGTTTTTCAAGACTGATGCAATTTAGCTATTCAAGCTTTCAGTCCGGTTCGTAGTAATCAGATGGGAGTGGTGGATGCGTTGAGAATGAATGGAAAATTTCGTAAGAAATAGTAAGCTGAACATAGAAGAAGAAATAAAAAGGATCGAGCTACAGTCGGTTGATCCTTTGGATAGAATCAGGCAGATCATTGGTGTCCTACAGGTTTCACTGACTTCGCTGAAAACAGCAGTTGCCGGATATCAGTTTCGAAATGCTGAAGAAGAGATTCTTTTCTTTAAAGTATCGAAACCGCAGATTTCCGGTCTGTTGATGTTTTATGTCCGTTTGTATCAGATTGAAAAGAATCGTATCGGCAAATCTCTGTCCTCCCAATGCAGATATCTGAAGATTGAATTGGAGAACCTGCAAAAAACATTTTCGAATAATAGCTTTTATGAATATTATCGTGCCGGTCGGACAGAGTTTGATAACCACTATTTTATTCGGGAGAATTATGATATTCTTTCTGATATACATTGCCATCTACTGGATAGAGATATTTCTTTTACCACCTTGCATGATTCGAGTGTTGCAGAAATTCTGGCGAATAATCGTTTGATAGAATATGTATCGGAGGAAATAGAGCAACTGACAGAGAAACTTCATCTTAAATTTACTTCCATTGTAGACAGTAAGCTGTTGCAATGGACGGACAGTAAAGTGGCTTTGGTTGAGTTTATCTACGCTTTGTATGCAGGTAAATGCTTTAATAATGGAAATACGAGTTTGAAAGACATTGCTTTTTGTTGCGAAACACTGTTTAATATCGAGATAGGTGACTTTTATCGTATATTCTTGGAAATCAGGAATAGAAAGAAAAGCAGGACCCAATTTCTGGATAAGTTGAAAGAACAGATTATAAAGATGATGGATGAGCTTGACAGATAAATTTCAGGGCGTCTTGTGACATCTTGTGAATTATACAAATGGCTAATCTCCAACTTTGCGGAGAAATATAATTGATTCACAAAGAAAGATAATCGCTTTTGTATAGTTATGGAAACAACATTTACATGGGAAATAAGGGTGAAGAATTGCCCCTTATTAATTAAGAAATGCAGTCACTGTGATAGTGACCGCTTTTATTGCAGTGATAAGTTCAGGATGAATGCACAAAAGAAAAACATTGATGTCTGGCTGATTTATAGATGTGTGAAATGTGATAACACTTGTAATATGACTCTGTTATCACGAACAAAAACCGACTTGATTGATAAGAAGCTCTTTCACAGCTTTTCTATGAATGACAGGGAAGTTGCCTGGCAATATGCTTTTTCTGCCGGAGTGGCAAGCAGGAATAATCTTCAATTAGATTATGACAGTGTTGAATATGAAGTGATAAATACCGTCTCTTTAGAAGATATCCTGAATATGAGTAGTGAGATCATAAGTATCCGAGTCAAATGTGATTTCGACTTGAACCTTAAATTATCTTCGTTGATAAAAAGATGTCTTCCTCTTTCCAGTACCCGCTTGAAGCTGCTGTTTGAAAAAGGGTATATTTCTTTACTTTCCGGCAAAACATCTTCCAAGTGTAAGGTAAAGAATGGCGATACTATTTTGATAGATCGAAAAAGCCTGATTGATTTCTTGGGATAAAATCGGTTTTACAGTTTTTTTTAATAGCTTTGTGAAATGATCATTCGCATTCTGTAAAAGAGGTTGTACTATTAAGATTGAAGATATGAAAAAGGTATGTTTATTCGCTTTTATTTTGTTTGCTTGGAGTATCGTTGTGAATGCACAGGAAAGTGATGGACGATACGTTGAAGTGACCGGTTCTTCTGAAATAGAAGTCGTTCCGGATGAGATTCATTTTCTGATTCAGATTAAGGAGTATTGGCAAGAAGAATACACCGGTAAATCAAAAAAAGAAGAAGATTTCCGGACGAAAGTGCCATTGGCAATGATAGAGAAAGATTTGCGTAAAAGTTTGCGCAAAATAGGAATAACGGATGATGCTATCCGCACACAGGAAATAGGAGATTATTGGCGTCAGAGAGGAAAGGAATTTCTGATAGGTAAGCAATTGGATATCCGGCTTACGGATTTTGAGCAGATTAACTCTATTATTCGTTCGGTCAATACGTGGGGAATTGAGTCCATGCGCATCGGAGAACTCAAACATAAGGATTTGCCAATGTATCGGAAACAGGGTAAGATTGAAGCACTGAAGGCTGCCCGTGAGAAAGCATCTTATCTGGTGGAAGCGATGGGGCAACAGTTGGGTGAAGTGATTCGTATCATCGAACCTGCCGATAATAACATAAGCCGTTATCTTCCTTTCGAGGCGCAGAGCAATGTAAGCATGGGGGCGGCAGCTACCGAGAAGTACCGGGTTATCAAGCTACAGTATGAAATGACGGCTCGTTTTGCCATTCAATAAAAATAGTCTATCTTTGTCGCATGACAAGAAATAATAAATCGGATTTGGTTTAATAAACAATCTGTGTTGCTGATACAGATTGTCCTTTCGTTTGCTCTCGGATGATTCCTTTCGGGAGTACTCTTTATGTCTTTATAATTTCAATTTTTAACTTGCGTACAAGGGTGCTAAAAGCATCGTGGTGCTTTGTAACGTGTGCGCTGTATACATTAAGATCATGAATAACGAAAATCAAACAATTCACAAATTCGACGTTAATTTAAACTGGTATGGCTGGAATGATAAACTAAGCCGACTAAAACAAGAATCACTCTACAGCATTCTTCCTCATGGACGTATATCCATAGTACACCGTACCTGCTACGAGGTCGTTTCCGAAAACGGATTGTTTCAGTGTGAACTCACGGGAAACATGATGTATGGGAAATCTGATGCTGAATTACCCTGTACGGGTGATTGGGTGCTTTTTCAACCATTTGATGAGAATAAAGGGATTATTGTCGATATGCTGCCTCGTGAGCGGACATTGTATCGCAAGAAAAGCGGTACAGTTGCCGATAAGCAGGCCATTGCTTCTTACGTCGATAAAGCATTTATTGTGCAGAGCCTTGACGATAATTTCAATGTCCGCAGAGTAGAACGTATTATGGTTCAGGTATTGGAAGAAAATATCAAGCCTGTATTGGTACTTAATAAATCCGATTTAGATTTTGACAGGCAGAGTGTTGAAGAACAAATAAAGCATATCTCCAATCAGATACCCGTATTTTTTACGAGTATTCATCAACCCCAAACGATTCTCCGGCTGCGGGAATCCATATCAGAAGGAGAAACTGTTGTATTTGTCGGTTCTTCGGGTGTCGGGAAAAGTTCTCTGGTAAATGCACTCTGTGAAAAATCTGTGTTGCTTACCTCCGATATAAGCCTATCCACAGGAAAAGGCCGGCATACATCGACCCGTCGGGAAATGGTGTTGATGAATGATTCGGGTGTTTTAATCGATACTCCGGGTGTGCGTGAATTTGGCTTGGTTATCGACAATCCGGATTCACTGGCCGAAGTACTTGAAATCTCTGACTATGCAGAATCGTGCCGTTTCAAAGATTGTAAGCATATCAACGAACCGGGTTGTGCTGTTTTAGAAGCAGTCAATAGCGGTGTGTTAGACTATAAAGTTTATGCAAGCTATCTGAAACTTCGCCGGGAAGCGTGGCACTTTTCTGCTTCCGAACATGAGAAACGTAAAAAGGAGAAGTCTTTTACAAAACTTGTAGAAGAAGTAAAGAATCGTAAGGCAAATCGCTGATTTCTATTTAAACGATGCAGGTATTGGAATTTATTTTTTTCTTCAAAAGAGCAAAAAAGTTTTAGCTGCGCAAAAAGGCTGCGCACCACTGCATCTATCTTTGTCGAAGAAACAAGAAAACAGGTCAAGTACGGGTTACTTCAACAACTCATTTAAGGTATGGAAATCACTCATACGATTATCCGTTTTCCTGTTTCGCAAAGGGGCAGTAGCTCAGTGGGTAGAGCATCATCTTTAATCTTGAGATTATCCTGATGAAAAAGGTCAATTAAGATTTACTCCTATCCCGTGACCGTCGTCGGTTCGACTCCGACCTGCTCCACAAAAAAATATATAGAGGTAGGACAGCAGCTTCGGGATTATCTGAAATGAGGTCAACCGGGGCTTACTTCTTAACGGTGGATAACGCTGGTTCGAATCCGGCCTGTTCTACCTCTTTTTATCAACTAAGGTCAAGGAAGACTTACTTCAAAACCGCAGGAATGCTCCATTGATTCACAGTCTTCCGATTACCTTACTTAAAAAAACAAAGTTATGAATAAAGATTTGTTGAAAGTGTCTATCAGGCAGAATGCAATCTATTTGCCTTTGATAGAAGAAGAGAAAAAGCAGGAAGAGTTGACTTCGACTACCATTGCATTGGTAGCCCAACTCCGTAAAGTAGGATATAGCTTGTCCGAAGAACTGCTGCATGCCGTTAATCAGTTATATCCGGCTCAACAGATGATGATTCTTCAGGTGATGAAAGAAGCATTGGGCGTGACGCTAAACTGGGCTCCATTGGTGAAAGGGTGGGATGTACCTACCGGAGAAACGCGTTTGGATCATCTGGTTACATGGATCGCTAACCTGTTTAATAGCCCAAAAGGCGTTAAACTACCTTGCGGACACGTAATCCCTGATAATACATTCCCTATGGAACGATACAATGGTTGTCCGTTCTGTGGAACTCCGTTCCAAACGGCTACTACGGAATACTTCGGACAGGGAAGTAAACTGAAAGTGCTGGAACTTTGGCAGGACAAGGAGCTGAATGCTTTTTTCTGTGACTTGCTTGAATCGCGTACGGCTCTTGATGCCACACAAGCGGATAGCTTGAAAATAATGCTTGGCGAACTTCCGTTACCGGCAGTCGGAATCAAAATGAAGGAGACATTGATGTTGGTGATAGATACATTGGTGGAACAGGATAGAGCGCAGGAAGCGCAAATCTATTTCTCTACTCCGAATGATATATTGCGTTATCTGTGGTATAAGAAAACCGGATTCCTGCAAATCATAGAGCCTAAGACTATTATCCGTAAAACAGGTAGAAACAACACACATATATGTGGAGTTTTGGATAAAAGTCGTTCGGCAGCCCAAGCGAAGCGTGAGGAGTTGAAGTTGAAATATACGCGTCGTGAATGTAAAATGGTAGCTCTTTGGTTGAACAACCTGACAATGGCTCCGGAGAAGGCTTGCGAAATCATGCATCCGAAAAGAGAGATGTGGGTACGTATGATACGTGCGTTGCGTCTGGCGGAATATGCCCGTAAGCCGGAATTCGAAAATTTGAAGGAATTGATGGATGTATTCTACCGCCAGGCATATGCCGTTTGGCAGGGAGAAGTGGAGCGCAACCGTTTGAAGGCGGATGCGGAACAGACATTTGCTTTGTTAAAGCAGCGACCGGGTATGTTTGCACGTTCTTTATTTGCGAATATGCTTTGGTTCGGAGCGGAAGAGACGTTGGCTGCATTTAAAGAAGTGGTTCATTTGTTGCCAGCACGTTTGGTAGTTACTTTGGGTATGTATGCAGAGAGCTACTTTGAACCGGGACGTAAGAGAATGGTGAAACCTTTAGGGGGGAATGCTCTTTTGATAGAACCACATTATTTGGTGGGTCTGTATATGGAGGATCAGCTAAAAGCGATGGTGAAGGATGTACAGGATTTGTGTAAGGAAGTCGTAGCTGCCCGTTTCGCCAGTGTAGCTGTCGAAAGTGAAAACAAAAGTATGTATATTGACCCTATGTTGTTCCATATTCCGTTGGCTATCGGCGATCGTAGCGAAACAATTCAGGATACTTCCTGTGCTTTGCAGGGAACGCGTTTCCCGGTAGAGGGAGATAAAGTGCGATTGTTTATGCAGTGGGGAAAAGGACTTCCGGCACAGCATCTTGATATGGACTTAAGTTGTCATATCACTTTGCCTTCTACAACAGAAGTTTGTTCCTTCTTCAACTTGCAAGCTATTGGCGCTAAACATAGCGGGGATATCCGAAGTATTCCTAATAAGAAAGGTACTGCCGAATATATCGAGCTGGATTTGAATGAACTGAACCGTGTAGGTGCGGAATATGTTGCTTTCACTTGCAATGCATATAGCAACGGGACTATCTCTCCTAATCTGGTGGTAGGTTGGATGAACTCTGCCTATCCAATGAAGATATCGGAAAGAACAGGAGTAGCTTACGATCCTTCTTGCGTGCAACATCAGGTACGTATTTCCCAAAGTTTGCAGAAAGGGCTTGTTTTCGGAGTTCTGAAAGTGAAAGAACGGGAAATCGTTTGGCTGGAAATATCTTTTGGTGGACAGACGATTCTTTCTTTGGATACACAGACCATCGAGAAGTATCTGGATAAACTGGAAGCGAAAACAACTGTCGGTGAATTGTTGACTGTCAAAGCGCAGGCACAGGGGTTGAAGTTAGTTGATATTCCGGAAGCGGACGAGATATATACTCGTGAATGGGCATTGAATACTGCCGCTGTGACTAAATTACTGTTAGGTGATTAAATTCTTGGGAGGAATTGTCTTTTTCTTCCTAAGATTTAAAGGTCGTATCGCATAAAGTTATACCTTTGCATGCGATAGATTAATCGTCTGACAGCTGTTGAACTTTCGTCTGACAACTGTTATCTTTCCGTCTGACAACTGTCAGACGAAAAAGATACAGCTGTCAGACGATTATTTTTATATGAACTGAAGATTAAAGTTCAATGAACAGACGATTAAATATACGCAGTGAAAGTAATAAATGTATGAACTAATAAAAAGATATACTTATGAGTGCTCAATATGATTTGTATGAAACACCGGATCCTGATAGTACCGGAGAACAAAAGCCTTTGCATGCCCGTATCGTTCCAAATGGAACTTACTCGAAAAAAGAATTCCTGGAACGTGTATCTCGTTCTTCCCAGACTTTTAACTATAACGTGATAGATGCGGTAGTAGGAGTTGTATTGGATGAACTTGCCGAAACGTTAGCAGAGGGATATATCGTAGAACTTGGCGAACTCGGGCATTTCAGCATCTCTTTGAAATGTACGCATAAAGTAATGACTAAACGGGAGATTCGTGCCGAATCAATCTGTTTTGATAACGTGCATTTGCGCACTTCCAAGGAGTTCAAAAGGAAGATTAAGCGTGAGATAGAGTTGGAACGTGTGGATAAATCCAGACACTCTTCTCAAAAAGTGGAATTTTCTATGGAGCAACGCCAGCAGCTTTTACAGGAATTTCTAAAGAAAAATGGTGGTATTACCCGATTGGAATATAGTAGCCTGACCGGACTTTCCCGACTGAAAGCAATAGATGATTTGAATACTTTCATAGAGAAAGGGATTCTTCGTAAACGTGGAGCTGGAAGAACCGTGTTTTATGTCTGGCAACAAGAGCAATAACAATCAATTCAAAGATTTCTTCTTGTTATTGCTAACAATTTTGTACCTTTGTTTGTCTATAGAAAAAACAGTAGGATTATGGCAAGAATAACAATTCCTTATGCAGTAGCAGATTTCATAGAAATGCGTGAACGTGGTTTCTATTACGTAGATAAGACCCAATATATAGCTAAGCTTGAAGATTATAAGGCTCCTGTATTTCTGCGTCCCCGTCGCTTTGGGAAGAGTTTGTTAGTCTCTACTCTAGCTTGCTATTATGACCGTACGAAAGCGCATCGGTTTGAAGAACTGTTTGGTGACACGTGGATTGGTAACCATCCGACAAAAGAACATAACCGTTATATGATAATCCGTTATGACTTCTCCGCAATGGTAATGTCAGACCATATTCAAGGGCTGGCACAGAATTTTAATGACCTGAATTGCGGTCCGGTAGAAGTAATGCTAGCACATAATCGTGATTTGTTTGGTGATTTTGAATTTAGCAATCGTGGCGATGCATCTAAAATGCTGGAAGAAGTGCTTACTTACGCCCGCTCTCACGAACTGCCTAAAGTTTATATTTTGATTGATGAATATGATAATTTCACCAATCAATTACTTACTGCCTATAATGACCCACTCTATGAAGAAGTTACTACTAATGACAGCTTTCTGCGTACTTTTTTTAAAGTAATTAAAAAAGGTATTGGTGAGGGGAGTATCCGTACTTGTTTTTGTACAGGTGTGCTGCCCGTCACTATGGATGATTTGACCAGTGGATATAATATTGCAGAGATATTGACTCTTGAGCCTAATTTCCTGAATATGCTTGGGTTTACATACGAAGAAACAGAAACATATCTACGTTATGTACTGGATAAATACTCTACGGGACAGGAGCGTTTTGACGAAATCTGGCAACTAATTGTAAGCAACTACGATGGCTACCGTTTCCGTCCCAATGGAGATCGGTTATTCAATGCCACTATCCTTACTTACTTCTTCAAGAAATTTGCAGCCAATGCCGGCAGTATTCCGGACGAGTTGGTAGATGAAAATCTACGTACTGACATTCATTGGATTCGTCGGTTGACTCTTTCGCTGGATAATGCGAAAGCGATGTTGGATGCATTGGTAATTGACGATGAACTGCCTTATAATGTGGCTGATCTTGCCAGTAAGTTTAATAAGAAAAAGTTTTTTGATAAAGAGTTTTATCCCATTAGTTTGTTTTATTTGGGAATGACAACGTTGAGGGATAAATTTGTGACAACATTGCCCAATATGACGATGCGTAGTGTATACATGGACTACTATAATCAACTGAACAAAATAGAAGGTAATGCACAACGTTATGTCCCTGTGTATCGGCACTATGATTCCAATCGAAGCCTGGAACCACTCGTTCAGAATTATTTCGAACAATATTTGGGACAATTTCCAGCACAAGTTTTTGATAAGATCAATGAAAACTTTATCCGGTGTTCTTTCTACGAACTGGTATCGCGTTATTTAAGTAGTTGTTATACCTTTGCCATCGAACAGAATAATTCAGCAGGCCGATCAGACTTTGAAATGACCGGTATTCCCGGTACGGATTACTATATGGATGATCGTGTGGTCGAATTTAAATACTATCGTATGAAGGAAGCTGAAAAGATGCTTGCACTTTCCGAGCCTCTTCCCGAGCACGTGGAACAGGTGAAAAGATACGGTGAAGACACTAAGAAAAAGTTTCCCAATTATAATGTGCGGACATATGTGGTGTACATTTGTGCTAATAAGGGATGGAAATGTTGGGAAGTATGAGACAATAAAATCTGCAATATTGCACTAACTGTTTATGAAAAATGAGAGTCATATTATCTCTCGAATGATTTCCGGAGATATAAATGCTTTTAAACTTCTTTTCGATCGTTACTATTCTCAAGTGCGTTTCTTCACATTGGGGATAGTGAAAGATTCTTTTGTTGCCGACGATATAGCCCAAAATGTATTTATCAAGGTCTGGACAAAAAGAGAACTGATTGATTGCGAGCGGAAGTTTAACAACTATTTGTATTCCATCACAAAGAATGAGATAACAGATTATTTCCGTTCTTTAGTCATTTCAGAACCCTTGGAAAGCATCTCTTATCTGAAGGATAGCGATCATACAGATGAAATGATAGAAAGTGTTTATGATCTGTCTCATATTAAAGAACTGGTAATGAAAGAGGTGGATAATATGCCGCCGCAGCGTCGTGCAGTATTTGTAATGAGTCGTTTGCAAGGATTGTCTAATGATGAGATAGCCTCTGAACTAGGAATATCCAAACGCACGGTAGAACGCCATCTGAATATAGCATTGCACATACTTCGTGAAAAACTGGGAGGGTTTCTTTATTGGATTGCTGCTTTGTTTATTCTTTCACTCTGATTTTAATTTTTCCGCTCTGCCATACTACTTTCTGTTACACCTCTATCCTTCAATTAATAGTTTATAAATGTTAAAGTCGAAAAAGCATTGGGTGTACTTTTCATAGCTTCCGTATATCAGATATAACCAGATAATACGAAGAAAAATGAAACTCTTACCTCCCGGAATATTGAAAGACTATTTCTATAACTTGAAGAAGGATATCACTTCAAGTGCATTTGGACGATGGTTCATAGAGAATGAGTCTAAACCGGAATTCGATCAGGAATTGCAAGAAATTTGGAAAGAATCGTCTCAAGTAGCCTGTGACCGGGAAATGACCTCTTCTGCCTTTGTGAAGGTCTGTGAAGCTATTGGCGGAGTAGCTCCGTCTCCTCAAAAGAGTACATTCACGAGAACAATACATTATCTGATACGTGTTGCAGCTATTCTGTTTATTCCTTTATTGGGAGCTACTCTTTATCTATATCTGGATAATAAGGAATCACAAGTCAACTGGATAGAAGTCTATGCCGAATATGGGCAAAAGAAAGAAGTTGTTTTGCCCGACCAGAGTAAAGTCTGGCTGAATTCCGGTACACATATTATCTATCCCGAACGGTTTACCCAAGTTCGCCAGATATTTGTTAGCGGAGAAACCTTTCTGGAAGTGACAAAAGATCCGGAACGTCCTTTTATTGTAGATACAAAAGATTTAAGCATCAAAGTACATGGAACAAGATTTAATGTACGTTCTTATACGGAAGATAAAGGCACGGAAGCCACACTGCTCGAAGGAAGTATTTCTTTGTTGGTGAAGGGAGATTTAAATCAGCATGATATTTTCCTTGTTCCGGGTGAGAAAGCTATACTGGATAAAAAACAAGTTAAACTTGAAAAGTTTGACGTCGATGGGTATCAATCCTGGCGAAACGGACAGTATACATTCAGAGACAAGACACTGCAAGAGATTATAACGGAACTTCAACGTCTGTTCAATGTTCAGATTGTGATAAGGGATAAAGCGTTACTCAAAGAAAATTTCTTTGTCACATTTGCCCAGGGACTTTCTTTGGATGAGATGCTCGAAGCATTGAATATAGACAATGAATTATGTATCAAGCGAGATCAGGATATTATTGAAATTTCAAGAAAGACGAGATAGACAACCCAGTTATTAACCTTAAAATACATGTGCGGAATGGATGGATAAACAAATAAAAAAATAAACGAGAAAGTGGTTGCGACACTTTCCCGTTTTGGAAATCAGTTAACAAAATTAATTATTAACTTAGATCATTGCCAAAGGTATGAAATATCATGAAAAACCGGCTCATTTTAGAGAGCTATTTAGCAATCTTTTACCAATTCTATTGGCGCTATTTATCTGGACGAATCCGGTATTGGCGCAGAATAATGGAGAACTTATCACGCTTAGTCTCAAAAATAAGACAATTGGTGAGGCGTTGGAAACAATCAATAAGCGATACAACTACACGTTTGTTCTTCGAACACCGGATATTGATACAAAAAGAAAAGTTTCAATAGACGCCAAACAACAAAAGATCGAAGATGTACTGAATAATCTGTTCCGGGGGCAGGATGTCTCTTTCGATATCAATAACAAGACTGTCCGTATCTCCAAGAATGTCAGGCAGAAAGACGCAGAATCTACACAGGCGGCTACTGCCAGAAACGTGACAGGACAAGTTACGGATAGTTCCGGCGAACCGATGATAGGTGTCAGTGTGATGGTGAAAGGAAGTAATAATGGAGTGGTGACCAATATGGATGGTAAGTACGAAATCAAAATCGATCATCCTAATCAAGTACTTCAATACTCTTTTCTCGGTTATCTGTCCCAGGAGAAAAGAATCGGAGACAACCGGATGCTGAATGTAACTTTAGAGGAAGATGTGAAGAAACTGGATGAGGTAGTTGTAGTAGGCTATAGCGTACAGAAGAAGAAAGATATAACGGGAGCTGTATCTACTGTTCTGGCAAAAGATATAGAAAATATTCCCGTGAATGATTTCGGTTCGGCACTTGCCGGACGTTCTCCGGGAGTACAAGTTATCACCCCTTCGGGAAAGCCGAATGAAGGTTTCTCTATCCGTGTCCGGGGAGCTACGTCTATCAATGCAGGAAACGAACCTTTGTATGTGGTGGATGGAGTGCCGACCAGTGACACAAAAACGATCAACCCTTCCGAAATAGAAAGTATTACGGTATTGAAAGACGCTTCTTCTGCTGCAATCTACGGAAATGCAGGTGCAAATGGGGTAGTACTGATTACCACCAAAAGAGGCCGGAAAGGTGAAGCGCAAATTGAGTTGAATGCTTACTATGGCTTTTCGGAACGTGCCAAGAGAATAGATGTCTTGAATAAAGATGAATATCAGGATTTACTTTCCGATTTGGGATATCCGGCCATGGATACATCCGTGTATAATGCCAATATCGACTGGCAGGATGAAATGTTTCGCAATGCGGCCATGCAGAATTATCAGTTATCCATTTCCGGTGGAAACGAAAAATCCCTTTATTACATTTCAGCCGGATTTATCAAACAGGATGGTATTGTCAAACCATCTTCGTTTGAACGTATGAATTTTAAGATCAATCTGGAGCAGGAATTGAAAAAATGGGTAAAGATCGGAACGAACCTAAGTTACAGTAAGATCAATGATGTCGATGTTTCGGATGGAAATTCCGAGACCGTTATTCTGCAAGCCATCACCACTCCATCTGTGGTAGGTAAATATAATGCGGACGGAACATTTCCTACGCTACCGTTTTTGTCTTCTTTGGAGAATCCTTTAAGTGCGGTAGAGTCATATACTCGTGATTATGTATATCATAAATTGTTGGGTAATCTCTATGCGGAGATTTCTTTTACCCCGGATCTGAAGTTAAAAACAAGTATGGGTATCGAAATGGGTGCTTCCCGGTACAAGGAATTTCTGGACCCGTTCAGTTCAGCTTGGGGACGTAACCAGCAGGGACAAGCGAGTTATAACACTTCGTTAAATTACAAATGGATCAACGAAGAAATTCTGACTTATAGCAAGAAGATAGGCGATCACAGTTTCTCAGCTTTGGCAGGGTTTGTAGCTTCCCGTTATGTGGGAGAATCGGCAAACAGTTCTATACGTGGATTCTCTGATAATAAAATACATTCAATGAACGCCGGAACTGTATTAAACAAGCCCAGTGAAGATTATGGTGCATCTACCAATGCTTCTGTATTGGGGAGAGTGACCTATGACTACCAGAATAAGTACCTCGCCACTGTCAATTTCCGTGCCGACGGTTCTTCCAAGTTTGGTGTGAACAACCGTTGGGGATATTTCCCTTCCTTCTCTTTGGGATGGAGACTGACTGGGGAGGAATTTATGAAACCATTGGATTGGTTGAGTGATTTGAAACTGCGTGTCGGCTGGGGACAGGTTGGTAATGACCAGGTGGGTTATTATAGTTCTTATGGGATTTATGGAATCGGAGCGAATTATAATATGGATGGCGTTATTCTACCGGGATATTATCAGAGCCAGATAGGTAATGATAAGCTACGTTGGGAGAGGACTACCCAGACAAATGTGGGACTCGACTTTTCTTTCCTTAATGGAAGAATAACGCTGACTGCCGATGCATACTATAAGAAAACAACCGATTTGTTACTAATGGTAAAACTGCCTCAAACTTCCGGATTTGATTCGGGTATGCAGAATGTAGGTAGCGTGGTTAATAAAGGACTGGAGTTCCAACTGACTACCCGTAACCTGACCGGAGAGCTGAAATGGACAACAGATTTCAATATCTCTACTAATAAGAATGAGGTGACAGATATGGCAGGAAGTCCTGCTATCTTTACCGGATCACTTGATAAGAAAATCTCCGGAAATGTGTCTATCATTCAGAAAGGACAGGCTTTAGGTTCTTTTTATGGTTTTCAGGCAGCAGGAGTAAACCCGCAAAACGGACGTATGATGTACGAAAAGGCTAACGGAATGTTAGTGTATGAAGAAGATTTGAGTGCAGATGAAGACCGCCGGATCTTAGGTTGTGCACAGCCGAAATTTCTGTATGGCATCAACAATGTCTTTTCATATAAGAATTTTGACCTGTCTTTCTTCTTCCAGGGCTCATACGGGAATGATATTTATAATGCCACCCGTATGTTTACCGAAGGAATGTTCGACTCCCGCAACCAGTCCGACCGTGTCCTGATGCGTTGGCGTAATCCGGGAGACTACACTACTGTTCCCCGTGCGGAGAAAGATAAATATCCGGCTATTTCTTCCCGTTTTGTAGAAGACGGATCTTACTTTAAACTGAAAAATGTGAAACTGTCATATACTTTGCCGCGTCCGTTGACCCGGAAGGCGTTGATGGACAGAGTGACGGTCTATATATCAGGAGATAACCTGGTGACTTTTACCAATTACAGAGGTTATGATCCTGAAGTGAATATCGGTGGGGGCAGTTCTTCGGCTATGGGAATCGACCAAGGTGTCTTCCCCCATGCGAGAACTTATATTCTGGGAGCTACTATTGTATTTTGAGCATTGTTCAACTCATTAAATCTAAAAAAGACATGAAACAGATATATTCTATATTTATATCCGCAGCTTTGCTGCTCAATGTAGGGCTGACCTCCTGTGATAGTTTCCTGACAGAAACACCACAGGGAGAACTGACCGAAGCCAATGCTTTTACTTCCATAAAAGATGCGGAAGCACTGATTATCAGTTGCTATGACGGAATACAGAAAGGGCATGAAGAATATTATATGTGGTATTACATGATTCTTGCAGACTGTTTTGCGGATAATGCATACAGTGGCGGTGATGATGTGGATATCAATAATGTGTTCTTGCGCGACCTGACTCCCCGTAATGCGGTTGTTATGAAATCATGGAAGTCACTTTACGGAAGTATTATGCGTTGTAATGTAGCTTTGAAATATATACCTCAAATTAATGATCCGTTATTGGACGCGGAAGCTTTTACCGGAGTGAGTAAACGTGAAGAAATGCTTGGAGAAGCTTCCTTCTTGCGGGCGTTGCATTATTTTAATTTAGTAAAGACTTGGGGATGTGTACCTGTTGTGACTACTACGGGAAGCACTGCTCCGGCTGATGTGCAAGTGCCTCGTGCCGATTCGGAAGAGGAAGTTTATGCACGTATCATTGAAGATTTGGAATTTGCGTTGACCCGTTTACCGGACAAGCGTGCTACGGAAGCTGAAACCAGGGGATTTGCCAGTAAAGGGGCGGTTAACGCTTTGTTTGCAAAAGTGTATGCAACGAAAGGTGCACCCGGCAATGTAGAATGGGATAAGGTGAAGACCTATTCGGAAGCAGTGATGAATTCGCCGGTATACCGATTGGTGGATACGTATGACCATCTGTTTGACGATGAACATCGTAATAATAGTGAGACGATTCTGGCTGTACAGTATATTGCCAACAGTACGGAAAATAATTACGTACCTGTTCTTCTATTGCCTCCTTCCATGACAGAGCAGAATTGGCGTAAATATCTGACACCTTCCCAAAGTTTGCTGAAAGCTTTTGATGACGAAGGAGATCAGGTTCGTAAAAACTCTACGGTCATCTTTGAGGACATTAATAATATTTGGTTCGACCAGTATTATGCGCAACTGAAGAATGGACAATGGGAAACCCGTACATTGCCTTTCCCTTACAAGTGCAGGGCAAAGAACCGGGTAGGATGGGATTGCGGAGACTTGATCTATATTTTCCGTCTGGCTGATATTGTTCTGTTGCATGCAGAAGCAGTCAATGCTTTGTCCGGTCCGGCAACTGCAATAGCGGAACCTAATTTGCAAAAGATTCGTACTCGTGTCGGACTTCAGGAATTGAATGCCAGTTCAAGAGAAGAACTGACCCGGCTCCTTTTGAAAGAAAGACGCTTGGAACTGGCTTACGAAGGAGAGCGATTCTTTGATTTGAAACGTTATGGAATTGCTCAAAGCACCCTGTCAAGTCTGACGTGGTCGGAAATTGTGGATGGAGAGCAAACGACTGTTACGGGTAAATTTCCCGCACACATGTTGCTGATGCCTATTCCACAGGAAGAAAGGGATCGTAATCCGAACCTAACTCAAAATCCGGGGTATAATTAATCCTCTTCCTTTATTAATCTTTAAATGAAGAAATATGAAAACGAATTTATATAAGCTTGTTTCATTCTATATATTTATCGGGTTACTGGCTGTTTCTTGCCAGAATCAGGATGAAATGTTTTTCGATCCGTCTGCCGAAGCACCTGTCATTGGAAAGTTATCCTTGAATCAGGAACAGTTGCAATATGGTGGGTCGGTAAAATTAAACGTGGAGGTGACGGATGCAGATGCCTTGTCGCATGTAGAAATACGTTTGGTTGCCAATCAGGCGGTGCTTTATTCCAAAACTCTTCCGGGAAATAATCAAAAGACATTGAAAGTGGAAGAAGAAATCGAAGTGCCGTTCGGACGTTTGTGTGGCGAGCAACTTGCTTCTCTGGAGGTTGTGGCTACAAATAAAAATGTGAAAACAGCAGAACAATCTTACGAGATTCCATTGGAAAGGCCGGATTTTGCACAATTATATGTAGTGGTTGGTGAAACAGGGGAAGAAATTGTGCTGCAAAGGGATGAAAGTAATCCGTTAACTCCTTATTTATATAAGGCTACTGTAGACTTGCCGAATAATACAAATGTGTTTATATATAGCGAGCCGGAAAAGAAAGGAATGGTATGGGGATTTGATGCCAGTACGAATACTTGTGAGTTGGCTTCGTCGCGTCCGGTTTCCCTTTGTGATTCACAGAGTACGGAAGAGAAAGTGAGAGAGGTGGTATTCGATGCTTTTTCTTTTGAGATTTCACCTCTGAAAAAGGAAATGACGGTAAATGATGTTGTCTTCATGCTGTATAAGAAGAATGCGTCGGATAATGATTTTGTAAATAATACACTTCGTGCCCAGAATGTTTCTTTGACAAACGGTGAAGAAGTGAGGACAGAATTGATTGATCTCAATGCGTTGAAGTTTGATCCGGATTTCTTTAAACTGGAAGGAGATAAGTTGATGTATATCGGGCAGACAGGTAGTGTGACGTTATATATGAATACGATGTTCAACTTTGTTTTTGTAGAGAGTGCGGAAAATCCGTTGACTACTAATGTTTCCTATCCGGAAGTTTTGTTTGTGAATGGTTGGGGAATCGGTCGCCCGGAATTGTGGAGCTATAATCCGGATTGGGATTTTAATAATGCGGTTATTTTCCGTAAGGTTTCGGAAGATGCTACCCAAACAGTTTACTCGCAGACTGTCATTGTCAGTAAATGGGTTCAATTCAAATTCTATAATCAAAAAGACTGGGGAGGTGAGTTCTCTTGTCCGAATATAACGTTTGAAGATGACAACTTTAAAGCCGTAGAAGAAAGCGGTAAACCGGGAAATTATAATATATCACCTTCGTTGGGCGATGATACGAGTTATAAATCAGCGGTTGCCAAGATTACATTTATTGTTCCGAAATCGGGAAATACAACTCATTTCCGGAGTACTATTCTGGTAGAAAGTGACCTGGATTGAGCAATCACTTATCATTAAACTAATTTGTATTATGCATAAAAAGATTCAATATATATTATTGCTTATGTTATTTACCTGTTTGATACCTGTTACGGCGAAAAACAAAAGCCGGATCAGTCTGAATGATGAATGGCAGTTCAAGCAATCTATATCTCAAAATTGGCTCCCGGCACAAGTGCCCGGAGCCGTACATACCGATTTGATGAATAATCGTATGATAAAGGACCCGTTTTACGGAGTGAATGAGAAATCCCTGCAATGGATTGGAGAAAAGGACTGGGAATATAAAAAGACTTTCACTGTAGACGAGGCTCTGCTTCAAGCGCCCAACGTACAGCTTGTTTTTGCCGGACTTGATACGTATGCCGATATTTATATCAATGATTATATGGTGATGAAGTGTGACAATATGTTTCGTACATGGACTTTGAATCCTCTTCCTTATTTGAAGAAAGGGGAGAACACTATCCGCATCTATTTCCATTCTATATTTAAGGTGGATATGCCTAAGTACCTGGCATCTCCTTTCCAGTTGCAGGCATGGCCTAATAATGATCAGTCAGATATTATGTTAAGCCTTTATGCCCGCAAAGCCGGATATAATTATGGGTGGGACTGGGGTCCTCGTTTGATTACTACCGGTATTTGGAGAGATGTTTATCTGGAATACTGGGATGATATCCATATCGATGGGACTCAAATTATTACCCGGAAACTGGAATCGGGAAAAGCGAAGATGGAGGCTGTTTGTACGGTGATGAGTGATGAAGATACGAAGGCAACGTTTACGGTGGAATATGATAAGAAAGAGGCTGTTCGTAAACAAGTAGCATTGACTAAAGGGATGAACACGGTGCGAGTAGACTTCGAAGTGAAGAATCCTGAATTATGGTGGACTAACGGATTAGGCAATCCCCGGATGTATGATTTTGATATTGTATTAGATAAAGAAGGACATAAGGTGACAGACCGTGTAAAGACGGGTATCCGTACATTGGAAATAGTTCGTGAAAAAGATGAACAGGGGCAGTCGATGTTTGTGAAACTGAATGGAAAAGCGGTCTTTATGAAAGGAGCCAATTATATTCCTTTGGATAATTTTCCGAACAGGGTGCCTGAAAGTTGGTACGAATATATCATAAAGTCGGCAGCTGATGTGAATATGAATATGTTGCGTATTTGGGGCGGAGGTATTTATGAGATGGATGCGTTTTATGAGATGTGTGACAAATACGGTATTCTTGTCTGGCAGGATATGATGTTTGCCTGTGGCATGTTCCCCGCTGACGAGCATTATTTGAATAGTGTGGCCGAGGAAGTGAAGGACAATGTGAAACGTTTGCGTAATCATCCTTGTATTGCACTCTGGAATGGAAACAATGAAAATGAGATTTCATATTTTGGATGGGGATGGAAAGATCGTTATACGCCCGAAGAAGACAGAATTTATCAGAGTAATCTGCATAAACTCTTTTATGACGTAATTCCGGAAGCGATACAGGCTGTGGATGAAACGAGGTATTATCACCCGACATCTCCTGTGACCGGTTATAATAATATAGATTATAATATGGGAGATGTACATTTCTGGTCTGTCTGGAAAGGAGGATGGCTTGAAGAATATACGGAAGCTAAAAACATAGGTCGCTTTATGAGTGAGTATGGTTTCCAGTCTTATCCGGAGATGCGCACCATCCGTCGTTTTGCAAGTGAACATGATTTGCGTTTGGATTCGGAAGTTATGTTGTCTCATCAGCGTGCCCGCAATGACCAGACCCGTGATCCGAATTTCGGGAATAATATGATGAAGATGTATATGGAGAAATATTTTAAAGTTCCTGATGATTTTAGTGAATTTGTTTATATGAGCCAGTATTTGCAGGCGGAGGCGGTGAAGATCGGAATTGAAGCTCATCGTCGTGCAAAACCCTACTGTATGGGAACACTTTATTGGCAGATTAATGATTGCTGGCCGGTAGCTTCGTGGTCGAGCATTGATTATTATGGCAGATGGAAGGCTTTACAGTATTATGTCCGTGATGCTTATGCTGAGGTATTGGTTTCTCCTTATGCTTCCGGAAAACAAGTTGTGTTCAAAGTCATTTCCGATCGTTTGCAAAAGATGAAAGGAGAGTTGGAGATAACGACTCTGACCTTGGAGGGACAGACGGTGTTCTCAAAGAGAGTTTCACTTGAATTGGGTGCTAATGGGTGTGAAGATGTGGCTTCGATAACAACTACGGAACTTTATGGAGGTAAGAAAGAGAACGAAGTTTTCACTTATGTGACGTTGAATGAAAATGGTAAAACGGTTTCTTCGAACATCTATTATCCGGTCTATTCCAATCAATATGCTTATTCAAAGGTAGCTCCTGTTATAACGGTGGAGAAGACCAATGAAGGAGTTGATTTGCGGCTTCGTTCTTCTGCATTGATCAGAGGACTCTATCTTTTCGTTGATGATGATGAAAGTTTCTTTGAGCAGAATTACGTAACGCTGATACCGGGAAAAGAGGAAGTGGTTCGGGTGAAGACTCATCTTTCAGCGGCAGCATTTGAGAAGCAATTGAAATATTTCTCGGTAAATCAAGTCAATTGATTGTGAAATGTATATCTCAATCGGACCTATTAATACATAATAAAAATGAAGAAGATAATGAATAATATATTGGCAGCTTGTCTGCTTTCCAGCCTGATAGCTTGCACTTTGGATGATCCCTATATGCCGGTTAATCCAGAAGAAAAACCGGCTCCTCCTGTGGTTACGGAATATCAGCCTATTGCTTTAACGGTAGGGGCTAATGGTCATTTTGATATTTCCGGTTCCTCTGTAAAAATAGGGTTGAACGGGAAGAATTCTACTTATGGTGTTTGTTTGCCACAGATTGCGCAGGGACATTTTATTGCGGAGGTAACAGCTGATAAAACAACTAACTTTGGCTTGGCTATTGTCCGGGAGAAGAACGGGAAACCGGATTTCAATAATTATACTTCGGTGAGTGTGTGTACAGAATCCGGTGTGTCGACCGTACGGGTATTGGATCGTCAGGACGGAATAGATAACGTTTTGGATAATACGAAGAAGATAAATAAGAACGATTATTCTTTCCGTTATTCTATTCCTCTCAATAATAGCTATTTTTCTGTTCCTTTTACAGCTTCTACAGGTAAGGCGCGTATCATCAGGAATAAGATATCCGGTTTCTTTCATTTTTATGTGAGCGTTGGGAAAGAAATAGACGGGGAGTTTCATGAAAACTGGATTGAACTTGCTCAATCGAAAGATTGGGGAGGACAGGGACAGAACTATTTTATTTGTCCGATAGTCAGGAATGGTAATGAAAACTCGACAGAAGTGAACTTTTCAGATATTCGTTTTGAAGAGTTTTCGGCTGAAGATGTCGTGGAGTCCTCTCCGGAATTTGATGTAAAACAGCGTAATTTTACATGGGCTGGCTTTCCGGGTGATGCAATGGTAATCAGTTTCAATCCGAAACATTGCCCGGCTGCTGCACAAAACAGACAATTTGTTTTCTGGTCGGAGGCAAACTTTGTACCTGCTTGGCACATGAATAACGAATTGCTTTATTGTTATGAGTTTGCTGAAACATGGTCGGATTTGAGTAAAGGATGCTTCGAGCCAATGTCGGATCGTTTGTTGGCGCATGCGAAAGTGGATATCATAGAGAATAATAAAGTAAGGAAAGTGGTTAAGTACCATTATGCGTTGGTAAATCCGGATTATAAGGCTCCTTATCCTGACGGGATATATCCGGAAGTAGACGAGTATTATACTTTCTATGCTGACGGAGTAGGTGTGAGACGCATCGAGTATATTCAGAAACAGGCGGGACAGGCTTATTATCGCTATCATGAGTTGAGTGAACCCATGGTTATTTCCGGCAGTTCATCCATTCCGTCAGAACATGTGAAACAACCGGCTTTTAGTATTTCTAATCTTTCAGGCAACCGGTATGATCTTTATCCGGCTAAACCATTTGATGAAGTCAACCAGAATGTGAAAAACTGGAAAGAGCAAATCTATACTGCTCATTTAAATAATGCTCCTGATGCTTTTTCTGTTTTCTCTTATACTCCCGAACGTCCGGAAGTCTCTCCGTTGCCGATTGAGAATGACTTGACCTGGCATGATATAAATTATCAGATGTCTCATTGGCCGGTAGATAAACAACCCTATTTAAATGCCCGTTATGGGGATTATGATAAGTCGACGGCTACCTGGCCGTCACAGGTCTCTCATTCTTCTTTGATTGGTGTGGAGGCTAAAGGGGACGTTTCCTGGAATACTGCTTATCAGATTAATTCGGATGGAAATAAATATAGAGTATATCTGATGCTGTTGGGTATCAATCAACCTGATGCGGCTTCTGATATAGATGCGTATACAAGAGGATGGCTGTATATGGGAAGTCCGACGAATCTGAACGGAGTTTCTTATAATCCGGATGTAACAGGGTATTCCAAACGGGAGATGGTTTTGATGAAAACGGCAGGTACGGAAAGTTGCCAGTTTACTTGTAACCCTACCGGTGCAGTGAAAAATCCTGTATTTAGAATTGATAATTGGATCGGAAGCGGAAATGTAACGGTCAAGGTTGATGGAAAGGCATTGGTGTCTGATAGTGACTATTTGAGTGATACAGTAGGAGGAAGCCTCGTAATCTGGCTTAATAAAACAATATCTTCTACATTCTCTGTCGAAATTATTCCGGTATAATATGATCCTTTGGAGAGGACTTTTCAAATCCTCTCCAAAGGATTTTAAATGAATCAAGAGAAGTTGGCTTTTATGAGATATATACTATTCATTCTTTTGTTTTTTTTCTGTTTATCCTGTTCACATCGTCCGGTTCAGGAGGTTGATACAGTTTTTTACAGAGGGTGGGAGAACTGTCTTAAGCTATCTAACAGGGTTGTTTCCGTTATTGTTAATCCGACGTATGGCGGACAAATTCTATATTTCGGCTTAGAGAGTCGTAGAGATAATATATTGTGGAGTGATTCTGTTATCAACGGCTGGACTGTAGAGAACTATATACGAACAAGACGAAGTCCTGATGCCGGTAGATTTGATATCGGTAATGAACGTAAAACGGAGAATATCCATGATTCAATTTGGGCAGGACCTTATCAAACCTTTGTTGAGGAAGATAAATTGCGCTTGGTCAGCCATCCATCACAGGCGATTGGTATTCAGGTGGAGCGGATTTACTTTTTGGAAGAGAACCAGCCGGTTCTGCATATTAAACAGCGAATGTCTAATATATCAAATGGGGAGGTTGAATATTGTTTTTGGACACGTACATTACTGCCTGCCGGTGGTATTTACTATTGTGAAGCGATTCCAAATTCACAATATCCATTGGGATTTAGTGAGATTTCATTGTCAGCAGATACATTAATTCCCTCTCATCATTTGCAGGAACGTATTCATGTAGAGAATCGTTATTTTACAGCCTTTCCCGGAGGAGACGAGCAAAAGAAATATGGGATAAATACTACAAACGGTATGTATTTTTATCAGTTCAATGATTATTTGTATATCAAACAAAATAAGTATGTTCCACAGGGGAAATATGATAATAATTTGCGGGTGTGCTTTCCTAACATGATTTATTTTAATGATGAATTTTTGGAAATGGAACCGAACAGTCCTATGGTCAAGCTAAAGCCGGGAGAGGCTTATGAATATGAGGAGATTTGGACATTAAGGGAGTTGAACTCTATTACTGATAACACATATTAAGACTGATTATTTGCTGGTTCTTTTTCATACCGGTATATTTGTCCCGCTATTCTATTAATCAATAGAGAGAGAATGTATCAAAAGAAAAATATAAGGGTATATATAGCATGGATGTTATTCATGACATTCATTCCTTTCTTTGTAGTGAAGACCTTTCACTATCATGGAAGTGAGGATGAAAAGTCGTGTTCCCATGCAAAGCATTCCCATAATTCTTCCGATGATTGTGCGATATGTAAATACTCTCTTTCTCTTTTCACGGAACCTCAATTAATAGAATATCATACTATACTGACGCTCGTGCCCTACGAGCCGGTTATTTACCAGGATAAGGTTGTTTGCAAACCAACTTATTCGCATCATTTACGCGGGCCTCCGTTCGCATGATTACATACTCATATTTTCAATGGAGATAGATTGGCTTTCAATCTATCCTCACATTCATTTTACACATTAAATAAAAGATTGTAATTGATGCGTATCGGAATTATTTCGGGCGTAATAGGGTTATTGGTAACCTTATCCGTCCATGCACAGAAATCCGATTCAATCAAGAGCATGCTTTTGCCTGATGTTGTGGTAACCGAAACGTACCAGCAACGTCAAGTAAAAAAGTCTGCCCTTACGGTTGATGTAGCCGATCAGGATTTTTTGCGCAAACATTTTACAGGAAACTTCATGCAGGCGATGGAGAACATTCCCGGAGTACAGGCAATGGATATTGGTTCGGGCTTCTCCAAACCGATGATTCGCGGAATGGGATTCAACCGGATTGCTGTATTGGAAAACGGAATCAAACAGGAAGGACAACAATGGGGAGCTGATCACGGACTAGAACTGGATGCTTTCAATATCGGAGCAGTCAATGTATTGAAAGGACCCTCCTCACTGCTCTATGGCAGTGATGCAATGGGAGGAGTGATTGATGTTGTTCCACCGGCTGTTCCTGCTGATAATCGTGTGTTCGGAGATGTCACACTGCTAGGTAAATCAGTCAATGGAACCATCGGAGGATCACTGATGCTGGGAATCAGGAAGAATGCCTGGTACTCCCATATCCGTTATTCGGAACAACATTTCGGTGACTATCGTATTCCGACGGACTCTATTGTCTACCTGACACAAAGAATTCCCATATATGGGCGTAAACTCAAGAATACAGCAGGCATTGAACGTAATATCGGACTTTTTACCCAATATCAACGAAGAGCCTATAAAGCGAATTATGCTGTGAGTAATGTATATCAAAAGACGGGATTCTTCCCGGGGGCACATGGCATACCCGATGCGTCACGTGTGGAAGATGATGGAGACAGCCGTAATATTGAATTGCCATTCAGTAAAGTGAATCACCTGAAAGTGACTACCCACCAGCAATATGCATGGGAGAAACTGATCTTGTCAGGCGATTTAGGTTTCCAGAACAATCACCGTGAAGAGTGGAGTGCTTTCCATACTCACTATGGTTCGCAACCCGCACCGGAGAAAGACCCCGACAAGGAACTTGCTTTTAATCTGAACACTTTCAGTGCTTCGGTGAAAGCTCGTTTTATTGGTTCTTCTTCGTGGGAACATACATTGGGGTGGGATGGACAACATCAACGGAACGACATTTCCGGCTATTCGTTTTTACTGCCTGAATATCGCCGTTCCACTACCGGAATGCTTTGGCTTACGACATACAGACCCAACAATGTGTTTTCTGTCAGCGGAGGAGTGCGATATGACTACGGATATATGAATATCTCTTCGCATGAAGATACTTACCTTGCCGATTATCTTCGGAAACAGGGCTATGATCCGGAACAGATAGACTTCTACAAGTGGAACAGTCACTCTGTGAATAAGCACTACGGTGATTATTCTCTTTCTCTGGGACTGGTATGGACTCCCTCCGACAAGCATCTGGTAAAGGTGAATATCGGGCGTAGTTTCCGCCTGCCCGGTGCGAATGAGTTGGCTGCCAACGGTGTACATCACGGCACTTTCCGCCATGAACAGGGAGATGCAAACCTAAAGTCCGAACAAGGCTGGCAACTGGATGCTTCTTATCATCTGAAGTACCGGGGAATTTCTTTCTCCGTCTCTCCATTTGTCAGTTGGTTCAGCAATTACATCTTTCTGCGTCCTACCGGAGAGTGGTCTGTATTGCCTCATGCCGGACAAATCTATCGTTATACCGGAGCAGAAGCGCTATTTGCAGGAACTGAAGCTACCGTAGATGTTGATTTTCTGCGCAACTTCAATTATCGGATTTCCGCTGAATACGTTTACACCTATAATTGTGATGAACATATTCCATTGAGTTTCTCGCCACCTCCTGTTATGCGCAATACATTAACCTGGCAAAAGAAGCGGTATATGTTGTATGCAGAATGGCAGAGCATTGCCCGGCAAAATAGAGTGGACCGTAACGAAGATCGTACAGCCGGAGCAAATCTCTTTCATCTGGGTGGTTCATTGAATATTCCGATAGGTGGAAACAATGAGATTGAAATAACCCTGACCGCCCGGAATATATTCGATACCCGATATTACAATCATCTTAGTTTTTACAGGAAAGTTGAGATCCCCGAACCGGGACGTAACTTCCAGATATTAATCAAAGTTCCATTTAAAAAATTACTGAAATGAAAAATAAATTCTATCTCCCAATGATTAGCCTTTTGGCAACAGTTACTTTCATGTTTTCCTCTTGTGATAATGATGACTCCAGCGATACGACCAAACCTCTGATTGAACTTCACGAACCGGAAGAAGGTCAGGCTTTGGAGATCGGAAACGAACATGGGGTTCATTTTGAAATGGATTTGTCGGATGATGTCATGCTGAAATCCTATAAGATTGAAATTCATAGTAATTTCGACCACCATTCACACGGAGGTAATAGCAGGGCTGCACAGGAAACAGTAGATTTTAGTTTCAACAGATCCTACGATGTGTCCGGACAGAAAACCGCCCATATTCATCATCACGATATTGTAATACCGGCCAATGCTACTGCAGGAGATTATCATTTGATGGTTTATTGCACGGATGCCGCAGGTAACGAATCTTATATCGCGCGCAATATTAAATTGAGTAATGAGGTGGAAGACGAAGACCATCACCATGATGAATAAGATAGATTGCAATACATAAGGAAGGAATGTCTACTATCCATAGGACGATAGATAGACTGTTTTTTTGTAATGAGTATTTTTTCTTTTGAAAGGTGTAATATCTATTACACCTTTTTTGTTTCCAATCCTTTACTTTTGTGAAAAATACTTTTTCATATGATGAAGTTTCCAATAATAAATCGACTCTTTCCTTCTTATAAATGGAAGGTAGCGGCTGTCATCATTGGCGGTGTTATTGTGGGTGGAGGAGCACTGTTTATGTATATGCTCCGGGCGCATACCTATCTTGGGGATGACCCGGCTGCGTGCGTGAATTGCCACATTATGACTCCTTACTATGCAACTTGGTTTCATAGTTCGCATGCCCGGAATGCCACCTGCAATGATTGTCATGTGCCGCATGAAAATGCTGTGAAGAAATGGACCTTTAAAGGTATGGACGGTATGAAACACGTGGCTGCATTTCTTACCAAAAGTGAGCCGCAGGTCATTCAGGCTCATGAAGCCAGTTCCGAAGTGATTATGGATAATTGTATCCGTTGTCATACACAACTCAATACGGAATTTGTGAAGACGGGGAAGATCGATTATATGATGTCACAAGTAGGAGAGGGGAAGGCTTGCTGGGATTGCCATCGTGATGTTCCTCATGGTGGAAAGAATTCTCTGTCCGCTACTCCGGGAGCGATTGTTCCTCTTCCGGAATCGCCTGTTCCCGAATGGCTCCGGAAGATGGTGAATCAGAAAGATAAATAAGAAATGAAATACGTAATAAAATAATAAAACCGATATACAATGGAAAAGAAATTAAAATCATGGCAAGGATGGCTGTTGTTCGGAGGTTCAATGGTCGTTGTATTTGTTTTGGGATTATGCGTTTCTGCGTTGATGGAACGGAGGGCGGAAGTTGCCAGCATTTTCAATAACCGTAAAAACGTTATCAAAGGGATTGAAGCACGGAATGAACTGTTTAAGGATGACTTTCCCCGTGAATACCAGACTTGGACGGAGACTGCAAAGACTGACTTTGAGAGTGAATTTAATGGGAATATTGCTGTAGATGCTTTGGAAAAACGTCCTGAAATGGTGATTCTATGGGCGGGATATGCTTTCTCAAAAGATTATTCCACTCCACGGGGACACATGCATGCCATTGAGGATATTACGGCATCTTTGCGTACCGGTTCGCCCATGAGCCCGACCGAAGGTCCTCAACCGTCTACCTGTTGGACTTGTAAGAGTCCGGATGTTCCCCGTATGATGGAGGCATTGGGTGTCGATTCTTTCTATAACAATAAATGGGGGGCTATGGGCGCTGAAATTGTGAATCCTATCGGATGCTCCGATTGCCATGATCCCGAAACAATGAATCTTCATATCAGTCGTCCCGCTTTGATAGAGGCTTTCCAACGTCAGGGCAAAGACATCACTAAAGCTACTCCGCAGGAGATGCGTTCATTGGTATGTGCACAATGTCATGTGGAATATTATTTCAAAGGGGATGGTAAATACCTGACTTTCCCCTGGGACAAAGGTTTTACGGTAGAAGATATGGAGGCTTATTATGATGAGGCCGGTTTCTATGATTATATTCATAAATTGAGCCGTACTCCGATTCTGAAAGCGCAGCATCCTGACTATGAGATTTGTCAGATGGGTATCCACGGACAGAGAGGTGTCTCTTGTGCCGATTGCCATATGCCGTATAAGAGTGAAGGTGGTGTGAAATTCAGCGATCACCATATCCAAAGCCCGTTGGCTATGATTGACCGCACCTGTCAGGTTTGTCACCGTGAAAGTGAAGAGACTTTACGTAATAATGTGTACGAACGCCAACGTAAAGCGAATGAAATCCGTAACCGTCTGGAACAGGAATTGGCAAAAGCACATATCGAAGCTAAATTTGCCTGGGACAAGGGTGCCACAGAAACACAGATGAAAGATGTGCTCGCACTGATTCGTCAGGCACAATGGCGTTGGGATTTCGGAGTAGCTTCACACGGAGGTTCTTTCCATGCACCGCAGGAAATCCAGAGAATTCTTTCTCATGGATTGGATCGTGCCATGCAAGCCCGTCTGGCTGTATCCAAAGTATTGGCAAAGAATGGATATACGGGAGATGTTCCGATGCCGGACATTTCAACAAAGGCAAAAGCACAGGAATATATCGGCTTGGATATGGATGCTGAAAGAGCGGCTAAGGAGAAATTCTTGAAAACCGCAGTTCCGGCATGGTTGGAGAAAGCGAAAGAAAACGGTCGTCTGGCACAGAAATAAGAGAATTTATATATGTGGAGCAAACCATGGAGTTATAAGGAAGGGCTGGTGATTGGCGCAGGATTACTGGTGATAGGGCTATTGCTGCAAATGACAGTGGGAGCCATACATTGGGACCTGTTTGCCTGTCCGGTCAATGTGATTGTGTTAGTGGTTTATATCATTGCTTTGGTAGCCATGCACCTTCTTCGCAAACGTGTCTATTTATTCGGATGGTTGAGTCATTATTCCGCTGCTGTCTCGTCTCTATTGTGGGTGGTCGGCATGACGGTAGTGATGGGACTGATCCGGCAGGCTCCTTCCGGTCATGCTCCGGCTGATCTGCTGGGGTTTTCGCAGATGATTTCTTCCTGGCCTTTTGTCCTGCTCTACTTTTGGATGGTCACCGCCTTGGGGCTGACAATCCTTCGCACCGGTTTCTCTTTGAAGATCAGCAGGATTTCTTTCCTACTGAATCATATCGGATTGTTTATTGCACTGATAACAGCCACTTTGGGAAATGCCGATATGCAAAGGTTGAAAATGACAACCCGGATGGGAAGTGCCGAATGGCGGGCTACGGATGATAAAGGCCAACTGATTGAACTTCCGTTGGCTATCGAACTGAAGGATTTCACTATCGACGAATATCCTCCGAAACTGATGTTGATTGATAATGAAACCGGCCGTACGCTTCCCGACAAATCTCCTGTACATGTATTGTTGGAAGAGGGAATGACAAATGGCAGCTTGCAGGATTGGCAGCTAACTATTGAGCAATCTATTCCGATGGCTGCTTCTGTGGCTACCGAAGATACCTTGAAGTTTACAAAATTCTATTCGATGGGAGCGACTTATGCTGTCTATCTGAAAGCAGTCAATCAGAAGAATCAAACAACCAAAGAGGGATGGGTAAGCTGTGGTAGTTTTCTTTTTCCCTATAAGGCAATCCGGCTGGATTCTTTAACCAGTATTGTAATGCCGGAACGGGAACCGCAGCGATTTGCATCGGAAGTGAAGATTTACACACAAGAAGGAACGATCACGGAAGGAACCATTGAAGTGAACCGTCCGATGGAGATAGAAGGTTGGAAAATTTATCAACTTAGTTACGATGAAACAAAGGGAAGATGGAGCGATGTCAGTGTTTTTGAGTTGGTTCGCGATCCGTGGTTGCCGGTTGTTTACACAGGAATTATAATGATGATGGCAGGAGCCATCTGTCTGTTTGTCAGCGCACAAAAGAGGAAAGAGGAGGACAAAGCATGAGTTGGGAATACTTTATACTATTTGCAATAGCCGCACTGGTTTGTTGGGCTTTGGGAGCTTTTGCTGCCTGGAAAGGTACAAAACCGGGATGGGCTTATGGATTTACTTTCTTAGGTCTGGCTATTTTCTTCAGCTTCATTATCGGAATGTGGATTTCATTAGAACGTCCTCCGATGCGGACAATGGGAGAGACACGGCTGTGGTATTCTTTCTTCCTTCCGTTGGCGGGATTGATAACCTATGCACGCTGGAAGTATAAATGGATTTTAAGTTTCAGTTGCATCCTTTCATTGGTCTTTATCTGTATCAATATCTTCAAACCGGAGATTCACAATAAGACGTTGATGCCTGCTTTGCAAAGCCCGTGGTTTGCCCCTCATGTCATTGTGTATATGTTTGCTTATGCTATGTTGGGAGCGGCGACGGTGATGGCCGTCTATCTGCTTTGGTTCAAAAAGAAGGAGATTGAACGGAAAGAAATGGATTTGTGTGACAACCTCACCTATGTAGGTCTGGCATTTATGACATTAGGTATGCTTACCGGAGCTATCTGGGCAAAAGAAGCCTGGGGGCATTACTGGGCTTGGGACCCGAAAGAAACTTGGGCGGCAGCTACCTGGTTCGCTTATCTGGTGTATATCCATTTCAGATTAGGCAAGCCATTGAAGGCACGTCCTGCGTTGATTATTCTGTTAGTATCATTTGTCCTGTTGCAAATGTGCTGGTATGGAATCAATTACCTTCCGGCCGCACAGGGAGTCAGTGTGCATACTTATAATTTAAATTGAAATATCGAATCACTAAAACTTCAATATCAATGAAAACATTTTATTGGTCATTCTTGCTTATGCTGTTGCCAAGCATGGCATATACACAAAACACGGAGAAAGAGAATGAATTTACGATGTCTATGCAAATCAGACCTCGTGCGGAGTATCGGAATGGTGCATTGACTCCACGGGATGAAGGGGTAGCTCCTACATCTTTCATCAATAACCGTGCACGCCTCTCGATGGATTATAAACGTTCGGATCTGGAACTAAAGATGTCGGCACAGCATGTCGGTGTTTGGGGACAAGACCCGCAGATTGAGAAGAATGGGCGTTTTATGTTGAATGAGGCTTGGGCGAAACTGAACTTTGGTGAAGGGTTCTTTGCTCAACTGGGACGTCAGTCATTGATTTATGATGATGAACGTATTTTGGGAGGACTGGATTGGAATGTAGCGGGTCGTTACCACGATGCATTGAAGCTGGGATATGCTAACAAAAATAATGAAGTGCATCTGATTCTTGCTTTTAACCAGAATAATGACAATAGAACAAGTGGAGGTACTTACTATGATTCTTCTACCGGACAGCCTTATAAGAATATGCAAACTGTCTGGTATCATTATAAAGCGGATAATGTTCCGTTCGGAGCTTCTTTATTGTTTATGAATCTGGGATTGGAAACGGGTGATAAAGCCACGGATGATTCTCATACCCGCTATTTACAAACAATGGGTACTTACCTCACTTATAAGAATAGTAACTGGAATCTGGATGGTGCTTTCTACTATCAGATGGGTAAGAATAAAGCTGCGGAGAAAGTTTCAGCTTTGATGGGTAGCATACAAGCCGCCTATACGTTTAATCAGACATGGGGAGCCGTGGCTAGTTTTGATTATTTAAGCGGTGATAAAGGAAATGGCGGTAAGTATAAGGCTTTTGATCCTCTTTATGGGACCCATCATAAATTCTATGGAGCAATGGATTATTTTTATGCTTCTACATTTGCAAACGGTTATGCACCGGGATTGATGGATGCTCGTATCGGAGGTCGTTTCCGTCTATCTGACAAGGTGGATATGGAACTCAATTACCATTACTTTAGTACAGCAGTTAAAGTTCAGGACTTAAAGAAATCATTAGGTTCGGAAGTTGATTATCAGATTAACTGGTCAATCATGAAAGATGTGAAACTCTCTGCCGGATATTCTTTTATGCGTGGCACGAAGACAATGGATATTGTGAAAACAGGTAATCATAAAAGCTGGCAGGACTGGGGTTGGGTATCATTGAATATCAATCCGAAAATATTGTTTGTAAAATGGTAAATCCAAGGAAATAATAAGAATTAAATAGAGAGAGAATTTTTGAAAAGTTTTGAGTTTATAAAATCATCCTTACTATACATATTGCAGTAAGGATGATTTTTTGTTTTAGAGACTTCCCTGATAATTATCTTTATTGTTATGGAATAGATTATTACAGATATTTCTCTAAAGTTATTTGATCTAAAATCACTATTCGTTTTCCTTCCATAGTGACAAGCCCTTCTTTAATCATCTTATTGATTTCTTTAGATAGGGCGGGACGTGATACATTTAAGTATTCGGCGAGTTGGGATTGAGTATGCATGATATCTACCACCAATGAATCTTTTTTCTTATGTTCATATAGATAAACAATAAATCTTTCCCGCACGGTTTTGCGTGAAAGAGGTTTCAGGCGGGATACGGTACAGATATTGCAATTTCCTGCTATGCAAAGAAAATTATGTAATACTTGTGGATCCTGACTGATTACTTTGAAAGTTGACTCTTTTGTTGCCATGAGTAATATGCTGTCTTCCAAGGCTGTGAATGTAGCTGGCAATGTGTTGTTTGTATTGAATAGGTGAGGAGTAGCAAAAGTTCGTGGAGCGATGATATATTCAATCATTACTTCGTTTCCAAGTCCGTCTATAATGTCTGTGCGTAGTTTGCCTTCTAATAATACATATAATTTATTGCATGGGGTACCTTGGGTTACAACAATCTCTTTTTTTTCTGCTGCATAGACTACAAATTCAAGTTTCTCAAGCAAAGAAAGTTTGATATTCAGAGGTAAATCCCGAAAAAGAGGGATTTGAAACAGCTTATCTTTATGAGAGTCAGTCAGTAGTATTTTCTTCATTGTATTATATTGTTTGTATCCTGAACAAAGATATGAATTATATATTAGTGAAAAAAACTTTCAGATATATTTGTTTAATAAATATGTACAAGAGATTGGGTAAAATTACCAGTAAAACATGGAATCTGTAATTAAGGTATCTTTCTCTGTAATTTGTCTACATTCGATCAGCTTTTATTTCTCTACTTTTGCAAAGTGAATCGTTGATAGAAAGAATTCTGAAAATAAAAAGTAATAAAGTAAAGTTATGGCTAAAAAGGTTTTGATAATTTCATCCAGTCCACGTAAAGGTGGTAATTCTGATTTATTATGTGATGAATTTATGAAAGGTGCTCTCGAAGCAGGTAATGAAGTGGAGAAGATTTTCCTGAAAGACAAAACAGTTCATCCTTGTACGGGATGCAGTGTTTGCAGTATGTACGGCAAACCTTGTCCGCAGAAGGATGATGCAGCGGAAATTGTAGAGAAGATGATTGCTGCAGATGTGATTGTGATGGCAACCCCGGTCTATTTTTATACCATGTGCGGACAGATGAAGATTATGATCGACCGCTGCTGTGCACGCTATACGGAAATAACCAATAAGGAATTTTATTTCATTATTGCGGCTGCGGAAAACGATAAAGCAATGATGGAACGTACCATTGATGGTTTCCGTGGCTTCCTCGATTGCCTGGAAGGACCGCAGGAAAAGGGAACGGTTTATGGAATTGGTGCATGGAAGGTAGGGGAAATTAAGGATACTCCCTATATGCAGGAAGCTTACAAGATGGGAAAAATGGTATAACCTTTTGAAGGATAAAAATAAGGATTCAATCAGAAAGATTGAAAAGTCAAGAATTTTAATTGATTAGATTGCTTGTTCTGCCACAGAATTATTATAATTTTGTGGCAGAACTTTTTATTTTACATTATTTGTTTGATAACTAAACGTCATGAGCTATAAAATAACGACTCTTGTGGAGAATTGTGTCTATGGACGTAAATTGCAGGCCGAGCATGGTCTTTCTCTCTATATTGAGATCCAAGGGAATAGAATTCTTTTCGATACGGGAGCATCTGACTTGTTTATCCGTAATGTCCGTCTGTTGCACATTGATTTACAAAAAGTTGATTATTTAATATTATCCCACGGTCACAGTGACCATACGGGGGGACTGCGTTATTTTCTGGAATTGAATACACAGGCAACCGTTGTCTGTAAACGTGAAATCTTTTCTCCTAAATTCAAGGATGAACGCGAGAATGGAATGAAGCATACGCAAAATCTTGATCTTTCCCGTTTCCGCTTTATCACAGAGCAGACCGAACTGCTTCCCGGAGTCTTTCTTTTTCCATCTATTGATATTATCAATCAGGAGGATACCCATTTTGAACGCTTCTGGGTTCAGAAAGAAGATGGTTGCAAAATACCGGATACCTTTCAGGATGAATTGGCAATGGTGTTAGTGGAACCGGAAGGAGTTTCTGTGTTGAGCGCCTGTTCTCACCGGGGGATCACCAATATCTTGCGTACCGTTCGGGCTGCATTTCCTGAATCTCCCTGCAAGTTACTTCTCGGAGGTTTTCACATTCATAATGCGGAAAAACAAAAATATCAGATCATTGCAGATTATTTGCAGGAATACCTTCCCCGGCAAATTGGCGTTTGTCATTGTACGGGAGTGGATAAATACGCCTTCTTTTTCAAAGATTTTGGTGACAAAGCATTCTATAATTACACGGGAAAACTAATTCAAACTGATTTTTCGGAATAAATATATAATAAATTGATATGAAGAAACTAATAACTTCGTTAGCACTGGTATTATCAGCATTATCCAGCTATGCAATTACTCCTTTGTGGATGCGTGATGCACGTATTTCACCGGATGGAACCGAGATTGTCTTCTGTTATAAAGGAGATATTTATAAAGTTCCCGCACAAGGAGGAACTGCCGTTCAACTTACCACACAAGCCTCTTATGAAGCCAATCCCGTCTGGTCTCCCGACGGAAAACAAATCGCATTTGCCAGTGACCGGAATGGAAATTTCGACCTGTTCATCATGCCTGCCGACGGAGGTGTCTCCCGGAGACTGACTTACCATTCCGCATCGGAAATTCCCTCGGCTTTTACACCGGATGGAAAGTATGTCCTTTTCTCCGCTTCCATACAAGATCCTGCAAACAGTGCTTTGTTTCCTACGGGAGCAATGACAGAATTATACAAAGTTTCTGTAGACGGAGGGCGTACTGAACAAGTGCTGGCAACTCCCGCCGAACTCGTTTGTTTTGATAAAGCAGGAAAGAACTTTCTTTATCAGGACCGCAAAGGTTTTGAGGATGAATGGAGAAAACATCACACTTCATCCATTACGAGAGATATTTGGTTATACAATACCCAAACCGGAAAACATACGAACCTGACAAACCGGGGAGGGGAGGACCGTAATCCTGTATATGCACCTGATGGTAATACAGTCTATTTTTTGAGTGAACGTAATGGAGGTTCTTTTAATGTGTATACTTTCCCATTGAATACTCCACAAGAAGTAAAGGCTGTCACTACTTTTAAGACTCATCCGGTACGTTTCTTGTCTGTCAGCGATAAAGGAACTTTGTGTTATGCCTATGACGGTGAACTTTATACCCAGAAACCCGGTGCCCGTCCGGAAAAAGTAAAAGTAGAGCTTGTCCGTGATGATGAAGAGCAGGTTGCTGCACTTAAATTCTCACAGGGAGCCACTTCCGCTTCCGTATCTCCGGATGGCAAACAGGTTGCTTTTATTGTACGTGGTGACGTTTTTGTAACTTCAACTGACTATGCTACAACCAAGCAAATTACAAATACTCCCGCGAAAGAAGCTTCCGTCTCTTTTGCTCCGGACAACCGGACGCTGGTTTATGCCAGTGAACGCACCGGTAATTGGCAACTTTACACTGCAAAAATAAGCCGTAAGGAAGATCCTAATTTCCCTAATGCCACTCTTATTGAGGAGGAAGTTTTATTACCGTCCAAAACGGTAGAACGCGCCTATCCGCAATATTCGCCGGATGGTAAAGAGCTGGCTTTTATCGAAGACCGCAATCGTTTGATGGTACTCGATTTGAAAACGAAGAAAGTACGTCAGGTGACGGACGGTTCTACATGGTATAACACCGGAGGTGGATTTGACTACGAATGGTCACCGGATGGCAAATGGTTTACTCTTGAATTTATCGGTAATCGTCATGATCCTTATTCGGATATAGGTATTGTCAGTGCACAGGGAGGAGCGATAACCAATCTGACTAATAGTGGATATATCAGCGGTTCTCCGCATTGGGTACTCGATGGAAATGCCATTCTTTTCCAGACCGAACGTTATGGTATGCGTGCACATGCTTCTTGGGGATCGCAACAGGATGTTATGTTGGTATTCCTCAATCAGGATGCTTATGATCGTTACCGTTTGAGCAAGGAAGATTTCGAATTGCTCAAGGAACTTGAAAAGGAACAAAAGAAAGCAAAGGAGAAAGATGATAACAAGAAGAAAGACGGTGATAAGGAGAAGGCGGATGAGGAAAAAGTAGACCAGAAAGATATAGTAGTCGAGCTTAACGGCATTGAAGACCGTATCGTACGTCTGACTCCCAACTCTTCTGACTTAGGCAGTGCCATACTATCCAAAGATGGAGAGGATCTCTACTATTTCTCTGCTTTCGAAGATGGATATGACCTTTGGAAAATGAATCTCCGTGAGAAAGAGACAAAGCGTCTGCATAAACTCAATACCGGATGGGCATCGCTGATGCTGGATAAAAAAGGAGATATCTTCTTATTGGGAAGCCGCAATATGCAAAAGATGGATGCCAAGTCGGATGCTTTGAAATCAATCAGTTATCAGGCTGAAATGAAAATGGATTTGGCAGCTGAACGTGAAGCGATGTTTGACCATGTGTACAAACAACATCAGAAACGTTTTTATAATGTCAATATGCACGGGGTAAACTGGGATGCCATGACTAATGCTTATCGCAAGTTCCTGCCTCACATTGATAACAATTATGACTTTGCAGAACTGTTGAGTGAATGGTTGGGCGAGTTGAATGTTTCACATACCGGAGGACGCTATTCTCCCAAAGGTAAAGGTGATGTTACTTCCAATCTGGGACTTCTGTTCGACTGGGATTATCAGGGAAAAGGGATGCAGATTGCCGAAATTATCGAGAAAGGTCCGTTCGACCATTCGCGTACCAAAGTAAAAGCGGGATGTATCATTGAAAAGATTAACGGTGAGGAAATAACTCCCGATCATGACATCACTTGTCTGTTGAATAATAAAGCAGGGAAGAAGACCTTGATTTCAATCTACAATCCGCAAAATAAAGAACGTTGGGAAGAAGTTGTGATGCCGGTTACGAGCGGCCAACTGAATGGGTTGTTATACAAACGTTGGGTGAAACAGCGGGCGGCAGATGTTGAGAAATGGTCGAAAGGACGTTTGGGATATGTTCATATTCAATCCATGGGAGATGACAGTTTCCGTACCGTTTACTCGGATATTCTGGGAAAATATAACAACTGTGATGGAATTGTGATTGATACTCGGTTCAACGGTGGTGGTCGTTTGCATGAAGATATTGAAATACTGTTCAGTGGTCAGAAATACTTCACTCAAGTAGTCCGCGGACGTGAAGCGTGTGACATGCCAAGCCGTCGTTGGAACAAGCCGTCTATTATGCTGCAATGTGAAGCCAACTATTCGAATGCACATGGAACTCCATGGGTATATAAACATCAAAATATAGGAAAACTTGTCGGTATGCCTGTTCCGGGTACAATGACGAGCGTGTCTTGGGAAACTTTACAAGATCCTTCACTCGTCTTTGGTATTCCTATTGTCGGCTATCGTTTGCCTGATGGCAGTTATTTGGAAAACACCCAGTTGGAACCGGATGTGAAGGTTGCTAATGATCCGGAGACGGTTGTTAAGGGAGAGGATACCCAATTAAAAGTGGCTGTCGATGAACTTCTGAAAGAAATAGATAAGCAGAAGAAGTAAATGCAAGTATAACTATAGATGAAATAAGAAGTCGCTTCTTTGAAAAGAATTTGAATCTTTCAAAGAAGCGACTTTTTTATAAGGTGTTTATCTAAAACTGACGCAGGATTTACTTCCAGACTGGTAATAATTTATGGAGGGTCTTTCTCGTCATTATCTTTTGATTCAGGAAACTTACAATATATCCGGTTATGCAGGCTGCAATGAGTGACCCCTCACGTACTCCTTGAATACCTTGTGTCAGTAAGAGGGAGAGAATTACGGCCATTGTAACCAAAGTAATATCAAAATAGACTTTGAACTTTCCGAACTCCTTGTTATAATGGCGGGACGCATATTTCACGAATGCTTCTGCACTCATCATGGCTACTCTCGGTTTAAGTTCGAGAACTACTCCGATAGATTGCACCATGCATCCTGTAAGTAATAAAGCGATTGACATGCCATAATTGGCGGGATGCAGTTCGCTTGTCAGCATCATATTAAAATCAATGAATGCCGAAAAGATAAAAGAGAACGGCATTTGAAGAAGAATTTCAATAATATCCTGCCGGGTTCTGTTCTTCCGGATTAACCAGAATTGTCCCAGGATAAGAACCATATTGATGATGAAGGTGCAAGTACCCAATGACAAAGGACTATTCAAGCTTAATACATAATTGATGCTCGATATGGGAGTAGTTCCTAGTGCCGAGCGTATAATCAATACAATGCCTGCCGCTAAAAAATAGAGTCCGATAACAAATACTAAATACCTCTTGAAAACATCTTTCATTTCCATACCTTTTTGACCTCCTTTATTTATTTTCCTTTCATGCATTGAAAAGGATATGCAAAGGTCTCGTTTTTTACTCTGAAACAGATTATCTAATTCCGTACACTTTTTGTCATATCCGAAACAAATCGTATTTTTACGTCATAAAAAGAAGATGTAAATGGTAAAATCTCGTATATTTGATAATACGCAGCTGTTGAAGGAGCATCCGGAACTTCCTCATTATAAAGAGGAGGTAGTCTGTTTTAGGAGTGAATATAAAGACAGAAGTTATCCGGCAAATGAATGTTATTTCAATCGGGAACTTTATATGATATTCGTTCTTGAAGGTCGTTCGGAGATTCTGCTGAATGGAGAGTTTATTGCGATAGAGCCGAATATGCTGCTTATTCATGGAGCAAATTATCTCACGGAGCATCTTTACTCAAGCCGTGATATTCAGTTTATTACTCTTGCCCTTTCCGAATCTATGCGGACAGACGACTCTTATTTGACACAAATAACGGCTATCTTATTGGCGACAATGAGGCAGAATAAACAATATACGATACAGTTGACAGAGTACGAAGCCCAAATCATCCGTAAGGAACTGGAAGTGTTGATGCGCCTGCTGAATATTGAACATCATTTTCTTTTCCGGCGCATACAGGCAGCGTGCAATGCTTTATTTCTTGATATAGCTGATTTTCTTTCCCGAAAGACAATTATTAAAAAAGAGGTCAGTCGTAAAGACCACGTTTTACAGGAGTTTCATGCATTGGTTACCCGGAATTTCAGGGAAGAACATTTTGTGAGCTTTTATGCGGATAAACTGGCTATCAGTGAGCAGTACCTGGCCCGTATTGTACGTGCTGGAACAGGTAAGACTATCAATAGTATTATAAACGAACTGTTGGTTATGGAAGCACGTACCTTGTTGAGTTCTACAAAATCTACGGTTGGGGAGATTGCTTCCAAGTTAGGGTTTAGTGATGCGGCAGCTTTTTGTAAGTTCTTCAAAAGGAATGCATTACAAACTCCATTGAATTATCGGAAAGGATTGTTACTTCATATCGAAATGAAATAGGTTGATGTAATTGTCTTAACCGACAATATACATCAACCTGTTGAATATATAGTGAATGGGTTTGATTTTAACCGATAAGTGCTGTGATATCTTCTACAATCTGCTCATCTGTCAAGTGATTGGCACGGAGAAACTCCTGCAAATCAAAACGATCTACAAATTCCTTTTTAGCTCCATAGTTCAGGACTTTCATGTCTGTAGCACCATAGTAGCGGGCAATTTTTTCACCGAAACCGCCATCCAATACACCGTCTTCCAATGTTATCACTAACTCGTGATCTGCTTTCAGTTCATCCATCAGTTCGTTGTCTACACCGGTGATGTAACGCGGATTGATGAGTGTTGCGTCGACATTGGCTTTTTCTTTCAGAAGTGATGCAACCGACTGTCCTAATCCATAGAATGAACCCAAAGCCACAATGGCCACTTTCGAACCGCGATGAGTAACTTTGTAACGATTGAGAATGCTGTAATCGGAATCTACCGGTTCTCCGCTACTGATTACATCTGTTGCCGGCACGCGGATAGCAACCGGGTGTTCATTCTGACGGATACTCCATTCCAGCATGGCAATATATTCTTCCTTACAAGTCGGAGCCAGATAAACCATATTAGGAATATTGCTGATAAGCGGAATATCGAAGAAACAGAGATGAGTCACATCATTCATTCCGGATAACGTACCCCAGAAGACCAACAAAACAGCCGGATTGTTATTGATACAAAGGTCTTGTGAAAGTTGATCGTAGGAGCGTTGGATGAATGTACTATATACTCCGTAAACGGGTTTCCCACCATTGGCTGCGATACCCGAAGCAAGAGCTACTGCGTGTTCCTCGGCAATGCCTACATCTACGAATTGCTTGCCTGCTTCCTGACGGCGGTCCGGAGTAAATCCCAGAACGGTGGGAGTACCAGAAGTGATTGTTACCACACGCGGGTCCTCCTTCATCTTTTTCAGCAGGTATTGGGCGGTTACCTCGCTGTAATCTTCTTCTTCATCACTCACTTTTGCTTCTCCGGTTTCTACATTGAATGGAGTACGCCAGTGGTAAGTCTCTTTATCTTGCTCGGCACGTGCATAACCCTTACCTTTTAATGTATTGATGTGTACTACTATCGGATGCTGAATATCTTTCACTTTAGAGAAAGCTTCAATCAATGCCTGTACGTTATTACCATCATTTACATACATATAATCCAGTCCCATTGCCTTGAAGAAGTTGCATTCGCACTGACCGTTACTGTCACGTAATTCTTTCAGATTCTTGTACAATCCTCCGTGGTTCTCGGCAATAGACATCTGGTTGTCATTAACGATAATAATCATGTTAGTACCAAGTTCTGCTACATAATCCAATCCCTCGAAAGCTTCACCTCCGCTTAAAGAACCATCCCCTATGACGGCTATGATATTTTCATTGCCGCCTGTAAGGTCGCGTCCCTTTGCCAATCCGCTGGCCAGGCTGACAGAAGTAGAAGTATGTCCGATGATGAAGAAATCATGTTCACTTTCTTGCGGTTCGGTATAACCTGATACGTTATCGTATTTTTCCGGATGAAGGAACGCATCTTTACGACCGGTCAGCATCTTGTGTACATAACTCTGGTGCGATACGTCAAATACAATTTTGTCTTTGGGTGAATTGAATACATAATGTAAAGCAATCGTTGCTTCCACCATTCCGAAATTAGGTCCGAAATGCCCGCCATGTTCACTTAATTTTTGCAGGAGTGCTGCACGGATTTCTCCACCTAACTCGTTTAGCTCTTTTTCCGACAGTTTCTTAACATCTGCAGGAGAATAAATATTTTCTAAATACATATCAAACAGTTTTTCTAAATAATGTTTTTACTTATTTCTTTATGACACCGCAAAGATACTGCAGGATTTGAAATCTGTTTGTATATGAATTACGGATTAATTTACCCATATTACAGTTCCCCATAATAGGATAACTCAACTTTTATAAGGAAAAGTATTGATGTGTTATTAAAAAAAGAAACGTTTTCATTTTTGTGGAAGCATTTCTAGATTATATATGCGGAAAATACCTTATTATTATGAGCGATAAATATTCATAAGGTTATTTATGCAGTAGCATAATACGGCCATCTTTCTTATTTACAACAATATTATTTTCTCTTGCCAACCAATAGCTAAAACTGCTTCTTCAAAAGTCATAGTTAGCTTTTGACACAACTCTTGTATGGAAAATTCGAATGTTCTTTTCTCAAGTTCATTCCATACACGTCCGGCATTACTGCCAATTTCTGTAATTCTTAAATTCATTTGTCCAATTACATTCTTTCTTAATATTCTACAATCTGTAATTGGGGTTATAATGTCAGTAATTCGTCTACAAATGGTCTCTTTCTTTCATCGTACTTTTGCAATGTCGAAAATAGGTAATCAATTTATTAATTATTAAAGCGCAAGAGATATGAAACGGATTTTATTATTAACGGCTGTATTTATGATGATGCTCGGAACCAGTTTTTCTTCAGCACAGACAAATGCTGATAATTTTTATAAAAGTGATCGGGTGGATGTAGAAAAAGTATCTTTTTCTAACCAATATAAGATGAAAGTAGTGGGTAATCTTTTTCTGCCCAAGAGTATGAAAGAAGGGGGAAAATATCCTGCAATCATTGTAGGGCATCCGATGGGAGCTGTTAAGGAGCAGAGTGCGAATCTCTATGCAACGAAAATGGCGGAAAGGGGATTTGTTACACTGTCCATCGATTTGTCTTTCTGGGGTGAGAGTGAAGGCGAGCCGCGTAATGCAGTTTTGCCGGAGGTTTATTCGGAGGACTTTAGCGCTGCGGTTGATTTTTTAGGTACGCGTCCGTTCGTTGACCGGAATCTTATTGGTGTAATTGGAATTTGTGGGAGCGGAAGTTTTGCTATCAGTGCAGCGAAAATAGATCCTCGTCTCAAGGCCATTGCAACAATCAGTATGTATAATATGGGAGCAGCCAACCGTAATGGATTAAATCACTCATTAACGTTGGAACAGAGAAAGCAAATAATGGCTGAAGCGGCGGAACAGCGTTATACAGAATTTTTGGGTGGGGAAACTAAATATACCAGTGGCACTGTACATCAGTTGACAGAAACGTCCAATCCGATCGAACGGGAGTTTTATGAATTCTACCGTACGCAGAGAGGAGAATTTACTCCTGACGGAGCAACTCCTATGACCACTACACACCCTACGCTCTCAAGCAATGTGAAATTTATGAATTTCTATCCTTTCGAAGATATTGAAACTATTTCACCCCGCCCCATGCTTTTCATCACCGGAGAGAATGCCCATTCACGTGAGTTTAGTGAAGACGCCTATCGATTGGCTGCCGAACCTAAAGAACTGTATATAGTACCCGGTGCCGGACATGTAGATCTTTACGACCGTGTGGGTCTTATCCCGTTTAGTAAGCTGGAATCTTTCTTTAAGGAGTATCTGAAGAAATAAGTTTCAATACTATAAATATGAGATACTATATAATAACAATTCTTGCTATACTGACATTATCAGTCGGTTCCGCATCATGTAGTGAAGATGAACCTATACAGGGAACAGGGCAACAGGTAATTCCGGGTAATGGCTCTAGTGATAATGGCAGTAATAATAGTGGTAATAACACTGGTGATAATGACGATAACAATGATGATAATCCTGTGAGTAATAATCTTAAAGTAACAATCGGGACTGTTTCATTCAATGCTACATTGGAAAATAATGAGACAGCAAAAGCATTTAAGAGATTGCTTCCTATGACAGTGAATATGTCCGAATTGAACAATAATGAAAAGTATTATTATCTACAAAACGGTTTACCAACAACCCCATCCAGCCCAGGTACGATTCGGACAGGTGATTTGATGCTTTACGGATCCACTTGTGTGGTACTTTTTTATGAAACTTTTTCCACTTCATACAGCTATACCCGTTTAGGGCGTATAACTAATCCTTCAGGGCTGCTTTCTGCCCTTGGAGCGGGAAGTGTAAATGTGATTTTTGAAATAACAGACTAAAAAATAAAATGATGCAACAAATAAGAAATAAAGAATATGGAGGCGAACGCCCTCTATTTGCAACCCATGACATTCAGTTGGAAGATGTAACGATTCATGCCGGTGAATCGGCACTGAAAGAATGTAGTAATATCATAGCGATAAACTGCCGTTTTGAAGGGAAATATCCTTTCTGGCACACCAATGGATTCATTGTGAAGAATTGTCTTTTTACAGAAGGAGCTCGTGCCGCCCTGTGGTATTCTCAAAGTCTACAAATGGCGGATACCTTGGTGGAAGCACCGAAGATGTTCCGTGAAATGGATGGGATAAAACTCGAAAATGTGCAGTTGCCCAATGCCTTGGAAACGTTTTGGTATTGTCGTAATATAGAACTGAAGAACGTACAGATTGATAAAGCAGATTATCTTTTTATACATAGCGAGAATATCCATATACAAAATTACGTTCAAAATGGAAACTATTCGTTTCAATATTGCAAGAATGTAGAAATCCGTAATGCAGTCATCAACTCCAAAGATGCTTTTTGGAATACGGAAAATGTAACTGTCTATGATTCGGAACTGAACGGAGAATATCTGGGATGGCATTCTAAAAACCTGCGTTTGGTAAATTGTAAAATTTCGGGTACTCAACCACTTTGTTACGCACATGATCTGGTGATGGAAAATTGTACGATGGCGGAGGATGCTGACCTTGCTTTTGAACATAGTAGCGTGCAGGCAACGATTAAAAGCCCGCTTCATAGTGTGAAAAATCCTCGTACAGGGAGTATTGTTGCCGAAAGCTTCGGCACAATTATTTTGGATGAAAATCTGAAAGCACCGGGAAATTGTGAATTGAAACTCTGGGACGACCTAACCTGTTTTGATTGAAATATGAAGTATAATTTCGATGAAATTATTTCACGCAGAGGTACGAATTCTTATAAATGGGACTCGTCCGCAGATGCGGATGTCTTGCCGATGTGGGTGGCTGATATGGATTTCCGTACGGCTCCCCCCGTCGTGGAGGCATTGAAGAAGCGGGTGGAACATGGGATTTTCGGATATGTACGCGTGCCTGACGCATACTACGAGGCGATAACCAACTGGTTTGCACGACGACATGCCTGGCGGATAGAAAAAGAATGGATTATTTATACTACCGGAGTTGTGCCGGCAATATCTGCTGCAATTAAAGCACTGACAGTACCCGGCGATAAAGTGATGGTGCAGACGCCTGTATACAATTGTTTTTTCTCCTCTATCCGTAATAACGGGTGCGAGATGATTGCCAATCCTTTAGTATATAGAAACAAAGGGTATCAGATTGACTTTGATGATTTGGAGAGGAAAGCTTCCGATCCGAAGATAAAACTCATGTTGTTATGTAATCCGCATAATCCTGTCGGAAGAGTATGGAGTAAGCAGGAATTAAGGCAGATAGGTGAGATTTGTATTCGGAATAATGTGTTTGTGATCGCTGATGAAATTCATTGTGAATTGGTTTTTCTGGGGCATGAATATACTCCTTTCGCTTCTATATCAGAAGAGTTTCTTGTGAATTCGGTAACCTTTGTTTCGCCTAGCAAGGCTTTCAATCTGGCAGGGCTTCAGATAGCCAATATTATTTCTGCAGATGCAAATGTACGGGTGAGGATAGATAAAGCGATTAATATAAATGAAGTATGTGATGTGAATCCTTTCGGAGTGGAGGCGTTGATGGCTGCTTACAATGAGGGTGAAGAATGGCTGGAAGAACTTAAAATCTATTTGTTTGCGAATTACATCTATTTAAAAGGTTATTTTGATGAATATCTTCCGGAATTTCCCGTAATGATGTTGGAAGGTACGTATCTGGTTTGGGTAGATTGCTCGGTCTTGAATCAAACGTCAGCAGAAATAGTAAAAGACTTGTTGAAGAAAGAAAAGCTTTGGGTGAACGAAGGCAGTCTGTATGGAGAGACTGGTGAAGGGTTTATCCGTATCAATATTGCATGTCCGCGACAGCGGTTGATAGAAGGATTAAACAGATTGAAGCGGGTACTGAAATCATAAATACGAATGAAAAGCTAATTGTTCCATTTCTGCAGGTGAAGCATCACCCCCATGAAACAGACACAGGTAATCGCTTTTCCATATTTACCAAGCAGGATAGAAAACCTTCTTCATATTTTAGATTTTCTGAAAGCATAATAGATGTTAATAGGGCTCATAGCTTGCGAACTAATTTTTGGTATGATATGTTGTCTAAAGTGAATAACGAATTAAAAAATGAACTAGAAAGTTAGACATGAACATACAATACATTTCTAATGATTTAGCAGATAAAACATTACATTTAAAAACTTATGAATATGAGAAAATCTATTATTTTATTAGCTTTTATATTGGGTGGCTTTACAGCAGCAAATGCCCAATCAGTTGTAGAAGGTACCAAACTTACAGATAATTGGTCTGTCGGAGTAAATGCCGGTGGAGTCACTCCCCTTACTCACAGTGCTTTCTTTAAAGGTATGCGTCCCGCTTTTGGAGTGGGAGTCTCAAAGCAATTAACTCCTATCTTCGGTTTGGGATTCCAAGGAATGGGATATATCAATACCACATCCAGTAAAACGGCTTTCGATGCTTCGGATGTCAGCGTATTGGGTAAAGTCAATTTGATGAATCTATTTGCAAGTTACACGGGCGAACCTCGTTTGTTTGAAGTGGAAGCTGTGGCCGGAATGGGTTGGTTACATTATTATGTGAATGGTGATGGCGATCAGAATTCCTGGTCTACGCGTTTGGGATTGAATTTCAATTTCAACTTGGGTGAAAGTAAAGCATGGACATTGGGAATCAAACCTGCCATTGTGTATGATATGCAAGGTACTTACCCTGAAACAAAGAGCCGTTTCAATGCTAATAACGCAGGTTTTGAGTTGACAGCCGGATTGACATACCACTTTAAGACAAGTAACGGAACACATCATTTTGCCAAAGTGAGAGTATATAATCAAGCCGAAATTGACGGACTGAACTCTTCAATCAATGCACTTCGTGCAGATGTAAACAACAAAGATGGTGAGATCAGCAATGCAAACCGACGTATCAACGGATTGCAGGAAGAACTTGAAGCATGCCGCACAAAAGTGGTTCCGGTGGAGACTGTAGTAAAAACCGCCCGTGTACCCGAATCTATCATTACTTTCAGACAAGGTAAATCGTCAGTTGACGCTTCACAACTTCCTAATGTGGAACGTGTAGCTGCCTACATGAAGAAGTATGCTGATTCAAAAGTGGTTATTAAGGGATACGCTTCTCCGGAAGGTAGTGTTGAAGTGAATGCCAGAATTGCTGCAGCACGTGCAGAAGCTGTAAAAACGATCTTGGTTAACAAGTATAAAATTAGTGCATCTCGTATCACTGCCGAAGGTCAGGGTGTAGGCGATATGTTTACTGAACCGGATTGGAACCGTGTAAGTATATGTACTATTGAAGATTAAACTGATGTATTACAGAAATAGAATAATGAAGGCTGCCCCCAAAGGCAGCCTTTGTTGTATATCTTGGGTTGTATTTTTGAATACTCTGAAAGTTTAGTAAACAGATTTCTTTGTACATTACATAAAATGGTTATTTTTGCAGGTATTGTTCATGCGCGTTCTGTGTTGAGTGTGCAAATATCAACCATTAAAAACTGTATTATGAAGAGAGTATTCGTTTTTCAAGATTTTAAATCGCAGAAATTCTGGAGTATAGATGTAGTCGGAACAGATGTTACTGTAAATTATGGTAAGTTGGGGACCGACGGACAAACACAAGTGAAAAACTACGCAACGACTGAAGAGGCTGAAAAAGCAGCCGGCAAACTGATTGCTGAAAAGACCAAAAAAGGGTATGTAGAAACTGCTGAAGAAACTGCACGTGAAATGAAAGTGGAAGCCAAGAAATATACTTTGAGTTATGATGAGTATGAAAATAATGTGAATCTTCTGGATAAGATATTGAAAGATAAACATCTCTCTGAATATAAACAAATAACAATCGGTTGTTGGGATTATGAGGGTGGCGACTGTTCTGCCTTATTACAGGGAATGATTGAAAATAAGGAGAAGTTCGCACAAATAGAAGGCTTGTTCTGGGGAGATATTGAGCAGGAAGAACAGGAGATTTCATGGATTGAACAAGCTGATATTAGTCCGCTACTCGATGCCATGCCTAAATTGAAGGATCTGAAAATCAAAGGAACCAATAATCTGCGTTTGGGAAAGACTTCACGGTCGGAGTTGCGGTCACTGGAAATTATCAGTGGTGGCCTGCCTACTGAAGTGGTAGAAGATATTCTTGGTTCTGATTTCCCCAATCTGGAAAAACTGATTCTATATGTTGGTGTGGAAGATTATGGATTTGAAGCTGATATTGAGATATTCCGTCCGTTGTTCTCCAAAGAACGTTTCCCGAAGCTGACTTATCTGGGGATCGTCAACTCTGAAGAACAGGACAAGATTGTAGAAATGTTCCTGGAGTCGGATATTCTTCCCCAACTTGAAACAATGGATGTTTCGGCCGGTACTCTCAAAGATGAAGGTGCCCAATTATTGCTGGATAATATGGATAAGATCGCTCATTTGAAGTTTATCAATATGCGCTACAATTATTTGAGCAAGGATATGAAGAAACAGCTGCAGAATCTTCCTATGAAAATAGATATTGCTGAAACTGAAGAAGCGGATGAATATGATGGTGAATTGTGGTATTACCCGATGATTACAGAATAGGAGATGCAGATAATCGTTGTCAGCAACTCTCTGTCCAAACGTATAGAATACTTTATTGAAGCAGGTAAATACTTGCAGACGGAAGTTCGTTTTATGACTTACGGGGAACTTTTTAATTGCTTGCCGCAATTACGGCAGGCAGTTATCAAGCTGGAACCTTGTGTAAGCAATGAAACGGATTTCCTGAAATATGCGCTGTTGAATCAGGCATATAAGGAAACACTGCAACGTTTAGGCGAGATGAGGCTATCTGATGACGTGCACTTTTTGAACACTCCCCATGCTTTGTTGCGTGCTCTTGACAAAAAGGAGACTAAACAAGTGCTGGTGGACAGAGGTTTGAGAGTGACTCCGATGTTATCTTCTCCCCATTCTTTTGATGAGTTGAGAGGGCTTCTTGCCGATTGCGGTAGAGGATGCTTTTTGAAACCCCGTTACGGTTCGGGGGCGGGAGGCATTATGGCTGTTCGCTATCAACCCAACCGGAATAAATGGGTAGTCTATACTACCTTGCAACAAGTGGATGGAGTCATTCATAACACCAAACGTATCCACCGTTTGAGTACGGAAAAAGAGATGATCCCGTTGGCGGAAGCGGTGATGCAAACAGAAGCTATTTTAGAAGAATGGATTCCTAAAGAGCAGTTGCAGGGAGAGAATTATGATCTCCGGGTAGTGTGCCGGGAATCTGAAATCGATTATATCGTTGTGAGATGCAGTAAAGGAAGCATAACCAATCTGCATCTGAACAATAAGGCACATTGGTGGAACGAGTTGGCTTTGCCGGACATAGTACGACAACAAATCTATTATCAGTGTCAGGAAGCGGTCCAATCCTTGGATTTGCAGTATGCCGGAGTGGATGTCCTGATGGAGAGAGGAACAGATATACCTTATATAATAGAAGTCAACGGACAGGGAGATCATGTGTATCAGGATATGTTTGCTCATAATTCTATTTATATTCAACAGATAAAAAACATAAAAAAGAGATATAACCATGCAAATAGATGAACTGCCGGCTGGCGAACAGACCCAAAATCCGGATCTGGATATGAATCAGGTGGTGGGTACTCATGATATATTGATGCTTTGCTTTGATACCTTGCGTTATGATGTCAGCAAGGAGGAAGAAGCGGCGGGAAGAACACCGGTACTGAATAGTCACGGAGGAGAATGGGAAAAAAGACATGCGCCGGGAAATTTTACTTACCCGTCTCATTTTGCCATCTTTGCAGGATTTCTGCCTTCTCCGGCGGAACCTCATTCGCTACGCAGCCGTAAGTGGTTGTTTTTCCCTGTGCAAGCTGGTACGGGACGTATTCCGCCTGCGGGAAGTTATCCGTTTACGGAAGCGACTTTTGTGCAAAGCCTTGCCAATGTAGGTTATGAAACGATTTGTATAGGAGGGGTGAACTTCTTCAGCAAGCGTAATGAACTGGGGCGTGTGTTTCCCGGTTACTTTACTAAAAGTTATTGGCTGCCGACTTTTGGATGCACGGCACCCGATAGTACTGAAAAACAAATTGATTTTGCGTTGAAGAAACTCGAAAACTACCCGGAGGACAAACGGATTTTTATGTATATCAATTTTTCTGCTATTCATTATCCGAACTGTCATTATGTGGAAGGCAAAATGAAGGATGATAAGGAATCACACGCTGCCGCGCTGCAATATGTCGACAGTCAGCTGCCCCGTTTGTTCCAGGCCTTTCAGAAGCGGGGAAATACGCTGGTGATTGCTCTTTCCGATCATGGCACTTGCTATGGAGAGGATGGATATGAATATCATTGCATATCCCACGAAACGGTTTATACAGTCCCTTACAAACACTTTATTTTAACGAAAAAATGAATCAACCGCTACCACGATATGTAGACTATATGTATAGTTATCCACATAAAACTGCTTATCGTTCTTTTCCGTCCCCGGTTTCGCTGGTTCCTTACCTGAAACAGGTGGAAGGACAGAAAGCATCGCTTTATTTCCATATTCCTTTTTGTAGTCATAAATGTGGATATTGCAACCTGTTTTCTCTGCAAACAAATCGTGCGGATTATATCGCAACTTACTTGGAAACTCTTCACAAGCAGGCGCAACAGTTGTCTCCACTCACCACCGGGCTGGCATTTGATAGTTTCGCCATTGGAGGAGGCACACCGTTGCTCCTCACTGTTCCTCAACTGGAATACCTATTGGATACAGCTGCCTTATTCGGAGTGCATCCTTCACATACCTTTACTTCCGTAGAAACATCGCCGGAATATGCCGATCCTGCCCGTTTGGACTTGTTGAAGCAAGCAGGAGTGGTTCGTGTGAGTATTGGCGTACAGAGTTTCCTTGACGAAGAATTAACAGCTTTGAAAAGACGCCCCCGGCAAGACACGATTAATCAGGCGCTGGAGGCTATCCGGAAGAGGCAATTCCCGTTTTTTAATATCGACTTGATCTACGGAATCAAAGGACAAACTGTAGCCAGTTTTCTTTATTCATTGGAACAAGCTCTTCTGTTTCAGCCTAACGAACTCTTTATCTATCCGCTATATGTACGACCGGGAACGGCTATCACGGAGCGGGAATCCGATGATGTCTGTTTTCAGATGTATTGTGCCGCTTGTGATTTGTTGAAAGACAGAGGTTTTCTACAAACTTCGATGCGACGTTTTATTCATCATCCGTCTACTGATGCGGAAATCTCATGTGGGGATGAGGTGATGCTGTCGTGTGGCTCCGGGGGACGCAGTTACCTGGGGAATTTGCATTATGCCACCCGGTATACTGTTTGCCAGCGTTGTATTGCCGGAGAGATAGATGATTATATGGGCACTACTGATTTTACAGTGGCTCGTAATGGATTTATTCTTTCGCAGGAAGAACAGCGACAACGTTTCATCATTAAAAATCTGATGTATTATATGGGGCTTGATAAGGCCGAATATAAGCGTCGCTTTGGAGAATCACCGGATAATGTGCCGTTGTTCCGACAGTTAGCTGAACGGCAATGGATAGAAGATACGGATAACGGTCGTGTTTGTCTGACTTCCGAAGGAATGGCATACTCCGATTATATTGGTCAGTTGTTTATTACTCCTGAAATAAGAGAACTGATGGAAACTTATTCTTATTGAACGAAATAGAAATGGAAAACGAAGGCTCTTTACTTTCCTTCAGGCGTATATATTATCGCGGCAAATTGAATAGCTGCAACTATACCTGTTCTTATTGCCCTTTCGGCAAGAAGTCGCATCTGGCAGATACGACACAGGATGAACAGGCATGGAATCGTTTTATAGCAGCTGTTGAACAATGGAAAGGGGAGCCGTTGCAGTTATTTATTATTCCTTACGGTGAAGCATTGATCCATCGTTATTATCGGAAAGGAATGATGCATTTGGCAGTATTGTCACAGGTGGCTGGAATTTCCTGTCAGACTAACCTTTCTTTTCCGGCTAAACACTGGCTTGATGAGATTCGTGTGACTCCCACTGTGATAAGTAAGATAAGGCTCTGGGCCAGTTTTCATCCAGAGATGACTTCGGTAGAGAAATTTGCGCATCAGATTCATATACTCCATCATGCGGGAATACAGGTATGTGCCGGAGCGGTAGGAAATCCCTCTGCAAAGGCCGTACTCAATGATTTACGGAATACTCTTTTGCCGGATATTTATTTATTCATTAATGCTATGCAAGGGTTAAGGACACCATTAAGTCAGGAAGATATTCAGTTTTTCAGTCAACTGGATAATCTTTTTGAGTATGACTTGAAGAATGCTCCGGCACAATGGGAAGTTTGCGCAGGAGGAAGGAATAATTGTTTTATCGATTGGAAAGGGGATATGTATGCTTGTCCCCGAAGCCGGGTGAAGATTGGTAATTTTTATCAAGGTGATGGAGCTGTTCTGCCGCTATCTTGCGAGAGGAAAGTTTGTGATTGCTATCTTGCGTTCAGTAACCTGAACAATCACCCTTTACATCGAATCATGGGAGAAGGGGCGTTCTGGCGAATACCTGACAAGCCACTTATTACGACTGTTTTCTTCGATGTGGATGGAACACTGACTGATTCACAGGGAAAAGTTCCTGAAAGTTATGCTAACGCTTTGCGATATATGGCACAGTCCGTTTCCTTATATCTTGCCACTTCTCTGTCGATGGAGCAGGCGAAGAAAAAGCTGGGAAAGGCTCTTTTCGATTTATTCAGCGGAGGAGTGTTTGCAGATGGAGGTTTATTATCTTATTCCGGCCAGATCAGGTGTTTGCCGGTGAAAGTATATCCGGAGGTATATGGAGAACCGGCAAAAGTCACTATTCATAGTTATGAAGGAGTGGTTTATAAGTATAGTATATTGGTACGTGATAAAGAACAGAGAGAAGCTATTCTTACCCGGTTGAAAGAGAATCCCTGCCAGGTCTTTCATAAAGCTCCGCTGATAACAGTCATTCATCCTGAAGCAAGTAAAAAAGAGGGGGTGCTTCAGTTATGTAAGGCTTTGACTTTATCTTTTGAACATACTTTAGTTGTAGGAAATTCGTTAAAGGACTGGCCGATGATGTCCGTGGTTTCTCATTCTTGTGCCGTAATGAATGCGGAACCCTTATTAAAAGAACGCGCACGTTATACGCTGAATCCGGATCGGTTGGCAGCTTTCTTTCGTTTTTCTAACGGAGATTCTATAGATCAAACCTCGTCTGATAATAGTTGATATATAGCTAGTTACATCTCCGTGAGAAAATAAAAGCTGGTTAAAATTTGGTAATTATGAAAACAAAGCCCATATTTGCAGCCCTGAAATAGGGACAGGCATAAAAATCCTCATCGGAGGGTGCTATAATAATAATTATAGTGCTGGATAAGATGAATGGTGCAAATCATTCGCTTGTCCGGCACTTTTTTATGTTGTAACAAAATAAGATAAAGAGGAAAAGTATCGAAGAAACTATGAAAGAGTTAGATTTGACACAAGGAAGCGTACCGAAGGTATTGTTGCTGTTTGCAGTACCTTTTTTAATTGCCAACGTGCTTCAGGCGCTTTATGGCGGGGCTGACCTTTTCGTTGTCGGACAATATGATGATTCGGCAAGTGTGGCAGCCGTAGCTATTGGTAGTCAGGTGATGCAGACAATAACAGGTATTATTCTGGGTATTACTACCGGAACAACCGTACTGATTGCTATTGCTACCGGAGCCAAAGACAATCGGAAAGTAGTTTTTACAATCGGGTCTTCCGTATGGTTGTTTTCAATAACCGGCGTAGTGCTAACTTTGGTCATGGTACTTTTCCATGGTCAGATAGCAGAACTGATGCATACTCCCGTCGAAGCTATGGCAGATACGAAAAACTATATTTTGGTATGCTCTCTGGGTATTCTGTTTATAGTGGGATATAATGTTGTATGTGGTATTTTGCGTGGATTGGGTGATTCTAAAACACCGCTTTATTTTGTCGGACTGGCATGTGTGATAAATATAGTGCTCGATTTTATATTGGTCGGTTATTTCCATTGGGGAGCTACAGGAGCGGCTATTGCTACTATATCTGCACAAGGTGTCAGCTTTGGAATAGCACTCTGGTTCTTGTACCGGCACGGATTTTCTTTTGACTTTTCACGGAAAGATATTCGATTGAACCGGAATCTGTCTAAAAAGATCATGGTGTTAGGAGCGCCTATTGCTTTGCAGGATGCTTTAATCAATGTTTCTTTTCTGATTATCACGGTCATTGTCAATCAGATGGGAGTCATTGCATCTGCTTCCCTGGGTGTTGTTGAGAAAATCATCGTGTTTGCTATGCTGCCTCCAATGGCTATATCATCGGCTGTGGCAACCATGACTGCACAGAACTATGGAGCGGGGCTTATCAAGAGAATGAATAAATGTCTGGCTTCGGGGATTGGGATTGCTCTTGTTTTCGGTGTGTCGGTTTGCGTGTATTCGCAATTCCTGCCGGAGACTCTTACTGCTTTCTTTACGAAAGATGCTGCTGTGGTGGCAATGGCGGCAGATTATTTGCGGGGATATAGCATCGACTGTATCGTGGTTAGTTTCGTGTTCTGCATTAATTCTTATTTCAGCGGACAAGGAAACTCGTTATTCCCGATGATTCACAGTCTGATAGCCACTTTCCTGTTCCGTATACCGTTGTCATACTGGTTCAGCCAGATAGATAGCTCGTCGCTGTTTATCATGGGATTTGCTCCACCCATTTCAACGGTCGTTTCATTATTGATCTGTATCTGGTATTTACGATATACCCAAAGGAAATTATATTTGAGAGGCACAATGATGCCTGCTATGTCGAATTAGGTGTTTTTAAGTGACATATATTAACTAAAATCTATTTTGTATGGAAGCTTATTTGAAGAAACTCTGTTTTGAGTATCAGGTGGATGAAAGAGAAGTGAAAGAGCTGTTGGCTCGAATGGAAATGGTGTATCTGGATAAAGGAGAAACGATTGCTTCTGCCACAATGCCAGAGCAGAGCTTGTACATTATTGTTTCCGGTATTCTGCATACATATACCACTCATGAAGGAGAGGAGAGAACCAGCCGGTTTTTCTCTGCGGGTGATGCTGTGTTATGCTATAATTCAAGTCTGTATTCTATCAAGACACTGACGAAATGTGCTGCTTATTACATCAGCGAAGAAGAGATTGAAGAGTTGTGTGCATCTTCAATTTCATTTGCGAATCTGGTCCGTCAACTGATGGAGTATCAGTTTTATTTTAAAGAGGAAGAGAATATGAGTGTCCGCAAACTGACAGTAAGGGAAAGGTATCTCTCTTTATTGGCGGAAATCCCGGATATTCTGTACAGGGTGCCATTGAAGCACATTAATCATTACTTGGGGGCAGATGTAACCAGTTTGGGGTATCTGGCCGGAGGTTCTAAATAGGAAATATAACCTAGACATATTTTTTCTATGTATTCCTTATCAGATGGCTCATGGCTTATTCAATCGAATCGATTTTGGAAAGTCTTTGGATTATTTGGTAAGGAATACTATTTTTGTATTCTGAATGAAAAACTCAATACCTCGATATACTTTTTATAAGCATAAGTATGGGAGTGAACTTTTGGTCGATGTAGTAGAACTGAAGTATGTGAAGAAGTTCCTGGCTAAAAGTACTGTCCACACTCTAAATTATTATGATATTACTTTCATAACAGAAGGTAAGGGAGCTTTTTCAGTCGATAACCAAACCTATGAAGCAATTCCATGTGACGTTCTTTTCTCTAAACCGGGGGAAATCCGGAACTGGGATACTCATCATATCATCAATGGGTATGCTCTGATTTTCGAAGAAGAGTTTTTGTCTTCCCTCTTTAAAGATTCTTTGTTTGTACGGCATCTTTCGTTTTTTCAGATAGAAAGTTTTTCATCGCGACTACATTTGTCTGATGAACTTTATACACGCATACTTGAAAACTTGCATGATATAAAGATGGAGATTGATTCGTATCAACAGGACGATGTACACGTTTTGAGAGCATTGCTTTATGAAGTCCTGATGTTGTTGGATCGTGCTTATCTTAAAAAGACTTCGATGGAAGAGGGCAGAAACAGGGAAGTTTCCAATAATCATGTAAGCAAATTCATGAATTTGGTTGCTACACATGCAAAAGAGCAACATTCGGTTCAATATTATGCAGATAAGCTCTGTATTACTCCTAATTATCTGAATGAGATGATAACCTCGACCATGGGGTTCAGTGCAAAACAATATATCCGGAACAAGGTGATGGAAGAGGCTAAAAGGCTGCTTGTTTATACGGACTTTCCTATAGCTGATATTGCATTTGAACTCTGTTTTTCAACAGTTTCTTATTTTATCCGTAGTTTCCGGCAGCATACGGGAGAAACTCCATTATTGTATCGTAAAGCACGCAAACCGTAAAAAGTGCTATTTCTACCTTTCTTTTTATTGCATTACTTTTCTGGTATTTCTCTACTTTCGCATCAGATAATAAACCAATAATAAAAAGTAAAATGATGAGAGACGCGGAAAAAACAGTAGGCAACATGATTGATAAGCTGAAAACAGCTTTTATCGGTTCGGTAGACGGTGAAGGATTTCCTACCATCAAAGCAATGCTGCAACCTAGAAAAAGAGAGGGCATAAAAACGATTTATCTGACAACAAACACTTCGTCTATGCGTGTGGCACAATACCGGGAGAATAACCATGCATGTATCTACTTCTGTGATACGAGATTTTTTAGAGGTGTTATGCTACGCGGCGCGATGGAGGTCTTGACGGACAGTGCCAGTAAAGAGATGATCTGGCAGGAGGGAGATACCATGTACTATCCGGAGGGAGTGACGGATCCCGATTACTGTGTATTGAAGTTTACTGCTGTTTCAGGACGTTTCTATAGTAATTTTAAATCGGAAGATTTTGTGGTCGAATAATGTCTATACTATTCCTCATAACATAATAAGTTCTGCCACTGGTTGATGATATTTTGCTTCCTTTATTTGATAAAGGAATCCGAGTAAACACTCTTATATTTTTATCTTAGCGGCAGTAGAGCTTATGTCTAACCCCACTTTATATGCATTCATATACCAAACATCTTAAATTAAACCCAATGTTTGACATCTGTGTCAGACGCAAATGTATGTAAAATATGGTAGATGCCGTGAGTCGTATTCAACGTTTTAGATTTAATTAGCGAATTGGAAAAATAGAAAGATGGGATGTGGAGGAGGAAAACGATTGTGTAAATAAAGAAGTAAATGAATTATTGTGTATTTATATTACCTGTAGAGCTGTTCCGAAATTTTTTCGTGGTGAATGCTAAAATTATTGCTTACTCTATTTTTGACAAAAGAAAACGTCGTTTTTAATAAACCCGAATCCTGTTTATAATAAACTTTTTGATAGTTTTAGTAAAACGGTATTCGAGTTTATTATAAACTATTTGATAGCAGTTTTAGAATTAGACGAGAGATTTTAAGCTGAATTATAAACAAAATGGGGCAATAATCATTCGACTATTGCCCCATATCATATAGGAGTCGGTATTGTAAAATACCGGGTTGTTTATGATTTATGTATGATTATTTCTATCTAATTTCATGCTTTTTATACTTTTTCTTTTCTCAAAGATACAACATAAAAAGTCATTTGTCAAGAGTCTGATGCGAAAAGTATCTTATCGGTTTTAAAAACAGAAGAATTTTGCTTCTGGCAACTGATTTTTATCCGGCTTGTGCGCGGTACTCATTGGGAGTAGTTCCTATGACTTTCTTAAATATCCTGCTTAAATGATGGGGATATTTAAAACCGAGTTCGTATGCTATTTCACTGATTGTTTTGTTACTATCAATCAATAGTTCTTTTACTTTTTCCATTATGGCCAGTTGGATATATTCCTGTGCGGACTTTCCGGTTTCCTTTTTTACCAGATCTCCAAAATAATTGGGAGAAAGGTGCATTTGTTCTGCACAGTATTGTACGGAGGGCAAACCGATCTCGGAGGGTTTGTCCGAATTGAAATATTGCTGAAGTATCTGTTCGAATTCGGTTAGTAAATCATGGTTGACTACTTCACGAGTGACGAACTGGCGTTCGTAAAAACGCACGCAATGATTGAGCAGGGTCTCTATATTGGAAGTCACAATTTGTTTGGTATGCTTGTCGATTGCATTTTCCAATTCTTCCCGTATTTCATGAAAACAGTTCAAGATGATCCGGCGTTCCCGGTCAGACATGTGAAGAGCTTCATTAGATTCATAAGAGAAAAAAGTATAGTCTTTCATTCTGCGGGCAAGGGGAGTACCATATAACAAATCGGGGTGAAACATAAGCACAAGACCTTTGGGATTTATAGTCTCACCGCCATCATTCACACCGGCTATTTGTCCCGGAGAAATGAAAACTAACGTACCATCTTCGTAATCGTATTTGTTACGGCCATATTGAAGCACACCGCAATCAAGTTCTTTATAGAACACACAATAAAAGCCGAAATTCTTTCGACAGTGCTTGAGGGATTGGAGCGTAGAGAAATCGGTTACACTAACCAGAGGATGCAGGGTTTCTGCACCTAGAAGTCTGTTATATTCCTGGATAGTTTCCAGTTTAATTATATTCTCCATATTCATATTCTTTTGTTTCACAACAAAAATAAAGGTTTTCAATGAGAATGCCATACGGGATATGTCATAAAAGGTAATTTGTGTTTGATATTCTGTAATTTGTGTTAGTGTGCTGATTTGCAATATCGTGTGCTTAGTAAAAATGGTTATAATATCAGTAATTTGTCTATTGTGTTACTTTCTATATTCCGGTAACTTTGCATCATCGAAAGGTAATAACTAAAATGAAATTGAAGATGAGAAAATTAGTATTGATTATGATGATGTGTTTAGCGGCATTGAGTTCTTACTCATGTGCCCAAAGTGATGAACCGGTCACCCAGGTGAGTGGAAAGAAAATCCTTGTTGCTTACTTCAGCTGGGGAGGTACTACAAAACGTTTGGCGGAGGAGATTGCTTCACTTACAGGTGGCGATTTGTTTTCTATTGAAACCGTTACACCTTATCCAACGGATTATACTCCTTGTACGGAGGTGGCGAAAGAGGAATTGGAGAAAGGTATCCGTCCTCCATTAAAAGATGTTGTTAAGAATATGGATGATTATGATATTGTTTTTGTAGGCTGTCCGGTGTGGTGGCATACAGCTCCAATGGCGATATGGTCATTTCTGGAAAGTAAAGAATACAATTTGAAGGGAAAAATCATTGTACCATTCTGTACTTATGCAGCCACTTACCGAGATGAAACTTTGGCTAAAATAGTAGAACTTACTCCGGATTCAGAACATTTGAAAGGTTTTGGCTCTACAGGTAGTACAAGTGGAGCAAAAGGTTGGTTGAAAGAAATTGGAATAATAAAATAACAATAGATACAAATAGGATAAGTATTATGAAGTATAGAGAATTAGGAAATAGTCGGCTTCGGGTGTCTGCTATCTTTAATCATAAGAAAGCATCTCGTCGTCAATTTCAGATATTGCTTTCTTTTCTGCATCCGAGAGGGGGGCAATAAAATGATTCCAAATTTTATTTTGTAGGGGGCTTCGAGTTTGAGATATTCTGTAAGTTTGGCTTTTATCGGACGTGTCATGTCTGACATGTAGGCTTCACTGTTTTCAAATGGAATGTATGGTCTGCTATTACTTCTGTTGGTATTGCCAAGTATAATATTGTTAATTTATAAAAAGAGAGAACGAGCCGTTGATAAATAATTAATTTTGTAGCAACAAAGAGTGATATGGTAATGTGCATGGAACAGGGCATAAATGGACAGAGTAATGAAAATGATTGTAATATGTATTGTTGGCATTTGTAGCTTTTCTTTCTTATCTGCTCAAAATTTGGCAGATAATGTTATGGCGGAAAGAAGAGATAGTTTGCGTATCTCTACAACAACCAATTTTAGTAGAAGGCTTGATAAATTCTCATCTTCCCGTTTCTATCAGATGATGTATATCGGCATTCCGTTAATGGTTGGTGGCTTGATTGTAAAAAATGAGGACGATCATTTTCGAGGTTTACGTAACGACTATCTGCCCCGTTTCAATCGTCATTTGGATGATTATATGCAATATGCCCCTGCTGCAGTGATGCTTGGTATGAAAGCAGCCGGAGTGCAAAGTCGCAGCTCATGGGGTAGAATGCTCGTTTCCGACGCTTTTTCCGCACTGCTGATGGGTGGTGTGGTAAATACTTTGAAGCAAACGACAAACGTCGAACGTCCGGATGGCTCAAACAAACATTCTTTTCCATCCGGACATACGGCTACGGCATTTATGACTGCTACCATGTTTACCAAGGAATACGGACATAAAAGTCCATGGGTAGGTGTCGGGGCATATAGTGTGGCTACTGCAACCGGTCTTATGCGGATGGCAAACAACAAGCATTGGTTAAGTGATGTGCTGACGGGGGCAGGAATCGGAATATTGTCGACGGAAGTGGGGTATTATTTTGCAGATCTGATATTCAGGGAAAAAGGAATCAATAGGTTTGCAGGTGAAGATAGGTTCGACAGAATGGATAGGCCTTCATTTGTCAGTTTGTATCTTGGATTGAATATCCCGTTGAGCAGTTATGATATCGACGAACAAATGGAGTTTCGTACTTCATCAGGCAGTTCGGCCGGTGTGGAGGGGGCCTGTTTCTTTAATCCGTATGTAGGCGTGGGAGGGCGATTCACTGTTTCCAATACTTTGATTATTGTCAATGAAGAACAGGCAGAAAATAACACATTTGATGCGATATCGCTTTGCGGAGGAAGCTATTTTTCATATCCGTTGTCTTCACGATGGCTGATAGGCAGTAAACTTCTGGGTGGATACGTGCATTATCCACAATTGGAATTAACTGACCGGTCGGTTTCTGCAAGAAATGGTTTCTGCATGGGAAGTGGGGTTTCCTTGACGTTCAAAGCAAAGGAATATTATGGAATCCGTTTTTTTCTCGACTATGATTTGCTTCCGTCGCATAGTAGGAACAGTGGTGAGTATATGAATATGCTTACTTTAGGGTCATCATTTATGATTACGTTTTAAATCGTAGCATATTTTATTCTTGCCTTTTTATATAAAGACTAATTCTGTGAGCGGAATTCATTGGGGGTACAACCCGTAATCCGTTTGAACATCCGGCTTAGATGTTGCGGATATTGGAATCCTAGTCCGTAAGCAATTTCACTTGTAGTCTTATCTGTTGCCAGCAAAGCTTCTTTGGCGCGTTCGATCAGTTTATTCTGGATATATTCCGAGGCGGTCTGTCCCGTCTGTTTGCTAATCATATCTCCGAAATAGTTTGCTGATAGAAATACTTTGTCGGCAAAGTATTTAACAGTAGGTAATCCCTCTCGTAGCGGAGTCTCGTTGTCGAAATACTCATCCAGCAACCGTTCGAAACGGACAATGATGTCTTTGTTCACTTCTTCGCGTGTTGTGAACTGCCGTTCGTAGAAACGCATGCAATAATCGAGCAGTAGTCCGATATTGGCACAAATTAATCGGCGGCTGTGCTTGTCTATGTTGTGTTTCAGTTCTATTTCAATCTTATGCAGACAATCCATCACGGTCTCCCGTTCTTCCTCTGAAAGGTGTAATGCTTCACGGGTTTCGTAGGAAAAGAAAGAATAGTTCTTGATCTCCTGACCGAGTGCCGTGCCACGAATCAGGTCGGGGTGAAACAGGATGCCGTGAGCATTTGGCTGGACATTTTTAACCATCTTGGTTTCCGTTACCTGACCCGGAGCAAAACTGACAATCGTGCCGTCCTGATAGTCATAGTTCTGACGGCCATACATGATATTTCCGCAATAAGTATCTTTCAGAAAAAGAGCATATACGCCGTAGTTGATCTTGAAATGTTCCGGCCACTGCGTTGCTTTCGACAGATCGACAACACTTACCAATGGGTGTCGTGTTTCGAGTCCGAAAAGTTTGTTGTATTTATCTACCTCATCAAGTTTAATAACCTCTTCCATAATCCTTTCTTTTATATTCTTTATCGCAAATATAATTCATTTTATTTGAATTATAGATGGCTTTATTACAGAATCGAGGATTTGGGTACAAATATCAGTAAATCATATACAAGCCCACTCATTTTATTGCAGTAGATTTGCAATCAAAAGTTTAACAATGAAAAGATAGAAGATTATGGATCGCAGAAACTTTTTGAAAAGGGCATGCAAATGTCGATTGACTCAGCAAACCATATTAGTAACTTCATTCAATAAACGAAATGATTATGAATAAACTCCTTTTATTTTCAGTATTTAGTATTTTAACACTCAATGTTATGGCACAAGAAAAGATAGTACAGACGGCAGGACGTGACCAGTTAGGAACGTTTGCCCCCAAGTTTGCGGAACTCAATGACGATGTTCTCTTTGGAGAAGTTTGGAGCCGCACTGACAAACTCGGTCTGCGTGACCGCAGTTTAGTAACCATTACCTCCCTTATCAGTATGGGAATCACGGACAATTCGCTCGTTTATCATTTTCAGTCGGCGAAGAAGAACGGCATCACCCGCACGGAGATCGCAGAGATTATCACTCATATAGGTTTCTATGCAGGTTGGCCGAAGGCGTGGGCAGCGTTCAATTTGGCAAAAGGAGTATGGTCTGAAGATATTGTTGGTGAGGATGCCAAAACAGCTTTCCAGCGTGAGATGATTTTCCCTATTGGCGAACCCAATACAGCCTATGCGCAGTATTTTATCGGTAACAGTTATCTTGCTTCGGTTTCGCGCGAGCAGGTGAATATCTCTAACGTTACTTTTGAACCACGTTGCCGCAATAACTGGCATATTCACCGTGCAACGAAAGGTGGCGGACAGATGCTTATCGGTGTAGCCGGTCGAGGATGGTATCAGGAAGAAGGTAAACCGGCGGTAGAGATTCTGCCTGGTACGGTTATCCATATTCCTGCTAATGTGAAACACTGGCACGGGGCTGCTGCCGACAGTTGGTTTGCTCATCTGGCTTTTGAAATTTCCGGTGAAAACACCTCCAATGAGTGGCTTGAACCGGTTACAGATGACGAGTATAACAAACTCGAACAGACGAAATGATGATTTCTGCTAATCCTGTTTTATCTTTTGAAAGGAAATACTATGACTACCGAGGAATTTAAGGAATATGTAAAGACGCGCAAGGCGCTTAATACAGAAGAAATACATCGTTTGATGGATGATATGAGTAATGAGGCAAGACGTATCACCTTCCAACTGAATACGGCATATCACACACCGGACGAAGTGCGCCGATTACTCTCCGGGTTGTTCGGTTATCAGGTGCCATCGTCGCTCCGGGTCTTTCCACCGTTTTATACGGATTTTGGTAAGAATATTACCGTTGGTGAGGGTGTGTTTATGAATGCCTGCTGTCATTTTCAGGATCATGGTGGTGTGACTATTGGTGACGGTTGTCAAATCGGGCATAATGTGGTTTTTGCTACACTTAATCACGGGTTGGCTCCGCAAGACCGTAAAACGACTTATCCTGCACCTATCGTACTCGGTAAGAATGTATGGATAGGTTCTAACGCGACGATTCTTCAGGGAGTGACTATCGGTGATAATGCTGTTGTTGGTGCCGGAGCTGTAGTGACAAAAGATGTGGAAGCGAATACGGTTGTGGGTGGTGTTCCTGCACATTTTATCAAAGTAATAGAAGAATGAGAAGCCTGTGGTGTTACTCCATCGTGATAATGTCTAAACTAATTAGTGATAAGAAATATTTAAAATCAAAATAAAATGAAACAGATTATATTCATATTTATGAGTCTCCTTTGCTTTAGCTGCTCATCAAAAGCGCAGAATCAGACAGCGGATACTAATGTACAGTCCGATAAGAAAATCCTGGTTGCCTATTTCTCTTGTACTGGAACTACAGAGAAAGCTGCCGATGCCATTGCAAAAACGGTTGGCGGCAAACTTTACCGGATAACTCCCGTTACGGCCTATACCTCAGCAGATCTCGACTGGAACAACAAGAGTAGCCGTAGCTCAATTGAAATGACGACTGAAAATTCACGTCCGGAATTGGGTGGAGAAGCGCTTGATCTGAAAGATTACGACGTGGTATTCCTTGGTTATCCGATATGGTGGAATTTATGTCCGCGTCCGGTCAATACATTCCTTGAGAAATATGATTTCTCCGGTAAAACCGTTATTCCATTCGCTACTTCCGGAGGAAGCTCGATAACTAATAGTGTAAAACAACTCAAGAAACTTTATCCAAAAATTACATGGGGAGAAGGGCAGTTGTTGAACGGAAGCGTTAAGCAAGCCGGAGAGTGGGCGAAAGGAGTAATGTAAAAACGTAAATTTATGGAAGAGAACAATAAAATGAATATTAGCCGTCGCGGATTTCTCAAGGCGACGGCACTGGCGGGAGCTGCATTAGCTGTGCCAACTGGATTGGATAAGGTTTTTGCATCTGAAACGAAGCAACCCGAAACATCTCGTACTGACAATGAGTCTGCACGTATTAGAGAGCATCGGGTATTGGGTACAGGCAAGGCGGCTTTCGAAGTATCGGCACTCGGTTTCGGTGTGATGGGGATGACTTACAACCGCAGTCAACATCCGGACAAGAAACAGTGCATCCGCTTGTTGCATGAAGCGGTAAATCGTGGCATTACGCTTTTCGACACCGCTATTATCTATGGACCGCTAACAAATGAAGAACTGGCCGGGGAAGCATTATCCGAATTTAAAGGCCGGATTAACGTAACGACTAAATTCGGACATGAGGTAATTAACGGAAAAGCCACGGGGCGTCAGAACAGCCGCCCGGAAACCATCCGTCGTTATTGTGAAGAGTCACTCCGTCGTCTCCGACTCGATTCACTTCCCATGTTTTACCAGCACCGCGCTGATCCGGATACTCCGGTGGAAGAGGTAGCATCGACTATTGCCGACCTGATGAAAGAAGGGAAGGTGCAGCGTTGGGGAATGTGTGAAGTGAGTGCCGAGAGTATTCGCAAGGCTCATGCTGTATGTCCGCTCACAGTGATTCAAAGTGAGTATCATTTGATGCATCGTTTGGTGGAAGAAAACGGAGTGCTCGACACCTGTCGGGAATTGGGTATCGGGTTTGTTCCATACAGTCCGTTAAATCGCGGTTTTCTAGGTGGTTGTATCAATGAATACACGGTTTTTGATCCGAACAATGATAACCGCCAGACCTTGCCACGTTTTCAGCCGGAAGCGATGCGGATGAATACCCGTATCGTGAATGTTCTACAAGCTTTCGGCCGCACGCGAGGCATGACCTCGGCGCAAGTAGCACTCGGCTGGCTGTTGCAGAAAGCACCTTGGATCGTACCCATTCCCGGAACGACGAAACTGTCACATCTCGAGGAAAACCTATATACATTGTCTTTTGCTCTTTCGCCCGAGGAGTGGAAAGAATTGGAGGATGCCGTTGCAGCTATTCCTGTTATAGGAGACCGATATAATGCAGAACAGCAACGGCAGGTAGGTCGTTGAGAATCTCTTTTCTTTGTTATATAGAACTTGGAACAGGATAAGCATTTATTATCAACAAAAAAGGAGAATGATTTTACTCATTCTCCTTTGCGGTGCGTACGGGACTCGAACCCGTGACCCCATGCGTGACAGGCATGTATTCTAACCAACTGAACTAACGCACCAAATTTTAATTGGATTAACTCATTTCTATTCTCTTTGCTTCTTAATGAAAGAAGCGGTGCGTACGGGACTCGAACCCGTGACCCCATGCGTGACAGGCATGTATTCTAACCAACTGAACTAACGCACCAGAATTTCAATTTATTAATCTGCATCTCTCTCGATTGCGGGTGCAAAGGTAGTTGTTTTTTGTAAACCTGCAAGCGTTTTGAGAAAAGTTTTTTTCAAGAAAAAACGAGAAAAATGCTTAGTGTCTCATTTTGAGTACTTTTGTAATGAAAAAAAATATTCGTTTTTCTTCAGATCGGATAGTGACGGTATCCGGTCATTATAGTGACGCTATCACGATGGAATACCGTCACTATCCGAAGGCAATGGCGTCACTATCCTAAAGTTTGTCATTCTTTTCATTGAAAATAACTCCCGATATCTTTCTATCTGTAAGAAATCACCGTTTTTATATCAACTTTCTGCTTGAATAATTCGTAATTTTGCAATAAATCGTTATTTTTGCGGACTAAAATTAGAAAGGTGGAAAATAATCCGCCTAGAATCGTTAATTAGTAAAAAGAATGATGACAACAGCCAAACTGTTATTGCACTGTCCCGACAAACCGGGAATCCTTGCGGAAGTGACAGACTTTATTACGGTAAACAAAGGAAATATTATCTATCTGGATCAGTATGTAGATCATGTAGAGAACATCTTCTTCATGCGTATTGAATGGGAACTGAAAGATTTTCTGGTTCCGCAGGAAAAAATTGAAGATTATTTCAGAACACTCTACGGGCAAAAATATGAAATGGATTTTCGTCTTTATTTCTCTGATGTTAAACCGCGTATGGCTATTTTTGTATCCAAACTGTCACATTGTCTTTTCGATATGCTAGCCCGGTATACGGCAGGAGAGTGGAATGTAGAGATACCTCTTATTATAAGTAACCATCCGGATTTGCAGCACGTAGCAGAGCGCTTTGGAATTCCTTTCTATCTGTTCCCTATCACTAAGGAGACGAAAGAAGAACAGGAACGCAAGGAGATGGAGCTGCTTGCTAAACATAAGATTACATTTATCGTATTGGCACGTTATATGCAGGTGATCTCCGAACAGATGATTAATGCTTATCCGAATAAGATTATCAATATTCATCACTCTTTCCTTCCTGCGTTTGTAGGGGCGAAGCCTTATCACGCAGCTTTCCAGAGAGGGGTGAAAATTATTGGTGCAACTAGTCATTATGTAACGACAGAACTGGATGCCGGACCGATTATTGAACAGGATGTAGTGCGCATTACTCATAAAGATGCTATTGAAGACCTTGTAAATAAAGGAAAGGATTTGGAAAAAATCGTTCTTTCGCGTGCAGTGCAGAAGCACATCGAGCGCAAAGTTTTGGCTTATAAAAATAAAACAGTAATATTTAGCTGATGAAAGTAGCAGTTGTAAAATACAATGCCGGCAATATTCGTTCTGTGGATTATGCTTTAAAGCGGTTGGGGGTAGAAGCGGTGATTACTGCTGATAAAGAAGAACTCCAATCGGCTGATAAAATTATTTTTCCCGGAGTGGGAGAGGCGGAAACTACCATGAACCACTTGAAAGCAACGGGACTGGACGAACTGATTAAGAATCTCCGTCAGCCTGTATTTGGAATTTGTCTCGGTATGCAGTTGATGTGCCGGCATTCCGAAGAAGGAGAAGTCGATTGTTTGAATATCTTTGATGTGGACGTGAAACGTTTTGTCCCGCAGAAACATGAAGATAAGGTGCCGCACATGGGATGGAACACCATTGGGAAAACGAATAGCAAATTGTTTGAAGGGTTCACCGAAGAAGAGTTTGTCTATTTTGTGCATAGTTTCTATGTGCCGACCTGCGAATTTACTGCTGCTATAACTGAATATATTCACCCGTTCAGTGCTGCACTGCATAAAGATAACTTTTATGCTACCCAGTTCCATCCGGAGAAAAGTGGCAAGACAGGAGAGAAGATTCTGACAAACTTTTTAAACCTCTAAGATGCATATCTTAGTTTCTAAAATAGATTAGAGATACCCGAAAGCGTATGCAGCTAAATAATTAAATAGTAAATTGTCAAATAGTAAATAAACAGATGATAGAAATTATTCCAGCCATTGATATTATTGACGGAAAGTGCGTACGCCTTTCCCAGGGAGATTACGATAGTAAAAAGGTGTATAATGAGAATCCGGTGGAAGTTGCTAAGGAGTTTGAAGCGAATGGTGTTCGCAGGCTTCATGTGGTAGACTTGGACGGTGCTGCTTCTCATCACGTTGTTAACTATCGGGTGTTGGAACAAATTGCTGCACGCACTTCTCTCGTTATTGATTTTGGTGGAGGAGTAAAGAGTGATGAAGATTTGAAAATAGCTTTTGAGAGCGGTGCGCAGATGGTAACCGGAGGAAGCATTGCGGTGAAAGATCCGGAATTATTCTGTCATTGGCTGGAAATATACGGCAGTGAGAAGATTATTTTGGGGGCAGATGTGAAAGATCATAAGATAGCCGTCAATGGTTGGAAAGATGAAAGTGCCTGTGAACTTTTTCCATTTCTCGAAAATTATATAGATAAAGGTATACGAAAAGTAATCTGTACGGATATTAGCTGTGACGGAATGTTGAGTGGCCCTTCTATTGATTTGTATAAAGAGATGCTGGCAAAATTCCCTGACCTTTATCTGATGGCTAGTGGCGGGGTGAGCAAGGTGGATGATATTGTTGCCTTGGATGAGGCCGGTGTTCCCGGAGTTATTTTCGGTAAGGCATTATATGAAGGACATGTCACTTTACAGGATTTGAGAATCTTTCTATAATGAGCGTATCGGAATAAATAAGATGCCTTTATTATAAGGGAGATAAGAATCAAGCTTCAGGAATATAGATTATAAATTGTTGAACAATAAATAAAATAGGATTGTGTTAGCAAAAAGAATAGTACCTTGTCTGGATATAAAAGACGGACAAACCGTGAAAGGAACGAATTTTGTCAACTTGCGCCAAGCCGGTGATCCGGTGGAGTTAGGCCGTGCTTACAGTGAACAGGGAGCAGATGAACTTGTTTTTCTGGACATTACTGCAAGCCATGAAGGACGTAAGACTTTTACGGAATTGGTAAAACGGATTGCTGCTAATATCAATATCCCATTTACCGTAGGTGGTGGAATCAATGAATTAAATGATGTAGACCGTCTGCTGAATGCAGGAGCGGATAAGATTTCTATCAATTCTTCCGCTATCCGCAATCCCCGGTTGGTTGACGAAATTGCAAAGAATTTCGGCTCACAGGTTTGTGTGTTGGCTGTGGATGCTAAACAGACCGAAAATGGTTGGAAATGTTACCTGAACGGAGGGCGCATCGAAACGGATAAAGACCTGTTCGAGTGGACTAAAGAGGCACAGGAACGCGGAGCAGGAGAAATACTCTTCACAAGCATGAATCACGATGGTGTAAAAGCCGGTTATGCAAATGAAGCACTTGCTGCTTTAGCGGATCAGCTCTCCATTCCCATCATAGCTTCGGGAGGTGCGGGCTGTAAGGAGCACTTCCGTGATGTCTTTTTACAGGGAAAGGCAGATGCTGCATTGGCTGCCAGTGTTTTTCACTTCGGAGAAATTAAAATTCCCGAATTAAAATCGTATCTTTGCGGCGAAGGAATTACCATCAGGTAATTGCTGTGCTGCAAAAATTAGCCTTTAGGCTGCGGCGAAGGAATTACCATCAGGTAAAAAAAACATTCGTAGGCGATAGATAGTAATTGTAAATTGAAATAGTAATTAGAACTTATATAAAAATGGAATTGGATTTCGATAAAATGAACGGACTCGTTCCGGCTATCATACAGGACAACGAGACACGTAAGGTCTTGATGCTGGGTTTCATGAATAAAGAAGCTTATGATAAAACGGTAGAAACCGGAAAAGTAACATTCTTTAGCCGTACGAAGAATCGTTTATGGACAAAAGGTGAAGAAAGCGGTAACTTCCTTCATGTTGTATCTATAAAGGCCGATTGCGACAATGATACATTACTGATTCAAGTAGAACCGGTAGGCCCTGTGTGTCATACAGGCACAGATACTTGTTGGGGGGAGAAAAACGAAGAACCGGTCATGTTCCTGAAAGAATTGCAGAACTTCATAGACAAGCGTCACGAAGAAATGCCCGAAGGTTCTTATACGACCAGTCTGTTTGAGTCGGGAATCAATAAGATAGCTCAAAAAGTAGGTGAGGAAGCTGTGGAAACAGTGATCGAAGCAACGAACGGTACTGACGAACGTTTGATCTACGAAGGAGCCGACCTCATTTATCACATGATTGTATTGCTTGCCTCAAAAGGCTATCGCATTGAAGATCTTGCACGTGAACTGCAGGAAAGACATAGCAGTACATGGAAGAAGCATTAATAAGTAAAGATTAGAAATTAAAATTAAAACGGGAGTCGGCATGGATGACGGGGCGTTGATACAATATAAGAACGTAGAAATCCATCAACAGGAACTCTGTGTGCTAAGTGATGTAAATCTGGAATTGCACAAAGGAGAGTTTGTCTATTTGATCGGAAAAGTAGGCTCGGGAAAAACGAGTCTGCTCAAGACTCTTTATGGCGAACTGGACGTAATTGACGGTGAAGCGGAAGTGCTGGGCTATAATATGCGATCTATCAAACGTAAGCATATCCCGCAGCTGCGCCGCAAATTAGGCATTGTATTCCAGGATTTTCAGTTGCTTACAGACCGTACTGTATATAATAACCTGGAATTTGTGCTTCGTGCCACAGGCTGGAAAAACAAACAGGAGATACAGGATCGCATTGAAGAAGTGCTTCAACTGGTAGGAATGTCCAACAAAGGTTATAAACTTCCGAACGAACTTTCCGGTGGCGAACAGCAGCGCATTGTGATTGCACGTGCCGTACTCAATTCTCCGGCTATCATCCTGGCGGATGAACCTACCGGAAATCTGGATGTAGAGACAGGTAAAGCTATCGTTGAATTGTTGCACAATATCTGCGAATCCGGCTCATCGGTAGTGATGACGACGCACAATTTGCAACTGCTGAAAGATTATCCGGGCAGGGTATATCGTTGTGCCGACCATCAGATTGTAGATGTGACCGATGAATATATGCCCAGACAGAGAACAATAGAAATAGATTTAAATATAGATAACTAAAACAGTAACGAAAATGAAAGTTTTAAAGTTTGGAGGAACTTCCGTAGGTTCTGCTCAGCGCATGAAGGAAGTAGCCAAATTGATTACCGATGGTGAACAGAAGATTGTTGTTCTTTCTGCTATGTCAGGAACAACAAACACATTGGTGGAAATTTCGGACTATCTGTATAAGAAGAATCCGGAGGGTGCCAACGAGATTATTAATAAGCTGGAAGCAAAATATAAACAGCATATTGATGAGCTTTTTGCAACCCAGGAATATAAACAGAAAGGTCTTGAAGTTGTCAAATCCCACTTCGACTACATCCGCTCCTATACTAAAGACCTTTTCACTTTGTTCGAAGAGAAAGTGGTTTTGGCACAGGGAGAGCTTATTTCTACGGCGATGGTAAACTTCTACCTGCAGGAATGTGGGGTGAAGTCCGTGTTGCTTCCGGCTTTGGAATTCATGCGTACTGATAAGAATGCAGAACCGGACCCCGTATATATTAAGGATAAGTTACGTGCTCAACTCGATCTTTATCCGGATACGGAGATCTACATTACGCAAGGTTTCATCTGCCGCAATGCTTACGGTGAGATAGACAACCTGCAACGTGGTGGTAGCGACTACACCGCTTCTCTGATCGGTGCAGCAGTGAACGCTTCCGAAATCCAGATCTGGACAGATATCGACGGTATGCACAATAACGACCCGCGTATTGTTGACAAGACCGCTCCGGTGCGTCAGCTTCATTTTGAGGAAGCAGCCGAGTTGGCTTACTTCGGTGCAAAAATTCTGCACCCTACTTGTATCCAGCCGGCTAAATATGCCAATATCCCTGTCCGTCTGTTGAACACAATGGATCCGGAAGCTCCGGGTACACTAATCTCCAACGATACGGAAAAAGGTAAGATCAAGGCAGTAGCTGCAAAAGATAACATTACTGCTATCAAGATCAAATCCAGCCGCATGTTATTGGCTCACGGTTTCTTGCGTAAGGTGTTCGAAATCTTCGAAAGTTATCAGACATCCATCGATATGATCTGTACGTCAGAGGTCGGTGTATCTGTTACGATAGATAACACGAAACATCTTAATGAGATTCTGGATGACCTGAAGAAATACGGAACAGTAACCGTTGATAAAGGAATGTGTATCATCTGTGTTGTAGGTGACCTTGAATGGGAAAATGTCGGTTTTGAAGCAAAAGCACTCGATGCGATGCGCGATATACCGGTGCGAATGATTTCGTTTGGGGGAAGTAACTACAATATCTCCTTCCTCATTCGGGAGTGCGATAAGAAAGTAGCTTTACAATCGTTGAGCGATATGCTTTTCAACGGCAAGTAATTCCATAAATAACACGAGCGCTTTTACCGAACTGATAAAAGCGCTCTTTTTTAACCAACTAAACAAGTTTTTCGAATTATGAAGGGAATATTTCCAATCGATAAATTCCGCACTTTGCAGACACCTTTCTATTATTACGATACCAAAGTGCTGCGTGATACATTGTCGGCTATTAACCATGAGGTTGCCAAATATCCTAATTATTCAGTGCATTACGCTGTCAAAGCAAATGCCAACCCGAAAGTACTTACTATCATCCGTGAGAGCGGAATGGGAGTCGATTGTGTGAGCGGTGGAGAAATCCGCGCCGCTATCCGTGCAGGATTCCCGGCCAATAAAGTCGTTTTTGCAGGAGTAGGTAAAGCGGACTGGGAAATCAACCTCGGGCTGGAGTACGGCATCTTCTGTTTCAATGTAGAGTCTATTCCCGAACTGGAAGTAATCAATGAATTGGCTGCTGCTCAAAATAAGGTGGCTAATGTTGCTTTCCGTATCAATCCGGATGTAGGCGCACATACTCACGCAAATATCACTACCGGTTTGGCAGAAAACAAATTCGGTATCAGTATGCAGGATATGGACAAGGTGATAGATGTGGCACAGGAGATGAAAAACGTAAAGTTTATCGGCCTTCATTTCCACATTGGTTCGCAGATTCTGGATATGGGCGATTTTGTAGCTCTCTGTAATCGTGTTAATGAATTACAGGATAAATTGGAAGCCCGCAGAATTCTGGTAGAACATATTAACGTAGGAGGTGGTTTGGGTATTGACTATGGACATCCCAACCGTCAGGCTATCCCGAACTTCAAAGACTATTTTGCTACCTATGCCGGGCAACTGAAATTGCGTCCTTATCAGACGTTACATTTTGAATTGGGGCGTGCTGTTGTAGGACAGTGCGGTTCCTTAATTTCTAAAGTTCTGTATGTAAAACAAGGTGCTCGGAAGAAATTTGCCATCTTGGATGCTGGCATGACCGATCTTATCCGTCCGGCTCTGTATCAGGCATTCCATAAAATGGAAAATATTACTTCCGAAGAACCATTGGAAGCATACGACGTGGTAGGACCGATCTGTGAATCGTCGGATGTTTTCGGAAAAGCGATTGACCTGAACAAAGTGAAGCGTGGTGACTTGATAGCCCTTCGCTCTGCCGGTGCTTATGGTGAAATAATGGCTTCCGGATATAACTGCCGTGAACTGCCGAAAGGATATACCTCTGACGAACTGGTGTAAGTAAAAAGTGAACCGATACAATCAAAGTGTGAATGTAGTTTAAAAATGTAGGGTGCGTGGAACAATTTTAACTGAAAGCTTGTTATTTTTGTAATGAGTTCAAAAAGAAACTACATTAACAACTTAATAAAAAATACGATTATGATTTCAGAAAAATTACAGAATGCAATTAACGAACAGATTACTGCTGAAATATGGTCTGCTAACCTGTATTTAGCAATGTCTTTCTATTTCGAGAGAGAAGGTTTCAGTGGATTTGCTCATTGGATGAAAAAGCAATCTCAAGAAGAAATGGGACATGCTTATGCCATGGCAGATTATATTATCAAGCGTGGAGGAGCTGCTAAAGTTGATAAAATAGATGTTGTTCCTAACGGATGGGGTACTCCTTTGGAAGTATTCGAACACGTTTACAAACATGAATGTCATGTTTCTCAATTGGTAGATAAGCTGGTAGACGTAGCTGCTGCTGAAAAGGATAAAGCGACACAGGATTTCTTGTGGGGATTTGTTCGTGAACAAGTAGAAGAAGAAGCTACAGCACAAGGCATTGTTGACAAGATCAAGAAAGCCGGTGATACCGGAATTTTCTTTGTAGACTCACAATTGGGACAGCGTTAATGATGCTACTCTGAAAATAGTTCTTTAATATATTATAGAAGCTGCCTGAATTCCAGTTCGGGCAGCTTCTTTTTTTTCACTTATTTGGCTTATGTTCGAAAATAAACTACCTTTGTATTACGAGTCAGAGAGAAATTAATCCCGGTTATTATAAATGAATGGTTTGAACAGAGGAATTATAAGATTGCTCCTTTTATCTTTATTGCTCCTTTTAGGGGTGAGTAGTTGTTCTCAAAAAGAGGAACGACGTATTTTAGTTGTCCACTCTTATGAGGAAACTTATGCAGCTTATCCGGAATTTAACCGGATGATAGCGGAGCAATTTGAAAAAGAGAAAATTGATGCTGATATTCGTACCGTTTATTTAGACTGTGAATCTTATTGGGAGGAACCGGAACTGGAACGGATGCGCTTTCTGGTTGATTCCGTTTCGAGAGACTGGCGACCGGAAGTGATTCTGGTGAATGAAGACCAGGCCACTTATTCATTGATGAAATGTGGAATTCAGTTGGCGAAAGAAGTGCCTGTGGTTTTTGGTGGTGTCAATTATCCGAATTGGGGATTGTTGAAACATCATCCCAACGTGACAGGTTTTCATGACAAGATAGCCTTTAATGAGAATATCAGTGTGGCAAAAGAGCTCTTCGGTGAGCACGTCCGCTTGTTTACCATGCTCGACACTACCTATATCGACAAACAAATCAGACGAGATGCAAAGGAGCAGTTTAAAGGATGTAAAGTGACCGGATTCATAGATAATCCTGAACTTTCTCCGGAAGAACAGATACGTTTGGTGCAGGAAGAAGGTTATACCCGCTTCATGGCTATTCCTTTGCGTAATGCCAGAAATCATTCGGATGCCACTTTTATGTGGGTTTTAAACAGGAGCTACCGCGACCAATGTTATATTCAGTTGAAACGTGATTACACCACTATTAATATTGGAAGCATCTGCGGTAGTCCCAGTCTGACAGCCATTAATGAAGCCTTTGGGTTTGGTGAGAAGTTGTTGGGTGGATACATCACTTCGCTACCTATTCAGGTAGAAGAAGAAGTGAAAACTGCCGTTCGCATATTACATGGTACAAGCCCCTCGGATATACCCATTGTTGAAAGTCGGAAAGAGTATGTCGTAGACTGGAATACAATGAAACAAATTGGCTTGGGCAAGGAAAGTATTCCTGCAAAATATAGCATTATTAATATTCCGTTCAGAGACAAGTATCCATTTCTTTGGGGAACTTTAGTCGCTTCACTAATTCTTTTCCTGACATTTCTTTTTGCTTCGCTTTGGTGGTTATACCTTCGGGAACAGACGAGAAAAAAACAGGCGCTTATAGCATTGGCTGATGAAAAAGAAACATTGTCATTAGCTATTGAGGGTGGAATGACGTATGCTTGGAGATTGGATAACGGTTGTTTTGTTTTTGAAGATGCATTCTGGTCGTCGCAAGGGCTGAATCCTAGACAACTTTCGTTTAAGGAATTCATGAGCTTTATTCATCCCGATCATTGGGAAGGAGTGAAGTTCAACTGGCAAAATCTGAAAACAGCCCAAAAGAAAGTAGTACGGGAGCTTTGTAACTTCGACGGTAAAGGATATCAGTGGTGGGAGTTCCGTTATACTACTAAACAGCTACCGGGTGGCGAATATAAAACAGCAGGTTTGCTGCTCAACATACAAGATATAAAGGATCGTGAAGAGGAACTGGAAGCTGCGCGCTTGCTCGCTGAAAAGGCAGAATTGAAACAATCCTTCCTGGCAAATATGAGCCATGAGATACGTACTCCGCTTAATTCGATTGTTGGTTTTGCCAATATTCTGGCATTGGAAGATGGGTTGAGTTCCGTAGAACGCGAAGAATATATCGGTACCATTAACAAGAACAGCGAGTTGCTGCTCAAACTGATTAACGATATTCTGGAGCTTTCCCGTATCGAATCAGGCTATATGTCTTTCTCATTCAAGAAATGTAGGGTGAGAGAGCTGATTGATGACATTTATATGACTCACCAGGTATTGATTGCCCCACGTCTGGAATTCCTGAAAGAAGTGGATAATATACCTTTGGAGATTAATGTGGATAGGGAGCGTTTGATACAAGTTCTAACAAACTTCTTGAATAACGCCAGTAAGTTTACGGAAACCGGGTATATCAAATTAGGGTATATTTATCTACCGGATGAAGGTAACGTGCGGATTTATGTAGAAGATACCGGAAAGGGTATTCCACGTGAAGAACAACGGATGATTTTTAGCCGTTTTTACAAACAGAACGAATTCTCACAGGGAGCAGGATTGGGACTTTCTATTTGTCAGGTGATTATAGAAAAGTTGGGTGGAAGGATTGAACTCAAATCCGAAGTAGGCAAGGGAAGTCGCTTTACGGTCATCCTTCCTTGCCGGGTAGTGTCTTGATAAAAACTAATGGAAGGGAATGCCAACCGTATTATTTCTTGTTTTTCCCTTTCTCCATTGTTCCCAGGTAAATCTCCAGTGAACGGGTGGAAATCTGTATTTCGCGGAAAGATACGCCTAGAGAAGCTATCAACAGAATCAGTGCCAGTCCGAATACGTAAGCGGAAAATAATTGCAGTCCGATATAAATAAGAAACATACTGACTACGCAGAGAAAAAGGCTTGCAATACCCAGTCCTTGCATTGTACGGGTCAGATTCAACCGTTTCCGTAAATTCTCGATTTGAGCTTCAGTGATATCCGAAGGGTTTTCCACGTAGCGGTCACGTAGTTGGCGTACAAGTTGGGCATACGATAAGAAACGGTTGGTATAAGCTAGTAAAATCAATGAAACTGCCGAGAAAAGCAGGGTAGGAGTAGTGAGGGTTAATTCTTCCATAATCTTTTTATAGTTAAGCAGCGGTTCAAAATTCATTAAATAAAAGAGATTTTTTAGGCACGGATTACACGGATTTCACGGTTTTTAGAAATATGCTTGCATAAAGCAACAGCGTAATCCGTGTAATCCGTGCCTAAAAATGGATTCTGCAAGGAAACCTTGCTTCGGAGTTATTCCGTTTTCAATACGTTAAGCTCTTTACCTACCTTGATAAAGGCAGCGATACACTTGTCAAGATGTGCTTTTTCGTGTCCTGCAGAAATCTGTACACGGATGCGGGCCTGATCTTTCGGCACTACCGGATAGTAGAAACCTGTCACATAGATCCCTTCTTCCTGCATGCGTGCAGCATAAATTTGAGACAGTTTCGCATCATACAGCATTACCGCACAAATAGCACTTTGTGTCGGTTTAATATCAAATCCGGCAGCCGTCATCTTATCACGGAAGTAGTTTACATTTTCAACCAACTTGTCATGCAGTGCATTGCTCTCTTTCAGCATCTTGAAAACTTCAAGACTTGCACCGATGATACCCGGAGCCAATGAATTGGAGAACAAATACGGGCGGCTGCGTTGACGGAGTAAATCAATGATTTCTTTGCGTCCGGTGGTAAATCCTCCCAGTGCACCGCCGAAAGCCTTACCCAACGTTCCTGTGTAAATATCTACACGTCCGTGAGTCTTATACAACTCGCTTACGCCATGACCAGTGGCACCTACCACACCGGCAGAGTGAGATTCGTCCACCATTACCAACGCATCGTATTTCTCGGCAAGATCACAAATCTGATCCATCGGAGCTACATTGCCGTCCATTGAGAACACACCGTCCGTAACAATAATACGGAAGCGTTGTGCCTGCGCTTCTTGCAGACATCTTTCCAAGTCTTTCATGTCAGCATTGGCATAACGGTAACGTTTCGCTTTGCAAAGACGTACCCCGTCAATGATAGAAGCGTGGTTTAGCGAATCCGAGATAATGGCATCCTCTTCGGAGAAAAGCGGTTCGAATACACCGCCGTTAGCATCGAAGCAGGCAGCATACAGAATCGTGTCTTCAGTCTGGAAATAGTCCGAGATAGCAGCTTCCAGTTCTTTGTGTATATCTTGTGTTCCACAAATGAAACGGACAGACGACATTCCGTATCCACGGTTATTCATCATTTCCTGTGAAGCCTTGATTAATCGGGGATGATTGGACAATCCTAGATAGTTGTTTGCGCAGAAGTTTAATACTTCCTTACCTTTTACAGTGATGGCAGCTTGCTGCGCACTTTCAATCAGTCGTTCTTCTTTATAAAGTCCGGCTTCCTTGATTTCAGCCAATGTTTGGCGGAGATATTCTTGCATTTTACCGTACATAGTGTTTGGGTGATTAAGTTATATTGCAAAGGACACAATTTTTCTTGGAATAACAATGTCTTTTTGATTAAAATCTGAAAAAAAAGTGCTTACTTTGCGCACTATTTAAGCTTGATATTCTAAGTCAGAAGAAAAAATGGAACACATTTTGATTATTGGAGCTACCGGACAGATAGGGTCGGAGCTAACGATGGAGCTACGGAAACGTTACGGAAATGCAAATGTAGTAGCAGGTTATATTCCGGGTGCAGAACCTAAAGGGGAATTAAAGGAGTCGGGACCGTCGGCAATTGCTGATGTAACAGATGGCGATGCAATTGCATCTGTAGTAAAAGAGTATCACATTGATACGATTTATAATTTGGCTGCTCTGTTGTCCGTAGTTGCCGAGTCGAAACCCAAGTTGGCTTGGAAAATAGGCATCGACGGATTGTGGAATGTGCTGGAAGTGGCACGTGAACAAGGGTGCGCAGTGTTTACTCCGAGTTCTATCGGTTCGTTTGGAGCTAGTACGCCTCACACGAAAACACCGCAGGACACCATTCAGCGTCCGCGTACCATGTATGGAGTCACCAAAGTAACGACAGAGTTATTGAGTGATTACTATTTTAATAAATACGGTGTCGATACCCGTGCTGTCCGTTTCCCGGGCATTATTTCGAATGTGACCCCTCCGGGAGGAGGTACGACTGATTATGCTGTCGATATTTACTACTCGGCAGTGAAAGGAGAAAAGTTTGTGTGCCCCATTAAGCAAGGCACTTTAATGGATATGATGTACATGCCGGATGCGCTGAACGCAGCAATTACGCTGATGGAAGCCGATCCGGCAAGATTGATACACCGCAATGCTTTCAATATCGCTTCCATGAGTTTCGACCCGGAAACGATATATCAGGCTATCAAGAAGCATGTGCCGCAGTTTGAGATGATCTATGATATAGATCCTCTGAAACAGCGTATAGCCGATAGCTGGCCCGATAGCCTGGACGATACCTGCGCTCGTGAAGAGTGGGGATGGAAGCCGGCCTACAATTTGGAAAGCATGACGGTAGATATGCTTGAAAAGTTAAGAGAGAAACTGAAATAATGAAAAAACTAATTGCAGGGGTCATACTGCTCGGTATATTGAGCTCTTGTGGAAACAAGAAAACAAATATTGACCCTTTCGCATCTATTACTAAAGAGGTGGATTCAATCCGGCAGATAGCCGATTCTAGCCACCATGATAAATCGCCGGAAGATCCGCAGCCTATACAGGCAGATGAATCTTTCGATGATTTTATCTACAATTTTGCTTCCGATGAAGTGTTACAGCGTCAGCGTGTGAAATTTCCATTGCCCTACTACAATGGAGATAAGAAATCAAACATCGAGGAACGCAACTGGAAGCATGATGACTTGTTTACCAAGCAGCATTATTATACTCTGCTGTTTGATAGAGAAGAAGACATGGATTTAGTAGGAGATACCTCCCTCACTTCTGTGCAGGTAGAGTGGATGTTCGTGAAAACGCGAATGGTGAAAAGATACTATTTTGAACGTATCAAAGGTGCATGGATGCTGGAGGCAATCAACCTGCGGCCTATTGAGCAAAGTGATAATGAGAACTTTGTTGAGTTTTTCGGACATTTTGCAACGGATAGTCTTTTTCAGAGTCAGCGTGTGAGGGATCCGTTAGCTTTTGTAACCAGCGATCCGGACGATGATTTCTCCATTTTGGAGACAACCCTCGATCTTAATCAGTGGTTTGCCTTCAAACCGGTACTTCCTGTCGACCGCCTTTCTAATATTAATTACGGACAGCGGAATGGCGATGATTCGCCCACGAAAATTTTGGCGTTGAAAGGTATCGGCAATGGTTTTTCCAATATCCTTTATTTCCGCCGGAAAGCCGGAGAATGGGAATTGTATAAGTTTGAAGATACAAGTATCTGATACGGGTTACGACGCACTATAACAGTATAACTTATAACTAGAAATATATGTATTCTCTTTTGCCCTACAATACATTCGGCATCGATGTCAGTGCCGCTCGTTTTTTAGAATATTCTTCGGTTGAAGAATTGAAGAAGCTGATTGTGCAAGGTGCCGTTGTGACACCTTTTTTGCATATTGGTGGCGGCAGTAACCTGCTGTTTACCAAAGATTACGACGGATTGATACTCCATTCCCGCATTGAAGGAATCGAAGTGACGGAAGAAGATGAATACTCTGTATCGATACGAGTGGGAGCGGGGGTAGTATGGGACGACTTCGTTGCATATTGCGTAGAACATGGATGGTATGGAACGGAGAATCTGTCGCTCATTCCCGGTGAAGTGGGAGCGAGTGCGGTACAAAACATTGGAGCTTATGGCGTTGAAGTGAAAGATCTGATAACAGCAGTGGAAACAGTGAACATTCAAGCTGAAGAACGCGTTTATTCGGTGGAAGAGTGTGGGTATACCTACCGTAACAGTATTTTTAAACGTCCGGAAAACAAGTCGGCTTTTGTCACCTATGTCCGTTTCCGGCTTAGTAAAAAAGAATATTATACGTTAGATTATGGAACCATTCGTCAGGAGCTTGAAAAATATCCGGCATTGACGCTTTCTGTTGTACGGAAAGTGATAATTGAGATTCGTGAGAGCAAGTTGCCCGACCCGAAAGTAATGGGTAATGCTGGCAGCTTCTTTATGAATCCCATTGTGCCGAAAGAAAAACTGGAAGCCTTGCAGCAGGAATATCCCCGGATACCATACTATGAGCTGTCAGACGGTCGGGTGAAAATCCCGGCAGGATGGATGATCGATCAATGCGGCTGGAAAGGTAAGGCTTTAGGTCCGGCTGCCGTGCATGATAAACAAGCACTGGTATTAGTGAATCTTGGTGGAGCAAAAGGTAGCGATATCCTTGCGCTTTCAGATGCAGTTCGAACCTCTGTTCGTGAGAAGTTCGGTATTGATATCCACCCGGAAGTTAACTTAATAAATTGAGAAGTAGAAATTGAGAATGAAGAATAGCTATATGAATAATGAAAAGTGTTCAGGTGTAGAAATACTCTATAACCTTTCTTTTTTTCGTTCTCAATTCCAAATTTCTCATTCTCAACTATTATTTTTTAATTCTCAATTTTCAATTCTCAATTAAACAAGTGAAAGTAAGAATCATTGGAAGTGGAACATCGACGGGAGTACCCCAAATCGGCTGTACATGTCCGGTTTGTACTTCTGCCGATCCGAAAGATAACCGATTGCGTGCATCTGCTATTGTCGAGACAGATGATGCGCGGATTTTGATAGATTGCGGTCCGGATTTCCGGACACAGGTATTGCATCTTCCTTTTGAGAAGATAGATGGTGTGCTCATTACGCATGAACATTATGACCATGTGGGCGGGTTGGACGATTTACGTCCGTTTTGCCGGTTTGGTTCAGTGCCCATTTATGCGGAAAATTATGTGGCGCAAGGCTTGCGTTTGCGTATGCCCTATTGCTTTGTCGACCATCGTTATCCGGGCGTTCCCGACATTCCTTTGCAGGAAATTTCTGTGGGGCAGGCCTTTTCTGTTAACCACACGGAGGTGCTTCCTTTACGTGTGATGCATGGGCGATTGCCTATTTTGGGATATCGTATCGGGCAATTAGGTTATATCACTGATATGTTGACCATGCCCGAAGAATCTTATGAACAATTGGCGGGAATAGATGTTTTGGTAGTGAATGCACTTCGGATTGCCTCGCATCCTACCCATCAGAATCTGGAAGAAGCATTGGCAGTGGCGCGGCGCATTCAAGCAAAGAAGACGTACTTTATACACATGAGTCATGATATGGGCTTACATGCGGAGGTTGAAAAGAGCCTTCCGGAAAATATTCACCTGGCATTCGACGGATTGGATATCTATCTTTGATTATCGGTGAAATTTTTAGCAAAAGTTTTGTTTTCTTTGTAGAAATTATTATTTTTGCACCTAGCCGATAAACAGCGAATATTATGAAACTTCGTACGATAGTGAAAATAGCGATCACGTCTTCTGTTGTACTTTTGTGCTCAGGTTTCGCATTGTACTCTTTTTTTAGACTGTCGGCGGCCGAAGGGCAGAAGGATTTTAATCTTTATGAACTGGTTCCGTCCACCACTTCAGCCGTGTTTGTTACTGATGATGTGCTCGAATTTGTAGCGGAGGTCGATGATCTGACTTGTAGTAAAAATCAGCAATATCTTTATGTGTCCAAACTTTTTTCTTATCTGAAACAAAGCCTTTATGCCCTCTCGGAAGATACTCCTCATGGTTTGAGCCGGCAAATGAATCAGATGCTGATTAGTTTCCATGAACCGGATAACGAACGGAACCAGATACTTTATTGCAGATTGGGAAATGGGGATAAGGAGTTGGTAAACAAGTTTGTGCGTAAATATATATCTTCGCTTTATCCGCCGAAAACATTTGCTTACAAAGGAGAGGAAATAATCATTTACCCGATGGCGGATGGTGATTTTCTTGCCTGCTATCTGACGTCTGACTTTATGGCATTAAGTTTTCAAAAAAAACTGATTGAAAACGTTATTGATGCATATAAGAGTGGCAAATCGCTGGCGGATGATCCTACCTTTACAGGGGTGCGTGCTCCGAAAAAAAGTGCAGCGGCCGCCACAATCTATACCCGTATGAAAGGGATGATGGGATGGACGGAATTTGATATGAAGATGAAAGATGATTTTATCTATTTCTCCGGCATCACTCACGATGCGGATACTTGCTTTGCATTTATAAACCAGCTTCGCCAACAGCAATCAGTCAAAGGCTTCCCGGGTGAGGCACTGCCTTCTACTGCTTTCTATTTTAGCAGACAGGGGATTGCGGACTGGACATCTTTGCTTTCTTATGGAAATGCGCAGGAGCAGAATGAGACGGTTCGCACGAGCGAAGTGCAGAATAGAGATAAAGAATTTTCTCGCTATCTGATGGAAAATGCCGGACAGGACTTGGTTGCCTGTCTCTTTCTGCGTGAAGATACGTTACAGGATCAGGATGCGGCGGCAGTCTTGAGCCTGTCTGTGGCAGATGTGACGGAGGCTGAAAGAATGCTTCGTACCCTTGTCAATACTGCTCCGGCAGATGAAGGAAGAAAAACTCCCCGAATTACTTTTTGTTATACTGTAAATAAGGCATACTTGGTCTATCGGTTGCCTCAAACAACCTTGTTTAAACAACTGACCAGTTTCGTAGAGCCGACTTTGGATATGTATGCGGCATTTTATGGTGGACGCTTGTTGCTTGCTCCGGATGAGAACAGTCTGTCGCATTATATTCGTCAATTGGATAAAGGTGAAGTGCTCAATGGGGCAATAGCTTATCAGACGGGTATGGATCACTTGTCTGATTCGTACCATTTTATGTTGATGGCAGATTTCGACCACGTATTCCGGCAATCGGAAAATTATGTCCGTTTCATACCGGATTTCTTTCTGCATAATGCCGGCTTCTTCCGTAATTTTACACTCTTTGTCCAGTTTGCCTGTACGGACGGAGTAGTATATCCCAATATTATTTTGAAATATAAATCAGAATAAAAATTACGGTTTATATACAATTGTTTATCTCTATGGTTTTGGAGCGGATTATCTGTATGAATAAAAATATCTTCAATTATAAAAAAAACTCCCGATAGGATTATCCCGTCGAGAGTTTTTATGCTTATGCGTCGGATGAATGACTTTCAGTTTAGAATGGCAGATCGTCTTTTGCATCACCCGGAGTAAATTCGGGCATAGCCGATGGAGCCGGAGGAGGAACGGGAGAACCAGAAGCCATTGGAGCACCTGCACTGACGCGCTCTACTTTCCATGCGCGGATACTGTTGAACCAACGGTCATTCCATTGGCGGGCGTCAACGTCGAATGATACGGTCAGTTCTTCACCCATTTGAATGTTGAATTGCTCGATTTTGTCTGCACCAAATACGTCGAAACACATTTTGCGCGGATATTGATCATGGTTTTCAATAACGTACTCTTGTGATTTCCACTCGTTGCCGCTAGTTTTTGAAACTCCGCCTCTCGGGGGGAGGATAGCGATGATTTTTCCTGTAAATTCCATTGCGATAATTTTAAATTCTGCGGCGAAGTTACAATTTTTTAGTAATATCCCTCACACAATGCCTGTTTTTTTCTTTTGTTTTATTGGGCAGCCCAAATCTTTTTTCGTAACTTTGTGCGATAGAACATTTAAAACTTAAATACACGAAAATATATGAAATTTATCGTTTCAAGTACTGCTCTTTCCAGCCATTTACAGGCCATCAGCCGTGTGATTAATTCAAAAAATGCGCTGCCAATTCTCGATTGTTTCCTCTTCGAATTGGAAGACGGAACATTGTCTGTGACTGTATCCGACAGTGAAACAACGATGGTGACTACCGTAGAAGTGAATGAAAGCGATACGAACGGGCGTTTTGCCGTAGTAGCGAAAACATTGCTTGATGCACTGAAAGAAATCCCGGAACAACCACTCACATTCGAAATCAATCCGGATAATTATGAAATAACAGTGCAGTACCAGAACGGAAAATACAGCCTGATGGGGCAGAATGCGGATGAATTTCCGCAATCGGCTACATTGGGTGATAATGCAGTCCGTGTAGAGATGGAAGCAAGTGTACTTCTGGGAGGTATCAACCGTTCGGTGTTTGCTACTGCCGATGACGAACTTCGTCCGGTGATGAACGGTATTTATTTCGATATTACTACAGAAGATATTACAATGGTTGCTTCAGACGGTCATAAACTGGTGCGCTGCAAGACATTGGCAGCCAAAGGTAACGAGCGTGCAGCTTTCATCCTTCCGAAGAAACCGGCTACGTTGCTTAAAAATCTTTTGCCGAAAGAACAAGGCACAGTGACGATCGAATTCGATGAACGCAACGCTGTATTCATGCTCGAAAGCTACCGGATGGTTTGTCGTCTGATTGAAGGACGTTACCCGAACTACAACTCGGTAATTCCGCAGAACAATCCGCACAAAGTCACCGTAGACCGCCAGCAGTTGGTAGGAGCTTTGCGTCGTGTGTCTATCTTCTCGTCGCAGGCAAGTAGCTTGATAAAACTTCGTATGCAGGAAAACCAGATTGTGATTTCCGCACAAGATATTGACTTCTCTACTTCTGCTGAAGAAACACAAGTTTGCCAGTATGCAGGTGCAGCAATGAGCATCGGTTTCAAATCGACATTCCTCATTGACATCCTGAACAACATTTCAGCAGACGAAGTAGTCATCGAACTGGCGGATCCTTCACGTGCCGGAGTAATCATCCCGGTAGAGCAGGAAGAAAACGAAGACCTGCTGATGCTGCTGATGCCGATGATGCTAAATGATTAATGTTAATTCACCACAGAGGACGCAGAGGACACAGAGGATAAATTTGAATATTTGTTAAATAACCCTCTGTGTCCTCTGCGTCCTCTGTGGTGACCCAATAAAAAAATAGAAATGAAATTAAACCTGAAAAATCCCATTGTTTTTTTTGATTTAGAAACAACCGGAACCAATATCAACACAGACCGAATTGTTGAAATCTGCTATCTGAAAGTATATCCGAATGGAAATGAAGAAGCAAAAACATTACGTATCAACCCTGAAATGCATATCCCGGAAGCATCTTCTGCTATACATGGCATTTATGATGCCGACGTAGTCGATTGCCCAACTTTCAAAGAAGTGGCGAAAAACATAGCCAGGGACATTGAAGGTTGCGATTTGGCAGGATTTAATTCCAATCGTTTTGATATTCCTGTCCTTGCCGAAGAGTTCCTTCGCGCCGGAGTGGACATTGATATGACGAAACGCAAATTTGTAGACGTACAGGTGATCTTCCACAAAATGGAACAACGCACCCTGTCTGCTGCCTATAAATTCTATTGCGACAAGAATCTGGAAGATGCACACACTGCCGAAGCAGATACACGGGCCACTTACGAAGTGCTGAAAGCACAGCTCGACCGTTACTCCGATCTTCAGAATGATATTGCGTTCCTGGCAGATTATTCAAGTTTCAGCAAGAATGTAGACTTTGCCGGACGCATGGTGTACGATGATAATGGAGTGGAAGTATTCAACTTCGGAAAATATAAAGGAATGTCTGTAGCCGAGGTTTTGAAGAAAGATCCCGGATATTACAGTTGGATTTTGAATAGTGATTTCACGCTGAACACTAAGGCGGCATTGACAAAAATCCGTTTGCGTGAAATGAGTAATTTGATTACAAAATAATGCTAAAAGGAAAAAAAATAATTCTTGGAATTACCGGCAGTATTGCCGCGTATAAGGCGTGCTATATCATTCGCGGACTGATAAAACAAGGAGCGGAAGTGCAAGTTGTCATTACTCCGGCGGGAAAAGAATTTATTACTCCCATCACTCTTTCGGCTTTGACCAGCAAACCGGTCATCAGTGAGTTTTTTGCTCAGCGTGACGGAACGTGGAATAGCCACGTCGATCTCGGACTGTGGGCGGATGCTGTACTGATTGCACCTGCCACCGCCTCTACTATCGGCAAAATGGCAAATGGAATAGCCGACAATATGCTCATAACAACTTATCTTTCGGCAAAAGCTCCCGTGTTTGTTGCTCCGGCAATGGATCTCGATATGTTTGCCCATCCCGCCACCCAGAAAAATCTGGATATATTGCGTTCCTACGGTAATCACATTATCGAGCCGGGAACAGGAGAGTTAGCCAGCCACTTGGTGGGAAAGGGACGTATGGAAGAGCCGGAAAACATTATCCGGGTATTGGATGAATTCTTCGCTTCGAGTGACGAACTATCCGGAAAGAAAGTGATGATTACAGCCGGACCGACTTACGAAAAGATTGACCCGGTGCGTTTCATAGGCAATTATTCTTCCGGAAAGATGGGATTCGCATTAGCAGAAGAATGTGCCCGTCGCGGAGCGCAGGTGACATTGATAACAGGTCCTGTGCAGCTCAAAACGCAACATTCCCGTATCCGGCGTGTAGATGTGGAATCAGCAGAAGAAATGTATGCGGCTTCACAGATCTATTTTCCAGATGCTGATGCAGGTATTCTTTGCGCGGCAGTAGCCGACTATCGTCCGGAAACAGTGGCCGACAAGAAGATTAAGCGGGAGAAAGAAGAGGAACTAACCCTCCATCTTCAGGCAACACAAGACATCGCTGCCAATTTAGGAGCACTAAAAAGGAAAAATCAGTTATTGGTTGGCTTTGCCCTCGAAACCAATAATGAGCAGCAGAATGCCGAAGGAAAGCTCGAACGCAAAAATTTCGACTTTATCGTGCTCAACTCGTTGAATGACGCTGGCGCCGGTTTCCGCCATGATACCAATAAAATAAGTATCATCGACAGGAAAGGTCGTACAGACTATCCCCTGAAACCGAAAATAGAAGTAGCCCAGGACATCATCGACCGTCTGGTAGCCACCCTATCTTCGAATTTTTAATTTTCAAGTCTCAATTTTTAATTAAATATAAGGTGTTACGTTCACTATACATTCAGAATTATGCATTGATAGAAAAACTGGATATCAGTTTTGAAACAGGCTTTTCCGTTATAACAGGTGAAACGGGAGCCGGAAAATCAATTATTCTGGGAGCTATCGGACTCCTGCTAGGACAGCGTGCCGATGTGAAAGCGATTCGCCACGGAGCTTCCAAATGTATCATAGAGGCACGTTTCGATCTATCTGCCTATGGTATGCGTCCGTTTTTCGAAGAAAACGAGCTGGAATATGATGAAGAGTGCATTTTGCGTCGTGAGGTACAAGCTTCCGGTAAGAGCAGGGCATTCATCAACGATACTCCTGCTTCGCTGTCACAAGTGAAAGAGCTGGGCGAACAGTTGATAGATGTACATTCGCAACATCAGAATTTATTGCTCAATAAAGAAGGATTCCAGTTGAATGTGCTTGATATTCTGGCACATAATGATGCAGCATTGGAGAAATACCATCTGTATTATGATGAATGGAAACGGACAGACCGCGAACTGGCTGAATTAGTGTCGCTGGCAGAGAAAAGCCGCTCCAATGAAGATTATATCCGCTTCCAACTCGAACAGCTCGAAGAAGCCTGTTTGGTGGAAGGTGAGCAGGAAGAACTAGAGCAGGAAGCTGAAACATTAAGTCATGCAGAAGAGATAAAAGCCGGACTTTACCGGGTGGAACAGTCGTTTGCTTCGGATGAAGGCGGATTGCTTTCTTACCTGAAAGATAGCCTGAATACGCTGAATAATCTGCAAAGAGTATATCAGCCGGCCAAGGAACTTACCGAACGTATGGAGAGTGCTTATATCGAACTGAAAGATATTTCGCACGAAGTCTCTTTACAAAGTGACTCCGTTGAATTCAATCCGGTCCGTCTGGACGAAGTGAATGAACGGTTGAATCTGATTTATTCCTTACAGCAGAAACATCGGGCACAAACCCTTGGCGAATTGATAGCGCTAACGGATGAATACCGCAGCAAATTGTCGGACATCACTTCCTATGATGAGCGTATCGCCGAACTGACTGCTCGTAAAGAGGAACAATATAAACAAGTGAAACAACAGGCGGAAGTGTTGACCAAGGCCCGTGCGAAAGCTGCGCGTGAAGTAGAAAAACAACTGGCCGCCCGGTTGATTCCATTAGGAATGCCGAATGTTCGTTTCCTGATCGAAATGGGACTGAAAAAAGAGCCGGGATTGCAAGGAGAAGATACAGTCAACTTCCTGTTTTCTGCCAATAAGAACGGCACTTTGCAGAATATCTCTTCCGTAGCTTCAGGAGGTGAAATTGCCCGTGTCATGCTTTCCATCAAGGCAATGATTGCCGGAGCCGTCAAGCTGCCGACCATCGTATTTGATGAAATAGATACCGGAGTCTCCGGTGAAATAGCCGACCGTATGGCGGACATGATGCAGGAAATGGGCGACCGCAACCGTCAGGTAATCAGTATTACCCACCTGCCACAGATTGCTGCCCGTGGGCGTGCTCATTATAAGGTATACAAAAAAGACAGCGATACGGAAACCAACAGCCATATCCGCCGTCTCACTGACGAAGAACGGGTAGAGGAAATAGCTCACATGCTTAGCGGCGCCACTCTCACCGAAGCTGCCCTTAGCAATGCCAAATCCCTGCTTGCCCGCAACTGATAAATAGTGAATAGTAAATAGTAAAATAGTAAATCAACCAGATGTTAGATAAAAGTGAAATGATTTTCGGCGTTCGTGCCGTGATAGAAGCCATTCAGGCTGGAAAAGAGATAGATAAGATCCTCGTGAAGAAAGATATTCAAAGTGATCTTTCCAAGGAGCTTTTTGCAGCTTTGAAAGGTACGCTGATACCTGTTCAGCGTGTTCCGGTAGAACGTATCAACCGTATTACCCGTAAAAATCATCAGGGAGTGATCGCTTTCATTTCTTCTGTGACTTATCAGAAAGCGGAGGATCTTGTTCCTTTCTTGTTTGAGCAAGGAAAAAATCCGTTTTTTGTTATGCTCGACGGAGTGACCGATGTACGCAATTTCGGGGCAATTGCACGTACCTGCGAATGTGCAGCTGTCGATGCTGTGATTATTCCTGTTCGGGGCAGTGCGTCAGTCAATGCTGATGCCGTGAAAACGTCGGCAGGAGCGCTACATACTCTTCCTGTATGCCGTGAACAGAACCTCCGTTCGACTCTGCAATATCTGAAAGACAGTGGTTTCCGCATTGTGGCTGCTACCGAAAAAGGGGATTATGACTATACCAAAGCTGATTATACAGGTCCTCTCTGCATCATAATGGGAGCGGAAGATACAGGAGTTTCTTATGAAAACCTTGCCCTCTGTGATGAATGGGTGAAAATTCCGATGCTGGGCACCATCGAATCCCTGAATGTCTCTGTAGCTGCCGGTATCCTGATTTACGAAGCTGTGAAACAAAGAAACAATGACTGATATGAAGAAGATTTTAATTCTACCTTTGCTGCTTTTCTTCCTGGTACAGGGAAGCATGGCACAAACCCCAAAATGGGTAGAGAAGGCAAAACGTGCAGTCTTCTCAATAGTGACTTATGACAAGAATGATAAAATGCTGAATACGGGAAACGGATTCTTTGTGTCCGAAGACGGATTGGCTTTATCAGATTATACTCTTTTTAAAGGAGCCGAACGTGCGGTGGTGATTACTTCCGAAGGCAAACAGATGCCGGTCAGCCTGATACTTGGAGCGAATGACATGTATGATGTTATTAAGTTCCGTGTGGCTATCACCGAGAAGAAAGTGCCTGCGCTGATCATTGCCAAAACAGCCCCGGTGGCAGGAGCCGAAGCGTGGATGCTTCCTTATTCTACGCAGAAAAGCATTGCTTGTGTCAATGGTAAGGTGAAAGATGTTTCCAAAGTAGCCGGCGAATACCATTATTATACATTGAGCATGCAGATGAAAGATAAGATGGTGAGCTGCCCGGTGATGAATGCGGAAGGTCAGGTATTTGGTATTGCGCAGAAATCATCCGGTATCGATACGGTGACTACTTGCTATGCGGCGGGAGCTGCTTTTGCCATGTCGCAGAAAATCAGTGCCCTTTCTTTGGGAGACGCTGCCTTGAAAAGCATTGGTATTCGGAAAGGTTTACCCGAAACGGAAGATCAGGCATTAGTATATCTGTTTATGGCCTCTTCGAGCCTCTCGGGCGAGGACTATGAAAAGCTGTTGGACGATTTCATCCGCCAGTTCCCTGCCAATGCAGATGGTTATCTCCGTCGTGCCAATTATTATGCATCTAAAGGTAAAGACGACCAGACCTGGTATGATAAAGCCGTTGCCGACTTTAATCAGGCTCTGAAAGTAGCCCATAAGAAAGATGATGTATATTATAATATAGGTAAGCTGATGTATGCTTATCAATTATCGAAGCCGGAGAAAACTTACAAAGACTGGACGTATGACACCGCTTTGAAGAATGTCCGTCAGGCAATCGCTATTGATCCGCTGCCAATTTACACTCAAATGGAAGGCGATATACTGTTTGCCCAACAAGACTATGCCGGTGCTTTGGCTGCTTATGAAAAGGTAAATGCCAGCAATATTGCTTCTCCGGCCACTTTCTTTAGTGCTGCCAAAACGAAGGAACTGTTGAAAGGGGATCCGAAAGAAGTGGTAGCCTTAATGGATAGCTGTATTGCCCGTTGCCCGCAACCGATTACGGCCGACTTTGCTCCATACTTGTTGGAGCGTGCGCAGATGAATATGAATGCCGGTCAGGCGCGAAATGCAATGCTCGATTATGATGCTTACCATACGGCAGTCAAAGGAGAAGTGAACGACGTGTTCTATTATTATCGCGAACAGGCAGCTTTGAAAGCCCGTCAGTTTCAACGCGCTTTAGACGATATTGCCAAGGCCATCGAGATGAATCCGACAGACCTCACCTATCAGGCAGAGCATGCAGTTGTAAACCTCCGTGTAGGACGGTATGAAGAAGCCATTCAGATTTTGAATAATATATTGAAGACTGATCCCAAATATGGTGAGGCTTACCGTTTATTGGGACTTTGCCAGATACAGCTGAAGAAGACAGATGAAGCTTGCGGCAACTTTAAGAAAGCGAAAGAATTGGGTGATCCGAATGTCGATGAGCTGATTACAAAATACTGCAAGTAAATTATGAAATCCCCCATGCTACAACGATCTGTGGTATGGGGGATTTTTAACTCCTTATTCTTGTTTTGTTTTATCGGGCTATCGCATTGTAATGTGAATCGGAATGTTTATATTTGCATTTACTTGAAAGATTACGGTGGTAATTATTACGGTCGTAATCTTTTGAGTATTGATAGATTTTTTTTTGTATATATAATGTAAGAGGGAAGGTATGAAACGTACGAAAATCATAAAAGCAATACAGAAAGCCTTGCAAGGTATGACACCAATTGTAGAGGTGAAACTCTATGGCTCGGAAGCAAGAGGAGACGCGCGGCCTGATTCGGATATTGATTTGTTGATATTGGTGGATAAGGAAGAACTTTCGACAGAAGATGAGTTGAATATTACTGATCCTCTTTATAAAATAGAGCTGGAAACTGGTATTTTAATCAATCCATTCATTTTGCCTAAAAAGATATGGGGGAAAGTAGTGACTCCTTTTTATGAAAATGTAATGAAGGAGGGAATCGCGTTGTTATGACAGATGAAGAAAGAAATGCTATTGTGCGATATCGAATGGAAAATGCAAGGCGTACTTTGAACGAAATAGCAGATCATTGTGAGAGAGGATATTGGAATACTGCGATTAATAGAATGTATTATGCTTGTTTTTATGCTGCAAGTGCATTGTTAGTGGCAAATAAGATTGTTGTCAAATCACATGAAGGAGTACGTCAAATGTTGGGAAAGCATTTTGTTCTTACTGGACAATTATCTGTTGGAATGGGTAAATTCTATACCTTAATTTTTAATAAACGTTCTTCTGGAGATTATGAGGATTTCATCAATCATAATCAGAAAACAGTGGACGAACTTTATCCTTATGCATTGACGTTTATAAATTCAATTGATGAGTTATTGAAAAAGTAAACTAAATTGTTGATCTTTTATGAATGAGCAATAAATGCAGTAACTTCAAAACCTTTGAATCGTAAAAATAAATCCCTGCCAACTCGAAAATTGGCAGGGATTCCTCGTTTTTGGGGACGTTGTATAAAAAACTCTCTCTCTTTTTTATTTTCCCCACTTCACTTGTTAAGCTCAGGTTGTAGGTTTTAATGATATTATGGTTTGATTTCTCTTTTTTCCTCTGTTATAAGTTAAATGCACGGTTATTGAAAATACTGCATGTCTTCACTTATTTTTTTTAGAAATAAATTGAAAATCCATCTAAAATAGTGAGTAAATTAAAAATTGTGGTTCATTTTATCTATAATCTTACTATATTCCGCACGTTTTTAATAACACGTATGAGATAAGTTATAATTTATGGAAAAAAATCGATTTACTATTTGTGCAAACAATTACATTGATTGTTTGCGACAAGAGGGTCGTTATTCTACGGCCCATGTGTATAAACACGCTATTCGTTCTTTTTCGCAGTTTTGTGGAACTCAATCCATCACGTTTAGTAAGATAAACCGTGAAACTCTAAAGAGGTATAGCAACTACCTGATGGCTTCCCGTTTGAAGCCCAATACGATTTCTACGTATATGCGTATGCTGCGTAGTATCTACAATCGTGGTGTCGATATGCATCAAGCTCCTTATGTGCATGGTTTGTTCCGGGATGTTTTTACCGGGGTAGACACACGTCAGAAGAAAGCCATCCCGATCGGCGAACTTCACATGCTATTAAACAAAGATCCTCAATCGGAAAAGCTTCGCCGGACGCAAGCCATTGCCAATCTGTTATTTCAGTTTTGTGGAATGCCTTTTTCTGATTTAGCCCATTTGGAAAAGTCCAATTTGGAGCGGGGACTTTTAAAGTACAATCGCATCAAGACCGGTACTCCTATGAGCATAGAAGTGTTAGAGTCAGCGCAGAATGCAATTGGGGGACTGTATAATAAATCAGATGCCCGGAGTTCCGATTATCCTGATTATCTTTTCCGGATATTAAGCGGAGCGTACAAGCGGAATGAAGAAGGAGCCTATCGTGAGTATCAGTCAGCTTTGAGACGTTTTAATAATGAGTTGAAAAGCCTGTCCAGAAAATTAAGGCTACATTCGCCCGTCACGTCGTATACGCTTCGTCATTCTTGGGCTACGACTGCCAAGTACAGAGGTGTACCTATCGAAATGATTAGCGAATCACTAGGACACAAATCTATTAAAACAACACAGATATATTTAAAGGGTTTCGAATTGGAAGAAAGAACAAAGGTGAATAAATTGAATTATTCTTACGTTTGTAATTTTAAAATGTTCTGATTAGTATTATTAAAGCATTATGGATTAGGGACTTAATGCTAGTGTTACTTCTTAGGTAACGGAAATATATTCGCTACAAAGATAGGTAAAAATATTAATAGCAAACAAACAAAAAACTTCTTTTTTTCCTTTTTCTCTAAAATATGCAACATGAATCTATCTGAACATGAAGGATAACATCTTCATGCTCAAAGACTTTTTATTACCTAAATTCAAGAATGCTTTATATTGAATGTTAGGTACCTGCTTTTATATTCCCTCATAATCGATTTTTTATCTTTTTTCACAACGATGTGTATTCTAAATGTGTGTTGTCCGTTACCTAAGAAGTAACGGAATAACATGGGGTAAAAAAATATGATTTTAACGAAACCGAAATCAGTAAATGCCGGGCCTAGTAGTGGGACAGGGGAAGGCGTAGCACACTCAAAACGTTGGTATGTAGCACTTGTTCGAATGCATCATGAGAAGAAAGTTGCCGAACGTTTATCTAAGATGGGAATTGATTCTTTTGTTCCCGTTCAGCAGCAAATTCATCAATGGAGCGACCGTCGTAAGATGGTTAATACAGTCTTACTCCCAATGATGGTTTTTGTACATGTCAATCCAAAAGAACGTATGGAAGTTCTTTCATTTTCTACGGTCAGCCGTTATATGGTGATGCGTGGAGAGAGTACTCCTGCCGTTATTCCTGACGAGCAGATGGCACGTTTCCGTTTTATGCTCGATTATTCCGAAGAAGCAGTCTGTATGAATGATACTCCACTGGCGCGTGGTGAGAAAGTTCGTGTCATAAAAGGTCCTTTGAGCGGGCTTGTCGGCGAACTTGTGACTGTAGCCGGGAAGAGTAAGATTGCCGTTCGTTTAAATATGCTTGGCTGTGCTTGTGTCGATATGCCAATCGGTTATGTAGAACCCACAAAGATTACCAATGACGATACTAAAAAACTTTAACGTATTTCTATTCATTCTGCTGTTGGGAGTTTGTTCTCCCTTGCTGGCTCAAAACATGAGCGACTCTCAAGTTCTTGAATATGTCAAGGACGGCATCCGCCAGGGTAAAGAACAAAAGCAACTAGCCTCCGAACTGGCACGCAAAGGCGTGACCAAAGAGCAGGCAACGCGTGTGAAGCAACTATATGAGCAGCAAAACAATGTCAATGCTTCCAATGCAACAGGTACCGATGTCAATGAATCACGCCTGCGTGAGGAAATGAAAGAAAATACTTCCGATATGCTGGAAGACCACCCGAGCACTCAAGACCTCGCACGTGGCAACCTGGTTTTCGGACGAAACATCTTCAACACCCGTAATCTGACTTTTGAACCCAGCGTCAACATCGCCACTCCCTTAAGCTATCGTCTGGGGCCCGGTGATGAAGTGATTATCGATATTTGGGGAGCCAGCCAGAACACTATCCGCCAGCATATTTCTCCTGACGGCACGATCAACATTCAGAAAATAGGTCCTGTCAACCTGAACGGACTAACCATTGCTGAAGCCAACGACTATCTCAAAAAGACATTAAACAAGATATATAATGGTCTTAATAATACGAATGATCCCACCTCTGACATCCGTCTGACTTTGGGCAGCATACGTACTATCCAGATCAATGTAATGGGTGAGGTTGTCCAACCGGGCACTTACTCCCTCTCTTCTTTTGCCACAGTCTTCCATGCGCTTTATCGTGCTGGTGGAGTCAGTGACATAGGAAGCCTTCGCAATGTCCAGCTGGTACGTAACGGCAAAAATATTGCCACGATCGACGTCTACCAATTTATCATGAAAGGAAACATTCAGGATGACATCCGTCTTCAGGAAGGCGATGTAGTGATTGCCCCCGCCTATGACGTATTGGTTAAGATCGACGGAAAAGTGAAACGCCCAATGCGTTTCGAAATGAAAAAGGATGAGAGTCTATCCACTCTTATCAGCTATGCCGGTGGCTTTGAAGCCGACGCCTACACCCGTTCCTTACGCGTCGTACGCCAGAACGGACAGGAATATGAAGTAAACACGGTCAAAGACCTTGACTATAGTATCTATAAAATGCGAAACGGTGATGTTGTGACCGCCGAAGCCATCCTTAACCGCTTCATCAATAAACTTGAAATCCGTGGAGCCGTTTATCGTCCCGGTATCTACCAGCTGAATGGAAAACTGAATACTGTTCGTGAATTGGTAAACGAAGCCCAAGGCCTGACCGGTGATGCCTTCTTGAACCGTGCCGTTCTCTACCGTCAGCGTGAGGACTTGACTACCGAAGTTGTTCCGGTAGACATTAAAGCTATCATGGACGGTGCTTCCCAAAACATCATCCTGATGAAAAATGACATCCTTTATATTCCGAGTATTCATGACCTGGAAGACAGAGGCAACGTTGTAATCCATGGTGAGGTAGCCAAACCGGATTCTTATCCTTATGCAGATAATATGACCCTTGAAGACTTGATCATTCAAGCAGGTGGATTGCGTGAAGCCGCTTCTGTAGTTCGTGTAGATGTATCCCGTAGAATTAAGAATCCTCGTAGTACAGTAGACAACGATACTATCGGCCAGATATATACATTCTCCCTGAAAGAAGGTTTTATTGTAGATGGAACTCCCGGCTTTGTCCTTCAACCTTATGATGAAGTTTATGTACGTCGTAGTCCGGGTTATCAGGCTCAACAGAATGTGGTTGTTGAAGGTGAAATTCTGTTCGGAGGCTCTTATGCTATGACTAGTCGTGAAGAACGTCTTTCGGACTTAATCAATAAAGCGGGAGGTGCAACGAATTATGCCTACTTACGTGGTGCAAAATTGACTCGTGTAGCCAATGCAAGCGAAAAGAAACGCATGGGTGATGTGATCCGCTTGATGAGCAGACAGTTGGGTGAAGCTATGATGGACTCTTTGGGTGTTCGCGTAGAGGACCATTTTACAGTCGGTATTGATTTGGAGAAAGCATTAGCGAATCCTGGAAGTACATCAGATATTGTCTTGCGTGAAGGTGATGTGATTTCTATTCCGAAAAATAATAATACAGTAACGATCAATGGTGCCGTAATGGTTCCGAATACAGTTTCTTATATGGAAGGAAAGAATATAGACTATTATCTGGATCAAGCTGGTGGTTATTCTGAAAATGCGAAGAAGAGTAAGAAATTTATAGTTTATATGAATGGTCAGGTGACCAAAGTGAAAGGTAGTGGTAAGAAACAGATTGAACCGGGTTGTGAGATAATTGTGCCTAGTAAAGCTAAGAAAAAGACTAATATTGGAAATATCTTAGGTTATGCTACTACATTCAGTACTTTGGGAATGATGGTTGCCTCTATTGCTAACTTAATAAAGAAATAACGAATTCCTTTTATGGCTACTCTGATGGAACATACGTCTGAAAAAGAAATAAGACAACAACAGGATATTCACAATGATGAGGAGATTGAGATGATAGATCTTTTTCGTAAGGTTATAAGCATTCGTAAGAAAATCTATAAGGCAGCTGGCATTGGTTTGGTAATTGGTGTTATTATAGCAATAAGCATTCCTAAAGAGTATACAGTTGAAGTGACCCTTTCTCCAGAGATGGGGAACAATAAAGGTGGTGGTTTATCCGGTTTGGCAGCTTCTTTTTTAGGAAGTGGAGTTACTATGGGTGATGGCACTGATGCCTTGAATGCTTCTTTATCTGCTGATATCGTATCTTCTACACCTTTCCGGCTGGAACTTTCCACAATGAACATACCGGTGGCTAAAGATGAAACGATGACATTGGATGTTTATCTGGATGAAGAATCTTCTCCCTGGTGGAGTTATGTAATCGGGTTTCCTAGTATGGTAATTGATGGAATAAAGTCATTATTTACTAAAGAGGATGAATCAGAATCTTATGATAAAGTAAGTCAAGGTACAATCGAATTATCAAAGAATGAGTTAAAAAAAATTGAGACTCTCAAGAAAATGATTGTTGCTTCTGTAGATAAGAAGACATCCATGACTTCCGTTGCTGTCACTTTTCAGAACCCCAGAGTGGCTGCAGTTGTTGCCGATTCGGTAGTGAAGAAGTTGCAGGAACACATTATTGACTATCGTACTTCCAAAGCGAAAGAAGATTGCGCCTATCTGGAGAAACTCTTCAAGGAACGTCAGCAGGAATATTATGCCGCACAGCAGAAATATGCAGATTATTTGGACTCTCATGACAATATCATTTTGCAGAGTGTTCGTGCCGAGCAGGAACGTTTACAAAATGATATGAGTCTTTCTTACCAGGTGTATAGTCAGGTTGCAAGTCAACTTCAGGTTGCAAGAGCCAAAGTCCAGGAGGAGAAGCCTGTCTTTGCTGTTGTAGAGCCTGCTGTAGTACCGTTGAAACCTTCGGGAACCAGTAAGAAGATATATGTTCTGGCATTTATTTTCCTGGCTGTTTGTGTTGTTATATCCTGGAATTTATTCGGAAAAGATTTCTTGAATAAGTTTAAAGAACTCCGGGCTTAATACATCTAATTAGTTAAGTGAAATGGCATCAACTAACCAGATAAATAAAGTTGTAGAGTCTATTGCGGTTTTGGGAGACTTGCTCATTCTGAATCTGTGTTTGTTCCAACTCCTTTTCTTCTGGAAAAAGGCTTTTATGTATTTTCCTTTTTCCTGTACTGTCTCTTTTATGATGACTTCTCTTAGTCTCTGTTATTTAGCTTGTTCAGCATCTCGTGGGAAAGTTTGGAATAGTAGGGAAATTCGTGCAGATCAGCTTGTATTGTGTGTTTTAAAGAATATTATAGCCTTTTCCATCTTTTGGGCATGTATCATGACTTTTAGTGGAATCTCTATTTTTTCTCCTCTTTTTTTTGTCACTTATTTTTTTATACTCTTTGCTGTTTTAAGTATTTATCGCATTATTATTCGTCATCTGCTGATAGTCTATTGTGCGAAGGGTAAACATAAACGTTATGCCGTATTTATTGGGGGAGGTAATAATATGCAGATGCTATATGAGGAGATGGAGAGTTCTTTGGCATCTTCTATTTATGAGGTAATCGGTTATTTCGATATTAGACCTAATGATGCTTTTTCCTCCCACTGTCCTTATTTGGGTAGTCCTGATGGTTTCTCTGATTTTATGTCCGGACAAACGGGAGTTAAGCATATTTTTTGTTCTTTGTCTATGGAGGAGGGCCGCTATAATTTCTCTATAATGAATTATTGTGAGAACCATCTGCTTTATTTTCATGGTGTTCCTAATGTTTGCAAGGGGTTTCCCCGTCGTATCTGGCACAGTATGGTTGGTAATATGCCGATTTTGAATCTGCGTTATGAGCCTCTTGCTATGGTAGAGAACCGTATCTTAAAACGGCTATTCGATATTGTTTTTTCCGGTATTTTTCTAGTTACAGTTTTTCCTATTGTTTACCTCATTGTGGGGAGTATCATAAAGTTGACTTCTCCCGGTCCTGTATTCTTTAAACAAATGCGTACCGGTTTGAATGGCGTTGATTTTTTGTGTTACAAATTCCGTTCCATGAAGGTGAACGATGAGGCTGATAGCATACAGGCTACGGCTGATGATCCCCGGAAAACCCGTTTTGGAGATTTTCTTCGACGTTCCAATATTGACGAACTTCCACAGTTTATCAATGTTTTTAAAGGTGAAATGTCGATAGTAGGTCCTCGCCCTCATATGTTGGCTCATACGGAGACTTATGCCCGTTTGATTGATAAATATATGGTAAGACACTTTATTAAACCTGGGGTAACCGGCTGGGCTCAAACGCATGGTTTCCGTGGTGAAACGAGAGAACTTTCACAAATGGAGGAACGTGTGAAGGCTGATATCTGGTATATGGAGCATTGGACAATATTGCTTGATTTATATATTATTTATAAGACTATAGCGAATGTGATTATAGGAGAGAAAAATGCATATTAGGAAACGTTTGTAAAATGTTTTGTTTGTATTACATAATATTAGAGGAAGATAGTCTGTTAAATGTTAGTAAGTTATAGAACATGATGAATAGTATTGGATTAATGGGATATTTTATTATAATATAAATTCAAAAAAATATGGATAAAAATCAAATTAACTACATTGTAATCAATGTCATTCAAGAGTATTGCGCTACAAATGGTTTGGTAATAAAAGACTTGGATAAAGATACACCTCTTATTGGTAGTGCTCGTATTCTCGATTCTATGGGACTTGTAAATATCGTTGTGGATATTGAAACGGCTTTCCTAGATGAAGATATAGAAATTTCACTGACTTCCGAAACAGCAATGTCTGGTCGTATAAGCCCTTTTCGAACAATTGGATCATTGTGTAACTTTATTGCTCGTCAATTGGGCTTGGAAGAATAATGAATCGAGTTATAATTATTACCGGAACTAGGAAAGGAATTGGATATTTCCTGGCAGAGAAATATTTAAACGAAGGCGACGTTGTATATGGGTGTAGTCGTCGTGAATGTGAAATCAACCATGAAAATTATCATCATACCCGTCTTGATGTTTCTGATGAAACTGCTGTGATAGCTTTTGTTCGTAATGTTTACAAAGAACAAAAACGAATTGATATACTGATTAATAATGCTGGAATAGCCTCAATGAATCATATTCTGTTGACTCCAAAGACTACTGCAGAGAGGGTATTTAATACAAATTTTATGGGTACATTTTTAATGTCCCGTGAGTGTGCAAAGTTCATGATAAGACAGAAAAATGGTCGTATCGTAAATTATTCAACAGTAGCTGTTGCACTTAATTTACAAGGAGAATTGGTTTATTCTTCATCAAAGGCTGCAATAGAACAGTTGACTAGAGTGCTTGCTGGTGAAATTGGTGAAAGTGGCGTAACTGTTAACACTATTGGTCCTACTCCTATTGATACTGATTTAATCAAAAATGTTCCAGACAATAAAATTGAAGAACTGAAAAGTCGTCAATGTATCAAGCGACTTGGGAAATTTGAGGATGTTAAAAATGTCATAGATTTCTTTATTCGTCCTGAGAGTGAATTTATAACAGGGCAAATAATTTATTTAGGTGGCGTATTTTAATTGTAAAAAAGAGTTTGTTATGAATTGGTTGTTTGAAAAGATGAAAGAAGATGGTAGTAAGAATGCTATTATTTTCAAGGGAAAGGAATATACTTATGAAGCACTTGTGGAACAAATTGAGGATTATTATATAATAATCAGTAAACAAATCAATCGAGGGGAAATTGTTTCAATAATTTCGGATTATAGTTTTCAGTCTATTGCGCTTTTTTTTGCATTGTATGAGAATCGAAATATCATTGTGCCAATTACTACAAAGATTAATCAAGAGATAGTCGACCGAATTCGTGTCGCAAATAGTGATTATCGTATTGAAATAGATGATAAGCTCAATATATATAAAACAACAGAGAAAACCGAAGATCATCCTCTTGTGATAAGGCTTCAGGAGTATCATCATTCAGGTCTTATTCTTTTTAGTAGCGGTTCTACAGGAGCGCCAAAAGCGATGATTCACAATCTCGATAATTTGGTTGACTCATATAAAGGGAAACGTGGCAAGAACATTGTATTTTTGATTTTTTTAATGTTTGATCATATCGGTGGACTTAACTCTTTGTTAAATTGTCTTTCGATGGGTGTAACAATGGTCTTCCCTGAACATCGAGAACCGGAACATGTCGCGGAATTGATAGAAAAATATAAGGTTAACATTCTTCCGGCATCCCCAACATTCCTAAATTTAATGTTGATAAGTGAATCAAATTCAGGCTATAATATGAGTTCTCTACGGATGATTACCTACGGGACGGAGCCAATGCCCGATAGTTTACTATTAAAATTAAAAACAGCTTTTCCTCGTGTTAAGTTTCTTCAAACTTTTGGGACGAGTGAAACAGGTATTAGTCAAACTACAAGTAGATCATCTGATAGTACATTTTTAAAAATAGATGATCCAAATACTGAAATAAAAATAGTCAAAGGTGAACTATGGATTCGTAGTAAAACTCAAGTCATGGGATATCTAAATTCATCAATGGAACGATTTACCGAGGATGGATGGTTTAAGACAGGAGATTTGGTAGAAGAAGCAAGTGATGGTTATATAAAAATAGTTGGACGTAGCAAAGAGTTAATCAATGTTGGTGGAGAGAAAGTTTTGCCTTCTGAAGTAGAGTCAGTATTATTTCAAATACCGAATTTAGTAGATTGTATTGTTTATGGTGAAAAAAACTTTATTACAGGAATGATAGTAGTTGCAAAAGTTCTTTTTAAGGAGCCATTGAAGCCTTCAGAGGCAAAAAAGCAAATAGTGCAGTTTTGTAATGGTAAACTTGATAGATATAAAATTCCTGCTAAAGTAATTTTAATGACCGAATCGGAGTATTCTGAAAGATTTAAGAAGAAAAGATTGTAAGTCTATGCTTAAAAAAATTATAGGAAAATGGAATGCAATCATTAGAGGGTTGAGAATCCTTAATTATGAATATTTTTCGACACGTAATGATTGTTTGGGGAAATGTGGAGTAAACTCACATTATTTGCCTCCTACTCTTTTGGGTAAAAGAGAGAATATTTTTTTGCATGATTATGCATATATTGATTACCGTAGTGTTTTGTATATTACTGGTGGTAAATTGGTAATAAAAGAAAATTCTATTGTTGCTGAAGGGTTAACTGCTATAACAGGTCAACATCAATCGAAAATAGGGGAAGTATTTGGTAAAGCTGGGAACAGTAATTTATTAGAGAAAGATATTATAGTAGAGGAGGATGTCTGGATTGGTGCTGGTGTTATGTTGTTATCAGGTGCACATATTGGTCGTGGTGCTGTAATTGGTGCAGGGACAGTTGTACGAGACCAAAATATTCCACCATATAGTATTGTGGTTGGTAATCCTGCTAAGATTATTGGCTTTAGATTTACTGTTGAGGAAACATTGGAACATGAAAAGCTTATTTATGATGAACAAAATCGTTTGCCAGAGAAGAAATTACAAACCAATTACAAATATTATTATGAGAGCCGGATTGGACAAATTATGAATTATTTGGCTTTGCGTTTATGAAGCATATTATGTTATGATTGTCAGAAATCTAGTTTTACTTTCCATATCGAATTATATTACTAATAATGAAAGAAATCCAATGTTAATAAATCTTGCTATTTTTAGACATTGTTGATCGATGAGTGAATTTTACAATTAGAATATGAGCCGTAATCCCAATAAAATAGTTAAAAATACATTTTTTCTTTATGGAAAGATGTGTATTACTATATTTTTTACACTTTATACCACTCGCTTAGTTCTGAAATCATTAGGAGTCGTGGATTATGGTATCTTTGGAGTGATTGGTGGGGCAGTTAATATGCTTGGCTTTTTGTCTGCGTCTATGGCGGCTACTACTCAACGATTTATGAGTTATTCAGAAGGATCTGGTAATTTTGAAGATAAGAAACAGGTGTTTAATGTAAGTGTGATGTTGCATTTTATTATTGCTGTTTGTGCGTGTATATTGCTTTGTGCCTTTTCATATCTATTTTTTGATAAGATAATAAATATTCCTATTGAAAGGCTGTATGCAGCAAAAGTGGTTTATTATTCTATGGTGTTTAGTGTAGTAATTACAGTATTATCTGTGCCATATGATGCTGTAATTAATTCTCATGAAAATATGTTATACTATTCAATAGTGGGTATAATAGATTCTTTTGGAAAGCTAACAATCGCGGTTTATATTACAACATTTGTATCTGGAGATAAATTGATTGTATACGGTATTTTAATGGCGGCATTATCTATTGCTGTTATGATGGCTATGCAAATATATTGCCATAAGCATTATCCTGAATGTGTTTTTAAGCCAGTAACATATTTTTCGAAGAAAAAGATGAAACAGATGGCATCTTTTGCATCATGGAAACTATCCACACAGTTTACAAGTATGGTAGGAAATTATGGTGCGGGTTTATTAATGAACCATTATTTTGGAGCAGTCATTAATGCAGCAATATCAATAGCAAGTCAAGTGATATCTCAGTTACAAGCATTCTCGAATAATATGATTAAAGCTGTTAATCCTGTTATTGTAAAATCTGAAGGGGAGAATAATAGAGAAAATATGCTTCAGGTTTCAATGTATAGTTGTAAATATTCTTTTTTGATATTCGCTTTTTTTGCTGCTCCTGCATTGGTATGTCTTGATAAATTGTTAGTATGGTGGTTAGTAAATGTACCACAGTGGGCTTACCTCATGACATTAGTTGGGATTCTTAGAACTTTGAATGAGTGCTTACTACTTCCTTTAGAGACAAGTATTGGTGCTACAGGAAAAATAAAAGGAAACAGCTTCTACAGTTCATTAATCAACATGTTTCCCTTGCTTCTATTAATTTTATTATTTTATATGGGATATTCTCCTATGGCATATATTGTTGTTTCATTCTTTGTATGGGGAATAATATATGAACTAAAAACTGTATATTTTGCAAGAAAAATATGTCGATTAAATATCAGAACATTTTTTAATGGATATGTAAAAAGACCATATATAACGTTTTTGTTTTCCGTTGCTTTAGGGGTATTAGTCCGTTTTTTATTGGGGAATAGCACATTAAGTATTTGTATTACAATAATTATCGTTTTAATAGTTTTCATATTTTGTGTTTGGTTCTTTGTAATGGAAATGATAGAAAAGGAATATGTGAAAAATATGGTAAAATATTTTTATTGCAAGATAAATAGAGAATATAAGTGAGAAATGATTTATACAATAATGAAACAATAACAATAAACTTTCAGAATTAATTTGTTTTTAAGCAAAAGAAACAGTTATAATATTATTATGATAAAAATTTATATTCCCGGACCATTTTCTATTCCTATTTGGCGTCAATTCCCTGATTCTAAGCGGTGTATATGGGGAAATTGTGAATTTTATTTTGAAGAACCTAAAGAATATGATTATCTTGTTGTATGGGGACTTGAAAAAGAATTACCAACATTGTGTCCAAAAGAAAAAAGATTGTGCTTTTTGGGAGAGCCGCCGTATGTGAAACGATATCCTAAAGCGTTTCGAGAACAATTTGGTTATGTTTTTGGATGCCAGCCTAAGATGATTAACAAAGGCCTTATGCGAAGATTAATGCCTACTCTTGCTTGGATGGCAGGTTGTAAAATAGGAGCTAATGTCTTTAAAGATGATCTTGATACATTTATGTCCTATCAGGATTTTAAACACTATGAAGCGAAAGAATCTCGATTAAATAAAGTATGTTTCATAACGTCAAATAAAAAGTTTACTAAGGGACATCGAGATAGAGTAAATTTTGCTAATAAAATATTAAAGAATCATATTGATTTTATTGATGTATATGGCAATGGTTATAATCCTGTTGATGACAAATTGGAAGTGATGTCTAAATATAAATATGTGCTGGCTATTGAAAATGGGCAATGTATGGATTATTGGACAGAAAAATTGGCAGATTCTTATTTAGCGGGTTGTTATCCTATATATTATGGTTGTCCAAATATTAGCGATTATTTTAAGCAGGATAGTATGCTGAAAGTTGATATAAGAGACTATGAAAAAACGATAAGCGCTATTAAAAAAATAATAGATCAGGATCTCTTTTCAGCATCTAAAGAAGCTGTCTCTGTAGCAAAAAATTTGGTATTGGATAAATACAATATGTTCAATCTCATTGCAAATGAGGTTAATAAAATAGACTCATATAGCTCTGTGATTGAAAAAATGTCGTTACCGGAAACAATATACCCAATGAAGTACACTTTAAAAGATTTGTTTTTGTGTAAATTGGCGAGATTGTTTAATATAACATTATAGATAGAACTTAAATTTTTATTATGTCGATTCAGAAAAGAATATCAATTTTAACATTGCATGATGTGCCTAATTATGGTTCTGTTCTTCAAACATTTGCAACTCAAGAAATCTTTAAGAGACTGGGATTGATTACTAATATTATTGATTATAGACGTCTTTCTTCTGTTAGTTTGTGGAAAAGAGTCCAGATGGCAACCAGGAATGACAGTCTAGCTAAAAAGGCAATAAAATCGATACTATATTTCTTTTATTTATGGCGTCAGGATAAAGTTTTTGGACAGTTTCGTAATGATAATATTTCTTTTCGAGGTCCTGTGTTAAATTGTGAGGATGATTTTGATAAATTACAGATAGATGCGGATATTTATTGTACCGGCAGTGATCAGACATGGAATAGTGGATGGTATGGGAGAATTTTGAAATCATATTTTTTGACTTTTTGCCCGGATAATATTAAAAAGATATCATACGCAGCCAGTTTTGGAAAAACATCTTTGGAAGATTCTGAAAAAGAAGAAATACGAAAATATTTATTAAGATATGCTGCTATTTCACTACGTGAAGAAAGTGGCGTGAAAATCATAGAGGAGTTGGGTATTTCAGGATCTGTTCATGTTTTGGACCCTACATTACAATTAGATGCTGCTTTTTGGCATAGGTATATACGAAAGCCTTCCGAAGAACATTATGTATTGGTTTATCAATTGAATAAACATCCTTGGTTTAATGACTTTGCAGAATCTTTCGCCCGCCAAAAAGGTTTGAAGTTGATTCGTTTTGGTGCTAATGTCCATCAGATATTTAAAAGCGGAAAATTGCTTTTCTTGCCAGAACCATTTGATTTTCCATCTTATATTGCTTTTGCAGATTATGTGATAACTGATTCTTTTCATGCTACGGCATTTAGTCTTAATCTCAATACAACCCCAATTTGTATTTATCCTGATCGTTTTTCAGGTCGTATAGAAGACTTATTGAAATTAACTAATCTCGAACGGCTACATGTAATAAACTCTGAAGATTGGCGTGTAATGGGGAACGATCCTGTCAATTGGGAAGAAGTGAATGCTATTTTTGCGAGATACAGAAGAATAGGGGATGACTTTCTTTATAGAGCTATTGAATAATGGAGAATATAACAGAATTTTGTACAGGATGTAGAACATGTGAACAAGTATGTCCGAAGTCTTGCATTTCAATGAAATTTTCGTCTGAAGGGTTTCTTGAGCCTTTTATCGATTTAGGTCAGTGTGTGGATTGTGGATTATGCCAAAGACGTTGTCCGCAAAATAATTTGTAAGTTTACCCATTATCCGAAAAGGTTTTTGCTGTAAAATCTAAAAATGATAAAGAGCTTTATAAAAGTGCATCAGGAGGAGCATTTGCAGCATTGGCACGATATTTTTTGGAACAAAATGGAGTATGTGTTGGAGCATCTTATTATAAAGGATGGAATGTTGGGCATAAAATTATTAGGAGCTTGGATGATCTCCCTTCGCTTCAAAGTTCAAAATATGTTCAAAGCGATACATTGCATACTTATTCAGAGGTTCGTTGTCTTTTAAGTCAAGGGATTAAAGTGTTATATAGTGGTACACCGTGTCAAATCGCAGGATTGAACTCTTTTTTAGGAAATGTAGACAAATCTAATCTGTTGACTATTGATCTGATATGCCACGGGGTTCCTAGTATTAAACTTTTCAAAAGTTATATTCAATGGCTCGAGCATAGATATGGAGAGCCGATAATTGATTTTAATTTTCGTGATAAAAGTTCGGGCTGGGGATTAAATGTTAAAATAAATACGAAAACAAAAACAAAAACGAGAAGTTGTGTCATAGACCCTTATTATTATCATTTTCTTAAAGGTGATACATATCGTGAATGTTGTTACCGGTGTTCGTATAGCAGACCAGAGCGTGTAGGAGATATAACAATTGGTGATTTTTGGGGTATAGAGTCGATACTTCCTGATTTTTTTTCAAAGAAAGGAGTATCCTGTCTTATTTTAAACACTCCTAATGTCATGGCACTTATACCTATGTTTAAGAGTCTGTTTGATATGGAAGAAGTGTCATTAAATGATGTAATGAAATTCCAGAGAAACTTGGTTGCCCCCACACCAAGGCCCGATATGCGTGATATAATATATAAGCGTTTAGATGAAAAAGATTTGGAGTCGTTCTTTAAAACGGTTCTGACATATCCTCTTAATGTTAAGTCGGAGCTTATAGCAATATTACCTGAATGGATGAAGAAAGTTTTACGTAAAATGCTTTCTGCTGTCATGCGCTAATAGTTAGTATTATTTTCTTTATATCTCCTTATATTCATCAATTCGTTAATTTGTTGAGCAAAAAAATGTTTAAGAACTTGATTGGAACTTTGTTGTATTCCATCATCATGCTTCTAGTCACTTTTATATTGAATTAATAAGGAGATACCTGTTGAATGCTGTTTTTGATAAGATGAGTGATTGGGTGTGTAATATTGTTGGAAAAAGATGTTGTCTTTTCGAGAGAAAATAAAATGAATTGAACGAATAATGAGTATAAAATGTGACAGTAAATTACTAGTGAAGCCATTATTCTTTTTGGTTATAGTGGATACTATAAACGGATTTTTTCTTAATAAGGGAATGGAATCTTCCATTGGCATTATTTTTAAGGCGTTTATTTTGTCAGTTGCTTTTAAAATATTATGTTCATCGCCAAGATTCAAAGGATTACTGTTTTTTACCGTAATTTATATTCCTGCTTTTTTATTACTCGTCATTCTTAATACGGATTCTCAAATAGTTCCAACCATAAACCATTTATTGAAATTTGTAAATGTTGTTTTTATATATTATGCTGCCGTTGTTGTGTTTAAATCGGGAAGTATACAAGAAAAGGATATACAAGTGATATTCTATATAAATTCTATTGTACTTTTGTTGAATATTTATAGTGGGTTGTTGGGAGTAGGATATTATGCCTATGGTGAAGGTTGGGGGTGTAAGGGATTTATGTATGCCCACAATGAGATGTCTGGAATGCAAGCTGTTCTATATGGTGTTTCTTATTATTTTATTTATAATAGGTATGTTACGAAGAAGATTATTCTTTTGGTTATTAACCTGCTTTTTTTAATAGCGGCTCTATTGGTTACAACAAAGGCGGGCATACTTCTTGTTTTGACAAGTTTGATTCTAGTTCCATTTGTACACATGAAATATGGCATTTTTCGTTCTTTCTTGAAAATGTCAAAAATAAAGCTAATCGTCTTACTTTCTATAATATGCGTGGTATCATACTGTGGTTATGCATTGCTTGAGTATAGCGGTGCAATTGATCGTTGGACGTATTTCTTTGATAAAGATGGGGTAAATGCCATCTATTCTTCACGTGATACTTTTTGGGAGGAAGAGAGAGCAGAGTGGGAAGAAGGGAATATTGTAGTTAAACTATTTGGAATGGGGGGAGCTAGAACTGTAGAAATGGATCAAGCGGATACGTTACTCAACTATGGAATCGTTGGATTAATTATTGTTTATTCATTTTATTTTTCTCTCATTGTAAAAGCTTTTAGGTACAGGGAGAAAAGTCAATATGCCAAGTTTGTTTTCGGAATGGATATTTTTATACTTGCAGCATCATGTTTCGCTGGACATCTTCTGTTCTCTGGTCTTATGGGGATTCCATTTGCCTTGATGAATGCATTGATATTTAGTCCAAAAATGCAAGCTGCAAGTAATATGGAGAACAGGTATTGTAATTGTAGGAATTAGCTTCGATAATAAATATAAAATTCACTCATGAAAATTGTTTTATTTACTCCTGGACTCGGAAATCAGATATTTCAATATTTATTTTATTTATATCTTCGAGATAACTATCCTAATCAAAATATTTATGGATATTACAACAGAAATATTCTCAACAAACATAATGGGCTTGAGGTTGATAAGGTTTTTGATATTCAACTTCCGCCCCATACTGTTATAAGTGATGCTTCTGCCTTTTTTATTAGAGCCTTGGGAGGGCTTGGATTAAAATATTTTATAGGGAAGGATCAACTTTCGCCTTGGAAAGTTTACTTTGACGGATATTGGCAAAACAAAGAATACTTCCAGAATAATGTAGATAAAATGAGATTCAGAGAGGGATTTCTAAATAAGAAAAATGATGATATACTCTCTTTGATACGAAATACGAACTCAGTATCAGTGCATGTGAGAAGAGGAGATTATTGCGATAGTTGTCGTAAAGACTTATTCTTACAGTCTTGTACGCCTCAATATTATGAGTCGGCTATAAGTGTAATGAAAGAGAAGTTCCAAAAACCTGTGTTTTTTGTGTTTTCTGATGATATTCCGTGGGTTAAGGTGAATCTGAATATACCTAATGCTTATTATATAGATTGGAATAAGAAGGAGAATAGTTATTTGGATATGTATTTAATGTCCTTATGTACGGCTAGTATTATAGCCAACAGCACATTTAGTTTTTGGGGGGCAATGTTAGGAAATAAAAAAGAATTAGTTATTAAGCCAAAGAAATGGATTGGAGATGAAATTCCTGAAATATTTCCTCCTTCTTGGCTTTCATTGTAATAGAATTTATTTATGAATCCATTAGTATCTATCGGTGTACCGATATATAATGTTGAGTCCTATATTGAACGTTGTGCCCGGAGTCTTTTTGAACAAACTTATGTTCATATAGAATATATATTTATTGATGATAATTCTCCAGATGATAGTATTGGTATACTTAAAGCTACTTTAGAGGATTATCCTGCTAGGATGCAGCAGGTTAAAATAGTAAGGCAACCTGTAAATGTTGGTTCGTCAGCAATAAGAAATAAGGCTGTTAGTATGATGTCTGGAGAATTTGTAATGTGGGTAGATTCAGATGATTTTGTAGAGTTGGATATGGTAGAAAAACTTGTTAGTGCACAACGACAAAACGATGCTGACATTGTTACATGCAATACAATTGTTCATCTGCCTAAAGGGAAATTCTCCACAATGTTTTCTCCTATATATAATACTCCTAAAGAGATGACTTTGCAGTTATTAAGAAAAAAAGTGCCAGTAAGTGTTTGGGCAAGACTTATACGACTATGCTTATATATTGATAATGATGTTCAATCTCTTGAAGGAATAAATAATGCTGAAGATTATCAACAGATGCCTAGGTTAACTTTTTATGCTCAAAAAGTATGCAGTATAAATGATGCACTATACCATTATAATTGTACAAATAATAATTCATATACAGCTACATATTCTCCTAAACTTGCAGAACAAGTGATGATCTCTGTGAACCTCTTAGAGCAATTTTTCCAAGATAAGGGTATTGAATATGTAGATGCATTAAACTTTTCTAAGGCGGAAATTTATGCGCGTGATTTAGTGAAGTGTTGCAGACTGGGATATAAAGAATATTATTATTTTACACGTGGAATGGTAGAAAAAATGGATAGGAAGTATTTTGTAAGTCTTCCTTTACCTTTTAGAATATTATTAAAATTACCTAATTACTATATCGCTTTGATTTATGTAAAATTGGCATCTATGTTTAAGAAACAATGAAAATTTTATTGATCTCAAATATGTATCCTTCAGAAAAGGATAAAACATATGGAACATTTGTAAAGATGTTTAAGGAGAGTATAGAACATAACACGAATGATATCGTTTTCGATTGCTGTTTTATTCGAGGTCGTTCTAATAGCTTTATAGTTAAAGTATATAAGTATATTATTTTTTATTTTACCATCATCTATAAGACGCTTTTTACGAAATATGATTTTATTTATAATCATCAAATAACACATTCCGCTCCAGCATTACGATTTTGTAGGTGCTTTAGGAAATTTAAACTGGTTATGAATATCCATGGGGGGGATATCGTCACGATTGATAAAACATCAGAGAAGCTATTAAGTATTGCAATTCCGCTGCTTGTTAAGTCTAGCTTGATAGTAGTGCCGTCAGAATACTTTAAAAATATTGTATTGGATAAGATTCCTGGAATAGTTTCTAAACAATTGTTTGTAAGTGGATCCGGTGGTGTGGACAAAAAAGTGTTTACGTGTTTGAATAGTCACATAATCTCAACAGGTACAATTCTTTATGTCTCAAGAATAGATACTGGAAAAGGGTGGGATGTTCTTATAGATGCAGTTTCAGAGTTGAAGTCGAGAGGAAAAATAGCAGGAAAAAATATAGTGTTTGTTGGATATGGAGCGCAGACTGAACTTTTAGAAAAGAAAATCAAAGAACTTGACCTGTTGGATTGTTGTAGTTATCTCGGTCCTAAAAACCACCATGAGTTAAATGAATTATTTAATCAGGCTGATATCATGATATTTCCAACCATACTCTATGAAAGCTTAGGACTCGTCGGATTGGAGGCAATGGCCTGCGGATGTCCTGTAATTGGTTCTAATATTGGATGCTTACCAGAATATATTAAAGATGGAATAACAGGTTTCTTATTTGAGGCTGGCAATAGTCATGAATTGGTAGAAAGAGTTATTTATTTTTATAAACTTACTGATAAACAACGAAATGCGATGAGATGGCAAGCCGTGAAGACGGCTGGTCGATATGATTCTGATGAAATTTCACGAGTGTTGATAAGTAAAATGAAAGAGATCTAAAGTCAAAGCAAATGATAGCTGAAAATAGAATCTGTTTTTTGAATCTTGATATTCAGCCTTTTACACAAAGTAGACTTTTGTGTGAGTTGAATGAGGGAGTTCTTTATACTCCCAATATTGACCACTTGGTAAAGCTCCAACATGATCGGGAATTTTATGAGAGCTATCGGCAAGCGGATTGGGTGGTGTCCGACAGTCGGATTTTGTATTGGATATCCAAACTGTTAAAACATCCGATACCTGAAGCTATTCCTGGTTCAAGTTTTTTTCCGGCATTTTACAATTATCATGCCAATGATCCTGGTTGCAGAATCTTTTTATTAGGTGCTGCTAAAGGAGTTGCTAATAAAGCAATGGAAAATATAAACAGGAAAGTAGGGAGGCAGATTGTTGTTGGTACTCATTCTCCGTCTTTTGGATTTGAGAAGAATGAAAAGGAATGCATGGAATTGATTGATATAGTAAATGCTTCCGGTGCAACTGTATTATTAGTGGGAGTTGGTGCTCCAAAACAAGAAAAGTGGATAGCTAAATATCGTAGTCAGATGTTCAATATAAAAATTTTTATGGCTCTTGGAGCAACTATTGACTTTGAAGCTGGTAATATTAAACGTGCTCCTATTTTATTCCAAAAAATGGCAATGGAGTGGTTTTATCGTTTTCTAAGAGAGCCGAAGCGCCTTTTTAGACGTTATTTTATTGACGATATTTGTTTCTTTTACTACTTTGCTAAACAATTACTGGGACGTTATAAAGATCCTTTTGCATGATTTCATAGAAATCATGCAAAAGGAGAGCTTAAAGGTATATAGGGAGGAGAGAACTACAAGAAATGAGAGCTAATTTAATGTACTCATATATATATGCTTTTATCAGTTATGGTTGATTGCTAACTGTATATAGAGTGTGTCGTGTTGGAAGATTACAATGTCATTTTATAATTATGTATGAAGATGTGAAAAATTTAGATTTAAATGATATGGCAATAAGAAATGGTATAAAATAAAATGTTGAGATGTAATAAACACGTGAGTGTTTCGCATGTGAGATGAAAAAATGTAGGTCCCTAGCTTCATGCTGTAAAAAGCATGATTCTCCTACATTGTGGATTGGAAATAGCACGACGGTGCATTTCTGATCTACGCCCTGACATCGGAGGTTAAAGCCGATGTGAATTTCCCACTATATCAACTGTCTGTGAAGATCGTTGATATTTCTTTTTATTCTCATAATACTGGATAATAATATCAGATTTCTTTGTTTATATGTTGAAATATTTGTAACTTTATAGCATAGAAAACAGTAATAAGGAAACGATGGAACATTCAGATTTTGTAGTGAAATGTTATAATAAACAAGAGTTGGCCCAGATGTATTTTCCGGATTTGACAATTCGTGCTTCGGTCAATAAACTCCGGAGGTGGATGCGGAGATGCAAGCCGCTGATGAATGAGATACTATCTACGGACTTTCATCCGAAGACAAAGGCATTTTCTGTGAGAGAAGTACGGCTTATTACCTATTACTTGGGAAAGCCGGGAGAACTATAAATGATATAAATATAAAAAAGAATTACGGGAGACTGCACTTTCGCCAGCTCCCGTAGTTCTTTTTATATATCCATATACTCCTTTTGACTGTCAAAACAAGGACAAGCTTTATGGATCGATGCACTAAGCTGATAATGTCCCAGGATTTGCGCATCCGGATACTGATGTTTGAGAATCGTCAACAAGTCAAGTAGCGCGAAGCGCTGCGCCTGTGTTCTCGTATCCGCCGGACGACCTTCTTCGTCCAAACCACCTTCATAGCAAATTCCAATACTATGCCGGTTGAAACCTCGCACATGCGCACCGGGCTCCGATACCGGGCGACAATGATGAAGTTCCCCGTTACGGGTGATGTAAAAATGATACCCTATATCTTTGAAACCTCGTTGCAGGTGACATTGTCGAAGCTGTTCTACGGTGAAGGAAACATTGCAGCGCGTTGCGCTGCAATGAATCACCAACAACTTAATCTCACGTGGGAGATAGCTTTCTTCTGAATTTTCCATATCGGTCAGCAGGAGATTAATGCCCCACGCAGGACGTTACACCGATAGCTGAAATGATTGAAGTCGCGATAGTCACGATAAACTGGAGAATGTTTTTCCAAAGTTGCTTTTTCATATAAATTTGAATTAAAGGTAAGCATCCGATAAAGTACCCGTTTTCTCTGTCATATTTTCATAGCACCTTTGC
>OBJE01000032.1_pt1 | contig 178185 bp, 153 predicted proteins | sample 1519681 | NCBI WGS metagenome assembly OBJE01 (sample SAMEA3888898, study PRJEB22519) | human gut metagenome | biome: human gut; feature: human-associated habitat; material: faeces | place: Denmark | collected 2011 | reverse complement strand
TGATCTTGCAAAGAAAGCAGCTGTCTTGGATGGTTGCATGTATGTCGTTTATCAGAAAGAAGATGGTACCTATGCTTTTGATAAACTAGGAGTTGAGATAAAAGGAAAGATTGTTGAATATAGACATTACCTGTAATTATGGATTTAAAATTGAAAGATTTCGTTGATGATAGTGAGATTCAAAAGTTGATTGAACTTGATAATACTATTGATAAAGTAAGGGAGACTTATAAGAATGCAGCTATTGAGCTTGCAAAAGGTCTAAAGATAAATGTGGACGGCATCGCTGACTTGGAGAAGTTAGGTAACATTTATAATACTCAAGTTAAAGTTGCAGGTTCTGCATCTAACGAATTAACAGAGGCTCTTAGGAAACAGTCGGAAATAACCCAAGCTGTTAGTAAGAGGATAGAGGAAAAGTTAAATGTAGAAAAACTGTCTTCTGCTGAATTAAAAAAACTCACTAAGGCTAATCAAGATAATGCTGTCTCATTGGAGAAAGCAGCTAAGGCGGAAGCTAATCTGACCAAAGCACAGAATGCCGGCAATACTACTCGTAAGAAAGCTGTTCTATCTGAAGAAGAACGTTTAAAGATTATCCGGTCGGCAATAACACTAACTAATCAGGAAGTACACAGTCGTTCCCAGGCAAAGGAAATGAATAAGCAGCTTCAAAAGGCTGTTGATTTACTGAAAGATACGGATGAAAACTATATTCGTACTCTCGCTCGTCTCAATTCTACAATCGGAATCAATACCGATTACATAAAACGTAACTCTGACCGGTACTCACAACAGAAAATGACTATCGGAGCTTATAGAGAAGAGATTAAAGCCGCAGCGTCTGATATATTGAAAGGAAATGTGTCTCTTAAAAATATGGGTGATTTGGCAAAAAGTACTGGTGGTTATTTGAAATCGAGTATGGGAGCCGGACTTTCAGAGGTAAGGGTTGGGGTTGGTTCCATGATAAAGGGAATGATTGGAGCACAAGCTGTGATAGCAGGTATACAGAAAGTGATAAGTCTGTTTAAATCCGGGGTTAATTCAATTATTGATTTTGAAGCTGCAAATAGTAAGTTGTCCGCCATTCTTGGTACGACCTCTAAAAATATTAAAGAATTGACAGCTGACGCTCAAAGATTGGGAGCGGCAACGAAATACACAGCATCCGAAGCTACTAATTTACAGATAGAACTTGCTAAACTTGGCTTTACAAGAAAAGAAATTCTTCAATCTACGGAAGGAATTTTAAAATTCGCCCAAGCTACCGGTGCAGACCTTCCAGAATCTGCCGCTTTGGCTGGAGCCGCATTGAGGATGTTTGACGCAGACACCAAGGAAACTGATAGATATGTATCTGCAATGGCTATTTCCACGACAAAAAGCGCATTGTCATTTTCTTATCTTGCTACTGCGTTACCTATAGTAGGACCAGTCGCAAAGGCTTTCAATTTTACCATAGAGGATACTTTGGCATTGGTTGGAAAGCTTGCAGATGCCGGTTTTGACGCATCTTCTGCTGCCACCGCAACACGTAATATATTTTTAAACTTGGCTGATAGCGGTGGAAAGTTGGCGAAAGCTCTAGGAAAGCCTGTAAAGACATTACCTGAATTGATAGACGGATTGAAGTCACTAAAAGAAAAAGGGGTTGATTTGAATACAACTCTTGAACTCACCGATAAACGTAGCGTTGCTGCCTTTAATGCTTTTCTTACCGCTGCTGATAAAATATTGCCGCTTAGAGAACAAATAACTGGTGTTGAGAGTGAATTGGATGATATGGCTAAAACGATGGGCGATAATGTTCAAGGAGCTATTGCCGGTTTATCATCTGCTTGGGAAGCGTTGGCTCTGTCTTTTTCAAATTCAAAAGGATGGATGAAAGAGGTTATCGATTGGTTGGCGAATCGCGTTAGAGAAATAGCGGATTCTATTAAAGATATTGATGACAGGTTATCAGGTATAAGTAATACATCAGTTAAACAAGGAGAAGATACTTATGATACACACCTTTTGGAATTAAGAGTCACTTATAACAAGAGAATGAAGGAACTTATGGATGCAGGTGATACACAAGAACAGGCATCTTTGAAGGCTATGAAAGAAATATCCTCTCAAAAAGTCGAAATATCAGAGACCGAATTAAAGCAATTAGAGGACTTGAGAAGTAAAGCTTTGGAGCAAGGTCGTAAATATGGAAAAGAAGCAGGGTTCTCATGGAAAAAGTTTTTAGGACTTGGTGATAATGGTCTTAGAAATACCAAAGATGTTGATGATGCAATGAATAAGATGATTGAATTTCAAAATCAATATCAGATTTTTCAGTATAATATATCTAAAAAAGAGGCTCGTAATTCGGCTGTAGATGATTTTTTAAAAGGCGTACAAGAATCCACGGAAAAAGCTACTAAAACGACAAAAGAATTGACTGATAAAGAAAAACGTGAACAGGAAAAAGCAGCCAAAGAAAAACTGAAGATTCGTGAAACTTATCAGGAATCAGAACTAGCTCTTATGGATGAGGGACTGGAGAAAGAACTTGCTAAAATTGGTGTTGCTTACTCGAAGAAGATTGCTGCCGTCAAGGGTAATAGCAAAGAGGAAATTGCCACACGCCAGAATTTAGCTAAGGAAATGCAGGAGAAGTTAGATGAGTTTACTATTAAGTATAATTCTGATCGTGAGAAAAAGGATGTTGAGAACGCTCTTGCTGTTGTAAAAAAGGGGTCCCAGGAAGAACTTGATTTGAAATTGCACCAGTTGGAGTTGCAACGTGAAGCAGAAATTGATGCAGCGGAGAAAACAGGTGAAGATGTTTTTCTCATTGACGAAAAATATGCAAAAAAGAAACAAGAACTTAACGAAAGACATGCATCCGATCAGGTGCAGTTAATTGCAGAGAATGCAGCGCATGAGCAGGAAATCCGGGATGCTGCATATGTTATGGATACGCTTGCTCTTAAAAAACAGTTAGCTTCTAAGGAAATAACCCAGCAGGAGTATGCAGAACTTGAATATCAGCTAAAATTAAACTATGCACGTAAAACTACTGAAGCAGCTATTGATGCTTTGGAGTCCGAACTTGCTACTGCCAATTTGAGTACGGATAAAAGGGAGAAACTAGAGGAGAAACTTGCTAAATTGAAAGCAGACCTTGCCCAAAAAGAAGCAGAAGCGGAGATTGAGGCTATCAATAAGGTTACTAAAGCGGATGAGAAAGCTCAGAAAGAGCGTCAGAAAAACTTGAAAAAGTGGCTTCAAACTGCATCTCAAGCTGTGGGGACCATTGGAAACTTAGTCTCTTCTATTTATGATGGACAGATTCAGAAAATAGAGGAAGAACGGGAAGCCAATGAGGAAAAGTATGATGAGGATATTGAACGAATAGAGAACTTAGCAGAATCGGGGGCCATATCTGAAGAGGAAGCAGAAGCTCGTAAGCGTGCGGCCAAGGAAAGAACTGAAGCTAAGAATGCCGAACTTGAAAAACAAAAACAAGAAATGGCACGTAAACAAGCCATTTGGGAAAAGGCGGCTAGTGTCGCTCAAGCTGGAATAGCCACTGCACTGGCAATAACTGAAGCTTTACCGAATATTCCTTTATCTATTGTTATTGGTGCCATGGGAGCAATTCAGGTTGCAACTATTCTTGCAACTCCTATTCCTTCCTATGCAGACGGTACTAAAGGTAATGATAGGCATCCCGGCGGTACCGCTTTAGTTGGTGATGCCGGTAAACATGAAGTTATCATGTATTCCGGAAAAGCATGGATTACTCCTGATGCTCCAACTTTAGTTGATATTCCTAAAGGTGCACAAGTCTTTCCTGATGTTGATAAGGTAGATATCTCTAATTTTGATATGCCGGATTGGGACTTTCCTACATTTTCACCGACATATTTTGCATCTTCTTCCGGTGACACTATTGTTTTCAATGATTATTCCCGATTAGAAAAAAGGGTTGATAGAACAAATTTTCTTTTGATGAAGAGTCTTAAAATGCAGCGTCAGGATGCTTCTAACCGTGAATTTGAACTGTATAAGTTATCTAAACTGAAATAGTCATGATTGAAAGATTAAATCAGATAACATTGAATGATTTCATTGAGCTTTCATGCGGAAACTATGCTTGTTTGCTTTCGGGTCGCGAATTTGTGTCAGAGAGCACGCTTAAAGAGATAGCATCTAAATTGCTCATTGAATACAGAAGTATTGTTAATCCTTCAAATATGAAGGCTATGGTAATGGACAAAGAGGATATGCTGAAAGAACGTGCCAAACTATTGAGTCTTCGTATTTGTCAGGCTCTTGTTTCTCTTGGCTTTTATGATGATGTTCGTCAGGTATTGGACCAGCTAAATGTAGATACCCGAAATATGAGTGATGAACAAGTAATATCGAAGATTGATTATTTACTTCATTCTGCAATTTTTGAGCAAAAACGGAATGAGGAAAGACGCAGTGAGGAACATAAAGGAAGTAAGGCTACTCCTGAACAAATTCGTTCTTCTTTTGATGCTGAGATTGCTTTTCTAATGACATTCTTTAAAATGAGTATTGATTCCCGCGTAATTAATGCTGCTGTCTATGCGAATATCGTTCATCAAGCTGATGTTGAAATATCGATCAGAAAAAGAAGCACATGATAATATTGGTATTACATATATGCTGTAATTCGATTAATTTTTAATTAAAGCGAATTATTTCATACAGTCGTTTGTACATCTCCTTTAGAATCACAAACGACTTTTTTATGAATAAAAAAAACAGCATCCATTGTATAAATAGGCATTTATACAATGTTTTATTGTCAGAATTACGTACATTAGAGACGAAGTGTAATCGGATAACAGCAGAAGTGTCCGAGGTAAAAAAAATGATTGCCTTATTGCCCCCCGATATAGGCACTCTTATTAGTTCAATCGAGCGTTCTGCTAAGGAAATGCACGAACAAAGTATCATGCACCGGAAATATGTGGAAAGGTGCATTAATGGCGAACCGAAGATACACCTAATAAGGAGGGCTGACAATGGACTTTGAAAAGGAATTATCAGAAATATATCCTTGGATATTAAAGGTGGCAAGAAAATTCTGCTGTTCCATGCAAGATGCTGAAGACTTAGCCGGTGATACAGTTTATAAGCTACTTGTGAATCGTGATAAATTTGATTGTTCTAAACCGCTTCAACCGTGGTGCCTTATTATAATGAGGAATACTTATATAATAAGATACAATAGAAATTCCCTTATACATTTTACAGGGCTTGATATGGTAGACGGAAGTGCCATTTCTAACTGTACAGCTCATTCAATACTGTTTGATGATTTGGTTTCCATAATACAACGGTGTGCTAAAAAATCTCGTTGTATTGATAGTGTGATGTATTATGCTAGTGGGTATTCATATGATGAGATAAGTGAAATCCTAAACATTCCTGTTGGAACTGTAAGAAGTCGTATTTCTTCTGCTCGGAAGTTTATACTTCAAGAAATTGGCTATTAGTAGGGGAAATACGATATTTTTTATGTTATCTTTGTAAAGTACATTTTTATATCGGCAATTATGAAAAATACGTTACTCATACTACTTTTTTTGTTTTGTGTGAATGGTAAAGTGTGTGGCAATATAGACAATGATAATTGTACTCCTAAAGAGACTATTCATTCAAATAACAAGTTCAATAGTTATAGTTCGGAAGATAAAATATACTTAAGTATTATCACGTCTTTTATTCCATTTGTTATATTTATTCTAGGACATTACCTTAATAAGTTAAAAGATAGGGAAAAAGAAGTGAGTGAGTTAAATAAAAGGTATTTAAATGGTTTACGACTATACTTGGAAGAAACATATTGGCGGTTATATGAGATAAATGAATATATATCTAATAAATCCAATATTAGATATAGTAAGATTTCTGGAATTAGTCGGTTTAATGATGTAAAAGGTAAAAATAGAGATTGGTTTATACATGATGGATATTATATTATTTCAACATGCTATCTTATTGCCTGTCTTTTTGGAGTTATTGAAAAGATGAGAGAAGAATTTCCATACATAATTACAAAAGAAAAACATGATACAGAGATACTCCATAAGGCATTTAATATTAGTTTGGCATTCTTAAATAATGAAGGGATATACTACGTATTGCAACATAATATTGGCCAAATTATGTACAACAAATCTGAAGATAAATTGCTAAGTTATTCTGAATTTACCAATATCCTTTTAGATAAGAAACGCTCAGTTTGGTTTGAACAACTAATAAATTTTTTTATTGATGTTGGAGAATTTAAAAGAAGAGATAATATAAGCAAAGCGTTGGATGCTATAAAATCTTTAAGTCAATATTTAGAAGAACAGTATAATTTAGGGCCTTCTATACCTAATAGGCTTGAGATTGAAAAAGATAATAAATGTAAGGTAGGGAAGAAGATAGGTGTAATATAAAAAGACTATTTTTGTTTTTATGTAGGTATATAATTGATAAATAGATAGTTAGTCTGTATTTTTGCAAAGCGCAATTTTCAAGAATTTAGCCAACTGGGAAATCGGTTGGCTTTTTCTATATATTTGCTCGTGAACGTTCAAAAGGAGTTAAAATGCTTTGTAAATATGTACTTATCGTTGATAGTATTTCCTATGATATTCCCAAATCTTGTATTCAGAATTGGGATGAAATAAAGTTTTCCCGTAAACGCTCCGGACTTGAAGGAATAACTAGAACCTTTACTTCAAAATTCCAGTTTGTGGGAGAAGCCTATGATCTCATATTGGAGGAGTATTTGAGTAAATACCTGGCTTCTAATGCCAGTATCTCTGTTTATACAATAACCAATTCTCATACTTATGATGAATTCTTCAGTTGCCGGTTGGATTTCGGTTCATTGACCTATGATGGAAATACTGTTTCTATTAATTCGATAGATGATAGTGTTGCTAATATCATAAAGGCTAATAAAGGAACACAATACGAATATTCGGTAGATGAACTGAAAGATGAAGCCCAGCTTTATTATGATAGATTGTCTTATGTAGGAAGTGCCACATATTATTGTGGTGGTAGAACCTTGGAAAGTGGAAGCATTCTTGTAGATGCAGTAAGTGGGAGTGACCATTATATGACTATTCCAATGTATATAGGGAGTAGTGAAATAGTGTCAGGTAGTGGCATAGAGGTGAAGGATGTTGGTGCAAGTGGTAACTTGGAGTCATGTTTAATTTATACAGAAAAAGCCACGTCTGTCAAAATATCAATAAAGGGAGCATATTCATGGGACGGCGCAAGCCTTGCTGCTGATATGCAGCTAAAAACAAAATCCGGAACACTCTTGAAAGAGTGGAAAGGGGGATGGGGCGGAGAATCAATTTCTGTAAATTGGGATGGGGAAGTAACATTATCTGCTGATGATGGGATTGTTTTGCTTGCAGCTTATAATACAAAGTTTGCGTTGTATTATTTTTCTAGCCTGAAAATAACCATGGAATTTCCTTCTATTGGATTACCTATTGATATAGATGCTATAAAGCCTGTTACTATCTTAAAGCGTTTGCTTAAAAGTATGAATGGTGGGAATGATGGTATTGATGGTGAGATTTCTTCCGGGATTGATGAAAGATTGGATAATTGTGTAATATTGACCGCTGAGAGTATTCGTGGCATACCAAAAGCTAAACTATATACTTCATATACCAAATTCGTTAATTGGATGGAAGCTGAATTTGGGTTTGTTCCCGTGATTAATGGACGAGTAGTATCTTTCAGGCATCGGAATAACTTATTTGGAGAAAATAATGTAAAAGATTTGGGGAGTAATATCGCTGATTTTGAATATAAGATGGAAGAGTCTAGGATATATTCCCGGGTGAGGGTCGGGTATGACAAACAGGAGTATGAGAGTATGAATGGGCGTGACGAATTCCGGTTTACTACTGAATATACCACTGGCGTTGACATAACGGACAATGTACTTGAACTTATCAGCCCTTACCGTGCAGATGCTTATGGTATTGAGTTCCTGGCGCAAAATAGAGGTAAGGATACTACAGATGACGAAAGTGACAATGATGTATTTTTTGTTGGTGCAACTCTATCTTCCAATGACAAGAAGTATAAATTGATAAGAGTCGGCTGGAATGTTGATGGTGTACTTAGTCCTGATACGATGTTTAATACTATGTATTGGCAGGGTGCCATGTTGCAGGCAAATGCCGGCTATATCGGTATGTTTACTAACAAACTGTCTTATTCTTCTTCTGACGGTAATAGTGATGTTGTTGTCAATGATATAGGAATGAAAGATGATTTTAACGTTGAAAGTGGTATTATAACTTGTGGAGATGTTTCTTTCACAACTTATGATGAAGATATTCCACCAACAGATGACGAAACGATTAAAATCTTAAAAGATGATCTGGTTTACGAGGGCTACATCAAAGAGGTAAGTAGTACAGTTGAGAGAAACGAGGGAGTGAAGTATGATTTATTTGTCCGTTCAATAACAAAAGCCTAGAATATGATTATAAGTCCGTTTACCCCGCTGTTTTTTTCTCCGTCTACCGATAAATTTGGAGCGAAGAGTAAATATGTGCAATTATTCGCACGTACAGACAGGATTTTTGTTGAATTGATTTTGACAGCCAAAGAGCAGGAGCCTATAGTTTACATTAATAATCTTTTAAGTAATATATCTACACCTGTATCATTAAGCTCATGGAAGATGAATGATGATAAGATTCTTTATTTCTATAACATTTCATTGCTTCCATGTGGATACTATACTGTAACAGTTAATGGGAATACGAGTGAGATTTTTAAAGTTACAGATGATGAATGTGAGTTATCAGAAACCAGCCTTATCCAGTATTCAATGAAAGATAATAAGCAGCGTCTTGATGCTGTCTGGTGGATAGATGGGATGCAATACTTTTTTGATTTTCGCGTTCCTGGTGGTTTCAAAGATAACGGATGGACGTTCGGTGTGGATAATGAGCAGTTCGTGACTTCCGATGAGGATATTGTTGAGCTGTTCAGCCATGAATATACAACAGTATTATTTACGCTTGGAAATGGAATGGGATGCCCTGTGTGGTTTGCAGAATTACTGAATCGGGTATTATGCTGTAATTACGTCTACTTTGATGGTGTTCGATATACCAGAAAGGAAAGCAATGTTCCGGAACTTAACCAGCAAATAGAGGGATTGAAGAGTTTTGTATTCAATCAAATGCTACAGAGGGTAAGAACGATCAATCCTGTTTTGGAATGGAACAACCAAATGTCTATAAGAAGAATTCAAAACGATACTTATAGGATAACATCTGATAGTGGAGAGTTGAGGAGCATAAAGTCTGGTGGTGAAGCTGTAGAAGAGTATACGTCAGTAATCACCGGTAAGTTGTATGTGCATTATCAGAAGATTATGACTAGTCTTTTTACATCTCATAATTATAGTTGTAAAGTGATTTTAGATAAACCTGCTAATAGTGGGGTGACGTTCATGATACCTTTTAATTTCACAAGCGCTGGTGTTGTAACTTCGGAAGTTAATCAGATTACAGTTGCCTTGGGAGGTTATTCGAGTGAAGTTCAATTCTCTCAAAAGGGAAGTTCATACGATATTGATTTATTATCAGGAGGTATATTAGAGTTCTTGAAAGGAACTGATGATAGGACTTATTATGAGGTGACTTGGGACGGTGAATTTGTTGATACGTTACCAGTTGCTTCCGATGAAGTTTCTGATCCGTCATCAAATTAATATAATAGTTTTAAACAATAAAGATAGAATAAAATGACAGAGTCAGAGAAACAACAAATTATTAGCCTTGTGCTACAAGCGTTGAAGACAAACAGTCTTACAATAGAGCAACTGACTGATACAACAGAGCTATCCAAAGATATGTACGTTGAAGTTAGCGGCGGTCGGAAAATATCTATTGATTTACTTTCAAGTACCATTGCTAAAATGGTGAATGGGGATTTTGATGCATTAGTGGAGAATGTCAATAAGATTGCAAAAGATTTATCGGATGGAGACGCCGAGTTGTTGAAACGTATAACAGGAGTGTCTGATAAATCCAATCCTTTGACTGACCCATTTAAAAGTATTGGCTCTTTTACTACTATTGGTAGCTTTAAGGATAAATTGAAAACAATGTATTCCGGGGATTCTTCTATTGGGAATTATCGGTGTATTTTGTCTGTTGATTCGTCTAAGATTCCTGTAAATATACAAATTGAACGGTTGGAGCTTGATAAGGTTTGTCAATCATTCACTTCGTGTATACAACTGGCTACCATGTCAGACAATGCAGAAGGCGTGTATTTGGGTACAGTTTGTACTATCTCACGAATCGGTATTGTTTCCGGTGGGAGTGTTACATGGGGCAAATGGACCTCTGTAATAAATGACTTTGAGGAAAGGATAGGAAAAGCGAACGGTATCGCTCCTTTGAACGAAGAAAGTAAAGTTCCTTCTGAATGTCTGCCTGAACCGTTGTCTCTTGGGGAAGGTGAAGAAGAAGCTTTCCCCGGCAACCGTGGAAAGTCTTTGGAAGATACAATGAAAAATATCCCTTTCGATATAATCAAACCGGGTTCTTTCTCCGTCCTGTCTGACGCTTCCTATCTCAATGTGTATTTTAAGAAAGTATCCAAAACAACTGGTGAAGAAACGGATGATAGCTTCCGTCTGCCTTCCGCTACCCTTGAACAAGCCGGCCTTTTGTCCGCCGAGGATAAGCAAGCCCTTGAGGATATGAAGAACGGTACGCCCGCTGACAATGTAACACACCCCATCGTCATTGTCGATGAAATCCGCCCATTGAAAGACGGCTACTATACCCTTGAAACAGCCATTGCTGCTATAGTGTCCTGTCAACAGGAATCTGGCATCAAATATGAGCGAACGGGTCTCATCATTACTTACAAAACAGGCGAGTATGAAATGGAAACCCGGCAGTTCCAGGGTGCCGTGTCCGATTTTGCGACCCCTTCTCTTTGGAAACCCTTCGGGAATGGTGGCGGCAGTTCCGTTGTTGAAACTTCCGATGAACCGGCAGAAGGGGGGAAGGACGCCTTTTCAACTGGTGGCGCCTATGCTTATGTTCCGGCCAACCTCGACGTAAACGTGGAAACAGAAGGCATCGTAAAACTTCAGATGAAGAACGCTGCCGGTGAAACCCTTGGCGATGAAGTGCAGTTCGCTATCGGCACGGGTGGCGGCGGTCAGACTGGTGGTACCATTGTTGCCATTGCTTTCCATTCGACACCTGTCTATGGCTCTTACGGCTCCACGCTACGAACCTTTGCCGCCATTCGTTCCGTGACCTCGAACGGTGTCGAATCCTCTGACAACCTGATTGAGAAACTGGAACTCGTAGACCGTGAAAGCGGACTTACGGTCTGGACTGAAACCGTCAACAAAGCATCTTCCGGTGACATGAAAGACTTCTCCTTTGAACTGGACTTCACCGCATACTTTACGGCTGCCGGTACTCGGAAATTCAAGCTGATAGCCACTGACGAAAGCGGCAACACCGGTTCCAAGAATGTCAATGTAACAGCTGTTGATATTACCTGTACCTGTGTGCAGGTGCTCAACTATACCCCTGAAACTCTGCTTACTCCGACTACTGAAAGTTTCAGCCTTCCACTCTATAAGTTCGGAAACAATACCTCTGATAAAGGTATCAGCGCCCAGGTTGACATCAAGATTAATGGTGAATGGCAATCCCTGTCTACAGCCGTTGTCAATGACAACTACTCGCACTCCGTCGTAATCCGTCCTGCTTCCCTCGGCCTAGAACACGGTACCTATCCCTTGCGCATCCAAGGAACGGATGTCGCATCCGGAGTGAAAGGAAATGTCATTTACACGGCTGTCATGGTAATTGACCCGAATAGTTCCACACCTCTTATCGCCTTGAGATACGATGATAAAAACGGTGGAGTAGTCCGACTGTACGAAACCGTAGAACTTGATGTTGCCTGTTATGACCCGTTGGAAATGACTTCACCCGTCAGCGTGAAAGCCAATAACGTGCAGGTAACACAAATTGCTGCCAGTCGTAACAAAACCTATCAGGTCAAACAACAACTGCAGGGCTACAAGGCTGACGGCACCGATACGGTCAACTATACTGCCGTATGCAAGGACGTGACTAGCGAACCTGTCCGGGTGACAGTTAGCGGTTCCGCCATTGACGCCGCCATAAAAGAAGGCGCCATCTATAACTTTGACTTCTCATCCCGTACCAATCAGGAAACTGACCATAGCATTGTCAGCGGTAATTATGAAATGAAAGTGGACGGTGCCAACTGGACTACCAACGGTTTTGGCACATTCTTGGGTGAGAACTGCCTTCGCGTAGCCGAGAATGTGGGCGTGTCATTAAACCATGCCCCGTTTGCCGGCTCGTCCATCGAATCCAACGGTGCCGCCATCCAGTTCGCTTTCGCTTCCAAGAACGTGACCGATGATGATGCTCTGCTCCTTAGCTGCTATGACGAAACGTCCGGTGCCGGCTTCTATGTCACCGGCCGGGTTGTCGGCATTTTCTGTAACAATGGCGTTTCCCGTCGTGAAGAACGCGCCTACCGGCAGGGTGAAAAGATAACCGTAGCTGTGGTTGTTGAACCTGCAAGCAACTACATCGAACGTGACGGTACACGATATTCCATGATGAAACTCTTCCTCAACGGTGAGGAAGTCGCCTGTCTTGGTTATGTTCCGGGCGGCGGCTCCCTGATTCAGACCAAATATATAACGATGGACGGCAGGCTAGGTGATTTGTATCTTTATTACATGATGGCCTGGAACTCCTATATGGAATGGGCACAGGCGTTCAAGAACTACCTTGTCCGTCTGACCGATACAGAGGTAATGGTGAAGGAATACGCCTTTGAGGACGTCCTTAAAAGCCAGACAGCCGAGGGTAGTACCCAAAGCCGCCCGTCGGCTGCCGAAATCTATTCACGCGGCATGCCTTACATTGTCGAATGCCCCTATGAAGGCTCCGATATAGAAGCACTGGACGGCACCACTTCCACCAGTACGAAGATATACATCACGCTCTATTACTTTGACCCCGAACGCCCGTGGCGTAACTTCAAGGCCGTGAGTGTCCAAACCCGCAACCAGGGAACCACCTCTGCCAAACGCCCGGTAAAGAATAAACGCTACTACCTTGCCAAGAGCAAAGGCAAAAACAAGGACACTCGAATCATACTACTTAATCCGGACGATACGACGGAGGAAGGACGCCGTGCAATAGCCTTGGCCGCCATCAACAAAGTACAGGTCGGTGATAATACAATCCCGGTCGATGTCATTACCGTAAAAGTCGATTACTCCGATTCCGGCAATGCGAACGACTGCGGCGCCTGTGAAATGATGAACGTTACATACCGTGCCTTGGGTGGTAACTATATGACACCTGTTCAACGTGCATTTGACGGAACATTTGACAGCGGTGACTTGCATATTGAAGGCTTGCAGATGAATCACTCCACCGCCAATCACCCGGTAGCCACCTATCGGTGTAAGGATGACAGCTTGCAAAATGTCTACTTCCATGCCAAAGGCAACTGGAAGGAAGACAAGGGTGAACAGTTCGCCCTCGGCTTCAAGGATACCCCCGGCTATAACAAAGGCTGTTTGAACTATGGTGACTTCATAGAGTTCTTCGGCACGCCCGACGAAACTTTGGACGCAATTGAGGCACGCTTCAAACAGACTGACGGACTCGATACGGACAGCATGTACCTGCTTTCCCTGTATTGCGGTAGTTCGTACCGGATAATGAGGTATCAGGACGGCTCATGGAAAAAGCAGTCCGGTTCCATGAAGTATGGAAACGGCAAATGGAATGTCACCGGTGATGTCCTGAATCCGGTTGAAGGCTTCGAACTTCTTAACTACCAAGGTATGGACTGGTTTCAGGGCGTCGGTTCTGTTCAGGATATGATGGCCATGAAAACGGACAAGTCTTCATGGGTTCAAAAACTCGTGGATAACGGAACTATCTCTGCTGATACCTTCCCGGCATGGACTTACTACTTTGAATCGCTTGTCGATGACGACCAGCTCGCCATTGATTACGCTTTGGGTAAGAAAGTGCCCTATAACCTCTACCGATGGTTGCGCTTCTGTGATTCCTGCGATTACTCCAAAGGCGGAAACTGGCAGAGAACATGGAAGGAAAACCTGTATAAATACGCCTGCCCGGAAAGTGTCTTGAGTTATGACATCTTCACCGACTACCTTGCCGCCACTGACCAACGCGCCAAGAATATGCAGCCGATGTGGTTCTTGGAAGAGTATGCTTCCGTAACAGACGGTGTGTACAGCTCCGAGGATGCCATGCGCATGTACCTGAATAAAATCTATGACTGCGATACGCTCAATAGCAAGGACAACGACGGTGGTTGCACGGTTGACGCCGAGGTGGACCCCAACCGGACGAGCGATGAAACATTCACTAACCCTTATGCCGGCTACGGCTCCGTTCTGTTTAATAACATCTACCTCCAGCAAGTAGTGTGGACTGATTCATCCGGTACGGAACTGTCCCTGCGTACCGTTGCCGCCGCCATGCGTAATGTCCAGGCGACCATCGACGGCGTTACTCTGCACCCGTTCTCGCCCGAAGGAGCTACGCATTTCTTCATTGACAAACGGCTCAAAAAATGGCAGAAACTGGTTAGTTCCTACGACGGTGAACGGAAATACATCTCCTATACCGCCACCTCTGACGCTATTTATTTCTATGCCCTGCAAGGTCTGGGACTTACTGCCCTTCCGTCCTTCATCGAAAGACGTTGGCGTATTCGTGACGGCTATTTCCAAACCGGTGATTTCTTCAGCGGTGTAATTTCCGGGCGCGTATCTTCCAAATCAAACGCCACCATCCGGATTGTCGCTGCTAAAAACGGTTACTTTGGTGTCGGCAATGACGCTAGCGGCAACCTTTCCGAAAGCTGCTTCCTTGAAGCGGGCGAAGAATATGTATTCACCAACTTCTCACATGAGGAAGGCGCCTTGCTGTATATCTATCAGGCTGACCGCATGAAGCTGCTCGACCTGTCTGAAATCTCCCTGTCAAGTACGGTGAGCTTCTCCGCCATGCAACTTGTGGAAACCCTTATCTTGGGCTCTGACACCCATACGGAACAATCCATCGGTTCTTATGCACCGCTTACCTCGCTGAACTGCGGCGAAATGCCTTTCCTCGTATCACTCGATATCCGGAATACACAAATCGCTACGCTCGTCACCGACAAATGCCCACGTATCGCCCATATCAATGCGTCCGGCTGCAAACTGGAAAACCTGACTCTGGCAGAGACCTCACCGATTAATGACATTTCTCTTCCGGCTACAATGACAAGTATCCGTTTTGTCGGCCTTCCTGAACTGACCTATACCGGCCTTTCCGCTTCGTCCGGCCTGCAAATAGAATCTATGCCGAACGTTCAACGTCTGCGTCTTGAAACGTCGCCTAAACTTGACGCCATCCAGATGCTCCGTGACGTCCTCGCTTCACAGACGGAATCCCGTAAACTGTCTATGCTCCGTATCTCGAACATGACACTGAAAGCTGACGGCTCCGAGCTTCTTGCATTGCTTGAGTATGGCGTCGCCGGTATGGATGAGGACGGTAACAGACAGGATAAACCGGTGGTCAACGGCACGTACGAGCTGACTGTTATCCGTGAAACGGATGAAATCGAATCCCTTGAATCCGGCATCGACGGCCTTGTCATCCTTACCGTCATCGATGCCTACATCGACCTTATCAACTGGTTCAATAATGAGTCTTATGGCGGAGAACCCTACTACGATAACGTAACGCTGGACAACATCAATGAAGTCCTTGAATATTATAACGGCGAACCCTACGAAGAATATCTCGAACGCTTCGCTGAAGACAATATGGATATTAATGATTTAATTAACAAGTAACTATGACGAATGAACAAAGCGCAACGCTGCTTCGCTTGAACAAACAGGCGCAGGTGGCCGCACTGAACGCCGTTGGATTCTCGGATATCACCGAGAACTCCCGCGCCTCTGAATTTGGACAACGTATCAAGTGGGCCGCCGGCCTGCTTGATTTGAATCTTGCCTGTAACCGCATCTCGGATAACTCCAAATGGTATTTCACCCGTGAGGAATGGGATTCCCTCACGGTTACCAACAAACAGTTGTTTATCAAACGCGGTCTTCGTATCCGTGCGCATGGACACTCCTTCGTAATTTCTGCCCAGGAGTGCTATAATGCCGACATGACTACCACCTTCTACTGGGGCGGTCAGGGCAAAGCCATAGACGGCCTGAATCAAAAAGGACTGGGCGCCATGTATGGCTGCTTCACGGGTGAGGAAGATACTGACCTCATTATCGCAACTCTGAAAGACCAAAATAATAGTGGTGTGATCGGTGCGCCAGCTGCCGAAGCCGCCCGCGCCTACCGTGCCTACACTTTGGAAAGTGACGGTATCGAGGATGAATCCAACTGGTTCCTTCCGTCATCCGGTCAAGTGCTTTTGATGTACCGCTACCGCGATAAAATCAATGAGATGATGCGTACCTTCTGGAGTAGTGACAGTATGCTGATGACCGATAAATACTACTGGTCAAGTACGATTTGGGATAATAATTCCGCCTGGACGTTCGAACTGAATACCGGACGTATTACGAACCAAAACAAAAATTCAAATCTTCTCCATGTGAGAGCTGTTGCTTCTGAATAGTATTAACTTAAAATTATGTAATAAAATGGATAAAAATATCGCTAACGCAATGCTTATGCGCCTGAATAAACAAGACCAAGTTGCAGCTTTGCAATCAATCGGTTTTACAACCGTCAATGAAAATACCCCGGCGAGTGACATCGCCAAGTATATGCAATGGGCAGGTACACTTCTTGACCTTTCTTTGGCTACGCTTCGAATCGAAGACGGTGAACAAGTCTTTTTCACGGCTTCCGAATGGAACTTCATGAGCGCGAATAACCGCTCCAAGTATATCCGTATCGGCATCCGGCTACGTGCCGAATGCCACCAGTTCATTATTGCCAAAAGCGACTGTGTCGCCGCCGATGGTACGAAAACCTTCAAATGGGGCGGCTACGGCACAGACCTGCGCGGCCTGAAAAACTACGGCAGTAGTAACCAAGGACTCTACGATACCTTCGACGGTAAGGAAAACACCGATGTAATCCTTGAAACCCTTTCAGGCGTAAAAGACACACAGGGGACTGTCGGCGCCCCTGCCGCTGAAGCTGCCCGCGCATACCGTGTCTGTACGCTTGAATCTGACGGAATTGAAGATACAACCGTGTGGAACCTGCCTGCATTGGGTGAACTTATGCTGATGGCCAAGTATAAAGCTGAGATCAATGAGCTTATAACTTCCATGTTTGGTAATCAAAATATATTTACAAGTGAATGGTATTGGTCTAGTACTGAATACGACGCTTCCAGCAGTTGGAGCGTGGCCTTCAACAACGGCAACGTCAGCACGGGCAGCCGCCAGTACGCGTACCGGGTTCGTCCCCTCGCCGCAATAAACTCTTTATCCCTTTAATTCTTTATCCCTTAGAGAGTTAGCTGAATAAAAGCCCCGGCAGGGGCTTTTTGTCTTTACTTTTTTGTGCTAAAATTGTGTTAATTGCTTTACAGTTGTTAACTTTGTGTCCTCTAATACATACATTAAAATATCAAAAAATTAACATGGCACTTACACAAGACCTTCCTATATCAAATTCGATGTATAAGCTTCTGAACCTTATCATTGATGCCCGGCAACAATTCCCCAAGGCGTTCCGGTATGAATTTGGTACGGAGTTGATGATGCTCGCTGTTCATTGTTGCGAATATATCCGCTATGCAAATACCGATATGAACCTTGAGCACCGTGCAGACTATCTGATGAAGTTTTTGTGTGAGTTCGATGCATTGAAATTACTGCTAAGAGTGTGTGAAGAACGACATTTGACCAGCCTTACTCAAACTGCCGAAATCTGTCTGCTGGCAGAGAGCATTGGCAAACAAAGTACCGGCTGGTACAAAAAAACGGTTGCTGATCTCCAACGGCAAAAAGCTAACGGAGCGCAACAAGTCGCAAAGCCGGAGTCATAATCGCCAAGGGGATTATGAGTGAGCAATTAGAATTATTTATTGGGCATCCCCCCGGTGATGAGCCGGGAAAGACTAAGATAGCGGATGCAACGGCTTCCAGCAGTTGGAACGTGAACTTCAACAACGGCAACGTCAACACGAACAACCGCCAGAACGCGAACCGGGTTCGTCCCCTCGCCGCAACAGGTAATATAATCTATGACATACTTCTTAGCAGTATTTTCGAAGCATCCGAAGATTGTGCCAGGCAGAAAAGAACGAGTACGGATTGTGTTGAGTTTTATAATGATTATCAGTCTGCATTGGTGCGGCTATGGTATTCTATTATTTACGGTGAATATGTACCGGACTTTTCAAAAGTATTCATACGGACTTACCCGGTATATCGGGAGGTTTTTGCCGCCGCTTTCATTGATCGCGTTGTCCATCACTGGATCGCTCTTCGTATCGAGCCGATTTTAGAGGAACGCTTCCGGGAACAAGGAAACGTCTCGAAGAACTGCCGGAAGGGTGAGGGATGTCTGTCTGCCGTGCACTATCTGAATAACATGATAGTCGAGGTCAGTGAGAATTATACTGCCGATGCGTACATTTTCAAAGATGACCTGTTCAGTTTCTTCATGTCTATCTCAAAATCGTTGGTCTGGGAAATGCTGGACATATTCGTAAGGGACAATTATAAAGGCGATGATATTGAATGTCTGCTTTATCTTCTAGCCGTTACTATCTTTCATTGTCCACAAAATAAGTGTATCAGACGCTCTCCCGTCTCCATGTGGGACAAACTTCCCAGTAATAAAAGTCTGTTTCATAATGACCCTGACAGGGGAGTGGCTATCGGGAACCTGCCGTCGCAGCTCATAGCCAACTTCCTGGCGTCTGTATATGATTATTTCGTGATGAAAATACTGGGATTCATGTATTATGTACGCTTTGTTGATGACTTTTGTATCGTGGTGAAATCTCCGGAAGAAATATTGTACAAAGTCCATCTTCTTGATGGTTTCCTGAAAGAACAACTCCTTTTACGGTTGCATCCGAAGAAACTGTATCTTCAGCATTATAAAAAAGGAGTCTTGTTTGTAGGGGCATTCATTTTGCCTGGTAGAATTTATGTATCTGACAGGGTGGTTGGTAACACATATAACGCTGTCAGGAAATTTAATAAAATAGCAGAAAGCGGGTTTGCTGAAGCACATGTTGAGAAGTTTGTGAGTACAATGAACTCTTATTATGGTCTGATGAAACACTTTGCAACGTACAATATCCGCCGTAAAATTGCAGCGATGTTACTTCCTGAATGGTGGGAATATGTTTATATCGAAGGACATTTTGAAAAGTTTGTATTGAAGAATAAATATAACCATAGAAAACAACTAATTAAACATATCAAAAAACATGGATCAAAAAAATATCTTACCGCGTGGGATTGCTAAGCCTATCGAGCAACAGCCGGACGGAACCTGGATTGTACGTCATCACTTCCGGGTGGTTGGTACCAGTGAGAATGGTGAAGAACTTGTAACTTTTGCCAGTTCGGAATATCCCGAGAAACCTACCTTGCAACAGATTCAAAGAAGTATTGACCGTTATCGGGTGTGTCTTACAATGTATGGAGATACAATTTCAGACGAAATAGAAAAGGTTGATCTTTCCGTGTATATGTTTACGGATTAATAGTTCAATCTATTGGTTGTTTTAGGGGTGCTTTTCAAGCATCCCTTTTTTATTTATGGAAAAAGTGAAAATTATAATGCGTTGTTTTATAGATATTTATCATAGAATTGATTTCCAAGATTTTCTATTTTTGTAAAACTCGTAATTATACTCAATACATTTGTCTCATACAGAATATTTTATTAACAATTAAACGCTATGAGTATGGGTATAAAAGTATTGTATGATTGGATTTTGCAATCTAACCGGCCTGCACATGTTAAGGCAGGGATGTTCGTCTTTCTTATGATGTTTGCTTTCTGTTTCCTTCTGTTAAGTATTACTTTCTGCAAATCAGCTATTGTCTCCTTAGTGACAACTACCATTGCTGCATTAGTGGTTGAGTATATTCAAAGGAAATGTGGCTTTGTTTTTGATTGGCTTGATGCATTGGCTACCGTCTTATTGCCAGGGCTGATTACTGTGTTTTCAACATTTATAGCTTCAATTTTATAAAATAGGATTATGAGATGGTTGTATGAGCTATTTAATGTAGACCAGATACGAATAATTTTCGTTTCGATGTTCAGCTCTCTTCTTGCTTATTTAACACCGACTAAAGGTTTCCTTATAGCATTAGTTGTAATGTTTGGGTTTAATATTTGGTGTGGAATGAGGGCTGACGGCGTTTCGATTATACGTTGTAAAAACTTCAAATGGAGTAAGTTTAAGAATGCCCTTGTCGAACTTCTTCTTTATCTTATAATCATAGAGGTTGTTTTCTCCTTTATGACCTTGATAGGAGACGGTGAGAACTCTTTGTTAGTCATCAAGACTATTACGTATGTATTCTCCTATGTGTATCTTCAGAATGCGTTTAAGAACCTGATAATTGCTTATCCTAAAAACAGGGCGTTCCGTATTATTTATCATGTGATACGCTTTGAGTTTAAAAGGGCTACGCCTACACACGTACAGGGAATAATAGATAGAATCGAGAATGAATTAGATAAAGAAGAAAAAATATGAAAGTCTTGATTGATAACGGCCACGGTGAAAACACTCCGGGCAAACGTTCACCGGATGGAAGATTAAGAGAGTGGGCGTATTCACGTGAAATAGCCGATAAGGTAGTGTTCGGATTACGCAAACTGGGAATTGATGCAGAACGCATTGTGAATGAAGATACGGACGTTCCTTTGTCTGAACGGTGCCGACGGGCAAATGCTATTTACAGTGCAACAGGGAAGAAGGCTATCCTTGTCTCTATTCATTGTAACGCTGCCGGTTCCGGTGATAGTTGGATGAAAGCAAAAGGATGGAGCGTATTTGTGTCGAACAATGCGTCAGGTAACAGCAAGAAGTTGGCTGACTGCCTGGCTCAAGCAGCAGAATGTATTCCTGTATCTGTTCGTAAACCTATGCCTGGGCAATTATATTGGCAGCAGAACCTTGCTATTTGCCGGGATTCTAATTGTCCGGCCATTCTGACTGAAAACTTCTTCCAGGATAACAAGGATGATGTAGAATACCTTTTGTCTCGTGAGGGTAAAGATGCAGTTGCCCGGATACACATCGAGGGAGTCGCTAAATATTTGGGATTATGAAAGCCTTGATTTATATAACCATATTCCTGATGTCGGGGATATGGTTATCGTCCTGCAAAACTTCTCGCAATATTGATATACAGAAGCAGGTTGACTATTCCGGCGAATTTCAGTATCTCCGAAAAGTAATGGAAGAGTTACGTTTAGGTTTAAGCAAGCAAACGAAGATAGTGAATGACCGGTTAAGTGATTTGAAGATTGAGAATACGACTGTATTTCTTTCAGCACCGGATTCAACTGGGAAGCAGCATATAATTAAAGAGAGCACTACCACCGTTTCCAAACAGGAGAAGGAAAGGACGGAAGTAGATGAAACATTGTCTATAACCTTACAACAGTTCTCTAACCGACTTGATACTATAAGTAATAAGGTGAATGCTTTACTAAATCAAAGAGAGAAGGTTATTGAGCTATCATGGTGGGAGCTTCATAAAGATAAGATTTATATTGGAGTAATTCTATTGGGCATTATCAATTGGATAATATATAGGTTAAAAATGAAGTAATGTAGCCTTCTCAAGTAGATATTTAGGCAAAATTACAAGTGTATTGATATTTGATAACTCATTTGTGTCAACAATATATCAATATTAATGATGATTACGAAGTTATTGTGTTAAAAATGTATTAACATTATGTCGGTAACAAGATGAATATATCATTCATTTATTGAGATAAATTTGTTGTGTATATCCTTGATTAACATCATTTTAGCACAATTTCAGTTCATCAATCAATCAATCAATCATCCACACATATAAGTTTTATACAAAATTTCCTTGAAAAATGAAATTTGTTTCTTTAAAATTAAATGTTTAGCTTTGTCGCAACGTAGCGATAAAGCTAAAAAAATAAATATTAATATAAGCCTGGTGCAAAAACAAATCATTGATTTGAAACGTTTAATGTATCATACCCAAGAGAAAAGAAGATTCAGGTTATCAGGACCTGCTATTTGTAGTAGGAATGATGCTTGGTTAGGTAGTGGTTACTATTTTTGGGATGAAGAAACTGATGCTGTATCGTGGGGATATAATTCCAAAAAGCGCACAGGTGCTTTTGAAATATATAAAGCAAACATTGAAACTGATAATTTTCTGAATACTGTTTTTAATGAAGAACATTATAATTTTTATCGTTCACAAATAGACAAGGTTGGAGAACGTATTTGGAAAAAGACAGGTATCAAAGCAACAGTGGAAGATGTTTGTGAGTATATAAATGAGAAAGCTAAGTGGACAGAGGAATTAGATGGGATAATCTTTCAAGATTTACCCACAGGGGATTCTATTTTGATAAATAAATATCCTTATAGAAAAAGAATTCAGGCAGTAGTTTATAAATTGTCCTGTATAACTGATTTTATATTTAAGGATGAGTATAATGCTAACTAAAGAACAATGTTATTATGTTAGACTTGAATAAGTTAGAGCAGAAGCTTGATAAAGCTCTTGAAAATGAGACTACAGAAAGCTTGACTGATTGGATTATGAAAAGAAAGGCAAAAGCGTTATCCAATTTTGTCGGTGAAATCTGTAATTATACACAAATGGAAATTGTATCTTCTGAATTTTCCGTAAAAGTAATTGAAAATAAGGAAAGATATAATAGCAATATGCATAACCATATTTCTTTAACTGAAGATTTATTAAACGCATCATAATGGAAGTCAATACTCAACCAAAACTCTCTTTTCATGGCGTCGATATTGTAAATGTCACATTTGAGGCCAAAGCTCCTAGAGGGAGGCAAATGGATGTCGAGATAGAATGCGAGCCTACTGTTTTTCTTAATAAGAAAAAAAGAGATACTTTTAGTATTGTAATGGAAGTTACTGTTTCCAATGAGAATTATTTTTTATTATCATTGCGTGCTATAGGTAAATTTAAACTTAGTGAGGATATAACAGAGGATATTAAAGCGAAATTTCTGACAGCTAATGCACCTGCAATTATGTTCCCTTATATACGTTCCTTTATTACAACTTTTACTGCAAATTTAGGGAATGTAGTAGGGACTTTAACAATACCGCCACAGTTTTTTAAAGGAGATATTCCTATAATAACACCTGATGAATAGGATTGGAAATGCAAATAAATTTATATACAATTAGAAGAGGTAGCCCAATAAGCTACCTCTTAGTTTTGTAATCCTTCCAATCAACAACACACGAATCAACAAACTCTCAAGAAGGGTTACATAAGATAGTACTAATATATAAGTGAAAAGTTCGATCGTGGATATAAAAAAAGTGAGGGGAACCACCCCCTCACCAAAGCCAAACCAAAATAATCCGAATTATGTCCGTATTATCTTGATGTTGCAAAGATACTACTATTTTTTGATAAAGCAATAAAAATCCCTGCATCGGCTCAAATGCAGGGATGGTGTCAAATAAGAGCTTAACTGATTTTTAATGATGTCTGATGAATCATTTCGCTAACATCGTTCAAAGCGTTCAGGAACGTTTTGAGCTCATTGTCAGTAAAGCGAGCCTTTTTCCCGTTGACTATATTTCCGTTAATACGTTGATATAGCCAGTTTCTACTTTTACCAAAATATTTCTTTGCAATATAACTGAATGAGATTGCTTCGGGCAATTCTCCAAGTTTATCACGTAATATGGCTTCTTCCGCTCTTTCTATATAATCATTGCAGGCATTTACCGTTGCTTTTAGCCCAGCTTCAGATGCTTTTTTGTAGGCTTCCTTTTGGGCTTCCGGTAGTTTATTATATTTATCCTGCATTTCCTTTTTGAAAGCTTCTTTTTCTTCTGTGGTTTTTAGTTCTTTGAATCTTTCAAAGTCAGCCTGCATCTCTTTTGTCGGCAGGCAATCATTCCAATCTATCATAGCTTTTAATGTTTGTCCCTCCCCGAAGGGAGGGAGGTTAATTACAACTTTTTTAATTTCTCTTGGATTTCGTTCATCCGGTCGAGTATGTCATTTATAAGCGCTTCCCGTTCTTTGGCATTTTCTGGAACCCCATAGGCCTCGTGAAATGAAGCGAGAAGTTTTAAATTCTCATACTCTTGTTCTAATTCTTTTTTTTCTTCATCTTTCATCAGTTAAACATTAAAATTAAGAACTCTTATTTGACACTACAAAGATAATAAGCATTTGCTTATTGTGCAAATTTTTAGTGATTTATTTTATATATGATTATTCATTTTTCAAGTTGTCAAGTATTTCCCTGATTGCTTTATCAGCGTGTTTCCTCATTATTGTGACATAGTTGAAGATTGGTCTATCTTCTTTCATTGATTGCCCGATACAGTATTCCAGTGTACTAAGAGGAATTCCCAAGTCATATCCATGTTGGACGAAAGATTTGCGGGCTGAATACAGGGTGAATTTATGCCTGATTCCTGCCACCTTGCCCAGTTGGCTGATTTTCCTGGCCAGCAGGTTATAGCAGGAGGTATAGTTCTTGTATTTTCCGAATATGATTTTCCCGGTATTCTTTTTCATATACTTTTTTATAATGGGCTTTGCTTCTTCGGGAATGGAAAAGGAAATCAGGGAGTCCCCTTCTTTGGTGTTTTTGGTCTTTTTCCGGATGTAGTTTATTTCATCCGTCCGAAAATCGTATGCTAGTATGTCTACTAGGTTCATGCCGGCAAGATAATAAGTAAGCATGAAGATGTCCCGTGTCACGTTGAGATTGTAATGCTCTAAATTTGCATCCCTGATTGTCTTGAGTTCTTCCACTGTAATTTGGGTTTCTCTCTTTTGGGCTGATGGAATCCTGGCTGTAATGAAAGGGTCGATATCGTAGGTAACGTATCTCATTTTTATGGCATAGTTGATGATAACTTTTAGCAGGGTTATGTAGATGTTGATTGTGGTGCTTGACAGCTTTGTCTTTTTGAGCCATGATATATACTGGTTCATTCTGATAGGGGTGATATGCTCCATGAGAGAACCGCTCCCGATGAATTGCATAAACTTGTTTGTGGCCAACCGATAGAGTTTGTATGTCTTGGTACGTTCTTCTTCATCTATTTGGGACAGATATTCATCCACGACATCCTCGAACTTACGGTGCTTTTCTCCGTTTAACGGGTTAGTTATCATTTTGACTAATTGCGTGCACGTGAGCGAATCAGGGTAGTCCAGTTCCATGTATCGCTTGAAATAAAGGTTGTATAGCTGTTGTAATTTTGTATTGAGAAAATCCTTGTCTGGACGGTGTACTATTTTACCGTTCTTAAACTCGTTTTCCCTTACCACTATATCCGTGGTGATGAATCTCGTTTCAGAGTTGTGTGCGACTCGAATTCTTATTTTGTGTGTCCCGTCTGATAACCTTTTTGCGGGAACTATTACCAATGTTAATGTAGCCATAATTTGTGTTTTTAGGGTAAAAATGGCGTTTTCGACCATTATTTTTTTAACATCCTATTGTAATTTACTTATAATCAGATTCTAATCCGGGAATTTTCCGACCATAATCCGACCATTTTATAGCGTCAAAAGTGACGTTTTTGCTCTCTATTATAGACTACTAATTGATAGGAAAAATAGTTCGATTGTGCTTTTAATATGCTGTATATCAATAAAATAAAAATCGGAAGCTCATGCTCGCTCGCAGGCTTCCGATCAACACAAAAACTAAACTAGACTTAACTAAACTATTCTATTCTTGGAATTTCACAATCCCTTTCTGTTCGTTGCAAAGGTAGATATAAAACGGGGTTTGACAAACTATAATCGACAAAATTCACTTTTTTACCGATAAATTCATGAATAATCAGCTCCTTTCGTCAAGAAAAGTCTGAAAAACTTGCTTGTAACTATCGCTGATAGGAATATATGTCTTGTCAAAAACAATACGGCCGCGGTCGATCACGCGTATCTTATCTTTTTGTACGATGAATGAGCGGTGCACCCGTATGAAACGGCTGGAAGGTAAAAGTTCCTCCATTGCTTTCATACTCATCAGTGATAGAATGGGTTTGGAAACATCTTCCGTATATATTTTAATATAATCTTTCAGTCCTTCGATATACATGATTTTCTTCAAGTCCACTTGTACCAGTTTGTAGTCACTTTTCACAAAGATACTGTCTATCTCTTCCGGTTTCTGCACAAGCTCAAACCATTGAAGGGCTTTGTTGGCAGCTTGCAGGAAATCGACATACGAGATCGGTTTCAGTAGGTAATCGAGTGCGTTGACACGATAACCGTCGATGGCATACTGTCCGAAAGCGGTAGTAAACACGATGCGGGTGTGCGTATCTACCATCTTTGAAAACTCCAAACCATTAAGCTCCGGCATCTGGATGTCCAGAAACAGGAGATCGACCTCTTCGTCCGGCAATTCTTTCATTGCCTGAACCGCACTGGAATACTTTCCTGCGAGTTGCAGGAACGGAGTTTTATTCACGTAGCTCTCTAACAAGCTAAGAGCTAACGGCTCATCGTCAACTATTGCACAACGTAACACCATACTATTTTATATCTAAAGTTTTTATATTTGACATTTTGAAATCTACTCTCTGATCTTGATGCTCAATCTTGATTCATATACTTTTTCATCTTTTGAGATGCCTTTCGACCAAGTATAAGCCCCCGGATAAAGAATCTCCAACCGGCGGCTGACTTGCTCCAGTCCCACACCCGAACCGCTTTTATCCTCCACTGTTTTGGGATGATTACTGTTGCGGATTTCACAAATCACCTCCTTGTCATTCTCCGAAAGATGAATACTGATGAAACTCGATTCAGTAGGGGAGATGCCATGCTTGAAAGCATTCTCTATCAATGAGATAAAGATAAGCGGGGCTATAAGCGTCTGACTGTCGGGCTGAATGTCGAATTTTGTATTCATCTGTACATTCGCTGACAGGCGGATACGCATCAGTTCAATGTAATTTCGGATAAAATCAACCTCCTTACAGAGAGGAACGTACGTCTGTTGGTTATCATATAACACATAACGAAGCAGTTTGCTCAACTCCTGAACTGCCTGTTGCGCTTTGTCCGAATCAAATGCAATCAGTGCATAGATATTATTCAGCGTATTCAATAGAAAGTGGGGGTTCAGTTGGTTTCGGAGATTTTTCAGTTCTGCTTCCGCACGGTTTCGCTCCGCCTCTTTACGGGCAGCTTCGTTCTGCGTCCATCGTGCACTCATGCGGATAGCGGCACTTAGGCCGATAGTGAATACGAGGCTCAACATATCTCTAAGGAAGAACAACCATCCCGGAGGCATACCCGGTCTTTTGGATTTGGGTGTGAATGACGGATCGAACGTCAAACTTTGCCAGAGATGTAGCAAAATGCCGATGACGCATAAAAAGATAATGTTGTAGACGATATACCTCTTAGCCTGACTCTGAAACAGATAACGGGGAACAAGAATGAAATAATTCACGTAGAACGCAATCATGAAGGAGAGTGGTACGGCAAGATGGCGTGTATAGGCCATCCAGTTGATGTTCCCATTTCCACGTTCAACGAAGAAGAACGGGAAACCGAACATAATCCCCCAGCTGATAATGTGTATCAGTATCTCCAGGGGACGACGTGCGGATGTAAAGGTTTGTTTCATAAAGACAAAGATAATTTTTTTAATTGACAACCGACGGTTGTCAATCAATTATTCGTATCTGATGGCTTCTATCGGGTCTAAATCTGCTGCTTTCTTAGCCGGATACCATCCGAAGAAGACGCCCGTAACGGTACATACTGCGAAGGAAAGGAATACGCTCCACGGCTGGATATAGATAGGCCAATGCGCTACGCTCTTGACAATCCAGCTGGCCCCGCAACCGATAATTACTCCGATGATACCTCCCGTGATACTAATCATGATGGCCTCGATAAGGAATTGGCTTAGAATATCGACTCCACGTGCACCGACGGACATACGCAGACCGATTTCACGGGTGCGTTCCGTAACGGATACATACATGATATTCATAATTCCGATACCACCCACTACCAGCGAAATGCCTGCAATACAAGCCAGCAGGGTTGTCATCAGGTCGGTGGTTGAGTTGAGCATCGTGCTCAATTCCTGTTGGGTACGGATGGTGAAATCATCGTCATCCGAAGCTTTCAGTTTATGGTTGCGACGGAGGATCGTACTGATTTCGTCAGTAGCATAATCCGTCATATCTTCGGTGAGGGCAGAGGCAAACACTCCCTGCAAATATGTAACGGCAAGCAGACGTTTCATCACTGTGGTGTATGGTGCAAGCACTACTGCATCTTGGTCTTGTCCCATAGAGTTGTAGCCTTTGGCTTTGAGCACACCTACCACACGAAGCGGTATTTTGCTGAAACGAATAATCTTACCTACCGGATCACTTCCGTCCGGAAAAAGATTGTCTACTATCGTCTTTCCGATCACACACACTTTGGCCGAACTTTGTATGTCGGCTTCTGTGAACATCTCTCCGTTTTCAACAGTCAGTTGGCGGATGTCGAGATATTCTGTTCCGACACCATTCACGGAAGCCGGGTAGTTGTTGTTTCCGGCAATGAGTTGCCCCGATGATGAAACATTGGGACTGATGGCGGACAGGAAACTTGTCTCATCGCGCAAGGCTTCGTAGTCGGCAAGCTTCAAAGTCTGCATGGCAGACGGGTCCTGACGGACACCTCCACGCATATCGGCTCCCGGATGAATCATAATCATGTTCGATCCCATCTCGGAAATCTGCTGCTGGATGCTTTTCTTCGAACCTTGTCCGATAGCCAGCATCGTGATGACGGAAGCAACACCGATAATGATACCGAGCATGGTTAGAAAAGCACGCAGCTTATTGTTCGCCAATGCCCGGAGAGCTATCTTAAATAAATTAGTTCCATTCATAATGAATAATTTGCTAATTTGTCCATATACTAATGGGGTAATTTCCTGAAGGTATAGTCACCCAAGCTGTTTATTGTACAGCAATCGGCACATTAGTATATCGGCACATTGAATAATTATTAATCCTCGTCGTTTTTCGGCAATGCAGCCAGCGCTTCGGCGGCAGACAGAATTTTCGGATTGGTCGTATCTTCTATAACCTGACCGTCACGCAGACGGATATTCCGGCTGCTATATTGCGAAAGTTCGGGATTATGTGTGACAAAGATAATCGTACGTCCCTCTGCATGAAGCTTTTGAAATAGTACAAGTATCTCGAAAGAGGTACGGCTGTCGAGGTTTCCGGTCGCTTCGTCGGCAAGAATCACTGCCGGATTGTTGACCAATGCGCGTGCAATGGCAACGCGTTGCATCTGTCCACCGGACATCTGGTTGGATTTATGTTCCAGGCGATCTCCCAATCCTACAGCCTGTAAGGATTCGATGGCACGGCGACGGCGTTCGGAAGCGCTCACGGCAGAGTTGTACATAAGCGGTAGTTCCACATTTTCTACAGCCGTTGTTTTAGGTAACAAGTTGTAGCTTTGGAACACGAAGCCAATCTTCCGGTTTCTTAGTACCGCACGTTGAGGCTTGCTCATCGTACGTACAGGAATATCGTCGAGCAGATACTCTCCGCTGGTTGGGGTGTCCAGACAGCCTAATATATTAAGCAGCGTGGATTTCCCCGAACCGGAAGTCCCCATGATGGTGACAAACTCCCCTTCATTGATATTGAACGAAACGCCCCGCAATGCGTGGACAGTTTCGTCGCCTACCTGAAAGTTACGTTTGATATTTTGTATTTCAATTACTTTTTTCATCGTAAATAATGTGTTAAGAGAGTGTGTCAAAACGCAGATTAACGCAATTTATCGCAGATTATTTCAATTATATTGATATATTAATCAATGACTTATACAATTATTTTTGCGATAAATCGCGTTAATCTGCATTTTATTATTCATTATGGCACCCTCTTTAATAATTATTATTTCTTCTTACTTCCCGGACGGCTAGGCATGAACGGACTTCTTTCTCCGCCACTTTCCTGATTCCCTTCAGCGGCTACATTTTCACCGGGCATTGCTCCTATGGTAGCTTCTGTCACAACTTTTGTTCCTTCGGAAATACCACTGATAATCTCTGTAGATATACCGTTGCTGATTCCGATTTCTACCGGATGAGCGGTGAATGTAGTTCCTTCACGAGTCCAGAGTTTGTGTTCGCCTTCGCAATCTTTTACGATGTCATTATTGCCGATTAGAGGTTTTTCCGGTGTGAATCGCAGTGCTTTGTTCGGAACGGACAACACATCCTTTTTATCAAGAATATAGATCGTGACATTAGCCGTCAAACGCGGTTTCAGTTTCAGATCAGGGTTGGGAGCAGAGATTACAACTTCATAAGTAACCACTGTAGTAGTGGTACTTGTGCTGCTCGTGCTGCTTGCGTCTCCCAGACGAATCTGTGTAACTACACCTTCGAATACATCATTCGGATAAGCATCTACCGTGAAGCTGGCACGCTGGCCTTCTACTACGCCGCCTATATCGGCTTCATCCACATCGGCTACCACTTGCATCTGTGTCAGGTCGGCAGCGATGGTGAACAGTGTCGGAGTTTCGAATCCGGAAGCAACGGTTTGTCCTGCTTCCACATCACGGCTGATGACTACTCCGTCAATCGGTGAGGTGATAGTAGCATAAGCCAGGTTACGTTCCGCTTTTGCGAGCGATGCCTTACTGCTGTCATAACTGCTTTTTGCTTTCTGGTAGTTGTAGAGGGCCTGTTCGAAATCCGTATCACTAATCAGTGACTTTTCATGTAAGCCTTTGCTGCGTTCATAATTCTTCTTCTGATATTCATATTCGGCTTTTGCACCATCGTACGTTGCCTGTTGTGATGCCAGTTCACTTTGCAATGTGGCACGGTCCATTTCGGCAATCAACTGTCCTTTGGTTACTACCGAGTTGTAATCTACGTAAATCTTGTCGATGATACCGGAAACCTGTGTACCGACTTCTACTTCCGTCACCGGTTCGATGGTTCCGGTAGCAGTCACCGAATTTGAAATATCGCCTTTGCTCACGTTGGCAGTGGCGTAGGTGACTTTGTGCTTGGCCGGTGAACCTGCAAAGAACCAGATTCCTGCACCTGCTACCACAACGACTGCCACAGCGATTAAGATAATCTTTTTAGTTTTCATTCGTTTATTATGCTTTTATTTAGATTGCTAATTGATCTCCCTGATAGAACTTCAGCAGTTGCATATTCAGTATGGCCATATATTTAGCCTGAAGCTGTTCCTGCTGTGCTTGCAGCAAGTTGTTCTTTTCAGTAAGAAGTTCTATGGTATTCTTCATTCCCAGATTAAACTGTTCGCTAATCAACTCATAGCTGATTTGTGTACTCTTCAACTTCTCGTTTGCTGCTGCATAGCGTTGCTGTGCACTGTTAGCATCCAGCCAGAGTCCTTCAATGGTTTTGTACAGCGTCTTTTGTTCGTCGAGCAAGGATAACATGCTCGTCTCGTATTGCAGTTTAGCTTTCTGTACGGCACTTTTAGTTTGACGGTTATTGAAGATCGGCACACTGACAGATAATCCGATGGAATTGTTCCATCCGTTTTTCACTTGCTCTCCAAAAGTGAAGTCACTGCCGTTGGTATGGTTGGTGCCGATTCCGGCGCTAAGGCTGATCGTGGGAAAATAACTCGATTTGGCAATATCGATACCCAGTTCGGAAGCTTCTACATTAAGTTTGCTCGCTTCAATTTCGGGGCGAAGACTCAATGCACTAATGTACACATCTTTTTTTGTAGGCAATGGAGCCAGTACATTTTCGTCGGACAGGGCGGGGAGATAGATGTTCATTTCATTCTCCCCATCCAGTTCGAGCAGTTGTTTCAGTTGTAATTTGTAATCTTCAAGAGTGGCTTGCGCTGTGACAAGTTGGTATCGGTCTGTGCTCACTTGTGCTTCTAGTTGGGCAAAATCGCTTTTGGCAATGCTTCCGGCGTTCAGAAGTTCCTGTCCGCGGTCGCGCTGCGCAATAGAAACTTGCAGGGTACTTTCGTTTACTTTAACAGACTCGGCTGCATAAAGAATCTGGATATACACTTGGGCGATAGATTCCTGAATGTTATTTTCGGAAGTCGCTACGTCCAGTTCGGCTACCTGATTGTTCAACTTTTCCTGTTGGATGGTTTTCAGTCTTTTGTTACCATTATATAGAGTCCACGACGCATTCAGTCCATAATTACCATTGTAGCTTGTTTTGCTGTTACTACTGATAATTTCGCTGCCACTCACCCGGCTACTCGTCTCTTGATACGGACGGTTCACCACTTGCTGGCTGGTAGAGAACGAAAGACTGGGAAACAAGGCAGCCTTAGCCGTCTTCACATCAATCTGCGTGCTGGCCGCAGTGATCCGGTTCTTGCGAATCGTGATGTTCTGCTCTTTTGCGTAGTCGATGCATGACTGCAAATCCCATTGAGCCGGAATTTTCGTTTCTTTCAGCGTATCGACTTGCAGCGGAGAAACTTGGGCGGATATGCCGGACAGCATACCTGCTCCAAGAAATGTCATCACTGTCAATCTTCTTACATTTATCATATTCATACTTCTATTGATTTACTGTTGGCGAAGGTACGTACATATTATATATGCCGCAAAAACGATAGACGGATGACGGATTTTCGCCGTTAAATGTTTTTTTTCTGTCGATAGGCAGGTTTTTGAAGAAAAACACAACAAATCACACAACTTTTTTGACTAGTTGTTTGTTTTAATTATAAAAAATGTATATTTGTACTCATTACAAATTATAACGTCAACATATGAAGAATACACTGCTTACGATCTGGAACTTCTATTTGGAGGGCTTCCGTAGTATGACCTTGGGGCGTACCCTTTGGGTTATCATTCTGCTGAAATTATTCGTCATGTTCTTCATCCTTAAAATGTTCTTCTTCCCTGATTTCCTCCGTGACCATCCTACGGATGACGACAAGGGAACATACGTGGGAAACGAACTGATAGAACGTGCCATCCCCGGTAAATCTACTGATTTTTAACTCTTAAACTACATAGGATTATGATTGAAAGTATTGACACCTCGCTGATCGATTGGTCGAGAGCCCAATTTGCGATGACAGCCATGTACCACTGGATTTTTGTTCCTCTCACACTCGGACTGGCAGTGGTGATGGGAATCATGGAGACGCTGTATTATAAAACAGGCAATGAATTTTGGAAAAAGACTGCCCAGTTTTGGATGAAACTCTTCGGTATAAACTTTGCCATTGGTGTGGCAACCGGTTTGATTCTGGAGTTTGAGTTCGGTACGAACTGGAGCAATTATTCGTGGTTTGTAGGAGATATCTTCGGTGCTCCGTTGGCTATAGAAGGAATTTTGGCATTCTTTATGGAAGCCACATTTATCGCCGTCATGTTCTTTGGATGGGGAAAAGTAAGTAAACGTTTCCACTTGGCTTCCACCTGGCTGACAGGCTTGGGAGCTACGATTTCTGCCTGGTGGATTCTCGTAGCCAATGCATGGATGCAGCATCCGGTAGGCATGGAATTCAATCCCGATACGGTTCGTAATGAGATGGTAGATTTCTGGGCAGTGGCTACGTCACCCGTAGCGGTCAATAAATTCTTCCATACGGTATTGTCCGGCTGGGTGCTGGGCGCTGTTTTTGTAGTCGGCATCAGTTGTTGGTATCTGCTGAAGAAACGTAATCGTGAGTTTGCGCTTGCCAGCATCAAGATTGGTGCTATTTTCGGATTAGTGGCATCATTGCTTTCTGCTTGGACAGGTGACGGTTCCGGTTATCAGATTGCCCAGACGCAACCGATGAAACTGGCTGCTGTGGAAGGTTTGTATGAAGGCGGCACCCATGTAGGTCTGGTTGGAATAGGAGTATTGAATCCGGAAAAGAAGACTTACAATGATGGAAAAGATCCTTTCCTCTTCCGTTTTGAAATCCCCAGTATGCTTTCTTTCCTTGCAGAACGTGATGTAAACGGCTACGTTCCGGGCATTACGAATATCATCGAGGGTGGTTATCAACAGAAAGACGGATCGACAGCTCTTTCTGCTGCCGAGAAGATAGAACGTGGAAAAACGGCTATCGGTGCATTGGCTGCCTATCGTGCTGCAAAGAGTGCAGGACACGAGGAGGATGCTCAAATTGCATATAAAGTATTGCAGGAGAATATTCCATATTTCGGTTACGGATATATCAAAGATGTGAACCAACTGGTTCCGAATGTTCCTCTGAACTTCTATGCGTTCCGTGTAATGGTAATCTTGGGCGGATACTTCATCCTGTTCTTTATTGTCGTTCTCTTCTTTATCTATAAGAAAGATTTAAGCCAGATGCGTTGGATGCACTGGATTGCTCTGCTGACGATTCCTTTGGGATACATCGCCGGACAAGCCGGATGGGTGGTTGCCGAATGTGGCCGTCAACCGTGGGCGATCCGCGATATGCTGCCGACAATGGCTGCCATCTCCAAGCTGGATGTAAGCTCTGTACAAACGACTTTCTTTATCTTCCTGCTCCTGTTTACAGTGATGCTGATTGCAGGTGTTGGAATTATGGTAAAGGCTATCAAAAAAGGACCGGAGAATTGATAATTACCTATTACTTATTACTTAATATTTTAGCTATATGTATATATTTTTGCAACAATATTGGTGGCTTGTCGTTTCCTTGTTAGGGGCCATACTCGTGTTCTTATTGTTTGTACAAGGAGGTAATTCATTGTTGTTCTGTCTGGGTAAAACCGAAGAACATCGTAAGATGATGGTGAATTCTACCGGACGTAAGTGGGAGTTTACGTTTACTACATTGGTTACGTTTGGGGGAGCTTTCTTTGCTTCTTTCCCGTTGTTTTACAGTACCAGTTTCGGTGGTGCATATTGGCTTTGGATGATTATACTTTTCAGTTTTGTATTGCAGGCTGTCAGTTATGAGTTTCAGAGTAAGGCCGGAAATCTGTTAGGTAAAAAGACATACCGGACTTTTTTGGTGATTAATGGAGTGGTAGGTCCTGTGTTACTTGGTGGGGCAGTGGCTACATTCTTTACCGGTTCTGATTTCTATATTAATAAGGCTAATATGACGGATACCATTATGCCGGTAATCAGTCATTGGGGAAATGGCTGGCACGGATTGGATGCACTGACCAACATTTGGAATGTAATTCTTGGATTGGCAGTCTTCTTCCTTGCGCGTGTGTTGGGATCGCTCTACTTTATTAATAATATTGATGATAAAGAGTTGACCGATAAATGTCGTCGTGCAGTACGCAATAATACAGTTTTGTTCCTTGTATTCTTTTTGGCATTTGTCATTCGTACATTGGTATCTGATGGTTTTGCCGTTAATCCGGATACACAGGAAATTTATATGCAACCATATAAGTATCTCACTAACTTTATCGAAATGCCGGTAGTGCTGGCTTTATTCCTGATTGGTGTGGTACTGGTTCTTTTCGGCATTGGAAAGACATTGCTTAAAAAGACGTTTGACAAAGGAATCTGGTTTACGGGAATCGGTACGGTACTGACTGTTTTATCTTTATTGCTGGTAGCAGGGTACAACAATACTGCTTATTATCCGTCATATACAGACTTGCAAAGCTCATTAACTTTAGCCAATAGCTGTTCCAGCGAATTTACGCTAAAGACAATGGCCTATGTCTCTATTCTTGTTCCGTTCGTAATTGCATATATTTTCTATGCTTGGCGTAGTATCGATCGTCACAAAATAACCGAGAAGGAAATGGATGAAGGAGGACACTCATATTAATACTTTGTTCGACTCATAATATGTTGTCTGTATAGAATTTCAACATTGAGATTCTTGCAGGAACAAATAAACTCCCCTTATTTAATTCTCTATGTCATGGTAGAGAAGTTAAATGAGGGGAGTTTTTTTATGTATAAGCCTTTTCTATCTTTTCAAATAGATCGCTTTTTATTTGTTGACTATATTCTCCGGCTTTCCGGCGATATAAGCCTGAAGGTTACTGATTGCAATATTCATCAGACGTTCACGAGCCTCGATGGTTGCCCAGGCAATGTGCGGAGTGATGTAGCAGTTCTTTGCAGTTAGTAATGGATTGTCGGCACAAGGCGGTTCAGTAGAAAGCACGTCTACTCCGGCTGCATAAATTTTGCCACTGTTCAAAGCGTCTGCAAGGTCTTGTTCGTTGATAAGCGGGCCGCGACCGGTGTTGATTAAGATAGCTGTCGGCTTCATCATGGCGAGACGGCGTGCATTTACCATTTCGCGTGTCTCCGGAGTAAGCGGGCAGTGCAAACTGATAATATCACATTCGCTGAACAACTGATCTAAATCCATCTTCTTGATTTCCGGTGGTAACTGGAAGTGCGATTTAGAAGTCAATGCATACACTTGCATACCGAAACCGATCGCAACACGCGCTGTGGTATATCCGGTATTTCCCAGTCCTACCAGACCGATTTTCTTTTCCCGCAGTTCCATCAACGGAGTGTCCCAAAAACAGAAATCCTTGTTGTTGGTCCAACGACCTTTATGCACTTCTTCAGAGTGGTGTTGCACTTGTTGAGTGATGTTCAGGATATGCGCAAATACCATTTGAGCAACGGAAGCGGTGCTGTATGAAGGAATATTAGTAACGACGATTCCCCGTTCTTTTGCAGCAGCTGTGTCTACCACATTGTATCCGGTAGCCAACACACCGATATATTTCAGTTCGGGCAGTGCAGCCATGTGGTCTGCATTGATGATTACCTTGTTAGTCAGAATTGCTTCTGCACCGGCTGCACGTTCTAATACCTCTTCCGGAGCTGTACGGTCATAAATTGTACATTCTCCAAGCACCTTCATACCCTCCCAGGATAAATCTCCGGGATTGGCGGCATAGCCGTCTAAAACTACAATCTTCATTTCAATTTCAATATTATTAATATGTTATAATGTTTCCTACTGCTTTATTTTGCTTTTAGCTTTTCTTACAGAAGGGAGTGACTTATTTTACGAACACTTATTTCTTAAATTTGTCTCCCCACAACTGTATCATTCGCTCGGCATGTTTCTGCTCTGCCGGATTGTTTTGCGGTTGCCATATCCGTTTGTCTTTCAATTCGTCCGGAAGAAATTGCTGTTTGACAAAGTTACCTTCATAGCTGTGTGCATATTTATATTCCTGTCCGTATCCCAACTGTTTCATCAGTTTGGTCGGAGCATTGCGCAGATGCAAGGGGACAGGCAGATTACCAGTTGACCGGACTAACTCTAATGCATCGTTAATTGCACTGTATGCCGAGTTGCTTTTAGGGCTGGTAGCCAGATAAATCGTTGTTTCAGCCAAAGGAATCCGTCCTTCGGGCCAACCGATTTTCATCAATGTATCAAAGCACGCATTAGCGAGAAGCAATGCATTCGGGTTTGCCAAACCAATGTCCTCGGAAGCAGAGATCACAAGCCGGCGGGCAATGAAAGCAGGATCTTCGCCTCCTTCTACCATACGGGCAAGCCAGTAGATCGCTCCGTCAGGATCGCTGCCGCGGATAGACTTGATGAAAGCCGAGATAATGTCATAATGCATCTCTCCATCCTTGTCATAAGCCAGTGGATTCTGCTGCAAGCGTTCGGTCACCATTTCATCGGTGATGACAACTATTTCCTCCGTCTCCGATTGTACAACAAGTTCCAATATATTAAGCAGTTTGCGGGCATCTCCACCGGAGAAGCGCAGCATGGCTGTTGTTTCTTTCAATTCAATTTTTCGTTCCTTCAGCACGGTATCCGTAGTGATGGCGCGTTGCAGAAGTTCCAGCAAATCTTCTTTTTCCAAAGATTTGAGTACATAAAGCTGGCAACGGGACAGGAGAGGGCGGATGACCTCGAACGACGGGTTTTCCGTTGTTGCACCAATCAGCGTGACTGTTCCGTTCTCTACAGCTCCTAACAGTGAATCCTGCTGTGACTTGCTGAACCGATGGATTTCATCGATAAACAGAATCGGACTGGACTGCGAAAAGAAACGGTTGCTCTTGGCACGGTCTATCACTTCGCGCACATCCTTCACACCGGAAGTTACAGCACTCAAAGTATAGAAAGGCGTCTCCAGTTTGTTGGCAATGATCTGTGCAAGAGTCGTTTTACCTACTCCGGGAGGTCCCCAGAGAATAAAAGAAGAGATGCGCCCTGCGTCAATCATCTTCCGCAAGATGGCTCCCGGTCCAACTAAATGTTTCTGACCGATATATTCATCCAAAGTTTTTGGCCGTAACCGTTCTGCTAAAGGTTGCATAATTTTTTAGAATACCATTAATACCATGAAACGAATACCGTTTTTGTTGATACCCGGATTATCACGGTAAGTGAAACGATGTACATATTCAATGTGCAGCAACTTGAAAATGTTGTAGATACCTACACTTCCTTCGATATACGGCACTTTCGGGTCCATTACGAAACTGGTGAACTTACCGTCGCGTGTCGGGAAACGGAACAAATCGGGATTGTTGCTCTTAAACGGATTATTCTTATCCGTCAATGTTCCCCACAAGGCACGTACGCGGAACATTTCCCTCCATTTCAAGTTCTTGATAAGGGGAATACGGTTGAATAGTTTTCCATTCATATCATAAGATAATGACATGGAAGCGTAACGGTCGTTCAGGAATTCCATGTTATTAATCAAGTTGAACGTTTCGCGCTGGGTGATGTAGGACAAGTTAGCTTCCGGCAAGATCAACAATGGGAAAGGAACCGTGTTCCATTCAGCACCTGCTTTTAAGCTACAGTCAATCTTTCCCCAGGAAGAGGGAAGCCAGAAACGTTTCCACACACTTGCTTCCGTACGGTTAAAACTGTAATCTCCGCCTAGTACTCCTTTGAAACCCATGGCGTGAGTCAATGTAAAGATAGGAGCATCCAGCGATACGGGCACGCGGCGTTGTTTGGAGTTGACAAATGATTCGCCCGGAGCATAACGCAGCGTCAGACTTGCTTCCGAAGTCGTGACATCATGTACACGGGTTTGTGCGGCATCATTGCGCAGATATTCCAGTTTGCCGGTAGGCTCGTCGTTACGATGGCGCAGCATGGCTTTCACTCCGAATCCTGTCAGCGTTTCAAGTTCATAATTAATGGTAGCGTCACGCATATACGACATTTGGTCTACTGTCGTTGTTTTTACCGACAGGAAGATATTGTCTTTATCCGTGAACAGGAATTTATCCATCGGAGACATTACGTCATAACTGTACGTAGCCGAAAGATAATGTTTCGGGAATTCCCAGACTACATAATCGCGTTTATTAAACGAATAAGTCACCGTACCGCTATATTTCCAGCGTTCGTCTTTCAGACCGTAAGCTCCGTATCCGTTCAAGAACCAGTGTTTATGGAAATGAGCCGTTGTCATGCCGCTCAACCGGAAACGGGTACCATCAATGTAGTTGCTCGAAATCATGGTGTTGATAGGGCCGATATCCACTTTGCTCGGATGGCCTTTGCTTCCTGTTTCCACAAAGTTTTCAATCAGTGCTTTCGCTCCGAAGATGATGTACTTGAATCCCGGTATCTGTTCGAGGCGGTTGACGAATACATCCATCGAGCTTTCTTTCTTCGTCAGCGGTACTTGACGGACACTTGCCCAATATTCATCGCTTTTCGAAAGCATATCCGCTTCTTTTATCACGCTGCCTTTCAACCGGAACAGTCGTTGTTCGATAGGATCGAATTTATAATTACTATATTTTGTAGTTCGTTCCACCTGCAATCCGCCTGCCGTTTTGTTGGAATTCCAGGATAGGTCTACGGTCATGTCATCATCCGCCAATACCCAGTTGCCGTTAGGAAGTTGCTCGTACTGTTGCACGATGTCCATGCGGTTGACGAAGTTTACCCCTGTCTTTTTAGGCAGGTTCATCGTACACTTCTGAACGGCATAAGTAGAGTCGTTCAATACGTAAAGATGTCCGGTGAATCCGAAGTCCTGCGAGTTTTGCGGAACAAACGTGAGGTGGACACATTCGCGCCTGTTTACCATCAATGTGTCCATCAGATAATATTTATAAAATGAGATGGCATTGTTACCGATAGGACTCACGAAGCGCTGTTGGAGCAACCGGATATCATCGTCGTAGATATTGATGTCAGCAAATACGTCTTTCAGTACAGTGCCGAGCATATCTCCTGTGGAGAAGAATTCTTCTATACCATTGGAGTTCTTGCCTTTGATGATCGTTTTTTTGTTTTCGGGATTTTTGCGATAGATGGTTTGCGAAGCCGTCTCCTGTACGGAAATCGGGAGAATCAATTTATTGGTTGTTTCCGAAACTTCCACCTGATCTTTTAGGAATGAATATTTCTTGTAGATTCCTTTTTCCAGTTTTTCCGGCGTGAGGTCGTTGATAGACATCTTCATTTTCTCGTACTTGTCGTACTGATAGTATTCATTCACTTCAAGGACTTGTGCCTTTTTGTGTTCGATTACTTTCTTCATGAATTCGACTGCCGGGTTGTTTTTACGGGAGTATTTTTCCTTTTGAGGTTTCACTACAACCTCGTTCAGGAGCACATTATCCGGAGCCAGCTTAACGTTTACCGTCTGATTGTTGGAACCGACTTTAACTGTTTTACTGATATAACCTACAGCGGAGAACACAAGAGTTCCTCCGTTTCTGCGGGCTTCAAGACTGTATTCTCCGTCAATATTGGTGATGGTACCCATATCTCTCTTTTCCTGATAGTAAACAGAGATATACATCAATGGCTCGTGGGTAACAGAATCAGTGACTACCCCTTTTATTTGCTGCGCAAAAGCATTTGAAGCTGCCAATACGAGTAAGAACAGTATAAGTATTTTGCTATATCGTTGTTTCATAACGTACGTAGTAGGGCGCAAAGTTAACAAATAACTCTAAGGATAACAGAATATATAACTTTTTTTACCCATCGTTTTTTGTTGTTTACAAGCTTTGGTTGTCCGTCAATGAAAGGGAATGGGGCAATTCACCTTTCGATAAATTAGTTTCCCGCGTAGATAGTGATTGTTTCTCTATGGGAAACCTTTGTTCCCCCTATGGGGAAACTCTTGTTTCTCTACGGGGAAACAACAGTTCCCTTACGGGGTAAATAAAGTCTTCCGGCATGAAATGGAAAGTAACGTGCCGGAAGATGAAATGTATCCCTGTAGCAGTACTATTTTTTATCAGTCAATATCTGCACGATACGTTCTGCTGTACGCCCGTCCCAACGCTCGGGAAGTTCGCCTCTTTTCCATTCACCTTGCATCAGGGTGTTCATTGCTTTGGCAAGCAGGGCAGGATCTTCCCCGACAAGTTCGTTGGTTCCCATGCGCCATGTTTCGGGATGTTCGGCATACGTGTTGAGCGTGATACATGGAATACCCATAAATGTTGCTTCTTCGGCCACGTTGCCCGAATCCGTAATGATTCCTTTTGCCTTGTTTATCAGATAACCGAAGAACAGGTAATTCTGTGGCGGCATTATGTGGAGGTTCGGAGCTTCGATGCCTAATTCTTTGATGGCATTTCGTACGTATGTGTGCAGCGGTGCTACGATAGGCATACCGGCAGATTTTTCAATGATTGTTTTCAGTAACTGACGCAGGTTTCCTTTGTTGTTCAGCAATACGCGACGGTTGAGGGTGAGCAGGAGATAATTTCCCTCTTGCAGTCCCAATACGGAAAACCATATCGGTTTGAGCAAACGGTTCCGGTTGTAACGAACGGTATCTATGAGAATGTTGCCTACATAATATACATTTTCACTTTCCGTTCCTGTCTGGTTCAGGTTGCGGTTGGCAACCATGCCGGCAGTGAATAGATAGTCGGATATTCCATCTGTAATCATGCGGTTGACCTCTTTCGGCATCTTCATGTCGAAAGAACGGGTTCCGGCTACGAGATGCGCTACCTTGATTCCTTGTTTCTTGGCAACGATGGCACAGCTCATGGTGGCAGTCAGATCGTCTACCACGAGAACTACGTGTGCCGGATTCTCCGTCAGTTCCTGTTCGAAGGCTATCATGATTCCGGCTGTCAAACTCGTTGGATTACTGCTTTCCACTCCCAGATAAACATCGGGAGCTTTCATATCAAGGTCCGAAAAGAGAGAAGCATCCAGACTTGTATCGTCTTTCCTTCCTGTATATACCAGTCGGTAAGAGATACTTTTACCCAGCGCCCGTGCGGCCTCAATAGCGCGTGTAATGGGAGCTATCTTCATAAAATTGGGGCGTGCCCCCGCAACAATTGTTATTTTCATATTGTTTCTATCTTATTCGGTTTAATTCGTGAAGCAAAAGTACATTTTCTTACGGAATTTATTTGTTACTTTGCATACAAAATAACAAATATATGCCCACATTCGTTCAAATTCTTGATTTTATAGGCACATTTGCCTTTGCTATTAGTGGCATCCGGCTGGCTTCGGCGAAACGTTTCGACTGGTTCGGTGCTTATGTGGTAGGACTTGCTACAGCTATCGGTGGTGGTACCATCCGTGATGTCCTGCTCGATGTGACACCGGGATGGATGACTGATCCCATATATCTGATTTGTACGGGACTGGCTTTGCTGTGGGTGATCTGTTTCGGACGTTCGCTCATACGGCTCAATAATACTTTCTTTATTTTCGACACTATCGGCTTGGCATTGTTTACCGTGGTAGGTGTAGGCAAGAGCATTGCTTTAGGCTATCCTTTCTGGGTGGCGATTATCATGGGTAGCATTACGGGAGCAGCAGGTGGAGTGATTCGTGACGTTTTTATCAATGAAATACCTCTCATTTTCCGAAAAGAAATTTATGCAATGGCCTGCGTCGTAGGTGGTATTGCATACTGGATTTGCGACGCCACAGGTCTGGAATCATACGCCTGTCAGTTGATTGGCGGACTGGCGGTATTCCTGACCCGCATCTTAGCTGTCAAATATCATATCTGCCTGCCTATATTAAAAGGTAGTGAAGAGCCGGAAGAATAAGGACGGCATTACTTTTCCTCCTTTATATCCAGTTCTCCCTGAAAACTAATGGACTGACGGTTTTGCATATTGACATCGATACTTGCCGAACCGTTGGGGAAGACTTTGGCTCTGAATTCATATCTGTCTTCAGGATTACGTGCAACGAATTTGATAACGGCATTCCCTTTCTTGTCCATTTCCATATTATATTCTTTAAGGATGGCTTTGAAATTCAGTCCGTCACCTCCGCCATACGGGATGCTATAAGCCCGTCCATAATAAGGCAAATAAGAAATAACAGAATCATTTCTGATTGTTAGTGAGTAGGAAGACGTCAAAGGGATGGAGCGTCCGCGCATCGGCATGGCAGTGTTGACATCTATCTTGTAATTTTCTGATTCAATCAGTTTCTTTACCGCTTCTTTTTTCTGTTCCTTCTTACTTTGAGCCGAAAGGGTAGGGATTCCCATTAATAAGGCTAATAACAGCATAAAGATTTGTTTCTTCGTTCTCATATCTGTTGTATTTAGGTTGATGTATATATGTATAACAACCAAATATACTAAAAAGACAGGGATACTTCTGTTTCTTTTAATGAAAATTAAACAGAAATCCCTGTCTTTTATAAGTTTAGCCCGATTTAGAACTGTTCCAGTATTTCAATTCGCTTTTCGATAGGAGGATGAGTGGCGAACAACCCGCTAAGTCCGCTGAATATACTTTTAGAATTCTTTTTGGGATTCTGAATAAATAATTGTGCCACGTCTTTCCTTTCTACTGCCTCGATGGCAGGGTCTGCCGATATTTTGCGGAGAGCGTTGGCCAGTGCTAATGGGTTTTTCGTCATTTCTGCCGAACCTGCATCTGCCATGTATTCGCGTTTGCGTGAAATGGCAAAGCGCATCAGGCTTGCGAAGAGATAGCCGATGGCGGCTATCACTAAAGCGATAAGAATAAAGAGGAACACGCCGCCGCTACCTTTATTGTTACTACGCACGCGTATGTGCGTGATGGCATAAAATGTGATTTCTGTCAGCATGGAAAAGATCCCGACAAAGACGATGGAAATAATCAGCAGGCGCACGTCACGGTTACGGATGTGACTTAGCTCGTGCGCAATTACCGCTTCCAGTTCTTCATCATTTAGTTTCCGGATGATACCTTCCGATAGGGTAACGGTGTATGTGCGTTCGTTGATACCGCTGGCAAATGCATTCAGGGAACTGTCATAGATGATATTGATTTTCGGCATTTTCATGCCTTGAGACATACAAAGGTTTTCCACCAGATTATAAACTCGTTTATTCTCCCGACGGTTCAACGGCTTGGAACCGGTGGCGGAATTGATAATACTTGTGTTAGCCCAATAGGCAATCAGAAACCAAATTAATACGATCCCCATGGTATATGGCAACGAAGAGAAGAAGAAATGATTGACCATTGGCATTATTTCTATTTCCATACTCTTTCCGTATCCAAAAAGAACCAACAGGTAACAGGATAAATAGAGGAGTGCCGCTACGAGACAAGGAAACAGGAATAGCAGAAACGCAGAGCGCAGATTATTCCGGCTCTGCTGTGTTTGGATTCCGACGTATTGCATGCGTGTTCGACTTTTGTAATTGGATGGACGGTGTAAATAAAGGTTTTAGAAACTAATTTTAGGTGCCTGCTCCAGATTCGCACGTTCGTTTTTTCCCAAGTCGAACATTATTTCTCTTTGGAATCCGGTCATTCCTGCTATTATATTCGACGGGAATGTCTGCACGGCATTATTGTATTCTTTAGTGGCCGAGTTGAAGTAGCGGCGGACAGCAGCCAGTTTATTTTCTACGTCAGAAATTTCTTCCTGTAATTGCAGGAAATTCTGATTAGCTTTCAGATCGGGGTAAGCTTCGAGGGTAATCTTCAATCCGGCAAGAGCGGAGCTTAATTGGTTTTCGGCAGCTATCTTATCGTCAATCGTTTTTGCACTGACTGCACCGTTACGTGCCTGAATCACCCGGTCGAGCGTTTCTTTCTCATGTGCGGCATATCCTTTCACAGTGTCTACCAGTTGTGGAATGAGATCATGACGTTGTTTCAACTGCACATCGATGTCGGCAAATGCGTTTTCACGATTGTTTCTCAATTTCACTAATGAGTTGTACATGGAGGCGAAAATAATGCCCAGCAATACAATAATTCCTACAATAATAAGTATGGTCATAGCCTTTTGTTTTATTTAGTAATATAAAATCAAAAGTAATCTATTTGGTTCTTTTAACCAAGAGATAGAGAATATATTTACTAAATACCACCTAAAAACTATCAGAAAGCACCTAAAATCTATCATTTGATAGAATAACCCCCTAAAAAATGACGAATTATCCCCTGTTGGATACACAAAAAACCTTTAAACTTGCAAACGTCGAGAAAAACGAAATATTAACCATAAAACCATTAAAGTATGAAAAGTTTAAGTTTCAGAAAAGATTTAATTGGAGTACAGGAGGAGTTGCTTCGTTTCGCTTATAAATTAACGGCCAACCGTGAAGAAGCAAATGATTTATTGCAGGAAACATCTTTAAAAGCATTAGACAATGAAGAGAAATATGTTCCGGACACAAATTTCAAAGGATGGATGTACACAATCATGCGTAACATCTTTATTAATAACTACCGCAAAATAGTACGCGATCAGACCTTTGTTGATACCACTGATAATTATTATCACTTAAATCTGCCACAAGATTCAGGATTTGAAAGTACCGAAGGTGCTTATGACCTGAAAGAGATGCATCGCATCGTCAACGCACTCCCCCGGGAGTATAAGATTCCTTTCTCCATGCATGTATCAGGTTTCAAATACCGTGAGATTGCAGAAAAATTAGGATTACCATTAGGTACAGTGAAGAGCCGTATATTCTTCACCCGTCAACGTTTACAACAAGAGTTGAAAGATTTTGTATAAATGAGGATAACGCATACAAACAAGCTTATAAGCAAAAGGAGCAAGGGGATAGATCCTCGTTGCTCCTTTCTTTTTATTTATGATTCAATTGTCACTTGCTTTTCTTGTTTTTGCCTTTTTTCTTTTCAACGGCTTTTTCTTCAGGTGGAAATTTTGGAACCAGATTCATCAGCCGTAATATCTGCTTTTGTCGTTTTAATATGTATGACGAAGGTTTCGCCGAGTTAAACCGTATCGGATTGGGCAGGGTAGCGGCGATAAGTGCGCATTGTCCCCGGGTCAGCTGGGCGGCTGTTGTTCCGAATTTGATCTTTGCGGTAGCTTGTGCGCCATAGATGCCATTTCCCATTTCTATAGAGTTGAGATAGACTTCCATGATTCGTTCTTTCGACCAGAACAGTTCGATGAGAAACGTAAAGTAGACTTCGAGTCCCTTGCGTACCCACGAAGATTGCGGCCATAAGAACACATTCTTGGCTGTCTGCTGACTGATGGTGCTTGCTCCGCGTTTCCGTTTGCGTGTTTCGTTCTCTTTCATCGCCTTCTTGATTTCTACAAGATCGAATCCGTTGTGTTCGGCAAAACGGTTGTCTTCGGAGGCTATGACCGCCATCGGCAGGTTGGGAGATATCTTATCAAAAGAAACCCACGTGTGCTTCCACGTGGGTTTATCTCCTGAAAAAATCTGCTGAACGCTTCGGATAACCATCAACGGAGTGACATAAACCGGCATAAACCGATACACAATCACTGCCAACAGGGTGGATGCAAAGAAGAAAATCAGCAGGTTGCGCGTATAGCGCAGAATTTTTTTAATTAGCAGCTGCCTGTGCATCTTTAATCATCTGTTCACTTGCGTACATGTATACTTCTACACGACGGTTTTGTTCACGACCGGCAGCAGTGTCATTGCTTGCAACGGGATCGCTTTCACCCATTCCCTGTACACCTTTGATCTGATTGGTGGAAACACCACAGCTCAACAAATAACTGGACACGCTCTGTGCACGTTCTTGTGACAAGTTCAGATTTTTCTGCTGGCTTTGTGCGGCAGTGCTGTTTTTCCAGCCCTGGTTGTCGGTGTATCCGTAGATAGACACGTCCATATCCCGGTTCTGATTGAGCACATTGTTGGCAAACTTGCTTAAAGCAGATTTAGCAGCAGCACTTAGAGTTGCATTACCGGTAGTGAAAAGAATACCCGAATCGAATGTTACTTTCACGGCTTGCAATCCGTTGTTGTCTGTTATCTGTTCTACTTGTGCGCCTTCAATTTGTTTTGCTTCTGCTGCTGCTTTGTCCATCTTCTTACCGATAAGAGCACCCGTACCTGCACCTACTGCCGTACCGATAGCAGCACCAATAGCGGCGCCTTTACCTTTACCGATAACACCTCCCAGGATTGCACCCAGTGCAGCACCCGAACCACCACCGATAGCAGCACCTTTACCAGTGTTGTTCATACTTCCACAGCTACCAAAAATCATGGCAATACTCATGAAGAGAACCATAAATTTCATCTTGTTCATAATGTTGATGTTTTTTTAAATTGGTTTATAAATAATGTTTTTATACGAATCGCTTCGTATTATAAATAACAATGCAAAGATACATATTATTTGGCAAGCGTGTACTTTTTAAGTTAAAATAACTCGGATGAATCCCTTTGTTTGTTAATAAAGGAAAATGATCATTATCCTTTTATCGTTGAAGGAATACTTAAGCACTTCTTTTTAATAATAATGAACCAACTCAAAAGAATTAAACCTTTGGCAACGGTGGTGACGCAGACTGCCCACCATATTCCTTCCACTCCCATGCCCATCCGCACAAACAGGATAGCAAGCGGAATACGCATATAGTTGCAACTGATGCTGATAATGGCGGGAGGTATGGTGCGTCCGATGCCGTAGAAAACTCCCTGCATGGTGATTTCGAGCATCATGAAGAGTTGGGAATATCCGTCGATCCGAAGGAATACACCTCCGGCTTCGTAGGCTGCCTGTTCGGGCACGAATATGGCAAAAACTTCGTTTCCGAAGAAAACGAATAGCAAAGTACAGAGTGTACCGAAGATTCCCGTCATCCATAGGGTGGTGTACCAGGATTTAAGTACCCGTTCGATTCGTCCGGCAGCATAGTTTTGGGCGATGAAGGCACTTAGTGCGGTGGAGAATCCCTGTGAGGTGTTCCAGGTGATTGCTTCGATTTGTCCCCCGGTGGTGAACGTCATTAAGCCGATGTGTCCTCCCTGTTCAGAGGCAGTGCGGCAGAGGAACATGTTGACGAAGGCAAACAGTGTATTTAAGGTGGCTACGGGTAATCCCAGTTTAAGGATTCTCCGCGTGTACTTTTTCTTTAGCCGGGTGAAGAAAGGGAAACCGCCCAGCAGGGCATCCCTGCAACGCAACTGATAGATGAAAATCAGGAAAACGCTTGCTTCCGCAATCCAAGTGGCATATGCCGCACCGTTTGTTCCCAGTCCGAAACCGAATATAAAGAGTGGGTCCAGAATGATATTCAAAATCAATCCTGTGCCACTGATAAAGAACGGGATTTTGCTACGTCCTGCTGCATTATAAATTCCGGTGAAGGCAGCGGAAAGGAAAACGAAAGGTAATCCGGTAGAAACAATCCGCAGATATTGAATGGCATTGGCCGTGATATGTTCTTCAAGTTCGTAAATACGTATGATAGGTTCTGCAAATATAAAAAGGAGCCCGCCCCAGCAAATGGAAATAATTAAAGCAATCGTGATATTATGGGACGCGAAGTGGCGGGCATCTTCCTGGCTTTGTGCACCGATGGATTGTCCGACACTCACTTCAGATCCCACCTTATTTAATAAGGAAATAGAACCGGACATCCACGTCAGGATTCCGACGGAACCGATGGCGGCTACGGCTTCACTTCCCAACCGTCCTACCCATGCCATGTCTGTGAGACTATATGCCATTTGAATAAACGACGTTGCCATGATTGGCATTGCCAGATTAAACAGTTGACGGTTGATTGGGCCTTTTGTCAGATTCTTTATTCCTTGCATATAATTTTTCTATTCAAAATGAGGTGCAAAGATACGTAAAATTACTATCTTCGCACGTCTAATTATTCATTAAACAAAGTATATAGATACTATGAAACAGAAATTTTCTACTATTTTTCTCCTGTTATTTATCTTACTGGCAGGTTCACAAGTGGTAGCACAGAATGCTCCGAAACCTTTTGATATCGAACAACCCTCACTTCGCGTATTCCTTCCTGCACCGGAACTGGCAACGGGGCGTGCCGTGGTCGCTTGTCCGGGTGGCGGATATAGCGGTTTGGCAGTCAACCACGAGGGGTATGATTGGGCACCCTATTTCAACAAACAAGGAATTGCGTTGATTGTTTTGAAATACCGGATGCCGAAAGGCGACCGCACACTGCCAATCTCGGATGCCGAAGCTGCTATGAAAACTGTGCGTGACAGTGCTGATGTATGGAATCTGAATCCGAATGACATCGGTATTATGGGCTCTTCTGCCGGCGGACATCTGGCATCCACCATTGCCACTCATGCTAAACCGGAACTTCGTCCGAATTTCCAGATTCTTTTCTATCCTGTGATTACGATGGATAAGTCATATACCCACATGGGATCTCATGATAATCTATTGGGTAAAGATGCTTCTGCCGAACTGGAAACAGAATATTCCAATGAAAAGCAAGTGACGAAAGATACGCCGCGTGCTTTTATCGTATATAGTGATGACGATAAGGTCGTTCCACCTGCTAATGGAGTTAATTATTATCTGGCTCTGAACAAGAATAATGTTCCTTCAGTACTTCATATCTATCCTTCCGGCGGGCATGGATGGGGGATTCGTGAAGGTTTTCTTTACAAGAATGAAATGCTGAATGAACTGACATCCTGGCTCCGTAGTTTCAAAGTGCCTCATAAAGATGCTATCCGTGTAGCTTGCATCGGCAATAGCATTACGTATGGGGCACGTATCAAGAATCGCAATCGTGACAGTTATCCGGCTGTGTTAAGTCGTATGTTGGGGGAGGCTTATTGGGTAAAGAATTTCGGAGTAAGTGCACGCACTCTGTTGAACAAGGGCGATCATCCTTATATGAATGAGAAGGCTTATCGGGATGCACTGGCCTTCAATCCCAATATCGTTGTTATCAAATTGGGTACAAATGACAGTAAATCATTCAATTGGAAGTATAAGGCAGACTTCACGAAAGATTTGCAGACGATGGTAGATGCTTTCAAAGCATTGCCTGCTCAACCGAAGATTTATCTTTGCTATCCTTCCAAAGCCTATCAGACCGGAGATAATATTAACGATGATATTATCTCTAAAGAAATTATTCCGATGATAAGGAAGGTTGCTAAGAAAAATGGCCTGCCTGTTATCGATCTTCATGTGGCAATGGACGGAATGCCTGATTTGTTCCCTGATAAGATTCATCCGAATGAAGAAGGCGCTAAAGTGATGGCAAAAGCCGTTTATCAGTCCTTGAAAAAGTAAAACAGAAACGCGAGAACTACCCCAAACAAACGGTTGGAACAATCTCTTTGAGAGAAAGTTCCAACCGTTTGTTTTTTAGTTTAATGACGAATAATCTTCTTATAATATGCTAAAAAAGTATCTTTTTGAAAGTCCGGTTTGGCGGTAATATCTATTTTTGCGCCCGAAAAATATTAAAATGATAAATAGCGTTATGAATAGACTACAAGATTTTACTTTTTTCTCGCAGTTGATGGCTAACGCTAACATGGGGTGGTGGAAAGCCGATTTATCAACTGCAAGTTATGAATGTTCTGAACTTATATTGGAGTTGTTAGGTCTGGATCAGACCGGAATGATCAGTTTTGAAGATTTCAATAAACGTATTCTGAAAGAAGAGCAACCTCCTACAACTGTTCATTCTTTTGGTGTGCATCAAAGACCGGAAACGGTATATTTGCTCGATACAGTAAAAGGAGCCGTTTGGATACGCAGTAAGATTTGCTTTCGAGAAACAGACGAAGACGGAAATGAAATTGTTTATGGAATAGCCGAAGTGCAGGATGGTCCTGATATGGCATCTGCTTATCAGGCCTTGCAATACAGTGAACGTCTCTTATATAACATTTTCAAGCATTTACCCATTGGTATCGAGTTGTATGATATGGATGGGACGTTGGTGGATTTGAACGATAGGGAATTGGAGATGTTTCATGTGGAGAAGAAAGAAGACATCTTGGGTATCAATATTTTCGAGAACCCAATTTTCCCGAAGGAGATGAAAGAACGGTTGAAGATGTATGAGGATGCCGACTTTACTTTTCGTTATGACTTCTCGAAAGTCGGGACCTATTATCAGAGCTCCCGAAAGGAAGGCACGATTGATTTGGTGACTAAAGTGACTACATTATATGATAGCAAATGCCAACCGATCAATTATTTGTTGATTAATGCAGATAAGACAGAAACAACCATAGCCTATAATAAAATACAGGAGTTTGAGGAGTTTTTCGAACTGGTTGGCGATTATGCCAAGGTCGGTTATGCTCACTTTAATATTTTGAATGGACACGGCTATGCCCAAAAAAACTGGTACAGAAATGTGGGTGAATCGGATGGAACTCCGTTATCCGAGATTCTTGGTACATACCGGCATTTTCATCCCGACGACCGTGCCCTGCTGATTCAGTTTCTGGACGATGCACGAAAGGGACTTGCTGTCAAACTAGGTAAAGAGATGCGTATCCTTAGGGAGGACGGCACATGCATATGGACGTATGTCAATCTGTTAGTAAAGAGATACGCTCCGCAAGATCGGATGATCGAAATTATCAGCATTAATTATGATATTACAGAGCTAAAAAAAACAGAAGAAATGCTTGTCAAAGCACGTGATAAAGCCGAGTCATCCGATCGTTTAAAGTCTGCTTTCCTGGCTAATATGAGCCACGAGATCCGTACTCCTTTAAATGCCATTATTGGATTCTCAAGTTTGTTGGGCAGTACGGAAAATGCGGCGGAAAAAGAATTTTATAATTCCCAGATCAGTCATAACAACAAACTTCTGCTTGATCTGATTAATAATGTGATTGATCTTTCTAAGATAGAGTCCGGTTATCTGGAACTGCATCCGGATTGGGTCAATCTTACCGAACTTCTTGACGAGAGTGTAGCGGAGCACATTCATCAAGTACCCTCCGGTGTTGAACTCCTGACCCACTATCCGGAGCATGATTCTTTGGCGGAACTGGATAGGCCGCGCATTAAGCTGATATTGAGAAACTTCCTCTCGAATGCCTTAAAGAACACCACCACCGGATATGTGGAAGTCTTCTATGAGGTAGACCGGCAGCTTGTCCGAATCGGTGTTAAAGATACCGGCCGGGGTATTCCGCAGAATATGCTTGAAAAGATATTCGAAAGGTTTGAGAAGTTGGACTCTTTTGCTCAAGGGGCAGGTTTGGGCTTATCCATCTGTAAGTTGATTGTCGAAAAGATGAACGGACGGATAATAGTAGATTCCCAACTGGGAACAGGTACTACTTTTGTAATCGAATTACCGTGCCATTCTATGCCTGTTGAATAAGTATATTGGGAAAATATAAAAAAGAAAGATCCCCTTTGTTCATGACTGTTGCCATGAAAGTTTGTGATAAATAATATATTTCTTCCTTTAGTTGACAAAGTCAACTAAAGGGCGTATCTTTGCGCCATGAAACAGGAACATTTGAATAGTATAAGAGCCTTTAATAGGTTCTATACAAAGTTGTTAGGCGTACTTAATAAGTATTATTTAGAAAGTGAATTTGGACTTCCCGAGGTTCGCATTATTCAGGATGTTTATTTGCACCCTGATAGAAGTTCCAAAGATATATCCAGTGAGTTAAACATGGATAAAGGTTTGCTCTCCCGTTTATTAAAACAACTGGAACAAAAAGGGTATATATGTCGAAAAGGAACAGAAAGAGATAGTCGCATGGGGCTGATAAATCTCACACAAAAAGGATGTGAAATTTATCATCGCTTAAATGCTGCCGCTAATCAATCTGTGGAGGAAATCTTTGCACACCTGAATGATAACCAACTGCAAAAGATAATAAATAGTATGGACTTCATTTATAATACAATGAACGAAAAGGAAACAAATCTTGCAGTTAAGAAGGTTGCGCCCATTGTTATACGTCCAATAGAGGAAGAAGATAATACTTCAATTGCTTGTGTACTTCGTGCTTCAGTTGAAGAACATGACGCTCCTAAAGTCGGTACATTTTATGATGATCCACATACAGATATGATGTTTCAGACTTTTAATATAAAAAATGCAGAATATTGGGTGGTTGAATGTGACGGTGTAATATTGGGTGGTGCCGGCTTTTATCCAACTAAGGGCCTGCCCCAAGAGTATGCTGAATTGTCAAAATTCCATTTTAAACCGGAACTTAGGGGAAAAGGAATTGGAAAACGTCTACTTCAGTTAATAGAACAACGAGCAATAAAGGCAGGATATACACATATGTATATTGTTTCATATCACGAGTTTGGAAATGCTGTTGCTATGTATGAAAAATGCGGATATAAGCATATAAGTAGTGCATTAGATAAGTCAGGGCTTTATCAGGACGCACCTTTTCATATGGTGAAAGAGTTGCAGAGAAAAGTGTGACTATCATTTTTAGAAAATATGATAGTGATTATTGGTTACGGATATAATATAAAAAAAACTCCTGCAATACCTTGATATTGTAGGAGTTATCTTTTTCTGTTCTGTGTTTCAGTGATCCGCCTGGGGCTCGAACCCAGGACCCCAACATTAAAAGTGTTGTGCTCTACCTGCTGAGCTAGCGAATCGGTCCTTCAGTGCTTTCTTTCGAATGCGGGTGCAAAGGTAGAACATTTTTTTATAACTCCAAAAGAATTCAAACATTTTTCTTATCTTTGTGCCATTATCAACAATATATAATCATACATATGGCTGCTGACGATAAAAAAATTATCTTCTCGATGGTGGGAGTGAGCAAGGCTTTCACCCCCAATAAGAATGTGCTGAAAGACATTTACCTGTCGTTTTTCTATGGAGCGAAAATCGGTATTATCGGTTTGAACGGTTCCGGTAAATCAACGTTATTGAAGATCATCGCCGGTTTGGAGAAATCCTATCAGGGAGAAGTGGTGTTCTCTCTGGGATATTCCGTGGGTTACCTGGCACAGGAACCTTATTTAGACAACACAAAGACAGTAAAAGAAGTAGTAATGGAAGGTGTGCAACCCATTGTTGACGCACTGACAGAATACGAAGAAATCAATCAGAAGTTCGGTTTACCGGAGTACTACGAGGATCAGGATAAGATGGATGCTCTTTTTGCTCGTCAGGGCGAACTGCAAGATATCATTGATGCGACTGATGCATGGAATCTGGATAGCAAACTGGAGCGTGCGATGGATGCTCTCCGTTGTCCGCCTGAAGATCAGCCGGTAGAAAACCTGTCCGGAGGTGAACGTCGCCGGGTAGCTTTATGTCGTTTGTTGTTGCAGAAACCGGATGTGCTCTTGCTGGACGAACCTACCAACCACTTGGATGCAGAATCTATCGACTGGTTGGAACAACATCTTCAGCAATATGAAGGTACGGTTATTGCCGTGACGCACGACCGTTACTTCCTCGATCATGTAGCCGGATGGATTCTCGAACTGGACCGTGGTGAAGGTATTCCCTGGAAAGGTAACTACTCTTCTTGGTTGGAGCAGAAGACAAAACGCATGGAAATGGAAGAAAAGACCGTCAGCAAACGTCGCAAAACACTGGAACGTGAGTTGGAATGGGTGCGCATGGCTCCGAAAGCCCGTCAGGCAAAGGGTAAGGCACGTCTTAACTCTTATGACAAGTTGCTGAATGAAGACGTGAAAGAGAAAGAAGAAAAACTTGAAATCTTCATTCCGAATGGTCCGCGTCTGGGTAATAAAGTCATTGAAGCGAAACAGGTGGCTAAAGCATACGGCGATAAACTGTTGTTTGACGATTTGAACTTTATGCTTCCTCCTAATGGTATTGTCGGTGTGATCGGTCCCAATGGTGCGGGAAAGACGACACTGTTCCGTCTGATTATGGGATTGGAGACAGTAGATAAAGGAGAATTTGAAGTAGGAGAGACTGTAAAGGTGGCGTATGTAGACCAGCAACACAGAGACATTGATCCGAATAAGAGTGTTTACCAGATAATTTCCGGTGGCAATGAGTTGATCCGCATGGGAGGACGTGACATCAATGCGCGTGCATACCTTTCCCGTTTCAATTTCTCCGGAGGCGATCAGGAAAAACTTTGCGGTGTACTGTCCGGTGGTGAAAGAAACCGTTTACACTTGGCGATGGCTTTGAAAGAAGAAGGCAATGTACTGTTGCTCGATGAGCCTACCAATGATATTGACGTAAACACACTGCGTGCTTTGGAAGAAGGTCTGGAAGATTTTGCCGGCTGTGCCGTAGTTATCTCGCATGACCGTTGGTTCCTCGACCGTATCTGTACACACATTCTGGCTTTTGAAGGAGACTCCAATGTATTCTACTTCGAAGGGTCTTATTCAGAATACGAAGAAAACAAAATGAAACGTTTGGGAAATGAAGAACCGAAGCGTGTTCGTTATAGAAAGTTAATGACTGACTAGTATAAAGTAATAGATTGAAGCATTTCTAATGCTTTCTGTTTCAAAATAAAAGGCTCTGCAAATATTGTAGAGCCTTTATCATTTTATAAGGTAGTGAAACGTTTATCTCTCTTAAAAAATTGTAGTATAATCGTAATGTAGTTCTAAATATTATTAATTATATTTGTGCACAGTTTTTAAAAGCAAACAATTTATATTAACTAATCAACTACATTTATGTTAAAGAGAATGCGATCTTTCTTAGTGCTAGTAATGTTGTTTATTGCTGTCACGATGAGCGCGCAGGTTACAACAGCCACGATGAGTGGTAAAGTGACCGCACAAGATGAACCAATCATTGGAGCAACAGTCGTTGCGGTTCACGAACCATCAGGCACTCGTTATGGTACAGTGACTAACGTCAGTGGTCAATTTAATCTGCAGGGTATGCGTACCGGCGGCCCTTACAAAGTAGAAATTTCTTATGTTGGTTATCAAACAGCAATTTACAAGGGAATTAACCTTTCATTGGGAGAGAATTATGTTTTAAATGTTTCTTTAAAAGAAAGCTCTGAATTGTTAGATGAAATCGTGGTGACGGCTTCAAAAAACAGCAATATGAAGAGTGACCGTGCAGGCGCTATTACTAATATTGGAGAAGAGCAGATGGCTATGATCCCTACTGTTGGACGTAGTATGAATGATATTATGCGTTTAACTCCGCAAGGAGCTAACACAGGTAATGGTTTTGCCGTAGGTGGTGGTAATTACCGTCAGTCTTCTGTAACTGTCGACGGTGCTGCTTTCAGTAATTCATTTGGTATCGGTTCTAACTTGCCGGGCGGAGGTTCACCTATTTCTTTGGATGCATTGGAACAAATAGCAGTATCTGTAACTCCGTTTGATGTTCGCCAAAGTGGATTCATTGGTGGGGCAATCAATGCTGTAACTAAAAGTGGTACCAATGATTTCTATGCAACAGCTTATACTTATTTAAATAATGAGAATTTGAATGGTGATAAGGTAGGTGATTTAGAGTTAATACGTGAGAAATCTCAAAAATACCTCTATGGCGCTAGTTTTGGAGGTGCAATCATAAAAAATAAGTTGTTTTTCTTTGTAAACGGTGAATATGAAGATAATGTAACAGCTGGTCCTAAGAGCAGAGCTCGTTTAAGCGACAGTGATGATTGGGGATCTAATACAGCCAATGTGAATCGTCCTACAGTAGGAAAGATGGATGAGATTCGCAACTATTTTATAGACAAGTATGACTATGATCCGGGACGTTATCAGGGATACTCTATCAAGACTCCGGCCTACAAGATCATGGCACGTTTGGACTGGAATATTAATGATAATAATAAACTCAATTTCCGTTTTACACGTGCCCATTCAAAAGATAATAGTGGCCCAACTTCTTCTGTTTCTCCTTTCTATGCAACAGATATTTATGATGGTGGAACAGCAGCTTCCAAAGGATCTGGGAATGTGAATCATAATGCTGCTATGTATTTTGAAAATTCTCGTTACTTCAAGGAATATAACTTTACATCGTATGCTTCAGAATGGAACTCAAAATGGTTAGATGGTAGTTTGAATAATGTGACACGTGTCACTTACTCCTTCCAAGATGAGCCAAGAAGCTATGAGGGAGCAGCAGATTTTCCATCAATTGATATTTTGGAAGACGGTGCTGTTTATGCACGTATTGGACCAGATATCTTTTCTCCGGGCAACTTAGCTCAAGCCAGAACATTTGTTCTCACAGATGAAATGTCTTATACGGCAGGTATTCATAATTTATTGGCTGGTTTCCAGTTTGAGTATAACAAGGCTACAAATGGTTTCCAACAAGCTGGTAATGGATATTATGTGTATAAATCATGGGATAGCTTCGTAAACAATGAATATCCTAAGGCTTTTGCTATCACACACTCTAATGCGGCAGATTATAGCCAATTTAAGGCTGAAATGAAAACTTTGCAATATTCATTGTATTTACAAGATCAGATGAATATTAGTGAGAACTTTAAGTTGACTGCTGGTATTCGTTTTGAGATGCCTAAATATCCTTCTCTGAAGAATAACTATAATGAAGATTTTGCAAGATGTGAGTTTGGCGGAGTAAGCTACTCTACAGATCAAGTTCCTTCTGCAAAGATATCTGTGTCTCCACGTGTAGGATTCAATTGGGATATTACCGGTGAGCGTAAATATGTTCTTCGTGGAGGTACTGGGCTTTATGTAGGCCGTTTACCATTTGTATGGTTAGTATCTGCGGTTGGAAACTCTAATGTCGGTCAGAATCAGTACTATTATACAAATGTGGCTAATGCTGCTTTGAAACCTTATTTTCAACCTTCTGTATCAGGAGTATTGAATGAATTGTATCCGAATGGTAGAATTGCTGATATTAAAGCTCCTACAGATCCAACTATTATTGATAAAGATTTAAAGATGCCATCTACTTGGAAAACCTCTTTAGCCTTTGATGCTAAACTTCCGGGGGATATTGATTTCTCAATAGAAGGTATTTTTAATAAAGACATCAATCCTGCCGTTATTTCTAATAAAGCTATTAAGCCTTCAGAAGCTACGATCACTTTTAATCCGAATGATACACGTGACTCATATAGCAAATACTCTGATGCTTCATGGACAAACGCAGGTGGAAAACAGAATGTATTCTATATAGAGAATGGTGGTCACAAGGCCCATTATTATTCTATTACTACTCAATTAGCTAAATCTTTTGATTTTGGCTTGTATTTGTCTGCAGCATATACATATTCGAAAGCTAAGGCGTACAGTGATGGTATTGGTGATCAGGTAACTTCTGCATATAGAACAAATACTTATTCTGTAGGCGGTATTAATGAACATGAAACAGGTTATGGTACCTATGTTTCTCCTCACCGTATTGTAGCTTCAGCTGGTTATCGTTTGGAATATGCTAAAAGATTTGCTTCCTCATTATCATTCATTTATGAAGGAATGAATATGGGATATGCTGGTGGTTATGGTTATGCTCGTTATTCCTATACATTTGCTGGCAACATTGTTGGCGATGGTGGAGCTAATAACTTGTTATATATTCCTGCTTCAAGAGAAGAGCTGAATAATTGGACATTTGCGGAAAAAACATATAATAGTGTAAATAGAACATATGATGACTATAAATTAGACGGGCAAATTTATAGTGCGGATCAACAAAAAGATGACTTTTGGGCATATATCAACCAAGATAGCTATTTGAAGAAGCACAAAGGTGAATATGTAGATCGCGGTGGAGTGGTTATGCCTTGGCATCATCAATTGGATTTGAAATTTATGCAAGATTTCTATCTTAAAGTTGGTGGTAAACGTCATACTCTTCAATTTGGTGTTGATATTAAGAACTTCTTGAATTTGTTAAATTCAGATTGGGGATTGTATAAGACCGTAAATAATACCAATCTCTTGGCTTACGATAAGGGAAATAGTACTACTGGAGAAGGCAAGGGATATACATTCCAAAAGAATAGTGGCAAAAGGTTGACGGAAACTTATACAGAGTATAAAGATTTTAGATCTACTTACTCTGTTCAGTTTAGTCTTCGTTATATATTCCATTAATTCGATAAAATCTCAAAATAATGAAAGGCTGTCTCGTTTGTTCGGGACAGCCTTTTTTATTATCAGTAAGATTTTGATATAAACGGAATATCTTTAAGGATATGATTATTTGCTTATCATCCTCTTACTCTTTTATAACTTCACCCTCATCACCACCGGATTATGATCGCTATAAGTAAGATCCGGAGAGAAGTAATCCGTACTATTCAGTTCCGGTGAATGGAGAATATAGTCGATTCTTAACAGATGCTTGAAAAACTTGAAAGTATACATATACCCATGACCGCTCGTCTGAAAGCCATCCTGCAACTTATCACCTTTTACAGTGTGATAAACATACGAAGACGGCAGAGAGTTAAAGTCACCGCAGACGATAGTAGGATAGGGAGAGGCAGCTATCAGTTGTTTTAGGATATCAGCTTGTGCGGCACGTTTCCGGAAATTCTCATGCAATCCGTCAATCAATCCCACAGCAGCACGCTCCACCCTTTGAGAATCATCCGTGCGGAGTCCCTTTTCCAGTTTGCGCTTGTTCTGGCTCACTTCCGTTGTTTGGAGATGATTGTTGAACAGGCGGATAGTACGGCCATTGATCTCAATATCACACCAGAGACTGCAATTTTTCGAATCAGGATAGACGATAAGATTCTCCTCCTTGATGGGGTAGCGGCTGAAAACAGCCAGCTGCAACAAATGTTTTCCCTCGGGAGAAATAGGAATAAAATGATACGGCCAATCAGAAAGAACCGCAGCTATACTGTCTACACCAAACTCATCGTTAATGCCAAACTCCTGAAAACAGAGAATATCTGCTTGCAGATTTCTCATGTAAGAGGCTATCTCTTTGCATGAATAACCGGTATGCTCATGATTAAAAGCATCAACGTTGTAAGTAGCAACAGTTAGAACACCAGGAGTATACGCGTTCATTTTGACCATTGGAGCCGAAGCCGGGCTGAAAAAAGGAGATTGAATCACACAACTAATATAGCTCCAGTTACTAAATATAGCAACCAGAGGGATGAAAACCCAACACCGCCAACGGATTGTCCAGTAAATGACAGAAGCAAGATTAGCCAACAAAAGTATCGGTAATATCAAACCGATGAAAGGCATAAATTTGAAACTATCCGGTGCGGTATTACCTACGAAGGCGCCCGCAATGGTAACTCCTGCCAAAATACTGGTCAGCACGATGGATATGTAATAAAACAGTCTGTAAAAGGCTTTCATCTAATCTGAATTATTGGGTAATTATATCACTATTAAATCGTTTTCTATATAATATGTACTCTACAATATGTGCCCTTTTACGGAGGCGACAGCCATTTATGAATCATAGCTTTCAGCTTATCATCCACTATCGGTTTAGCTATAAAATCGTTGCATCCGGCCTCCTTCGCCGCTTTCCGGTCCTGCTCATAGGCAAAGGCACTTTGAGCAATGATAGGCACAGTGGCAGACAGTTCCCGAATGATCTTCGTAGCCTCCAATCCATCCAAATTCGGCATCTTGATATCCATCAGGATAAGATCAGGTTTCACCTCATCGAACATCGTGACAACCTCCATTCCGTCATGTGCACGTATAATCCGGTGCTCCTTACCTAAGATAGCCTCCAATAAATCAAAGTTACTGTCCGTATCTTCGGCAACCAAAATACAGGCATGCCGTGTATTTGCAGCACTGCTCATACCTTCACTCGTCTCATCACCATTCTTTTTCTCCGAATCTACGCTCACAGATTCTGCAACCGTATACGGCAGAGTAAATGTAAACGTCGTTCCCTTACCAAATTCGGAGCTGACGGAAATCTTGCCCCCGAGACGCTCAACGATAGATTTACAGATAGATAATCCCAATCCAGTGCCCTGTGCATGATTGTTCAGCTTGGCAAAACGTTCGAACACACGTCCCACTTTCTCCGGTTCAATTCCCGTTCCTGTATCCGTTACGTGGAAAACAATCTGGTTATCCACCAGCTTGTAACCATAACAGATACTTCCTTCTTTCGTAAACTTAACAGCATTCCCAATCAGATTCGAAATCACCTGGAACACCCGGTTCTTGTCCGTTTCAATCACCAGACCCTCGTCCGAAGGCTCATAGACAAGACTCACTCCCTGCGGAGTACGGAATATATGCGCATCGTGCACTTCCCGGCAGAGATTATGTAGACTGGCAGGTCCGAAAGAAAACTCAATAGTCCCCGATTCAATCTTCGAGAGATCGAGAATCTCGTTGATGAGTTGCAAAAGACGCTCGTTGTTCGCGTTTACGATGTTGTAGTACGTCTTTCGTTCTTCCGCATCATCACTTTCGGCAATGAGATGCGAGAACCCCACAATAGCATTCAGCGGAGTACGTATCTCATGACTCATATTGGCAAGGAAAGCCGATTTCAAACTATCAGACATTTCCGCTTTTTCCTTCGAAGACAGTAGCTCCCGCTTCATCATTTCCAGTTCCGTGACATCCCATTCGATACTGACGATCATAGGCGAAGACAATTCGTCTCCGTCCACCCGGATCTTCCGCTTGTCGAGGATAATCAGGTTTCCGTTCCGGTCCTTTCCTTCCACCGTCCAGTGCATACCTTTTCCGCTGGTGGCCACTTGAATATCCTCCTGTCTCTTCTTCTCGGCCACGATAGGCGGATAGAAATCGAAGTCATTCTTGCCGACAGGATCGTTCTTGTAAAGATCACGGTTGTAAGCCTCCCGATTCCGGTAAATGTACCGGAAATCATTATTGATCTCCTTCACAACAATCCCCGCAGGGAGATTGTTGATCGTCGTATCCATGATTTGGTTCAGCCGTTTGATTTGGGCCTCATACCGGATCCGTTCGGAAATATCATGGGCAAACGACCAGTAACTCTCTTCACCGGAATCATTGGTAACGTTGTACATTGTACATTCGTAAGCCAATATCTCTCTATTGATTTTCGACGGATGGTGAGCCATAAAGTTACTGCTGCCACCATGTATGACATCTTTGCAGCGTTTGTCCCAAGCCTCTTGCGTAGGCATATCTGCGGCGATGTTGTAGATTTTCAACTGACTGATATTCTCACTTTCGGGAATACCATGATTGTGCAGGAAACGACGGTTGGCGAAGATGATCGTGCCATCGGGCTTGGCGGCAAAGATACTTTCTTTGGCATTGTTGATAGCGTGCGTCAGCGTGTTGATGTCATTTCGGCGATGCTGTATGTCCGTGATGTTCTGAATATACCCTTCGATGTTGAAACTACCGTCGGAGCACTCTTCACGCAGATAAGTCTGGATACGCATATAGAAGATTTCCCCGTTCAGGCGCACACGATAGCTGATGCTCTCCATGTTGAGTTCCTTCCCGTTCATGCGACACCATTCCCTGAAACTCTGACGGTCTTCTTCTACAATCAGCTCCACATATTTTTCAATGGCGAGATTCTGCACACTTTCCTCACACAAAACGCCTGTATAACCCAAATAATGGAAAACGTTCTGATTCGTATTATATGTCCATTGTCCTATCTGGGCAACCTTCTGGATGGCCCTTAGAGTAAGATTCGCCTGCTCCAACTGACGTTTCACGTTACTTCTTTGCGTGATGTCACGATATTGGCAAAGCACCATGCCGTCATACGGAAACATGAGACATTTGAAGTAGAAAATTTCGTCATTCAGTACCAGCTTGAAGTTCTTGCTGATGCTTCGCTGCTCTTCGAGTACAATCTGAAAGATGGGTATCACCCTCTCTCTTGTATATTCCGGTAAAAGCTCAAATACATTTTTTCCTAAAAGTATATCCTCTTGCAGAAACCATAGATCACAATGAGGCTCAATGTCTACGCAGACGCCATGCCTGTCAACCAATAGCATTGTATCTGCCGTCAGTTTCAATATTCTTTGTGCGTTATTCGCATCATGTAATATTCTGTCCATGTCTGTTTTTTTATTTGTTCTTACTTTTCGGCACGCCTCGCCTTCTCCCAAGCTCCGCTTCCTTTTTTCTTCTTGAGATAGCGAATGCCTTTCAGCACATTGATATTCATGAATAAAAAGTAGTAGGGGATAAAGAGCAACTTGTTTTTTATCTGTTTCGTAGATAGGTAATATCCCCCATATCCTAACCCGTAAAAAAGAACCTGCATGGCAAGCAGCACTCCGTAAAAGATCGTGGAACCGCCCAACAGCAGAATCGCAATATTCAGTGGGAGGAGGGCAAACAACAGGAACGGAGTAATAGACCATCGCAATACCCGGTGCGACGTATATTGAAAGCTAAGTATCCCGTAACGGAAAGGATTCAGCAACGGACGAAGCCGCCAGATAGACTGCAATCCTCCCGCAGCGATGCGCACTTTCCGTTTTTCTTCTTCTCGCATATCTGCCGAACCACTTTCGATGGCATAAGCATTCGTACAATAAGCGATAGTATAACCTTTCATTGTGATCCGGAGTGAAAGAATAAAATCGTCGAGCAACGTATCCGGTTCCATCGCTTCGAATAGCTCGTTACGCACGGCAAACAGTTCGCCTGCTGCCCCTACGGCAGAGTAGAGTCGTGCATCAAGTGCTTTCAGGGTTGATTCGTATTTCCAGTAAATACCTTCACCACCGGCAGCCGCCCCGTCTTTGGTTTGCACGGCAATCCGTTTTTCACCAGCCACGCAGCCCACTTTCGGATCCTGAAAAGCAAGCACGATTTCCCGTATGGCCTCCCGGTTCACCATCGTGTTGGCATCCGTAAAGACAACGAGCGGAGTGTCCACTAACGTCATTCCACGTGTCATTGCAGCCGTCTTACCTTGCCGGAGCGGTTGGAAATATACGGTCGCTTTTCCCTGCCAACGGGTCTGCAGTCGTTCGTTCGTACCGTCATCGCTTCCGTCCGTCACCCATACGATGTGCAGCTTGTCCGCAGGATAATCCAGCTCAAGACTGTTTTCCATCTTTTCGTCCACTACATCTTCTTCGTTGAATGCCGTAATGAAGAGGGTAACTTCCGGCAGATCTGCGTCCGATGCCGGCAACGAACGCTTCACAGGCTTCACGAAAAGCTCTTTCAACTTGACAAGAATATAAAGCACAATTCCGTAGCCCAAATAGGTGTAGAACACAACGAACAGGGCAAGCCAGAAAATAATTTCAAGACAAAGGGTAATGGTTTCGTTCATAGCTATATTTGTTTATTTTTCTTGTATCGTTTACATTCAGCTCTTATTAGCCTCTTATTTCATTTTATTCAGCTCGTTTCTTCAACTCCGTCTTTTTATCCGAATCTTTCAGCATATTCACAAAGTAGTTTGCGTCCGCTTTGGCAGAAGCATTTGTCGGATTCGATTCATATCGTTTCACGAAATTCTCGGCGTGTTCCGCCAGGTATTTCCGGCAGTCGATGTTTAGCATGATACCGTTTTCGTAGTTTGCATAAGACAGGCCGGTCACGTCTTCGTTCGATTCTATACTTTCGATGTCCTCCATTCTAAGTCCCATAATATTTACAGTCACAGAAGGGTAGTAGAAGTATTCTTCTCCATCCAGTTTTAGAGTCAGCTTTTGGGTGTTGGTATCTACTGTTTCAATTTTTGGTTTGCTGTGCAATCGGTAATAATAATATTCGTAATATTCTTCTTGGCTGGTGAACCACACAGAGTCGTCGCCATCCTTTCCATACGTGTCGTTCAGCCATTCAAAGAAATTTATCCAGCCGGTGTCTGTGTTATGAATGCCGATAGAAATGGCCTCACGCTCTTTTTTATCATATTTAAGTTTTTCAAGAATGAAAGGTTTCATTATATCTAGGGCTGTCAGTGTACTTTCTTTGGGTGGTTCATGGAAAGACCTTTCAATCAAAACCTTTTTAAGATCTCCTATCTCTTTGAATGGGTATAGCTTTATACCTCCACTTTGTACACATATCGTGCTAATCTGTTCATCCTGTATGGCGGCTTTTACATACTCTTTCTCTCCATTTGGCTCTGCGAGCATTTTGCATGTGCGATTATTCAATTTTTCACGAATGATATTTTGATCGATACGAAGTTGTGCCAGTAACTTGTCTTCCACTCTATCCTCTTTCGCTAAATTCAGATCATGAAAAGCAATAGCTACTCCATAATTCGTCATTTCCTGTAAGTTGCCCCATACTAACATATCTTTTTGGGAAAAGCGGAAATCGTTTTTCGTAAATCCTTTTTGCACCCAAGTGAGAGCATTCATGGCATTCCATCCGGCAGCTACGGTGGTTCCGAAAGAAAATCTTACTTCTCGTCTGATTCCAGGTTCGATTTCCGTTCCATCTGTGCTACCTAACGTTTTGCCTAAGGAATAACAGTCGGATGGAAAATCGTCATTCTGAAGATGAGCTAAGTCGTAAAAATAATTATAAGATAGAGGTTTGCCGTTGATAGCAGCCCATGTATACGAAAAGGCTGACTGTCTACAATCATCTTGTGTCATTAGCAATAGCCACTCTTTGTTGTATTTCAGTGCAGGTATTTCCGTGGATAGATAGCCTATTAATCTGTCGGTTTTCAGATGAATGGTAATTTCGACCTTTTTATTGATTGTCTCGTCGCCGAAAGGGTACATGAATTCTGTTTTGTTGATGAGATCCTGTCTTGGTATGTCATCTTCGTCTTCCTTATACAGGTTCAACTTACGAATGCAACCGGACATTGCCAAGCTGATGATTAATAATAAAACGATATTAATATTGAATTTCTTATTCATAAGCTTCCCATTCTTTTTCTGTGACTGTTTTTCTTTTGAGCTTTATGTGAATATCTTATTTTACTTTTTTTTTACAAGATTACTCTCTTCATCCTTATATTCCTTCTTCTTGGTAAAAAGTCCTCCGATTTCTTTCAATCTGCCGACGACACGCACCTTGAAGCTATTGAACAGAGTTCCGTCGGCTCCCACCGTTCCATACCCGGTTACGGCACGCGCACGCTTTTTCCGTACAAATGCAATCTTTCCAAATTGCTTGAGCTGTAAAGCCAGATACCCGTCTTCACCGCGGATAATATCTGTGCGGATTCCCATTTTCTTCGCATAGTCCGTCCGATAAGCAAATACCAATCCGCGCACACTTAGTTCGGGACGCTTGAAAGACTGCAACCATAAATACAAGTCGCGTGCAGCCTCGTAGATTTTCAGCCCCATCCAAGAGTGATCTTTGTCGGGAATATAACTCCAAAGCGAGCTGACAGCCACTACCCCCGGCTTTTCGAGCACATCCACCATTGTTTCCACATACTTTGGCGGATATATTGTATCAGAATCAATATTGATATGATATTTTCCACGGGCATGATTCAGACCGCAAAGACGGGCAAACCCACAACTGTGTTGCGTTTCCGTGAAATAAGGTACTCCACAGGCTTCGTAAATCTCCGCTGTGCGGTCTTTCGATTCGTTGTCCACACCAATGATTTCTACAGGATATTTACATTGCATCTCACTCAACGACCAAAGACAGGCGAGCAGATGTTTTTCCTCATTATATCCGATGAGCGATACAGTGATGAGCGGTTCGTTACTCTGCAGTCCGGCCAGATTGTGGCGTACTTCCTCGATAACCTTTTGCGGAGCTTCCGCAAAAGGTTTCTCATAAACCTGTAAATACTTAGAATACCATTCCATAGATATTGAATGCTTTATTTGTTTTTATTAACGGGGGTAATCAGACTTTCAAATAGTTGCTTCCATTGTTCGGCAATATTTTCTATCCGGAAACGTTGGACGTTCATACGCGCCTGCTGTCCCATTTTCTTACGTATATCTTCATTCTCTATTAAAAAAGAGATTTTCTCTGCCAACTGTTTGATATCCCCATCTTCTACCAGCAAGCCATCTTTTCCGTCGCTGATAATATCCCGCGGACCGCAGGGACAGGTGAATGATACGGGTGGTACACCACATGCCATTGCTTCTATAATAACCATTCCAAACCCTTCGAAACGTGATGAAAGGGCAAAAATTGAACTTTCACAGTACTTTTCAACAATATTGGAAACAGTAGGTTCTAATATACAACTGGCAGTAATTTCTAAAGAGTCAATCTGCTGTTGCAGTTGCTCACGCATACCATCTCCGTAGATACGTAATATCCAGTCCGGATGCTTTCTGGCAACAAGTTGCCAGGCTGATATCAGGCGGTCGAATCCTTTCTGTGGAACATATCGTCCTACTGCTATTACCTGCTTATGACTATTGTCAGAGATTTGATCGGGAAAAAAAGGAAGAGGGTTATGAATCACTTCAACATTATCCAGTTCTGTCCATTCCCGGGCATCCTCGTGACTCAATACGATGAAACGTTTCAGCTGGCGAAGCTGCCGGTATAATTGCGCTCTCCAATAATTGCTTACGATTGTCTGTAAGAATGCTGGCAAACGACTGTTGCTCAAATCCCGGTAATTAGATTTATTAAAGTGTATTTCACCTAGCTTCAGGCTACCGTCCGTCATTTGGTTGATGAAATTGATGTCACGGCGGAGCAGGGAGATGGTGATGTCCGGACGAATCTGGTGCAGACATTCGTTGAGTTTCTTTTTTAACCGTTCCTGTTTAGCGATATATTTGGGTAGTTTTTTATAGAATGACATTCCGTTCAATTCATCATAATCAATATCGAGCTGATGAAGAGTGATGGACGGATGCAGTTCGTAATACGGTTTTTTGCCTTTTCCGTCTGTTAGGATAATGCGTATATCATAACCAAATACTTCGGCAAAATAATTTGCTTTCAGTGTCAATACCCGTTCCATACCGCTAGGGTAGTAGAGGGCGGGGATGCAATAGGCTATTTTCATGTTTATCAGAATATTGTTTGTTAGTATTTGTTTATTTGTTAGTATTTGTTTATTTGTCTATTGTCTTTATTGCGTCGATCACTTTTTGCATCTGCGCCCTCCATGATAGCGGGCAGACCGATTCTCGTATCTCGACCGGTGTCATTTTCAGGGTCTTCCGGAAGTCAATCAGTCTCTGAATATCCACCGGAGATTCGTCGGGAGTCACCTTCCACACATACGGCATGTGGTCGAAGTCCTCGTCGATTTCCGAATAAGTGAACGCGAAGCCACGTGCGGCATATTCGCGATTTTTCAACGTTTTTATATATGTAATTCCGCTGCGGTGGCGTCCTAGGCTGCCAATGGCAAAATCGGCTTTTTCGAACATCGCATCCAGTTCGTCGCCATGCAAAGGACCATGCAGAATAACATACGGTTCCAGATGATTGTCACGGACGATAGGCAAGATGCTCGCCCGTTCGCGTTCGCCGGACAGCGGGCCTACAATATGGAAATATACTTTGTATTCCGGATTGCTGCGGTAATAATTTGCCAATCCGCACACAAGGCGGTCGAATCCGTGCCAATAGTGCACTTCCGCCACTCCGATCAAGTGCAACTCTTTCGAAGTGTCATTCTGCTGTTGTTTCATCGGGATTGCTTCAAAATCAATTCCGTTGGAGATGCGTATGGTGTTTCCGCCAAAAATTTCTTTTGCATTGGAGAAAGTTATAATACCGTCCAGAGCTTTTGCGAGCTGATGGCGGAAGCAGCGGTCGATAGTTAGATAAAGTTTTGTTGAACGGGTGACATACTCCTGATCGTAAGGATAAGTGGGTATTTCCATCACCACTTTTGCACCTATATGTTTCAGCGATTTCACTAGTCGCAGGGTGAACGGGCTGGCATTGTGGAAAGAGCGTATATATACAAAGTCGATTTCTTCGCAGCGTGCATAGTCAACAATAGGAGAGTAGTAGACACGTTTCCATACCTTTGCAGCAAAACCTGTGCCGAAATCGGCGATCACTTCGTCATCTACTATCCAACGCCGTTTGCCATAAGAGGTCACATCATAATAACACAAGCGAACATCCATTCCACATTCTTTGAGTGCTTTCACCTGATAATGTATCTTCTTGCTAATTCCGTTAGCCTCATTGAAGCCATGAAATATAAGGAAAAGAGCTTTCATTCTTTTTTTCTGTATTCAATAGTTGTTTATTCTGTTTTTTCTTTCTTAAACTGTTTTTTTCTTAACGACTGCACTTTACCGATAATGTCATACTCATGCGTCATCTGTATATAAATGCCAAAGATAATAAAACTAACGATACTTTTAGCAATAATTGTCACAAAAATGTTCATCTCTTCCAGCGCATACTGCATTGGAATGAGGGCTAATGCTATCAAAATGCTAATTACCAACGGAGAAATAAGCTGACGGATGAATGTCCAGGCACTTTGCCGGAAGGTCACCCGGTACATCTGCCAATAACATTGTATGAAGTTGATGGTGAATGTCACTACGATGCAACTGGCCACTGCCGTTAGCGTTCTGAAATGGAAGATGCCGAGCAAGATGCCCGCTACGTTGAACGAGGACGAAAACACTCCGCACACAAACAAACTTCGTGTATCGCCTGCCGCCTGAAAGATGGAGCCGGACGAAGAGAGTATAATCTGAATCCCTACGGAGAGCGACAGTATCCGGAACACGGGTACGGACGGCATCCATTGATCGCCGAAAATAATAAGCGTCACTTCCTCTGCCGTGAAGAAAAGCAGCACGCTAAGCGGCAGACCGATAAAGGCGAGGAAACGGACGATACGTTCGTAGGAACTCAACAGCTTTCCCTTGTCATTCTGGAAATCGCTGAAAATAGGGTGCATCACCGGAGTGATTACCTGCGTGATATTCTGCAAGGGCAACATCATCAAGCGATACGATTTTTCGTAATATCCCAGATCGGACATACTCATATATTTACCAATCAGCAGTTTGTCCAGATTGCGGCTGAAATAGTTGATGACATTGAACAGGAATTGATAGGCGGAATAGGAAAATATCTTCCGGAGCACCGTCAATCCCAGAGTGAAACGCAACCGTTGCGGGTAACGCTGAAAGGAAATCACGAATATCAGTACGCTGGATACGATTGGATTTATAATTAATGCGTACAGTCCCGCTCCGCAGAAGGCGGCGGTTACCGCGGCTGCGCCTGCCGAAATCTGGATGATGAAGCTACGGATGGCAATGAATTTAAATTCTTTGTTCCGGTAGAACATGGCTCCCGGCACGATGGTGGCGGAGGCAAAGAACAGGTTGACGGATAGCAGTTGGCACAGGACGCGCAGGGTGTCGCTTTGGTAGTAATCGGCGATGATCCACGAAGAAGCGAAAAACAGGATGCTGATTCCGATACCTGTCCATATGGTAAATGAGAAGATGTTTGACAAATCATCTTTAGTCAGTGATTTGTGCTGCACGATGGCGGGAGACACTCCCATGTCGGTGAGAAGGTTGAAGAAGGCGATGATTACGGTGGCAACAGCTACGATGCCGAAGTCGTCCGGTGATAGCAGACGGGCCAGAATTCCTGCCACGACAAGGGATATGACGACGCCACTGTATTTGGCCAGTGCTGTGTAAAACACCCCCGAAAATAGTTGACTCTTAATGTTGTTAGCCATTGCTTGCTTGTTTATATGTTTGCGCGTATGCTTGTCCCACTTTGCGGATGCTCATGTTTTCCATACCGTACGCATAATTCACTTCCCCTTGTCCCCATGTGGCAAGCCGACGGGCTTCTTTGAGTGCTCGCAGGATGTCTTGCTTGTTGTCGGGATCGAAAGTCGGGTTACCGGTTTCGGAGAGCAGTTCACCGATGTTTCCTACTTTAGGACCCATTACCACTTTGTGGTAGAGGAAGCCAAGGGGGACATTGCCGGAGTTCAGAATATCTTTCCGTTGTATGAATATCACGTCTGAAGCAGCGATGTAATAAGGCAGGTCGCAGTTGTCTATCAGTTCATCATTGGCTCCGGCTTGTAAGTTGAACATACGGTTGAGTAATGGTATGGCGAGATAATATCCTATTCTTGAAGCCCATCGCTTGAGGATATTTCTGCCATAGCTGTTGTATCTGGAAAAAGGGTAGAATCGGGGAGCTAACAGCAGTTTGTTTTTTTTATTCCATTTGCAGAACACTCCGAGCACCATGCGTATTTCTTCCCAGTTGCGGAACTTCCCGAAGGCGGTGACGATGAATGCTTCTTGTGGCAGGTTCAGATATTGGCGCGCGCGCTCTATGCTGATATCTTCCTTGTAGGTATATTGGTAGATGTGGTGCGGGATGATGACATTCCGGCTGTCGGGATATTTTTGCATGAATTCCGTCTGGCTGTAATGTCCCATGTGTACCACGATGTCACTTTCCGATTCGATGATGTCGTAGGCCCGGCTGATGATATCATTTGCATAGTGGGGGCGGATGTTGTGTCGTGTGTATATGAAATGAGTCCCCCGCGAGCGGAAAAAGGCAATACGTTCTTTCAGTCGGCGGATGACGTCGGGGTCTTCGCATGTCCATCCCACTACCTCCTCCGGCCATTGGAAATGGATGATGTCATAAGTCGTGTCCGATTCCCAGAATTCTTTTTGGGAGCATCTCACATCAATTCCAGCCATTTTGATAGCATCGCATAAGATAGGAACAAATAGATTGTCGGTTTCTCCGTTTTCTCTGAAAACGATCAGTGCGTTTATTGATTGGCTGTCTGTTTCGCTATCGTTCATTTTTTGAGTTTTAAAGACTTTTATTACATCGGCAAATGTAATAAAACTTATGATAAGTTTCTTCTTTTCTGTGTTTTAATTGCTGTTTAAGTTACTATTTGAGGAACTCTGAAACAGGTCTAATGTTTTTATAAGCCGTTTTTCTTCTTGGGTATAAGGAATGTGGTTGCTTTCGATATATTGCTTGAGGAAGAGGCAAGCATGTATGAAAATGTCTGCTTTCATATAACTGGTGAAATTTATGTAACGGTAGTAGGAGGCTTCACTGATGTTGATATGCACGCATAGGTCTACTGTGGCTAGCTGTGACGTATTCAGGAGCTTTTTTATCAGCATTATTCTGTTCTGGTAATGTTCGCTTACTATTTTATTTTCTTCTATTTCTTCCAAAGTTTGGTTGCGTTTTGTATCCATATTGTTTGGGGTTATTAATAATTTTTGGCAAAGATCTGATAAAAAATATATAATCTCCCTCTCATTTTTGCGATAGCTGGAATAAAATACATTTCGCACCTTTGCGCCCCGGAAGTATTAAATGTGGAATAATAAATAAATGATGATTGAAAATGAAGAAAGATCAGTATTTCAATTTGGAGGTAAATTTGTTGAATGACGACAATATTGCCAGTATGATGTCGGAGATGAATGCTGCGGAAGCACTCGGAATTTATGTGATGTTGCTGTTGCATCTGCGCACTAAAGATGCTTACGAGGCGTCGTGCAAACCGGTTTTACTGAAGGCTATGGCCCGGCGGTATGATATGGATGAAGTGGCGGTGGAGCGGGTGCTTCGCGAATTCGATCTCTTCGAAGTGGATGAGGAACGGCAGATGTTTCGTTCTTCCTACTTGGATAGGGTGATGAAAAGCTTGGAAGAGAAGCGGAAAACGAATAGCGAAAACGGTAAAAAAGGAGGGCGTCCGAAAAAGGTGGTAGAACGTGCTGAAACGCCCGTCGATAAAGGGAGAAAAGCCAATGAAAACCAGAAGAGTAGAGAAGAGGAGAGTAAAGAAGAGAAGAGTAAAGGAAATATTTCTGTTGTAAATAATAACAGTAGTAATATAAAAAAAACGTCCCGTGTGAGCCGTTTGACGGATGAAGGCAATCATTGTCCGTTACAACCCGTGTTGCCTTGGGAAAAGTTGGTGGATCAACTTTCTACTTTCCAGTCATATATGGAGCTGGCCGGGCAACATTCCGGTTTGGGAAAGCTCTTTGTTGACCATCAAAAACTTATTCTGGAAATCTTCAAAAAACATATCCGCCTTTATGACAAGGGAGCCGGACTGCTTTTCCCGGAGGACGTGAAACGGTATTTTTCAAATTATATCGCAGCCGGTTCCGTTACTTGCCGCACGTTGAGGGAAACCTTGCTGAAAGAGCTTGAGAATACGGTCGACAAGGGTGTAAACCGCTTTGAAAGCGTCGTCGACGGGCAGCGAACGTATCTGGGACATCTCATTCCGGCTGATGCGCCGCCACGTCCCGATGCGTCGGCTGTGTGGGATGATGTGAAGAAACGATGGGCGCATTAATCCGGCAGATGGCTGGTTTCGTCCGGCAGGTGGCCGATGTTCGTCTGATAGGTAACGGAAGCTCGTCCGTCAGGTGGCAGACACTCGTCCGGCAGGTAAGTCCTCTGCGTGTGAATGATTATTTTAAACTATTTTTTTTAATGAAAAAAGGAAAAAAATTATGAGAAATTTTGCCAACTATGATGTCGACATCCACGGTAAATCGAGTGGAGTCCTCAAAACGATTTGTAAAAAATGTCTTCCTACCCGGAAAAACAAGCGCGACCGTTCGCTACGTGTCAACGTCGACACGGGACATTGCCACTGTTACCATTGTGGAGCTGATTTCTATGTTCCCGATGATGTGGAAGAGCGTAAGAATGCCGAGCGTGCGGCAGCTCGCAAACGTCGTGCGGCAGCCATTCCGCAGCATTTCCAGCGTCCGGTGTTTGATGCCTCGAAAACCACGCTTTCCGAAGAAACGGAGCGTTGGCTGGTGGAGACGCGTTGCATCCCGCAGTCCGTCATAGCCGCCCTGCGCATCACCGAACAGGAGGAATTTATGCCGCAATCCGGCAAAAAGGAACGTTGCATCTGTTTCAACTACTTTGAGGGGGAGCAACTGATCAACACCAAGTTTCGTGCTCTCCCGAAACTCTTCAAAATGGTGCAGGGTGCCGAACTGATTCCCTACAACATCGACTCCATCCTGGGGCAGACTTCCTGCATCATCCACGAGGGTGAATTGGATGCTGCTTCCTCCATCGCCGCCGGATTTCAGAGTGTCATCTCCGTGCCGGCCGGAGCCAATTCGAACCTCTCCTGGCTCGACCGCTTCATGGAGACGCACTTCGAGGATCTGGAAGAAATCATCATTGCTGTCGACGCCGATTCTGCCGGAATCCGGTTGCGCAATGAACTCATCAACCGGCTGGGAGCTGAACGCTGCCGGGTGGTGACTTATGGTCCGGAGTGCAAAGATGCCAACGAGCATCTCTGTAAATATGGTATCGCCAGTCTCCGTATCGCCATCGAACAGGCAGCAGAAGTTCCGCTCGAAGGTATCTTCACCGCTGCCGACTTGCATGACGACCTGCGGGCTCTTTTCGACAATGGCTTCGGTCCCGGAGCGGAAACGGGATGGGAGGAAATGGATAAGATCTGCACGTATGAACGTGGGCGAAGTGTCTACGTCACCGGAGTTCCCGGTACAGGGAAATCCGAATGGGTGGACGAATTAGTGTTGCGTCTTTGCCTGCGGCATCAATGGAAAATCGGGTTCTTTAGTCCGGAAAATACTCCTATCGTCTATCATCTCCGCAAACTGATTGAGAAACTCACCGGACACCGTTTTCAAAACGGATGTGGCATGACGGAGGGGCTTCTTGCAAACTCGGAAAATTTTCTGACTGAAAATGTCTCTCATATCTCTCTGAAAGGTAATGTTTCTCCGGATCGTGTACTGGCCAAGGCTCATGAACTCGTTGTCCGCCGTGGCTGCCGCATCATTGTCTTCGACCCGCTCAACCGTTTCGACCACAACCCGCAGCCGGGACAGACGGAAACGCAATATATTTCCAACCTGTTGAATAAATTCACAGAATTTGCCGTGCAGCATAATTGCCTGCTTGTGGTCGTAGTCCATCCTCGTAAAATGAACCGTAACCCTGTCACGGGCATTACCCCTCGTGTGGAAATGTATGACATCAACGGCTCTGCCGATTTCTATAACAAAGCGGATTACGGCATCATTGTGGAGCGCGATAAGGAGGTCGGCGTCACCCGCGTATATGTGGACAAGGTGAAATTCAAGCATCTCGGTGTCGGTGGAATGGTATCCTTCATCTACGATCCCGTAAGCGGACGATACCTGCCCTGTGAAGAATCTCATGACCCTTCTCTCTCCGTTGACCAGCGTGTCCGAAATACGATGTTCGACAACTCCTGCTGGCTACCGGAAAAAGATTTAATGGGGGATAGGTGATAAATGATAGTTGATAAATGATAGATGGCAGACAATAAGCAATAGACAATAGTTATGCGGGATAAGCATGTCAATAGCCAGAGCTTACCGATTATCAGCTATATGTCGCTCAATCAACTATCACCTATCATTTATCACCTATCATCTAATTTAAGGTTCTTGGAGTACTTCGACGATGAGTTTTACTTGTGCGGGAGTGTAGTATCTGCTACGTGGATTCATGCCGGTGGCCAGGAGCCGTTCTTTTAGTCCGGGTGCAGCTTCGATCCATTCGTTGAATCGGTCTACTGCGCTTTGTTGCAGGATATTGGGGAGGTACAACAAGGCAAGTTCGCCTTTCCCATAGGTGCGGTATTGGAATGTTTTTTCTTCTTCTTGTTCGGGGAGAATCTTGTTTTTTGTTTTCATTTATAGTTGTGCTTTTGGATTACTGTATTTGAAGTAAAGTTACTCATTTTTAGTGGGATAGGCAAATTTTGGGAGCAGATGTTCGGGTGTATTCATAAAAGAATTGAAAATAATAGAATACCGATTCTCGAAAACTAGGAGATAATCCTATATATTCCGGTATAATCCGTTTTAATCCGGCAGAATCCGTTGTAGTCCGTTGTAATCCGGTGGTCGCTATTCTGTTGTCGTATCTTTGTTTTACCAACAGAAAAGGAGAATGTACTTCTTTTCGTAGAAACATTTTTTTAATATGGCAACAGTTACAGTTGTGCGCTACAAGCGCAGAAAACGGCTTGGTGATGATAAATCACCGATGATGTATCTTCTCAAGCCCAAGGCTGGGGAGTCGAAAATCTATTCAATCGATTCACTGGCACAGGAAATCGAATCTATCGGCTCGCTTTCGGTGGAAGACGTGTCGCACGTTATGAAATCATTTGTCCGTGCGATGAAAAAAGTGCTTGTAGCAGGGAATAAGGTGAAAGTGGATGGACTGGGTATTTTTTATACCACGCTGACCTGTCCGGGTGTGGAACAGGAAAAGGATTGTACGGTGAAAAATATCACTCGCATCAATCTTCGTTTCAAAGTTGACAACTCATTGCGCCTTGCCAATGACAGCACGGCAACTACTCGTGGAGGGGATAATAACATGATGTTCGAATTGTATACGGATAAGAAATCCGCCGCTGGGGATGGCGGTGGCGGCTCCGGTGACGACGGTGAGGGAGACGGCGGTTCCGGCGGTGGAGAAGCTCCGGATCCGGCAGCATAAACTGCTTTGGTTGACTTTGTGCTCCATTTATCAATTTATCATCTCAATCTATTAAAATGTTAGATAAAATCATCGAAATCATTATGACGATTCTGCCCTTTCTGGGCAGTAGTCGCAAGAAGCGCCAGATGATGGCGCAAGAAGTGAAAGAGTTCAGCGAACTGGTGAAAGGCCAATATACTTTTCTGATGCAGCAGTTGGAGAAAGTGTTGAAAGATTATTTCGACCTTAGTTCGAAAGTGAAAGAGATGCACGCGGAGATCTTCTCGTTGCGAGGACAACTGACGCAGGCTGCGGCTCTGCAGTGTAGCAGCAAGGAATGTGTGCAGCGAGTACAGATGGTCGCTGAAACGGAGGGATAAGTTTATGCGAACCATCAACTTGATTGTGATCCACTGTTCCGCCTCAAGGGCGGACAGGGATTTTACGGAAGAAGATTTGGAAGTGTGCCACCGTCGGCGTGGTTTCAACGGGGCGGGGTATCATTTTTATATCCGCAAGAATGGGGATATAAAAACTACCCGCGAGATCGAACGAATCGGTGCACATGCAAAGGGATACAACCGGAATAGTATAGGTATCTGCTATGAGGGAGGACTTGACTGCCATGGCCGTCCTGCCGATACACGCACCGAATGGCAGATTCATTCAATGCAGGTACTGATCCTCACACTCCTGCGCGACTATCCCGGTTGCCAAGTGTGCGGACATCGGGATCTAAGTCCGGACCTGAACGGAAACGGAGAGATCGAACCCGAAGAGTGGATTAAGGCTTGTCCGTGTTTTGAGGTGAAAGAATTCTGCTCAAAAATGTAATGTACTCTACAGAAAGACTTGTGACAAGTATTTATATACTCGGTCACAAGTCTTTTCTCGTTTTATCGTTTCTTAGGTTATCTTACAGTGAGTCTTACTTAGACACGGGGCATATGTTTGATAAAGAAAGTTCCTTATATATATTCAATAACGATTCTGCTGTGTTTCTCCACGAAAACATCTGGCTGCGTTTAAGCCCGTATTCTACTTGTTGCTGGTAGAATGTCTCATCATTTTCTAGTTTCAAAATTTTTGCCGTGATATCTTCGGGACTGAATGGATCAACCAATAAAGCCCCATCGCCTGCAATTTCGGGCATTGCTGAAGTATTTCCTGCAATGATTGGTGTTCCGCAAGCCATCGCCTCCAGCATCGGGATACCGAAACTTTCGCGAAGTGAGGGATATAGAAATGCGAATGCACCACCGTAGAGCGCTGCAAGGTCTGTATTCGCAATGTATCCGGGGAAGCGGAGATAACTTTTGATATCCATCATCTTTTCTTCTTCCAATATCCGGTCAATGGCATCTTCTTTAAGGTCGGCAATAAGTAATGGTAACTTCTTTGTTGATTTTTTCAAATATTCGCTGTACGCTTTCAGTACTCTCGGAGTATTCTTTTTCGGATCCGTGTTTCCCAGGAAAAACAGATATTCGTCTGCATCGATATATTTCCGGGTAATTTCCGGAGCTTTGGGCTGCAAATGGAAATGGCTGTTGAAACCGTTATATACAGACACTAATTGCTTTTCCGGCAGATGTAACGCTTCAAGAATCCGTTTCCGTTCGAACTGCGAAACGGTAATAATTTTCTCACACTTGGGGAGTATGCGCGGAACGACTAACCGGCGATAATGCCATCCCATCTCCTGATACCACGACAGGCTGGACGACTGGCGCTTTTCCAGATAGATTATATCGTGCAATGTTAGAACCAGAGGCACAGGGCAATGCAGAGGAGCCGTGTTGCTGGTGCAATGCAGCAAGTCGGGCCTGATGCTTTTTACTGCACGCGGCAGGGCTACCTGTTCCCACAATGAATAAGTAGGGCATTTTAGCTCGATGATATGTAGGTTGTCGGAACTTTCCAGACACTTGTCTTCACCGGGACTGACAAAGATGAAGTATTCATTTTCATGATCCATTTTTTGTAGTTCCCGAATTGTTTCAAGAGCGACAAAATCCATTCCATGCTTGTTGGGGCGGAAAATACGCTGGGCTTCAATGGCTATTTTCATATTCTTTCTTTTTTAGTGGTGGGGATGTTTTTCTCTTTTATATAAGTTTTTTGTTTCTAGGGAGTCTCATTTCTTTATAAATATTCTCCTGTTTCTCAAGAAAATTTTCTTTAAGAATGGTTTTCTCCATGTTCTGTATGGATAAACTTCTTATAAGCTCCTTTCAACTTGAACAAATTGCCGATGGTAGTGAGCGCCAGCATCGGGATTTTTATGACCGCTTTACCCAATTGTTTGTTAAGCAGATTTCCTGGTATGGGCAATATCATCGCTACTATCTGGGCTATGGATAATATCCACCATTTTATGGCTATCATCCATTCGTTTCCGGAATCGCCTTTCAGACTTGACCAGATACCGATGGCTGTGAAAATGAATGTCAGTCCGAAAACACCTGCCATTTGGATCAGTCTCGGAGGAAGCATCCACTGAATTATCTTGTCGCAGTAGTCAATGTTACCTTGGCGGATTGCTTTCTGTAATCCGGAAAATGAACTGCGGAGAATGCCGAATTGGGCAGCTATCCAGCGTTTTCTCTGATTGCTGATGGCTTCTTCTTTCTGCGTTTTTTCGTCATAGATTGGAATTTCCGGTAAGTAGGTAGTGTGAATGCGTTGTTGCAGAAGAAGTACTTCTAGTTCTTTGTCTTCGCCTGCTGTTTCAAGAAGTCGGACGTTTTGTCGGAACCAGTCGGCTTCAAAAGCCATTCCTGAACCGGATAATGCAGCTGAAAGTCCTAGTGCGTTGTGTCCGCTGCGGAAGATGCCATTATTGATTTCTTCGCTGATGCCATCCAGAACAGAAATGTCTGTATTCAGATTTTTGCCGGTCCGGTGGGCTTGTATGCACCGCACACCGCTATCGAATGCACGGTTTACCTCTGTCAGGAAGTTCGGGGAAGTCAGATTATCAGCGTCCATGATAACTACTACATCGTAGGGTATTCCGTCGATGGCATCCATTGCCATTGTCAGTGCTTTGGCTTTGGAGCTGTCTTTATAGTCGGCTATCAGCAGTCGGATAGGCAAGGAGCGTAAGAGTTCGTTGGTGGCAGACTGCATTTGGTCAGAGATAACGATGATATCAAACATCTCTTTCGGATACTCCTGTCCCAGGAAGCTGCGTACGGAAGAGACGATCACCCGGTCTTCCTTATAAGCCGGGAAGAGTACGACGAAACGTCGGAGGGTACGGGCTTCTGAAAATTGAGGTGCCCGGTAGAACTTGGAAGCAATGGCGTATAGCAACAGATAACATACGCAAAGCGCGAAAAGTACAAAAAGAATCCAATCGACGATATTCATAGTAGTTGGAATTTATGACACAACGTTTTATTTATCAGGTGAGACAATGCTCTTTTTATCGGATGACGGGCGAAAAAGTCCGGAGTTTATTCCATAAAATATGGCTGCCGCCAGGTCGAAACGACCTTTGAGTATGAAAGCCAGACTATTCTTTGTAGCAGCCACGGTGCTCTGATAAACAATGGAGGCGATGCGGTTGAACCCTTTCAGATTGCGTCGGGCATAGAACAGACGGTTGCGTGTCAGATAATAAGTACGCAATTTACTAAGTTGTCCAGTGCTCTGGCTTTCTTTATGAAAAATGGTGCAGCGAGGATCGTACCATAGCTCATATCCGGCACGGGTCATGCTTGTGCTCCAGTCTAGTTCTTCATAGTAGAGAAAAAATATCTCGGGCATCATTCCTGCTTTTTCAATGACTTCCCGTTTGAGCATCATGGCTGCCCCATGCAGGTAAGGGGTAGAGTGGGGAGTGTCGAATGTTCCGTCGTCCGGACAATCGAAGCCCAGCATGTTATTGCGTAGCGTGATTCGTGACAAAGGGGTGAAGCCGGCAAACTGTATGTGTTGCGGTGGAAATGCAAAGCGTATCTTGGGAGATACACCTCCTATTTCCGGACGACTTTCTAATCGTTCTATTAAGCATGCGATGTTGTCGGATTCGATGTAGGTGTCATTATTGATAAGGAATATATATTTGCCTTTTGCTGCCCGGATGCCGATATTGTTTCCGCCGGAAAAACCACTGTTCTCATTGCTGCGGATAGCGACAACGGTGGGATACAGGTGGCGTATTTTAGCTGCTTCGTTTTCGTGTGAAGCATTGTCTACGACTATGATTTCATAACTTACAGAATGTACTTTTTTCTGTAGTGATTCTATCAGTTCGCATGTGTCTTTGAATCCATTGTAGCAGATTGTGATAAATGATATGTCTGGCATATTGTTTGTCATATTTGTTCGTCAGTCTTTTGAGTGGATACTAGTTCTTTTTCTTTCTCTTCTTCACTGATGCGCTTGTCTATATGAGGAGCGGCAAAACAGAGTGCGAATCCTATATATACAGTCAGTGGATTGGGGTATTGCATTACGTCGTTGACATAGGCCGCAATGAAATAACCAGCATCCATACAAAGCCAGGCTGCCACTAATCCGCGCAAGCTCTTATTGCGTACTTTAAACATCAGTAGCCATGAGCACCAAGCGAATAGAATGCTATGTATGCCCAGATAGAGGATGAATCCGACAATTCCTGTTTCTACCCATACGCTGACTAGCCATGAATCCGGAGGATAAGGCATTTGCTCTTTTGATTCAAAATTTCCGGCTTTAGAAAGTCCGATACCGTATCCGATAGGTTTCTTTGCCATCAATTCTTTCATTCGCATCCTGTTATCTACACGTACGAGATATGAAGCATCTTCGGTAGGATGGAAAGAGGAGCGCATCTTGTGAATGTATTGGTTTCCGTTCCCGATGTTGGTATAATAGAAAAATACAAAAATACCGATAGATACGAATATGCCTCCCAGCAATGCTTTCCAATTCTTCGCTATGATGGTTATCATCAGCATACCACCCATAAGAACGCCCATAGCAGCGCGAGTTCCGGAGATTCCCATTCCATAAATGCCGCAGAAAGCGATTAAAAGAAAATAGATACGTTTCCATTTGGAGTCGACAAAGAATGCAGCAACGGCAAAAGTTACGGCAGACATGGCAGCGTGGACACCGTAATTGGCTGCATCAGAGAAACAGGAGAAGTAGCGGATACCCGACCAGATAATATGAGTACGTGCGCCTCCCAATGCGTGTAAAAAATAAAGGTCTTTAGCACTGAATCCATGATTCTTCTGCCAATAACCTTTTAGGGTGAATATCAAAACAAATACTGACCATATAATTAGTAGGAGTTCAATATCTTTCTTGGTACGCATCATGACTGGAACGACGAATGCGCATATCAAAGGGGTGAGAGCATAAGGTGTGAGATTGATATTCCAAGCTTCCATCACATTGTTTGGATTCAGTATCTCCAGTATATAATACAATAACCAGACAATGAAGAAATAGGTCATTATATTTTGTCCGGGCTTCCAGTTAGTGTTTTCATCGTTACTGAGCTGTATCAGACAGATAGTAGAAAACAATAAAATAAGTGCCGTTGAGAATAGGCCTATCTTGATGTTTACAAACATACTTGCTGCGATCAACATGAACTGCACAGCAAGCAGGAGGTGGAAAGTGGTTACTCTATTCGTCATCGTCCTCGTCTTCGGCTTCTTTGGCTTTTCTTCTGAAATTGAATATGATTTTTTCTGTTAATGATAACTGGCTGAAACGATAGCCGATTCTGCGCACTAATGTATAGGGTGGAAGTTGTCCCGTAAAGTCCTCTATTGCTTCACGGTTAGCATTTGTGAGGCATATGCGGAGTGGGACGTTTGCCTTATTTAGTTGCGCCATAAGTTGTTCGCAGAGTTGCTTGTCGATAGTTTTCCAACCACGATCTGCCGGGGCCACTAGAACATTTGCATTGGCATCATGTAGCAGAGTACTCGGAATGTTACTTTTTGATAATGGAGGGTAGGCGACTATCAGTATGTCCTCTCCTTGCAAAGTATAGAAATCTGTGATATTCTTTGCCAGCAGATATTGGGTAGAATCCGTATTAAAATCCTGTCCGTATATAATAAATCTTGTATTCAGCATACGGCTTTGCATATATCCGCAGATAAGGTTTCCCAATTCTTCTTTTCCGGAATCTTCACTCGTACTGAACAGGTTGATGATGAATACGCCAGGGGACCTGCGCTTAGTTAGAAAGCGGAGTAGCGAATTGCTCAATTCTTTTATGGAAAGTTGAACATAAGTCTTGGTCAGTCCGCCATAACGGGAGGACTTTGTATTGAGAACTGCTCCTATTACCTTAAATCCGGTCACTCTTTTGGTGCGACTGGCATCTCGTAAAGTTCTGTCAAGCATTTCGATTAGTAATAATAAAGCGATGATTATCAGGAAGCTTCCTATGCAAGTGGCGATAACAATCTGTTTTCGGTTGGTTGAGTTGGACCCTATCGGATAGGTAGGTTCATTGAGCACTTTCAATGTGGCGGAAGTCATTTCCAGATTTTTCTTTCTTAACAGAGCCTCGTTGTAGCTCTGCAACACGGTCAGGTAACTGCGTTCCGTGAAGTTGATGGAGCGTTCTTTTTGCTTGATGGTGGTACCTACAGGGGCAAAAAATACGTAACGTTCGTTCAATTCCTGACGGGCATTTTGCGCAATTTGTAGTTCGGCTTTGGCTTTTTCAAACAATAAAGTTTGTTCTAGCCATTGGTCGATGATATTAGTTCGGCTAGCGCCTTCTTTAGTGTATTTATGACTTACGTAGGAAGTGGATAAATCATTCAATTCTTGTTTAAGTTCGCCTAATCGTTTTTTGTCACCTGTTAGAGATTCGGTATCTTTTTGCTTGGAGTCGCTCATGGCCTCCATTTCTGAGATTTTGCCGGTGATATTGGATGCTTCTCTTAATTTGTCCACAAATTCCATATTCTTGAGCACTTGTTTGGCATTGCTATCCATGTGCTTTTCCAGCTCTTCGAGCATTGACTTGGTACTGTTGTAGGCAAAAAGTGCATCTTGTTCCCGCAGCTCGAATTCTTTACTGATGGCCGCGATTTCTTTGGTCTCATCCAGATAGTTGATGATACGTTTTTCTACGTTATATTTAGTTAGGTCCTCTTCTTCCGAATTGAGTTTTTTGCCGATGCGTTTCAACTCTTCCTCAAAGTATTTGATGACTTTGTCTGTCTCTCCGTAACGGATACGGCGGTATTCTTCCACAAATTCGTCCATCAGAATGCTTACCGTGTTGTAGGCTATGCCGGGATCGCCGGAAGTATAACTGATGTCCAGCAAGTCACTTGTGAGCCGACGTTGCACTTTGATGTTTTTCAAAGCATTGTAGCTGTAAAATGGGTGATTGTAGTAGAACATTTCATAGATATAGTTACCTTTTTTCGGACGCATATATGCTTCCAGATTGGCAACTGTTTTATCTTCGCTCGATTTGTCGATCAGCTTTAATATTTCCGGTCCATGCGGACTGTTTATTAAGTGGTTGTAGGTGTAATTGTAGCTGGATGGAGTGATTCCGTCATTGTCATTATCCGGATTTCCCTGGATAAGTACACGGGCAAATAATCGCAGGAATACTCTTTTCAGAGTGCTCTCGGCTTGCATGATACTAATCAGGTTATCCATCGAATTTTGTACTGTCGCCCAGTCTGTGCGTTTATCGCTCTCCAAGTTATATCCCGAAGCTACTCCGGTATAAAGTGTTGCTTTCACATCGTATCCACCCCGCATGTGGCGTGTGTAGTAGAAAACGAGTAATGTGAAGATAGCAGTCCCTACCAGTATCAGCCAGCGGTGGCGAAAGAGGGTTCGTATGATAGAAATGATGAAGTTCATATCTTATTCTTTTATTTTCGTATTAGAGGAGTACGCGAAATAACCTCGAGTATCATCAAGCTTTTGGTCAATTCAAACTTGCTATTCTCATATGCTTCACGTGCAGTTGACTGTCTTTCTTTATCTACGGCCAAATCGGAAGATTCTATGGTTCCGTTGGCAAAATTCTTTTCAGAAATTTCATATTGCACATTAGCAAGTACCAAACTTTCACTTCTCATTTTAAGTACTCTTATCTGTGAGGTAGCCATCGCATACATCTCAATAATATTCTTCTTGATTTCGTCGTACTTCACTTCCCGTTCCAATTCTGCACTGCGTAATGTAAGCCTTTGTCGGCTGACTCGCCCTTTGAGGTCGAATAGGTCATCTAAAGGGATGCTTAGCCCTGCACCTACCGTGTAACCATTCTGTGCCTGGGTGGAGTAGGTGAGGTATGGAGCGACTGCCACGTCCGTAAAAGTGGACTCATTGCCGAACATTCCATATTGATAGCTTCCCCGTAAACTGAAGAAACCTAGAAATGACCATTTCTCTTTTTGGAGTAATTTGCGCTCGATTCTCGCTTTTACGTCCGCCATCTCATAAATAGGGCTGTTCTTGGCGTTTTCGAATAAAACGGATAGTGGGGGGAGAATTATTTTACTATAATCTTCTTCATTTAGTTGAGAATAGTCAGACACTTCTTGTGCAACTACACGGGTGGTAGAGATGAATAGAAGTAATAGCCCCGAAAAAAAACATATAAATTGCTTCATAAAAAAATCCTATTATTTGCTCTTGCTGTGTTATAGCTTGCGCAAATATAAGGATTAATTTCATTTATGTACAGTCTTTTATTATCTATTTTGCAATCTTGCGTGTAAATTGTGCACAGATCGTTGCTAAAATGGTATTAGAAGGCTTCTGTCATGTTGAAGTAGAACAGATTCTGCTTGTTCACCATGTCCCTTCCGAAGTCGAGACGTACATTCATACGGGGTTGAACTTCAATGCGTAATCCCAGTCCGAGGTTGGGAAGCACACCTTCTATCTTGCCCGGAGTGGGGCCCATGAATCCGCATCCTCCCCAGGCTACATATCCTATATGACTTAACATCTTTTTCACCCAAGTGCTTTTGTCCGTATTTATCATCTGGCGGTATTCGGCCATCAGGACATGCGAGGACTTGTCGCGAAACTGTCCCATGTAGTAACCGCGAAGATCGAAGGGGGTTCCGCTAAGTACATATTTTGTTAGGGGCACATTTCCGAATGCGTTTTTGCTTTGCACTGTCCAGGCTATCACCTTGCGGCGGCCTACTGTTTTGTATTGACGATAGTCGATTTCCAAACGGTAAAAGTTATTATCGCTTCCGAATACTTTATTATACATCATTCCCCGGAAGTCGAGGTAGGTTCCGTTATATGCATTTGCGGGAATATCACGTGTGTCATACGTCAGCAGGAAACCGAGTCCGGAGCTGAAATTTTCGTATCCGCTTTCTGTACCTCCTGCCGCCATATACGAGGGTTCATTAACCATTCCGGCAGCCGGCCTGGTAATTTTATCATAGTTCAAATCGACTTGGGGACCTGCAAAAATGTTGCTTTCTCCCAGACGGAACAGGAACCAGGGGTTTACTTGGATGCCGCTGTAACGGTATTCGCTGGTATCTTCTCCACGTTCATAATCTTTATTAGTGGAATAGCCGATGCCATAAAAGTTCTCAATCGTATTTTTATAAGAAAAAGTTCCGAAGATACGGAAGCGGTCTCCTTTAAAAAAAAGTTGTGGTTTTGTCATCAAGTTCAGCCCACCTTTGAACATCAAGGCAATGGCCACTGGCACTACCGAACGTCGTTGGGTGGTATCACTCGGATTCATCCGGAACGTCATCAAGGCACTACCGCCTACCAATACACCGAAGTCCGGTGTGTAGCTGGGACCACCTAATATGTTATAGTGCAAATTTCGTTTTGCTACACGCTGGCGGCGCAACTCGCGCTTTGAAAGGGCAGGAATGGTATCTGACGGGATGTCTTCAATATCTACATCGCTCTTTACTGCCGTACTGTTAGCCGCGGCTGACATCATATTGATGGATGGAAGCATCATCAATATTCCTATTATATATTTCTTCATAATTTCTCTGTGAGGAATTTGACTGCAAAGAAAACTCTTTTATTCCAATTAGTTTTGATATTCTTAGATAATAAATCTAAAAAAGAATCGTATTTTTGCGGAATATGATGTTTTCCGATATGCTGATAAATAAAATCGCATGATTTAATCTCATACATTCAAACTGTATTTATTAGTGTATCATGATCCGTCAGCCTATTAATTAATTACTTATATCAATGAATAAACAGATTTTATCAATTTTTGTTTTCTGTGCTTTTTCTTATTCTACACAAGCGCAAGAAGTGAAAGGTGGCATCAGCGACTCCATGATGCAACAAATCAAGCAGAGTTACGCAAACACTCCTGCCGACAAGGCTATCCGCAACGCTATCGGCAGCAACGACATCCGTAAACTGGCTCTCAACCAGGATAACCTGAAGGGGATGGATACACATTTCTCCATCAAAGTGCCTTCCAAAGGTATTACCGATCAGAAATCTTCCGGTCGTTGCTGGCTTTTCACTGGTCTGAATGTGATGCGTGCCAAAGCGATTGCCAAGCATAACCTCGGCTCGTTCGAATTCTCGCAAACTTATCCTTTCTTCTTCGATCAGCTGGAGAAAGCTAATCTCTTTCTACAAGGTATTATCGACACCAGCAGTAAGCCGATGGACGATAAAATGGTGGAATGGCTCTTCCGCAATCCTTTGAGTGACGGTGGAACATTCACCGGTGTAGCCGATATCGTCAGTAAATACGGGCTTGTTCCCAAAGATGTGATGCCGGAAACCAATAGCAGTGAAAATACCTCCCGCATGGCAGGTCTGATCGCCCTGAAACTTCGTGAGCAGGGGCTTCAACTCCGTGATCTCGCTGCGCAAGGTGCCAAACCTGCTGCCCTTGAGAAAACAAAAACAGAAATGTTGAGCACCATCTATCGCATGTTAGTGCTGAATCTCGGTGTTCCTCCCACTGAATTTACCTGGACTGAATACAACGCTAAAGGCGAGCCTGTATCTACCGAAACTTACACTCCGCTTTCTTTCCTGAAGAAGTATGGTGACGAAAAACTGATTGACAATTATGTCATGTTAATGAACGATCCGAGCCGTGAATATTATAAATGTTATGAGATAGACTACGACCGCCACCGTTACGACGGCAAAAACTGGACGTATGTCAATCTCCCCATCGAGGACATCAAAGAAATGGCTATTTCTTCTCTCAGGGATAGCACAATGATGTATTTTTCTTGCGATGTAGGTAAATTCCTAAACTCCGATCGTGGTTTACTGGATGTCAAAAACTACGATTACGAATCTCTTATGGGTACTTCTTTTGGCATGAACAAGAAGCAACGCATCCAAAGTTTCGCCAGTGGCTCCAGTCACGCCATGACTCTTATGGCCGTCGATCTTGACAAAAACGGAAAACCGACGAAATGGATGGTTGAAAATAGTTGGGGAGCAACCTCCGGTTATCAAGGACATCTCATCATGACGGATGACTGGTTTGATGAATATATGTTCCGTCTGGTAGTAGAAACGAAATACGCATCGAAAAAAGCTCTTGAGGTGTTGAAACAGAAACCTATTCGACTTCCTGCCTGGGACCCTATGTTTGCCGGAGAGGAATAACCACTTTGCATAGACCTGTATGCCGCGAGGTCTCCAATTTTTCTTTGGTTCTTTCTTTTGCTTCAAAGAGGCAAAAGAAAGAACGTGCACGAACACGAAAGGAATTACGGATATTTTTCCGTAATTCCTTTCTTTTTTCCTCCCGAATCCCAATCTTATTTATTACTTTTGCGGCAAATTTATGAAACCATTATTTTATCTAGCATGGCAAATGTAATAAAGTTACGTAAAGGCCTTGACATAAACCTGAAAGGTAAAGCTGCTGAAACGTACGCAACAGTAAAAGAACCGGGGTTCTACGCACTCGTACCCGATGACTTTCCTGGAGTGACGCCTAAGGTAGTCGTGAAAGAGCAGGAGTATGTAATGGCTGGTGGACCCTTGTTTATCGACAAGTATCATCCTGAAGTGAAATTTGTTTCGCCGGTGAGCGGCGTGGTGACGAGTGTTGAACGTGGTGCTCGTCGTAAGGTGTTGAACATCGTAGTGGAAGCTGCTGCAGAGCAGGACTATGAAGATTTTGGAAAAAAGAATGTTGCTTCGATGGATGCTGAAGCTGTGAAAACCGCTTTGTTGGAAGCCGGACTTTTCGCGTTTATCAAACAGCGCCCTTATGACATCATTGCTGATCCGACGGTCACTCCGAAAGGAATCTTTGTATCCGCATTCGACACTAATCCGTTAGCTCCGGATTTTGAGTTTGCCCTCAAAGGTGAAGAAACAAACTTCCAGACAGGACTTGATGCTCTTGCCAAACTGGCAAAAACCTATCTGAATATCAGTGTGAAACAGAACGCTGCTGCACTGACACAGGCTAAGAATGTTACAATCACCGCTTTCGACGGACCGAACCCTGCGGGTAATGTAGGTGTTCAGATCAACCATCTCGACCCCGTATCCAAGGGAGAAACGGTATGGACTATTGATCCGCAAGCCGTAATCTTCATTGGCCGCCTTTTCAATACAGGTCGTGTAGATTTCACCCGTACAATAGCTGTGACAGGTTCCGAAGTGTTGAAACCTGCATACTGCAAACTCCGGGTAGGCGCATTGCTCACCAACGTGTTTGCCGGTAATGTAACAAAAGACAAAGACTTACGCTATATCAGCGGTAATGTGCTGACAGGAAAGCAAGTATCTCCGAACGGATTCTTGGGAGCATTCCACAGCCAACTGACTGTGATCCCCGAAGGTGACGACATTCACGAAATGCTCGGATGGATCATGCCGCGCTTCAACCAGTTCAGTGCCAACCATTCTTATTTCAGCTGGTTGATGGGTAAGAAGGAATATACGCTGGATGCCCGCATCAAAGGTGGCGAACGTCACATGATTATGTCGGGTGAATACGATAGGGTATTCCCGATGGATATCCTGCCCGAATATCTGATTAAAGCAATCATCGCCGGTGACATCGACCGTATGGAAGCACTTGGCATCTATGAAGTGGCTCCTGAAGATTTCGCTCTTTGCGAATTCGTCTGCTCTTCGAAGATGGAACTGCAACGCATCGTTCGTGCCGGACTTGATATGCTCCGTTCGGAAATGGCATAGGAGAATTAAGAATTAAAAATTAAAAATTAAAAAATGATAGTTGAGACTTTATGAAATTGTCTTCTGGTAAACACAGCGTAGCTATTTCTCAATTCTCAATTTTCAATTCTCAATTTAATAAATGAAAGCGTTAAGAAATTATCTCGATAAGATAAAGCCGAACTTTGAAGAGGGCGGCAAATTCCACGCATTCCAGTCGGTGTTTGACGGCTTCGAAACATTCCTGTTCGTGCCCAACAAGACTGCGAAAACGGGAACGCACATACATGACGCAATTGATAGCAAGCGCATCATGTCGATTGTGGTTATTTCATTGGTACCGGCTTTGCTGTTCGGTATGTATAACGTAGGTTACCAGCATTTCACTCACACGGGTGCTACTGGCAGCTTTATCGAAATGTTTGCATACGGATTCCTGGCAGTACTGCCTAAAATTATCGTATCTTATGTAGTAGGTTTGGGTATTGAGTTCGTGGTAGCTCAATGGAAGAAAGAAGAAATACAGGAAGGATTCCTCGTTTCCGGTATCTTGATCCCGATGATCGTTCCGGTTGACTGTCCGCTGTGGATTCTTGCCGTAGCTACTGCATTCTCTGTTATCTTTGCAAAAGAAGTATTCGGTGGTACAGGTATGAACGTATTCAACGTTGCGTTGATTACGCGTGCATTCCTGTTTTTCGCATATCCGACTAAGATGTCCGGTGATGCCGTTTGGGTATCAGGCGACAGCATTTTCGGTCTGGGACAAAGCGTAGACGGACTTACCGTTGCCACTCCGCTGGGACAAGCTGCTACATCTGGTAGTGTTCCTGCATTCAACATGGATATGATTACAGGTCTGATTCCGGGTTCTATCGGTGAAACCAGCGTGATCGCTATTCTGATTGGTGCGGTTATCTTGCTTTGGACAGGCGTTGCTAGTTGGAAGACAATGATTTCCGTATTTGTCGGTGGTGCATTTATGGCATGGGTATTCAACTCAATCGGCATGGAAAACAACACAATGGCTCAAATGCCTTGGTACGAACACCTCGTTCTCGGTGGTTTCTGCTTCGGTGCCGTATTTATGGCTACTGACCCTGTGACTTCCGCTCGTACGGAAAGAGGTAAATATATCTTCGGATTCCTGATCGGTGTGATGGCTATCGTTATCCGCGTACTGAATCCGGGTTATCCGGAAGGTATGATGCTTGCCATCCTGCTGATGAACATCTTCGCTCCGCTGATCGACTACTGTGTAGTACAGGGTAACATCAGCCGTCGCGAAAAACGCGCTATCAAGTCTAACCAATAAATACCGAAAGAAAATGAATACGAATAGTAATAGTTATACTATCATTTATGCTTCGGTAATGGTTATTATCGTAGCATTCCTGCTGGCATTCGTTAGTTCTTCATTGAAATCTACACAAGATAAGAATGTGCAGTTGGACACTAAGAAACAGATACTCGCTGCATTGAACATTAAAAATGTGGAAGATGCGGATGCTGAATATAAGAAATATGTGAAAGGGGACATGCTGATGAACGTAGACGGTACGCTGACTGAAAATACAGGTGAATTTGCTACCAACTACGAGAAAGAAGCGAAAGAACAACAACGTCTGCACGTGTTTGTATGCGAAGTGGACGGTCAGACCAAATATGTGGTTCCTGTTTATGGTGCCGGTCTTTGGGGAGCTATCTGGGGATATGTTGCACTGAACGAGGATAAAGATACCGTTTACGGTACTTATTTCTCACACGCTAGTGAAACTCCGGGTTTGGGTGCTGAAATTGCAACCGAACATTTCCAGAATGAATTCGTTGGAAAGAAGACTTTGGAGGATGGCTCTATTGCTCTTGGAGTTGTGAAGAATGGCAAGGTGGAAAAACCTGAATATCAGGTGGACGGTATCTCTGGTGGTACAATCACTTCTGTAGGTGTAGATGCCATGCTGAAGACTTGCCTGAATAGTTACTTGAGTTTTTTAACTAAATAATAAGGAGGAGAAAGATAGAATATGGGACAACTGTTTTCAAAGAGAAATAAAGAAGTATTCTCTGCTCCGTTGGGAATTGATAACCCGGTAACCGTACAGGTGCTCGGTATCTGTTCTGCACTTGCTGTCACTGCAAAACTGGAGCCTGCTATTGTAATGGGACTTTCAGTAACAGTGATTACTGCATTTGCTAACGTCGTTATTTCATTGTTGCGCAAAACCATTCCTAACCGTATCCGTATTATCGTTCAGTTGGTAGTGGTAGCCGCTTTGGTAACTATTGTAAGTGAAGTTCTGAAAGCGTATGCTTATGATGTAAGTGTTCAGCTTTCTGTATATGTAGGTTTGATTATCACTAACTGTATCCTGATGGGGCGTCTGGAAGCATTTGCCATGCAGAATGGTCCTTGGGAGTCTTTCTTGGACGGTGTAGGTAATGGTTTGGGATATGCCAAAATTTTGATAATCGTCGCTTTCTTCCGCGAACTGCTTGGCTCGGGAACATTGCTCGGTTTCAATATCCTGAACTATGAGCCTATCCGGAATATCGGATACGTAAATAACGGTTTGATGTTGATGCCGCCGATGGCATTGATTATCGTAGCTTGCATTATATGGTATCAACGTGCACGTCACAAAGAACTGCAAGAAGAAAGTAATTAATTCTTCATTCTTAATTCTTAATTAAAAGATATGGAACATTTATTAAGTTTATTCGTCCGCTCTATCTTTGTGGACAATATGATATTCGCATTCTTCCTGGGTATGTGCTCATACCTGGCTGTTTCGAAGAATGTGAAGACTGCCGTAGGACTGGGTATTGCTGTGACTTTCGTGTTACTGGTAACGCTTCCGGTGAACTACTTGTTGCAAACCAAAGTGCTGGCTGCTAATGCTATCATTGAAGGTGTCGACCTTAGTTTCTTGAGCTTTATTCTTTTCATTGCCGTTATTGCCGGTATCGTGCAGTTGGTGGAGATGGTGGTAGAGCGCTTCAGTCCGTCGCTGTATGCTTCACTGGGTATCTTCCTGCCGTTGATTGCCGTTAACTGTGCTATCATGGGTGCTTCTCTGTTTATGCAGCAACGTATCAATCTCGCTCCAAGCGATCCGAAATACATTGGAGATATCTGGGATGCTCTCTCTTATGCATTGGGTTCCGGTATCGGTTGGTTACTGGCTATCGTAGGTCTGGCTGCTATCCGCGAGAAAATGGCTTACTCTGACGTACCTGCTCCGTTGAAAGGATTGGGGATCACATTTATCACAGTAGGTCTGATGGCAATCGCATTTATGTGTTTCTCTGGTTTGAACATCTAAAAAGAAAGGAATAAGACAATGGATATGAATTTAATATTAGCGAGCATTGGGGTATTCCTTGTGGTTATTCTGTTGCTTGTTGTAATCTTGTTGGTTGCCAAGAATTTCTTGGTGCCATCAGGAGACGTGAAACTGACAATCAACGGCGAAAAGGAATTGGAAGTGGCTTCCGGTTCTACTTTGCTCAATACGCTGTCTGTAAACGGAGTATTCCTGTCATCTGCTTGTGGTGGTAAGGGTTCTTGCGGACAGTGCAAATGCCAGGTACTCGAAGGTGGTGGAGAAATCCTGCCTTCTGAAGTTCCTCACTTCAGCCGTAAACAGCAACAAGACCACTGGCGTCTGGGCTGTCAGGTGAAAGTGAAAAGTGATATGGCTATCAAGATCGACGAATCTATCTTGGGTGTGAAGGAGTGGGAGTGCGAAGTAATCTCCAACAAGAACGTGGCTACGTTTATCAAAGAGTTTATCGTTGCTTTGCCTAAAGGCGAACACATGGACTTTATCCCGGGCTCTTACGCACAAATCAAGATTCCTAAATTCTCAATGGATTATGACAAGGACATTGATAAAAAATTGATCGGTGACGAATATCTGCCTGCATGGGAGAAATTCGGTTTGATGGGACTGAAATGTAAGAATGACGAAGAAACAATTCGTGCTTACTCTATGGCCAACTATCCTGCCGAAGGTGACCGTATCATGTTGACAGTACGTATCGCTACTCCGCCGTTCAAACCGAAAGAACAGGGTCCTGGATTTATGGACGTAATGCCGGGTATCGCTTCTTCTTATATTTTTACCCTGAAACCAGGTGATAAGGTAATAATGAGCGGTCCTTACGGAGACTTCCACCCGATTCTGGATTCTAACAAGGAAATGATGTGGATTGGTGGTGGTGCCGGTATGGCTCCGTTGCGTGCACAAATCATGCACTTGACCAAGACGCTGCACGTTACTGATCGTAAGATGTCATACTTCTACGGTGCTCGTGCATTGAATGAAGTGTTCTATCTGGAAGATTTCCTGCAGATCGAAAAGGATTTCCCGAACTTTACTTTCCATCTGGCACTCGACCGTCCGGATCCTGCTGCTGATGCTGCAGGCGTGAAGTATACTCCGGGATTCGTTCACAACGTAATCTACGAAACTTACCTGAAGAATCACGAAGCTCCTGAAGATATTGAATACTATATGTGTGGTCCTGGCCCGATGTCGAAAGCTGTTGAGAAGATGCTTGACGATCTTGGCGTTCCGGCACAGAACCTGATGTTCGATAACTTCGGAGGATAATTCGCGGAAGAGAACAATCGGTCGGTAAAATGACCGGAAAGAATATATAAAACAGAGCGGGAAATCTGAAAAGCAGTAGTGCTTCTTGGATTTCCCGCTTCTTTTTTAGGGTATTCCATGATGTCTTTCCGCTATGTTTTCTATCTATTTTATGTCTGTTTAAAAGATAGTTCTCCTTTTTTATCTGTACTTATCTATTATATTCGTATATTTGGCTACACAATAGAATTTTTAAACACAATAGGTCATGGAATATCATCGTATATCTTTCATCCACAATGATACAGAGTATTCATTTGTTAAAGCAATGAGTTCGAACTTAACGGGATATGCATTAGTAACAGCTTGTAGGACAGAAGTAACCATTTACATGAAAGAGAACAACCTGAAAGGTTATTATATATTGACCGGCATGGCTAAAGTTTAATTGTATGAAAAATGAAATTATACAGTCGGCTCTCCGCAATTTGAAGATTAAAGAGCTGAATCCGATGCAGAAAGCATCACTTGAACAAGCTGCCGGAAGAAAAGACGTTATACTGTTGTCACCGACAGGATCGGGCAAGACATTGGCCTATCTGTTGCCTTTGCTTCTTACCCTAAAACCGAATGATGACAGCGTGCAGGTGCTGATTCTGGTTCCTTCACGTGAGTTGGCATTACAAATTGACTCTGTGTTCAAAGCAATGGGGACTCCCTGGAAAACCTGTTGTTGTTATGGTGGACATCCTATCGCTGAAGAAAAGAAGAGTATAGTGGGTAATCATCCTGCTATCATCATCGGTACTCCGGGACGTATCACCGACCATCTGTCGAAAGGAAATTTCAATCCTGAAACCATTGAGACTTTAATTATCGATGAATTTGACAAATCTTTGGAGTTTGGTTTCCATGATGAAATGGCAGAGATTATCACGCAGCTTCCGGGATTAAAAAAACGTATATTACTTTCGGCTACCGATGCTGAAGAGATTCCTGAATTTACAGGATTGAACCGCACGGTGAAGTTGGATTTTCTTTCGGACGCTTCTGAAGAACAGGGGGCCCGTTTGAAACTGATGAAGGTGCTTTCTCCTTCCAAAGATAAGATTGATACTTTATATAATCTGCTTTGTACATTGGGAAGCAGTTCGAGCATCGTATTCTGTAATCATCGGGATGCAGTGGATCGTGTGCATCAGTTATTGGCGGATAAAAAACTGTCTGCAGAACGTTTTCATGGTGGTATGGAACAGCCGGACCGCGAACGTGCGCTCTACAAATTCCGTAACGGCAGTTGTCATGTGTTGATTTCTACCGATTTGGCTGCCCGTGGACTGGATATTCCGGAGGTAGGACATATTGTTCATTATCATTTGCCGGTGAATGAAGAAGCTTTTACGCACCGTAATGGACGAACAGCACGTTGGGATGCTACCGGAACGTCCTATCTGATTTTGCATGCCGAAGAGAAACTTCCTCCTTATATTCCGGAAGATATGGAAACAGTAGTGTTACCTGAAAATCCTCCCCGTCCTCCGAAATCGGTTTGGGCTACCATTTATATAGGTAAAGGAAAAAAGGAGAAACTTAGCCGGATGGATATTGCCGGATTCTTATATAAAAAAGGAAATCTGACCCGCGAAGATGTCGGAGCGATTGACGTCAAAGAGCATTATGCTTTCGTTGCTATTCGCCGGGCTAAGGTGAAGCAGCTCTTGAATCTGATTCAGGGGGAGAAAATCAAAGGAATGAAGACTATTATAGAAGAAGCGAAGTAAAGATCTTTTCTGTAAGATACCTTACTTGACATCTATGGATAACAAAATGGTGTATATATCCTGTATAAACCAATAAAAAGAAAGGGAAATCTGCTTTAAAACAGTATTTTTATAAGGAAAGATTTGTGCAGCGGAAATAAATTCGTAAATTCGCAAGGTCAAAAGACAAAAGTAACGAAATTGTTAAACCAAAAACAAACTTCAAATGAAAAAGCATAATTTCAATGCAGGACCTTCCATTCTTCCGCGTGAGGTGATAGAGGATACAGCGAAGGCTATTTTAGATTTCAACGGCTCTGGTCTCTCTTTGATGGAAATCAGCCACCGCGCCAAAGACTTCCAACCTGTGGTTGACGAAGCAGAGGCATTATTCAAGGAATTACTCAATATCCCCGAAGGCTATTCGGTACTGTTCTTGGGCGGAGGTGCTAGTATGGAGTTCTGCATGGTTCCTTATAACTTCCTCGAAAAAAAGGCTGCTTACCTGAACACTGGTGTATGGGCAAAGAAAGCAATGAAAGAAGCTAAAGGGTTTGGTGAAGTTGTAGAAGTTGCTTCCTCTGCTGAAGCTACATATACTTATATCCCCAAAGATTATACAATCCCAACAGACGCAGATTATTTCCACATCACGACTAACAACACAATTTACGGTACAGAATTGAAGAAAGACCTCGATTCTCCAGTTCCGATGATTGCCGATATGTCTTCTGATATTTTCTCACGTCCGATCGACGTTTCTAAATATATCTGTATTTATGGTGGTGCACAAAAGAATCTGGCTCCTGCAGGTGTTACATTCGTTATCGTTAAGAATGATGCTGTAGGTAAGGTTTCCCGTTACATCCCGTCAATGCTGAACTATCAGACACACATTGATAACGGTTCTATGTTCAATACTCCTCCGGTAGTGCCTATCTATGCTGCATTGTTGAACCTGCGCTGGATCAAAGCACAGGGTGGTGTGAAAGAAATGGAACGTCGTGCCATCGAAAAGGCTGATATGCTGTATGCTGAAATCGATCGTAACAAAATGTTTGTTGGTACTGCTGCCAAAGAAGACCGTTCACGCATGAATATCTGTTTCGTAATGGCTCCTGAATACAAGGAATTTGAAGCGGACTTCTTAAAGTTTGCTACTGAAAGAGGCATGGTAGGTATCAAAGGACACCGTTCTGTAGGTGGTTTCCGTGCATCTTGCTACAATGCTCTGCCGAAAGAAAGCGTACAGGCTTTGATCGACTGCATGCAGGAATTTGAAAAACTTCATTAATAATATTTTCACCACAGATTACACAGACGGACGCAGATTTTTTAATTCTGTGAGAATCTGGGTAATCTGTGGTGAGTCTTTATAAACAGAATTAGATTATGAAAGTACTTGTAGCTACTGAAAAACCGTTTGCTAAAGTTGCAGTAGATGGTATCCGTAAAGAAATAGAAGCAGCCGGATTTGAGCTTGCTTTACTTGAGAAATATACTGATAAGGCTCAATTGCTGGATGCAGTAAAAGATGCTAATGCTATCATTATCCGTAGCGATATTGTTGATGCAGAGGTGCTGGATGCTGCTAAAGAATTGAAAATCGTAGTCCGTGCCGGTGCAGGATATGACAATGTGGACCTGGCTGCTGCCACTGCTCACAATGTATGTGTGATGAATACTCCGGGACAGAACTCTAATGCTGTTGCCGAACTTGCTTTGGGTATGATGGTATATGCTGTCCGTAACTTCTATAACGGAACTTCCGGTACGGAATTGATGGGCAAGAAATTGGGTATTCATGCTTATGGAAACGTAGGTCGCAATGTAGCTCGTGTTGCCAAAGGTTTCGGAATGGAAGTGTATGCTTATGATGCATTTTGTCCGAAAGAAGTAATCGAAAAAGATGGTGTGAAAGCACTTGATTCTGCAGAAGAATTGTATAAGACTTGCCAGGTGGTATCTCTTCATATTCCGGCAACTGCCGAAACAAAGAACTCTATCAATTATGCTCTGTTGAAAGATATGCCGAAAGGTGCTATGTTGGTAAACACTGCCCGTAAGGAAGTGATTAATGAAGCAGAACTGATTAAATTGATGGAAGATCGTGCAGACTTCAAATATATCACAGATATCATGCCTGCTGCTAACGCAGAGTTTGCAGAAAAGTTTGCCGGACGTTATTTCTCAACTCCCAAGAAGATGGGGGCTCAAACTGCTGAAGCAAATATCAATGCCGGTATTGCTGCCGCTCAACAAATTGTTGGCTTCTTGAAAGATGGTTGCGAGAAATTTAGAGTAAACAAATAAGATTCTGAATAAGTCAGCCGGATTTTTTAGGATAACTATGGTAGTATCTGAATAAAAACAATCCGTTGCAGAATGTCTTTTTAAGAAATAAGTAGTATATTTGAGCCACAGATTTTCAAGAAGTCTGTGGCTTTAATTTTTTACATATAAAATACTAATATCATGGCAATAATCAAACCTTTCAAGGGCATTCGTCCTCCGCAAGACCTTGTAGAACAGGTCGCTTCACGTCCTTATGATGTATTGAATTCTGAAGAAGCCCGCGCAGAAGCGGAAGGTAACGAGAAGTCTCTTTATCATATTATTAAACCGGAAATAGATTTCCCTGTTGGTACGGATGAACATGACGAACAGGTGTATGCTAAAGCTGCCGAGAATTTCCAACTGTTTCAGGACAAAGGCTGGTTGGTGCAGGATAAGATGGAAAACTATTATATCTATGCCCAGACGATGAACGGGAAAACACAATATGGGTTGGTAGTCGGTGCTTATGTCCCGGATTATATGAACGGGGTTATCAAGAAGCATGAGCTTACCCGTCGTGACAAGGAAGAGGATCGTATGAAACATGTACGTGTGAACAACGCTAATATTGAACCTGTTTTCTTTGCTTATCCTGACAATGAGAAGTTGGATGTTATAATAAAGAAATATACAGCAAATAAGCCGGTTTATGACTTTATCGCTCCGGGTGATGGTTTTGGACATACTTTCTGGATTGTCGACCAGGAGGCAGATATTGCTGCAATTACTGCCGAATTTGCTAAAATGCCTGCCCTTTATATTGCTGACGGGCATCACCGTTCTGCCGCTGCTGCATTGGTGGGAGCAGAGAAAGCAAAACTGAATCCAAATCATCGCGGTGATGAAGAATATAATTACTTTATGGCTGTTTGCTTCCCGGCAAATCAGTTGACCATTATTGATTACAACCGTGTGGTGAAAGATCTTAATGGTTTGACTCCTGAACAATTCTTGGCTGCACTTGATAAAAACTTTGTAGTAGAAGAAAAAGGCGCGGACATCTATAAACCGTCCGGCTTGCATAATTTTTCACTCTATTTGGGTGGTAAATGGTATAGCTTGACCGCTAAGGCCGGTACGTATAATGATAACGACCCTATTGGGGTGCTTGATGTTACAATCTCTTCCAACCTGATTTTGGATGAAATTTTAGGCATAAAGGATCTGCGTTCTGATAAACGTATTGATTTTGTAGGTGGTATCCGTGGATTGGGAGAGCTCAAGAAACGTGTAGATAGTGGTGAAATGAAAGTGGCTTTGGCTCTCTATCCTGTATCTATGAAACAGTTGATGGATATTGCAGATACAGGCAATATTATGCCGCCGAAGACTACTTGGTTTGAACCGAAACTCCGTTCAGGGCTGGTGATTCATAAGTTAGATTAAGAAATATCTGTTATGCGAAAATCATTGTTGACGGGAATTATATCAATAGATGTGACGCTTGATTGATGTAGAAAAAATAGTGACGGGATATGCCCGGGATAGTGACGGTATCGTTGTGGTATACCGTCACTATTTTTATTGGATAGCGTCACTATTTTCAATCCCTCCAACTACCTATCATTGATAAGTGGAACATTAATATTTCCAAACGATAGATTGACTTTTCTTATTAAAGCCGTATCTTTGCAACATGACTGCTGAAGATACTTATAAAACCATCATTGAGCCTTCCGAAGGTATTTATACGGAAAAACGAAGCAAGTTCATTGCTATAGCCCTTCCTGTGCGTACTCTCGATGAGATAAAGATGCATCTTGAAACGTATCAGAAAAAGTATTATGATGCACGGCATGTATGCTATGCTTATATGTTGGGAGCTGCACGAAAGGATTTCCGTGCCAATGATAATGGAGAACCTTCCGGAACAGCGGGTAAACCCATTCTCGGACAGATAAACTCGAATGAACTGACGGATATACTGATTATAGTAGTCCGTTATTTTGGAGGAATCAAATTGGGAACGAGCGGATTGATCGTTGCTTACAAGGCTGCTGCTGCTGAAGCTATTGCTGCCGCTACCATTATAGAAAAGACGGTAGATGAGGAGGTGACGGTAATGTTTGAATATCCTTTTATGAACGATGTTATGCGCATTGTGAAAGAAGAAGAACCGGAGATTCTTAATCAGTCGTATGATATGGATTGTAGCATGACATTGCGGATTCGTCGTTCGATGATGTCTAAGTTGCGTGCACGTTTGGAGAAGGTGGAGACAGCGCGGATCCTTGATGATGAGAATATGTTGTAGGTAAAGTATTAGAGTGGTAATAGAGATAGAGAGTGGATCGCATGATAAATAAATGTCACATAATTTTTAGTCTGTTTTTAAGTTCCTTTGTATGGATAAGCGTTCAGGCGCAGGCACAAGTACAGGAAGCTCAAAAACTGGCTCCTAATAATATTCCTGTTCCGTGGTATTCGCAGAAAATCGCGGGATGTCCTTACTCGCATTGCTCTCTGGCTTCTTCGTTAATGGTCTTTGATTATTTTAAGGGAATGACGGCTGATACACAACGTACAGCCCAGGATGCAGAAAAAAAACTAATTGAATATCAGCGGAATTACTTTCTGAAAAAACGTGCTCCTTTCCGTCGCCGTACTTCGATAGGGCAGGGAGGATATTATTCTTTTGAAATTGATTCGTTGACACGTTATTATGAAAACATGATAAGTGCCGAACATTTCCAGCAGAAAGATTACCGGATATTGAAAGATTATATTGATCGTGGCATTCCTGTGCTTGTGAATGTGAGATATACAGGCGCAGTTCGTGGTTTGCGTCCCGGTCCGAGAGGGCATTGGATGGTACTTCGCGGCATTGATGATAAACATGTGTGGGTGAATGATCCCGGACGTTCGCCGGAGATGCGGACTAAAGGAGAAAACATCTGTTATCCTATTAAGAAACAGCCGGGTAACCCTTCCTATTTTGATGGTTGTTGGACGGGACGATTTATCATAGTCACTCCTAGAGAATGGATACGAAATTCCCTGTTTGCACAAGTAGGCAAGCTCCCTCCATTGGAGGAGGTGACTCATATAGTTCCTCCGGTTGTGTCGTCTGTAGCCTTACCGCAGGTTATCAATCAGTAGAAGCAACTCATAGTTAGGAAAATTCAGTAGTAGGATTAAGATAAAACATTTGTAGTAAAATAAAGAAGAACAAAAATATATGGCATTTGAAGCAACCAAAAAAGAATGGTGCGAACTCTATTCTTTCTTTCGTCTCTTAGCAGACGGAAAAGTAGTGTTAGGCACGGCAGAAGCAAAGGCGGGAGATACATTTTGGCCTGTTGCAATGATTCAACGGGAAGAACATGATGGAACACGTCAATATTATATTGAAGAAGATACGATTCGTATAGAAGGAGAGAATGGGAGTAAGTCCATGCCTCGTGAAGATTTTGGTATTGTAGCTGATCTGATATTGCAGGCAGTGAAATCTTCTTCGGAAAATGATGTTGCTTCTCCGGAAGGAGTAGAAGAGTTTTTAGACGAAGCTGCCATTTTCGATTTGGAAGCAAAAACAGAAGATCGCACAGATTTTTCCGTTGCATTTTGGCATCCGAAAGCTCCGTTAAGAGGGTTCAATGTCCGCTCACGATTGGGCGCAATGAATCCGTTGCTGGACGGAGGACGTGCAGCGAATCTTAAATTGGAACAGAGCGGAATCAAATTTGCTACTCCAACAGTGAATAAAATCAATGCTTTGCCTGAATCTCCGAATGAGGTTGCCGAACGGATGATGATGATCGAACGTTTGGGTGGCGTACTTAAATACGCTGATGTAGCCGACCGTGTGTTCCGCAGTAATCTGTTGATGATTGATCTGCATTTTCCACGTGTACTGACAGAAATGGTTCGTATCATGCATTTGGATGGCATCTCCCGTATTGGTGAGTTGACAGAAATTATCAAACAAATGAATCCGTTGAAGATTAAAGATGAACTAATCAATAAGCATAAGTTCTATGAATTCAAGATGAAGCAGTTCTTGATGGCATTAGCATTGGGAATGCGTCCTGCAAAGATTTACAATGGATTGGATTCGGCTGTGGAAGGTATTCTGTTGGTGGATGGAAGTGGAGAAGTGCTCTGTTATCATAAATCGGAAAAGCAAATAATGGAGGATTTCTTGTTTCTAAATACTCGTTTAGAAAAAGGATCTTTAGAGAAAGACAAATACGGATTTTTGGAGAGGGAGAATGGAGTCTATTATTTCAAACTGAATGCAAAGATTGGGCTGGTCAAACGGTAGAAAAGTACGAAGCATTGATGAGTCAAACTAATAATGATGACATACTTATATAAAATACTTGTTATCCATGAAAACAAATGAAGTTTTAGAGAACATGAAAGCACGCCGTAGCGTACGGGCTTATACAGGCCAGCAAGTTTCAGAAGAGGATTTGCAGGCCATTTTGGAAGCTGCAACTTATGCACCGAGTGGAATGCATTTGGAAACATGGCATTTTACAGCTATTCAAAATATGGATAAGTTGACAGAACTGAATGAACGGATTAAAGGAGCTTTTGCAAAAAGCGACGATTCTCGTTTGCAGGAACGTGGACATAGCAAGACTTATTGTTGCTATTATCATGCTCCGACTTTAGTGATTGTATCTAATGAGCCTACTCAATGGTGGGCTGGTATGGATTGTGCCTGTGCTATAGAAAATATGTTTCTGGCTGCCCAGTCTTTAGGTATCGGCTCTTGTTGGATCAATCAGTTGGGAACAACATGTGACGATCCGGAGGTTCGTGAATTTATTGCTGCTTTAGGTGTTCCTGCCAATCATAAAGTCTACGGTTGTGTAGCTCTGGGATATGCCGATCCTAAGATTCCGATGAAAGAGAAAAAGATAAAAGCCGGTGCGATAACCATCGTGGAATAGAAATACCCGGCACTCTATTTGTGAAACGACATTTCATTATTCTTGAAGCGGTACCTTGATGTTCTTGGTCCGACACCTCAATACGCTTAAAGCGGTGTCTTACGATACTTAAAGTGGTGCTTAACACATTGTAAAGCGGCACTTTAGGACTCCTAAAACGCCGCTTTATTTTTATACTATCTTTCCTGATTTAGGTAGACTGTCTGCCCTGTTTCAAAAGGACATATCAGTCAAAAGATCCATATCGGGTTGGCAACAGTTTGCGGTCTCCCAAGGTATTATCTACGCGAGCTACATTTATCCAGAATTTATTATCACGTACGCTTTCTATAGGATAGGCTGCTTTCTCGCGTGTATATGAGTGTTCCCAACGATCACTTACAATTTCGTATTCCGGATGAGGAGCATTAATCAATACATTATCATCTTTATCCGCTTCGCCATTCTTTACTTCTTGAATTTCTTTCCAGATATTCAGCATGACATCTACGAAATTGTCTAGTTCTGCCAGACTTTCACTTTCTGTCGGTTCAATCATCAACGTACCGTGGACAGGGAAAGAGAGGGTAGGAGCATGATAACCATAATCCATCAGACGTTTGGCAATATCATTCTCCGAGATACCTGCTTCCTCATGTACTTTCCGGCATTCCAGAATCATTTCGTGTCCTACGAAACCGTTGGCTCCCCGATAAACAACTCCATAGGTATCTTTCAGACAACTAGCCAGATAATTGGCATTCAGGATCGCAATTTTAGTTGCCTGTGTCAGTCCTTCCGCACCCATCATACGGATATATCCATATGTGATAGGCAGAATACCTGCACTGCCGAATGGAGCTGCTGATACTTGATTTTGTGAGTTGCCGAAGATTCCGTGTCCGGGAAGGAAAGAAACCAGATGTTCGGCTACGCAGATAGGACCGACTCCCGGACCTCCGCCACCATGAGGGGAAGCGAATGTTTTATGAAGATTCAAGTGGCAGACATCCGCACCGATGAATCCCGGATTGGTTAATCCTACTTGTGCATTCATGTTGGCTCCATCCATATATACTTGTGCACCACAGGCGTGAATGATGTCGCAAATCTCTTTTATCTCGGTTTCGAAGATACCATGTGTAGAAGGATAAGTAATCATCAGTGCAGCCAAATCATCTTTATTCTCTTCTGCTTTTGCACGCAAGTCGGCCATTTCTACATTCCCTTGCTCGTCGCATGCACAGGTAACAGTCACAAAGCCTGCCTGTATAGCTGACGCAGGATTTGTTCCGTGAGCCGAAGCCGGAATCAAGACTTTGTTCCGGTGTCCCTGACCGATACTTTCGAGATAGGCACGAATCACACGAAGGCCTGCATATTCTCCCGCGGCACCCGAATTGGGTTGTAGGCTGACTCCTGCAAATCCGGTGATAACTTTCAAATCTTCACTTAGGTTCTTGATTAATTCACGATAACCTTCTGCCTGGTCTTCCGGGACCAGCGGGTGCATACCCATAAACTCGGGACGGCTTAAAGGCAACATTTCCGCGGCTGCATTCAGCTTCATTGTACATGAACCGAGGGAAATCATAGATTGTGCAAGAGAAATATCTTTGCGGTTCAGACGTTTGATGTAACGCATCATCTCTGTTTCCGTGTGATACTTGCTGAATACTTCGTGTGTCAGGAAAGGCGTTGTACGTTTCAAAGCCTTGTCGATATTGCTTCTTTCCGGAATATCGTCCACTTTCTGATAATCTTTTCCGGCGGCAATGGCAAAAATCGAGAGCAACACATTGGCAGCTGCCACGTCTGTTGTTTCGTCAATGCTGAAACCGACATTGCCATTTTCATAATAGCGCAGATTAACTTCTTTGGTAAGTGCTATCGTACGGATTTGCTGTGCCGAAACGTGTTCGGGCAATTCGAAACGTAAGGTGTCAAAGTATTGAGCGTTGACTTGTGTATATCCGCATTTCTTTAATTGCTTTTCAAGAAATACAGTAATGCTGTGTATACGCGATGCAATTGTAGTGATACCCTCCTGACCGTGATAAACAGCATAAAAGCCTGCCATAGTAGCTAATAGTGCCTGTGCGGTACAGATATTTGAAGTTGCTTTTTCCCGTTTGATATGTTGTTCACGTGTCTGTAAAGCCATTCGGTAGCAGAGCTTGCCATATTTGTCTTTGGACCATCCGATGATTCGTCCCGGCATATTCCGTTTATATTCATCTTTGGTAGCAAAGAAAGCAGCCGATGGACCGCCATAGAACATTGGAGTACCTAGGCGTTGTGTGGTTCCGAATACAATATCTGCTCCCCATTCTCCCGGAGGAGTTAGCAGGGCGAGACTTAAAATATCAGCGGCAACAGCTACTTTGCAGTCTGCAGCATGTGCCTTTTCGGTAAATTCAGAATAGTCCTCTACGTTTCCATGTGAGTTCGGATATTGCAGAATACAGGCAAACACTTCCGGTGAAGGTTCAAAATCTTTATATTTACCTACATGTAGTTCGATGCCTTGGGGTACGGCACGTGTAGTCATAACAGCTAATGTCTGTGGAAAAATATTCTCGTCTACGAAGACTACGTTCGCATTGGCTTTCTGTTGCGCGCGGGAGCGTAAGGCATACATCATGCTTACGGCTTCGGCGGCGGCAGTTGCTTCGTCCAGAAGTGAGCAGTTGGCGAGTGGCATGGCAGTAAGGTCACATACGGCTGTCTGGAAATTCATCAATGCTTCCAGACGTCCTTGCGATACCTCTGTCTGGTACGGAGTGTAAGAAGTATACCATACCGGATTTTCGAATACATTCCGCTGGATAACGGCCGGAGTGATCGTGTTGTACCATCCCAAACCGATATATGTAGTATATAGTTTGTTTTTAGCTGCCAGTTCAGCGATGTGTTTTCCAAATTCGTATTCCGTCAGCGGACTAGTCAATGCTAGTGGCTCTTTCAGCCGTATATTGGCGGGAATTGTCTGATTAATCAGTTCGTCCAGTGAGTTCACGCCAATTTTGCGGAGCATTATGGCTGTATCTTGTTCATTGATGCCGATGTGACGGCTAGCTAACAAATCGGTTTTCATAATAATCAAGTATTAAATTAAGTGTTAAGTATCAAGTATTAAGTATTACCGCAGTTAATGGGCGATTCACCTTGTTAATACCTAATACTTGATACTTATTCTTTTTTTATTATCTAAAAAATGGGTTTTCAGCTTTCTCCATTCCGATAGTCGTGGGAGCACCGTGCCCCGGATAAACGACTGTTTCGTTGGGGAGAACAAATAAACGGCTGCAAATATGCTCTATCAGTTCATCGAAGTTACCTCCTGTGAGATCAGCGCGGCCGATGCTGCCTTGGAACAGGACGTCGCCGGAGAACATGCAGTTGTCTTCTTTGCAATAGTACACCAAGCTGCCGGGTGAATGTCCGGGCACGTGTATCGCTTCCAGTTTGGTATGTCCGAAAGTGATGATATCTCCGTCATGCAGGTATTTGCCCAGTGGTACAGGTTCTTCCTGCAACTGAAAACCAAACATTCTGCTTTGTTTCGGTGCTTCGTCAATCCAGTACTCGTCTGCTTTGTTTGCTTCTGCCGATAATCCGAATTCTTTTAGCATGAACGGATTTCCGAAGATATGATCCAGGTGTAAATGAGTATTCAGCAGATGCTTTACATTCAGTTCATTGGTAAGAATGAACTTTTTCAGTGCCTGCTTTTCTTCTTCATAGAAACAGCCCGGATCAATTACGACTGCTTCTTTAGTGTCATCCCATAATACGTAGCAATTTACGGGAAACATATTAAATTCAAATCTTTTTATTTTCATGGTTTCTCTATGATTTATCATCTATCAGAACATATAGTCTTGTTTAAATCGGAACATATACCACTTTTTTTGTTTTAAAGAACTCTTCCTCGAAGTTGTCGCTCAAGCTATGAATGACCGTTTTATGTTTGAACGGCATTGTTTCGTGCTCCAGTTCACCGCCTTTGAGACAGATAAGTCCGTTGGGCAATGCATTCTGTTGTTTCGAAGAGATATTCTTTTTGATAATCTTAATCAAATCCGCCAAAGGCATTACGGCACGGCTGACAACAAAGTCGAACGTTTGTTTCTCCTCTTCTGCACGGGCATGGCGGAAAGTCACATTTTTCAGTCCGATGGCATTTGCCACTTCGGTTGCTACACGTACTTTCTTGCCGATGCTGTCTACGAGGTGGAATTTTACCTCGGGAAACAGGATTGCTAAAGGAATGCCGGGAAAACCTCCTCCTGTACCCAGGTCCATGATGCTGGTTCCGGGGCGGAATTGGATGACTTTGGCAATGCCTAATGAATGGAGCACGTGATGCTCATATAGATTCTCAATGTCTTTGCGGGAGATAACGTTGATTTTTGAATTCCAGTCAGTGTAGAGGGCGTATAGAGCTGCGAATTGTTTGCGCTGCTCTTCCGTCAGATCAGGAAAATATTTCAGTATGATTTCCACTTTTGAATTTTGAATTATAAGTTTTGAATGATAGATGTGGATGAATATCCTATTTTGTCACATGGAAGTGATAACAACAGGGTATTCATTGGTGTTCAGCTTTTTATGAATTTTAATTTTTCAGCTCTCCCAGAATCGGGTTACTGCCTAATAGATGTTCCATCATAGCAAATGGGATTGTTACCTTTACAGGTCCCATAGAATAAGGAGTGATATCATATACATTATAATAGAAGGTGACTCCTTCTTTGCTTAGGTAGAAATTCTCTGTCGGAGTGATGTCACCGGTTGAAGCATATCCCATGTCTTCCAATGCTTCGTGAGTGGTCACTTTGTTGTCCGCCATGAGCTGATTCCAGATCAGGTCGGTCAATGCATCTTTGTAGTCTCCGACAAAAATATCATCGAGACGGAGCGGACGCATCAGGGTGAGGTCCATATTTAAATAAGTTGCCATGTAAATACCATGTGCACCTCCGGTATATTCGTTATAGTCGATGCGGTATACAAGCAGGTCTTTATCATACAGTTGCACATGGCTCTCTATACCTTTATAATAAGAATACCAGGCACCGATGGAAGATTCGTCTTCCTTGTCTTTCTCATCCTCGGTATACATAGGCTCGAGATCGCGACGGTATTCACTGATATAATTCTCGGTATATTGCTTTACAACTTCTTCCGGTTTTTCACCGATGTATTTATCACCGAAACAGGCCGAAATGAAATAAGTATTCAGACTGTCTTTCAGCATATCATCCGATGATTTTACCGGATAAGCAAAATTAATAATAATATTGCAGGCCGGTTTGGCTGTATCATTGAAGAGGTGCGCTGTCTTATTCACTTGAATGCTATCAAACTGTAACGCACCTGTGTTTTTGTTCATCTTGTCATGACAAGAAAACAAAAAGCCGCTTACCGAAAGTATAATTGCAAGCAGACTGACATATTGTTTTTTCATACCCGTTTTTTCTGTAAATTCAACATTTGTTTTATCATTCACTATTGACAAATATAGATGAAATTCGTGAATCGGGCTAATAAAAACAGAAAAATTTGCAGCTATTTATCCCCTAAAATGGGATTGGCGGATATTATCCGCCAATCAATGCTTGCAAACTTTAGTGATATCTACTGTGAATCCATCTTCAGCAGGCATAAACTTCCCTTTCATTTTGAGAAATTCGATAAGGGTATCTACATCCATGTTTTCTGCCGAGCAAGTATAAAAACGTTGCTGTGAGCCAAACTTCTTAATGATTGCTTCCCGCAATGATGATTCCGAGTAGCTATTTCCTTCCATCATGTGGAGGACTTCATGAGCATGTAATTGTTCCATAATCTTTTTTTTCTGCAAAGATAGGGCAGAGATTACTCAGAAACTGTAACATATGTGACAAAACTGCATAATATTCATTGAAAATTGAAAATAACCATTTCACTATACGTTCCTATTCTGAAAGGTGGTCCCCAAAGAGATAATCCGGAAGATACATACACGTGACTGTTTCCCCATTGGCGATAACCGTGGCTTTGCTCGAATATAGATTCGGTCACCCAACTAATAGGCCATATTTGTCCGTGGTGTGTATGCCCGCTGAATTGCAGGTCGATGCCGGCAGCTTCTGTTTCTTCTAAATCAAAAGGTTGATGATCCAATAAAATGATAGGTTTGCTTTTATCGACATTCACCATTAATTCTTGCAGGGAACGACGCTTTCGGTTATGGCGGTCATCACGTCCTATCAGTTGGATGCCATTAGGAAGTGTGACTACTGAATCGCGCAATAATTGTATTGGAGTGCTTTTTATATATCGGATACTTTCATCGATACCACTAATGTATTCGTGATTGCCGAGAACCATATAGATACCCATAGGAGCTTTCAAGTCGCCCAATTCTTCCGCCATATTCTCTGTATAAAGAGGTACGACGCTATTATCAATCAAGTCGCCACTAATCAGTATCAAGTCGGGATGCTGCGCATTTATCATTTCCACATATTTTTTTAATGCGGCTTTCCCTGTACCATTTCCCAAGTGAATATCGCTGATTGCAACGATTTTAATTGCTTGGGGAGTATCTCCATATTGTTTGTTGGTTAAAATGCTGACTACATTGGTTTCCGGATGATGATAGTTATACACTCCATATCCCAGCAGTCCCAACGTGAACACTAAAGACAGATAGAACCTATATTTGCAGACAACTTTGAATAATTTCAAGATATCAAACAAAAGTAGGAATAATGCCATGTATAAAGTAAATATCAGCCAACTTGTTCCAATGGTGTACATCGAATGGGAGATAAAGACAGGAATCTCAAGGTTACGAGCCAGCATCGTGCCGAAAAAGGATAAAGCACATATCCAGAATAAAACGGTCAGGAATATTTTTACTCCGAGAGATTTAGCCTTCAGAGCTTGTTTTGCTCTGATAAATATGTAGGCATTACCTGCCAGATAAAGAGTGATAATAATCAGTAAATATGTAAGCATAGTGTTTACTTAAAAATCAGAGGAATTATTGGGGCAAAGATAGGTTTTATTGTTGAGTAAAAAGAGTTAATAGTGCTGATATGACTCTAAAATAGCCAAATAAAGGAAAGGGAATGGTGTCTGTAACGGATTGATTGAATCTTAATTACGAAAAATTATAGGAAAATCTGTTTTTATTCTTATCTTTGTCCTCTGAAATGAAAAGACTAGCCTACATAACAGCACTCATCCTCTCTCTCCTGATTATCTATTCAGGAGGCGGAGTCTCTATTGTGCGTTATTGCTGCGCCCGTTGTGAAACGGTGCAGAGCTGTTGTGATACAGGCTGTCCGAAGTGTAAAAAGGCTCATACTTGTGATTCAAAAAAAGGTTGTAAAGATAAAGGTTGTACAGCTACTATCTATAAGCTCGATTTGATGAAACATGCTACTGAACTGACAACATCTGCTTTAGTAGTCGATCTTTTGTGTGAGCATTTTTGCTATCTGTTGACTCCGACCTATGCGGATAAACCGGTAGAATATGATAGTCTGACCTCTCCGCCACCTCTCTGTTCGAGGCAGAAGTTGGCGTTATATTCCACTTATATTATTTAGCCACTATTTCTTTCTTATTTATTCCTTTGCTTTCTATTGAATATGAAAGTAAAGCAAAACTGAATGCAACTAAGTTGCATGAGAAATGAATTAATTTTGTATCTCGAAAGTAACTTTAGAAAGAATGAAATATATGATAATAGGACTGTTCCTGTTATTTGCCGGTAATATATATGCGCAAGTACGGGGAACAGTGAAAGATAGTGCTGGGGAGGCTATTCCGGGTGCAAATGTGTTCTGGATGAATACAGGACAAGGAGTGACAACTAAGGAAGATGGTAGTTTTTCTATTGTAAAACCTTCCAAAAGCCACATGTTAATAATCAGTTTTATTGGTTTCCAGAATGATACCATTCATGTGAGCAGTAAAAATCAGCAGTTGGATATTGTGCTTCGTGATGGAGTGGAATTGAATGAGGTGAATATTGTCACTCGCAAATTAGGAACGATGAAATTACGCAGTAGCGTGATGAACGAAGATATGATAAGCAGTGCTGAACTGAGTAGAGCTGCTTGTTGTAATCTGGGTGAAAGTTTTGTGACCAATCCTTCGGTAGATGTGAGCTATTCTGATGCAGCAACAGGGGCCAAGCAGATTAAATTGTTGGGACTGTCCGGCACTTATGTGCAGATGTTGACGGAAAATATTCCGAATTATCGTGGAGCAGCTTCTCCTTATGGACTAGGGTATGTCCCGGGTCCGTGGATGCAGAGTATACAAGTTTCCAAAGGAACATCTTCAGTAAAAAATGGCTATGAAGCCATCACGGGACAGATTAACGTGGAATTTAAGAAGCCGCAGTTGCCGGAAGCCGACTGGGTATCTGCCAATCTTTTTGCAAGCACTACCAACCGGTATGAAGCCAATGCAGATGCTACATTGAAACTTTCCAAACGGTGGAGCACTTCTCTGCTGGCGCATTATGAAAATGAGACTAAGGCACATGATGGTAATGATGACGGATTTGTGGATATTCCTCAAGTAGAGCAGTATAACGTGTGGAACCGATGGGCATATATGGGCGACCATTATGTTTTTCAGGCAGGTATCAAAGCTCTTTCCGAAACACGTACCAGCGGACAAGCCAATCATGGAGGGGCAATACACTCCGGTGATTTATATAAAGTGGGGATTGATACGGAACGTTATGAATTCTTCACCAAGAATGCGTACATATTTAATAAGGAGAAGAATACGAATCTGGCTTTGATTCTTTCCGCTACTTTGCACAATCAGGATGCTACGTATGGGCGCAAACTGTATAATGTGGATCAAACCAACGTTTATGCTTCGCTGATGTTTGAAACGGAATTTAATCCGCAGAACAGCTTTTCTGCAGGATTAAGCTTCAATTATGACGCTTACGACCAGCATTATCGTTTGGAGAATAATACGGATAATCCTCTCAAAGCTTTTGAAAAGGAAGCTGTTCCCGGTGCATACGTGCAATATACGTTGAACCTGAATGATAAATGGATGGTGATGGCGGGTTTGCGTGGAGACTACAGTAACGAACATGGTTTCTTTGTGACTCCGCGTGCACATCTTAAATACAATCCGAATGATTATGTGAACTTCCGTCTTTCTGCCGGAAAAGGGTATCGTACCAATCATGTGCTGGCAGAAAACAATTATCTGCTTTCCAGTAGTCGTAGGGTAGAAATAGCTAAGAATCTGGATATGGAAGAAGCATGGAATTACGGTGCCAGTGTATCTACTTATATTCCTATATTCGGCAAGACGCTGAATGTAAATGCGGAATACTATTACACGGATTTCTTGAAACAAGTAATAGTGGATATGGATAGCAACCCTCATGAAGTGGCTTTCTATAATTTGGATGGACGTTCTTACTCGCATGTATTTCAGGTGGAAGCAAGTTATCCTTTCTTTAAAGGATTTACCTTGACAGGAGCCTACCGACTCACGGATGCAAAAACGACTTACAAGGGAGTGCGAATGGAGAAACCTCTAACCAGCAAATACAAAGGCTTGCTCACTGCTTCCTACCAGACTCCGCTGGGAATTTGGCAGTTTGATGCAACACTGCAACTGAATGGTGGAGGTAGGATGCCTACTCCTTATGAATTGGGAGATGGACAGTTGTCTTGGGAACGCCGTTATGGTAGTTTTGAGCAGTTGAGCTTACAGGTGACACGTTACTTCCGCCGCTGGTCTATCTATGTAGGAGGCGAGAACCTGACCAATTTCAAACAAAAGAATCCGATTATCGATGCGGCAAATCCTTGGGGAAGCAACTTTGATTCCACGATGATATGGGGACCGGTACACGGGGCAAAAGGATATATCGGAATACGTTTTAATTTAGCTAGGAATAGTGAGTAAAAACAGAAGAATAGTGAGTAGCGAAACGATCGCATAGAAAATAAAGAATACTAATTTTAAACTGATAGGAAAAATGAAAACAAAAAGATGGATGGCCACTTGCGTGGTGGCTCTTTTGAGTGTAGCAGCTGTATTGGCAAAAGATATTCGTGTAGTCGTATTTAAAGTGTCCCAGATGCATTGTGAGAAATGCGAAAAGAAAGTAAAAGACAATATGCGTTTTGAAAAAGGATTGAAGGATATTGCGACCGAAGTAAAAACTAAATTGGTGACTATCACGTATGATGCTGAAAAAACGAATGTAAAGAACTTGCAAGCAGGATTTAACAAGTTTAATTATGAAGCTGAATTTGTAAAAGAAACAAAGAAAGACGATCAGAAGACTGATAAGAAGTAATTGAACAAATACCTGTATTAGCTTGTTTCTATAAACAAACAATGGTTCTTCCCCGACTCCTTTCCGGGAGGAAGGGAAGACCATAAATAATAATTATATGGGTAACACAATAAAAAAGGCATTTCCTGTGCTTAATATGCATTGTGCAGGATGTGCCAATAATGTAGAAAAAACAGTGAAAAAATTGCCGGGAGTCATTGAGGCTTCCGTTAATTTTGCTACCAATACATTGACCGTTTCTTATGAGAAAGACCAGCTGACTCCCGGAGAAATCCGTGCGGCTGTGCTTGCGGCAGGTTATGATCTGATTGTGGAAGAAGCCCACAAAGAGGAACGCCGGGAAGAGGAGCAGCAGATGCATTACACTCGTTTGAAGTGGAAAGTGATTGGGGCTTGGATTTTGGTAGTACCGTTGTTGGTATTTTCCATGATACTGATGCATGTACCATACTCTAATGAGATTCAAATGCTACTTGCTATCCCTGTCATGGTCTTTTTTGGAGGTGGTTTCTTTACCGGGGCTTGGAAACAGGCTAAACTGGGACGGAGCAATATGGATACACTGGTTGCACTTAGTACTTCCATTGCTTTTCTGTTCAGTCTGTTCAATACTTTTTTCCCCGAATTTTGGTATGCTCGCGGATTGGAACCGCACGTCTATTATGAGGCTTCTGCAGTGATTATCGCTTTCGTTCTTACCGGAAAATTGATGGAGGAGCGTGCTAAAGGCAATACCTCGACTGCTATTCGCAAGTTGATGGGAATGCAGCCTAAAGTTGCCCGGGTTCTGCGCAATGGAGTGGAAGAGGAGATTTTGATCGAGAACCTCCAGATAGGTGATATGGTTGTTGTACGTCCGGGAGAACAGATACCTGTGGACGGTCAACTCTCCGAAGGCGATTCGTATGTTGACGAAAGCATGATTAGTGGTGAACCGGTTCCGGTAGAAAAGAAGAAAGGCGATAAAGTCTTGGCAGGAACGATCAACCAGCGTGGCTCATTTATCATACACGCCACACAGGTAGGTAGTGAAACGGTGCTTGCCCGCATCATTTCCATGGTGCAGGAAGCACAGGGTAGCAAAGCTCCCGTGCAACGTATCGTCGACCGTATTACTGGAATTTTCGTACCTGTCGTATTGGGTATTGCCATCCTGACATTTGTTTTATGGGTTGCCATCGGTGGTAGTGAATATATCTCTTATGGTATTCTGTCGGCTGTTTCTGTTCTTGTCATTGCTTGTCCGTGTGCTTTGGGACTTGCTACGCCTACTGCATTGATGGTGGGAATAGGTAAAGCTGCCAGCCAGCATATTCTGATTAAAGATGCAGTAGCTTTGGAACAAATGCGTAAAGTGGATGTCGTTGTACTGGATAAAACCGGGACATTGACTGAAGGACACCCTACTGCTACCGGATGGTTATGGGCACAATCGCAGGAACCTCATTTCAAAGATGTGCTTTTAGCCGCAGAAATGAAATCGGAGCATCCGCTTGCCGGTGCTATCGTTTCTGCACTTCAGGATGAAGAGAAAATAAAACCTGCTACGTTGGATAGTTTCGAAAGTATTACGGGAAAAGGAATCAAAGTTTCTTATGAAGGACATACCTACTGGGTAGGTAGTCATAAACTCCTAAAAGATTTCAGTGCGACAGTAAATGATGTGATGGCTGAAATGCTGGTTCGCTATGAATCGGATGGCAATGGTATTATCTACTTTGGACGCGAAAACGAGTTATTGGCTATCATTGCTGTTTCTGACCCGATAAAGGCTACTTCTGCCGAAGCGGTAAAAGAACTGAAACGTCAAGGTATTGACATCTGTATGTTGACGGGTGACGGGCAGCGGACGGCATTAGCTGTTTCTTCCCGTTTAGGAATTGAACGTTTTGTTGCTGACGCTCTGCCGGACGATAAGGCCGAATTTGTGCGTGAGCTTCAAATGCAGGGAAAGAAAGTCGCTATGGTAGGAGATGGTATCAATGATTCGCAGGCTCTGGCACTGGCTGACGTGAGCATTGCCATGGGGAAAGGAACTGATATTGCTATGGACGTAGCTATGGTAACCTTGATGACATCGGATTTATTGCTGCTTCCTAAAGCTTTTCAGCTGTCAAAGCAGACGGTCAAACTGATTCATCAGAATCTTTTCTGGGCGTTTATTTATAATCTGATCGGGATTCCTATTGCTGCCGGTATCTTATTTCCATTGAATGAGTTGTTATTGAATCCGATGTTGGCAAGTGCTGCAATGGCCTTCTCCAGTGTGAGTGTAGTGCTCAATTCATTGAGCTTGGGAAGAAAATGAGTAAGCGACTGTAAAAAGAAAACAAACTGTAAGTAAATAATAAACGGTGAATACTTTGCGGATCATGCGCAATTTGTTCACCGTTCGTTTTTTTTGCAATTCGTTGTTTATAATTTTATCCTCTATCGCTCTTCATAAGAATTATCTGTTTCTGAATTCCAATGGTGTCATTCCTACGTACCGCCTAAAATACTTACCAAAGAATGAGGCGCTGGGGAAGTTTAAAGAATAAGCTATTTCTTGGATAGTCATATTAGTGCCTTTCAGTTTCGCTTTGGCATCCATGATTACAATATAAGCAATGGTATCCAATACACTTTTACCTGTCACTTGTCTCACGGTTGTGCTTAGATGCTGAAGCGAGATTCCCAGTTTGTCTGCGTAGAATTGTGCACGACGTTCATTCTTATAATTCTCGGTGATGGCTTGAATCAATTCCCGGCAGATTTCCTTTTTGCGATTCGAGCTGCTGTTCTCACCCGGAAATTTATGATATATCAGTCGTATGCTTGTCAGGATAGTCTGAAGGGATAATTCAACCAATTCGGAATCCATTTCGAAGTTCTCATTGCAACTGGCCCGTGATAATAGAGCAAAATAGTCTTTCAGATAACTGGCTACTTCTTCATTAAGAGGAACCACCGGCTGTTCTATCAGTTTGGGATATGCATTACCAATATTCTTCATCAGATTGATTCGTCCGGCACAATGGGCAGAGAAGCCGGCAAAGCAAAGGCATACTTTTTCTGTTCTCTCCCGGAACTGGATGATTGTTCCCGGTAACAATGTTATCAGGTCATTAGGACGAATTTCATAATCAAGCAGATTGATGGAGGCTTTCATCGAACCTTCGGTACAGATGGCAACAATACATGCCTGCAACCGGCACGATTGCTTATAAATATTGAGAATGTCTTCCGTAACATTCGTCCATGCTAATACTTCGGTAGGCAAGTCTACCTGTGGAAAGTCCATTTTCATAGTTGTGTTTGTTATATTAGGCCAACAAATGTACACATTTTCTTTTTATTTCTTACCTTTGTTTTCATGAAAACAGTTTTTATTGATTGGAATTTTATCCCATATGCCGAAGCATGGCAACGGCAGACAGAATGGTTTGATGAGATTGTCCGGGCAAAAGTTCAGGGCGGGAGTTATGAAAATCGTGTCGTAATGTGCGAGCATCCCCATGTTTATACATTAGGGCGTAGCGGGAAAGAAAATAATATGCTGTTGAGTGGTGAACAGCTGAAAGCTATTGACGCTACTCTTTATCATATTGATCGGGGAGGGGATATTACCTATCATGGCCCCGGACAACTGGTATGCTATCCGATACTGAATCTTGAAGAATTTCAGTTAGGATTGAAAGAATACGTCCATCTGTTGGAAGAAGCGGTGATTCGTGTATGTGCTTCTTATGGCATTGAAGCCGGACGTTTAGAGAAAGCAACAGGAGTGTGGCTGGAGGGTGATACGCCCCGTGCACGTAAGATTTGTGCTATCGGAGTGAGGAGCAGTCACTTTGTCACTATGCACGGACTGGCTTTGAATGTGAATACGGATTTGCGTTATTTCAGCTATATCCACCCTTGTGGGTTTATAGATAAAGGCGTCACTTCTCTTCGTCAGGAATTAAAGCACGATGTGCCGATGGACGAAGTGAAGCAACGCCTCGAAGATGAGCTTAGAAAACTATTCCAACTCCCAGCTGCCAAGTGCGGTGCATAAAGCAATCCTTGTCAGCCAAGGCATAAGAGAAGTCTGCACGTATCGGCCAGAAGTTGATTCCGCAGCCTAAAGTGCCGTAGTTACCTATTCCTTTGTCTTTGTCTCCAAAATGGTATCCTGCACGGACAACACCATATTTCAGGAAATTATATTCGGCTCCTATACCGGCCTGTAAATGACGGATTTCAGAAGGAAGCAGATAATTAAAGTCGAGCGCAACCTGCAAACGATTTTCTATACTGAATGGCAGGTCGATCGTACCTCCTAAGCCTAATCTGGCAGGTAATTTCTGTCCATCCAGTTTTTTGCCTAAGTTGGCAGCTTGGAAACCAATGCTCCAGGAAGCCATTTCGTCCAACAGAGCCATGCTGCGATAGTAAGTCGCACCGAAGTCCAGGCAAACACTATTCTTGGTGTCTGCACCTTCTGCGGCTTTGGCTTGCAGGTATCTGAACGTTAATGACATAGATAGATTCTTGGCTACATTTCTGAAATAGGCAGCTTCCAGATCCCATATATGCGGACGGTAATCAAATACTTTGGGATCTTTGAAATGCCGGAAACCTATAGCAAATCCATGTATGCCTTCCCTGCCGATCCGATAGAAAAGGGAGGCACTATGTAGCGCATAGTCTTTGTTGATATTGGCGTATGAATAACTCGCCCCCATCACTTCCTGTGAGAAGGCGATGGTAGAAGCATTATGAAAGATAGCTGTACTACCGTTATCGGTGGTAGCTAATCCTGTACCTGCCATACCTGCCGATTGGGCGTCCGGAGTAAGTTCCAGAAAGTAGGCGTTTGCCATTTCTTGTGCTCCCAGCAAAGTGGGGAATAAGCACGAGACGAGAAGGAAATGTTTTACTCGTTTCATAATCAGTTATTTTTAGAGTGAGACATCCGGACAACACGTATGCCTGTCCATGATTTATTGTTGTTTAGCATGTGATTGAGAGGTTCATCGCTGACAACTACTTTTCCCAATGTAGAAGAAGCGTGTAGCAGATGTAGTTTTCCATGTCTATATGCTGCTATTCCCACATGAGCTATATCCAATCCGGACATTTTCGTTGTAATAGCAATAATATCTCCATTCATAATCCAAGGCAATCCGGCTTCCGGCAATCCGTTTTTCGGCAGCCAATGTACCACTTTTCCGGAAATAGCTTTTTCATGTTCGGCCATTTGTAGTACATTTTCCGGCGAATCAGCCATTTTTTTGTATTGCCAGGGGTGAGCGGACATATATGAAAGAGCTAATTTATTTGTATGTAGACTGTTCTTGGCAGTAATATCTGTGAGGAATCCGTGGCGAACGCCGTTTTCAATCCATTCAGAAGTGTAATGCAACCGGGAAGGATATCCGTTGATGATGCCATCCCGATAGCGTATTTTCTGCAGATTGTCAGCAAAGGAAGAGCCGAGTGCCTGTGCAAGTGTATATTCTACAAAAGTGAGGCAATCTACCGCATCAGTCCGAATCACTAGCGTTTCTTTTTCGTCTTGGTCTAATGTGTTGGCCACATATTTGGTTCCCAGGTAAGATTTCCCGATCCGTAACATAGGTTCCGAATCTTCCGGGAATACAACACCGTCGCGCAACCATTTCTCTAATTCTTGTGTCCATTGTTGCTTATATTTAAAACTGTCCTGAAATCCCCAGCCATGTCCTCCGGTAGGATAGATGTGGAGAGTGACCGGAACTTTGTTTTTTTGTAAAGCAAGGTAATAGTTTACTCCATGGTAAGGCGGTACGGAAGGATCGTCGGAGGTAAGAGCTATAAATGCTTGAGGAGTATCGGGAGTTACTTGCAGTTCGGCCGAGAATTTCTGTATCTGTTCCATCGTGGGATTCTTGCCGAGCAATGCCTCTCTTGTATTTCCCCGGGTGACTTGCATCATCGTGACCACCGGATAAAGTAATATCTGAAAATCCGGACGTGTTTCCGAATTATAATGAGTGGCAATTGTAGAAGCTAAATGTCCCCCTGCAGAGGCTCCCATTATTCCTACCTTATGAGGATTGACATTCCATTCCTTGGCATGTTGCCGTACCATGCGAATTGCTTGTTCAGCATCTGATATGGGGACTTCGCTATGTCCGTTCGGCATCCGGTATTTTAATACAATATAGGTGATACCTTGTCCGCAAAACCAAGGGGCCATATCATACCCTTCTCCATCCATACCGAGTCCACGATAACCGCCTCCGGGACACATGATAATGGCCATCCCATTTGGTTTTTCCGGATGGTAGACCGTCATAGTGGGGGATGTGACATTTGTGACAAAATGAGGACGTACTTCCTGCTCTTCTCCGGTTAACCCACTGGAGTTGGGAGCACCGTCGGGCCACAAAGGTAGCTCGACGGGCTGTTGTGCAAATGTTATTGCAGTTATAAGCGATACTATGATGGATAAGAGTCTCCTCATAATTAATTATTTAACTTTCATTGAAGCCTTTATAAAGTAAAGAATCAATAATGCATATGCTCCTAATGCCAACACTTCAGACCAAGTATTGTTCAACCATGCTTCATTGACCAGATTGATTCCGCCAAAGCGCATTGCAGCACTGATTACTCCCATCAATGCACCTCCGGCAATGAAACCGGATGCCAACAAGGTTCCTTTTTCCCCTCTTTCCGTATTCAGGCTTGCATCTTTGCTACGGGTGGTCACAAACCAATTAACAGCTCCACCCACTACCAACGGTACGTTCAGTTCCAATGGAATAAACATACCCAGTGCGAAAGCTAATGCAGGAATTTTACAAAGAGTCAGAATAATCGCTAAGACAGCACCGATGCCGTATAACAACCAGGGTGCGCCTACACCACTCATCAACGGTTCGATAACGGCTGCCATTGCATTGGCTTGTGGAGCAGCCAGTGCACCACTTGTAAATCCGTATGTCTTATTCAAGATAATCATTACACCACCCACTGTTGCAGCTGATACGATCGTTCCCAGAAACTTCCATGTTTCCTGTTTGGCGGGTGTACTTCCGAGCCAGTACCCAATCTTCAAGTCGGTGATGAAACCTCCTGCCATTGACAGTGCAGTACATACCACACCACCCATCACCAATGCGGCAACCATACCCGAAGGACCTTTCAGACCGACAGCTACCATTACTACGGAGGCCAAAATCAGTGTCATCAACGTCATTCCCGAAACCGGGTTAGTACCTACAATGGCAATGGCATTAGCGGCTACTGTAGTAAACAGGAAAGAGATGCCTGCAACTAAAACGATAGCTACCAACGTATGCAACAGATTCCCTTGCATAACGTCGAGGTAGAAGAATAATACGATTAGTATCAATGTGATGATCGAACCGATAGCGATAATCTTCATTGAAAGATCCCGCTGCGTGCGGATAATGCTTTTCTCTACATTTCCTTTACCACCCATCTCTTTAGCAGCCAGTCCGACAGCACTTTTGATGATACTCCAGGAACGGATAATACCAATCACACCTGCCATAGCGATACCACCGATACCGATGCTCTTGGCATAATATTTGAATATCTCTTCCGGACTCATCATTCCTACGGTAGATGTAATTTCCGGGTTCCAGGCATTCAATACACTGTCTCCCCAGATAGCAGACATTCCCGGAATGATAATCCACCATACAGCCAATGAACCGGCACAAATGATGGAAGCATATTTCAGTCCGACGATATATCCCAAACCGAGTACAGCAGCACCGGTATTTACTTTGAATACTAACTTCGCTTTTTCTGCGAGCATTTCTCCGGCACTGCAAACACGGGTGGTAAAGTTCTCGTTCCACCATCCGAAGGTAGCTACGATGAAGTCATATAGTCCACCGATCATACCTGCCATCAACAATGGTTTAGCCTGACTGCCCCCTTTTTCTCCGGAGATCAGCACTTGTGTAGTGGCTGTTGCTTCCGGAAAAGGATATTTTCCATGCATATCACTAACAAAGTATTTTCGGAAAGGAATCAGGAACAAGATACCCAATACGCCACCCAGTAAGGAGCTGATGAATACCTGCATGAAAGTAACCGTCATTTCTGGATATTTGGCTTGAAGAATATAAAGAGCGGGGAGGGTAAAGATCGCTCCGGCAACAATGACACCGGAGCAAGCTCCGATAGACTGGATAATTACATTTTCTCCCAGCGCATTTTTTCTTTTTGCGGCTCCGGAAACTCCTACGGCAATGATGGCAATCGGAATAGCGGCTTCAAATACTTGTCCGACCTTCAACCCCAGATAGGCAGCGGCGGCTGAAAAAAGGATTGCCATGGCAATGCCCCATGCAACTGACCAGATATTAACTTCCGGATAATTTTTTGAGGGACCCATCAACGGGTTGTACACTTCCCCGGGTTTCAACTCTCTGAACGCATTCTCGGGTAACCCGGTGAATTTGTCTTCTTCTTGTTTCATAGTTTTTATAATTTGCTAATGTGTCAATTTACATTTCCGTCCTCAAAGTAAACAAAAAAAAAGGAGAACCGAAAGATTCTCCTTTATGTAATAGTCTATTTTTTCCTACTTTGCATCTTTTGCTGTCATATCGCCCTCGATATACAATCTTACCATCTCTGTTTTGGCATTGGTACGCAAGGTGATTGATTTTTTGAAATGTCCCGGATATTTGCCTGTTCCGTTATAAGTCACCTTGATTGTTCCCTTTTTGCCCGGCATGATGGGCTCTTTTGTATATTCGGGTACTGTACATCCGCATGAGGCTACAGCTTGATGGATTACCAAAGGAGCATCACCGATATTAGTAAAGGTAAATGTGCAACTGACAACCGGACTGTTTTCAGAAAACTTACCGAAATCGTGAGTTGTTTTGTCAAACTTGATATCTGCATTTGTTTGCGCAAATGCAAAGCTTACACCCATTACTAACAGGGTCATTAAAAAAAGTATCTTTTTCATTTTTCCTTCTCTTTTTGATTACAAATGCCAAAGATAATGCTTTTTCCCCTAAAATATACTTTATAGAGTGCGAAATAGTATTAAACGGTTCTCTTTTGCTATTTTGAGAGTTGGAATCCCAGCATCATTCCGTCGTAATTTTCAGCGAGTGAACTAACTGTTTTCAGTGCGGTACTGTTGCTTTTGCTGCCGATGAAAGTCATCAGTTTCAGTAGCTTGTCCGAGTTGAACAGTAATTCCAGTGAACTGGAGCTGCAATTCACTTTTGCATGCAGATTCAGCAGTTTCAGATATTTCAGGTCTACTTGTTTGGTTGAAGCATTGTAAGAATAAGTTCCTTTCAATGTTTTCTTACCCACTGTGCTGGTGAAAGTGCTGTCGGCATTGAAGGTGAAGCTCATCTGACCGTCTTTAATACCTATTTTGCTTAATTGCTCATTCAGTTTGCTTTCAGCCATAGTAGCTGCGGCTGCTCCTCCTGCTTTCATCAGCAAGTTGTCCGATTCGAATTCTACAGCCGAACCTTTGTAGTTCCATGTTCCGGTCATATCGATAGACTCGGTATTACCAGTTATGGCATTCACTACCTTTGAAATGTTGTCCTTATTCAATAAGTCTGACCATGATTGTGCTTGGCTGTTAGTCGCCATTAGCATAAATACTGCCATTAAGGCAATCGATAAAAAACTCTTTTTCATTTTCATTCTTTTTTTTCATTTAGTGTTGAGATTCTTGTTTATGTTTTCGATGTAGTTGAGTATGTCTGTACGCCCCAAACGGTCTTCCGAGGAAGAAATGAAGTGAGGAGGGAGTTCTTCCCATTGCTTACTCAACTCACGTAAGTAGGCATTGATATTCATTTTTAAGCGTCCACCTTTGAGTTTGTCGGCTTTGGTGAAGATGATGGAGAAAGGGATACCGTTCTCGCCCAGCCATTCCATAAATTCCAGGTCTATTTTTTGAGGTTCCAGCCGACTGTCTATCAGGACGAAAAGATTGGTCATTTGCTCCCGTTCCAGGATATAATCTTCGATTATGGTACGTATCTGGTCTTTTCCTTTTTGTCCGCGTCGGGCATAGCCATATCCAGGAAGGTCAACGAGGTACCAGTTCTTATTGATAAAGAAGTGGTTGATTAACATTGTTTTTCCCGGAGTGGCGGAAGTCATAGCCAGTCCTTTACGGTTAGTCAGCATATTGATAAGACTTGATTTTCCCACATTTGAACGGCCTATAAAGGCATATTCCGGGAAAATTCCGGCCGGGCATTTCTTCACGTCCGTATTGCTAATCACAAATTCAGCACTTGTTATTTCCATCTTCTTGTCATTTATTTCTTTGTAGCTCCTTTTTAGACATAAACACTAAGCCCGCAAAGGTAAGCGTTCCATTTAACATTAGCAATTCATAACCAAATTTATATCCGGTTTCTTTTCCAATCCACCAGTCGGCAAGATAACAGAGTAGTGGTGAAAGGATGGCTATCAGAGGGACCCATCGGTCATTTGTTTGTCTTCGGGTAAAGAGTCCGAAGGCAAACATTCCGAGTAGGGGACCGTACGTGTAGGAGGCGATGATATATATAGCGTCAATTACACTTTTGTTATTGAGCATTTCTACCAGGCAAATGAAGAATGCCAATAAGATTGATAGCAGTAAATGTACCTTATCCCTTTTGCGACGTGCCACTTCTTCTGTGTCTTTTTCCGTATTCAGCAGGTCTACACATACGCTGGTTGTCATTGCTGTCAGAGCGGAGTCCGAGTTACTGAAAGCTGCTGCGATAATACCGATTGTGAAGAGTATTAATACGGGTTGCCCCAGATAACCTTGTGCTGCAAACATGGGTAGTATATCATCATTCATTGCCGGTAGCTCGAGCTGCATTTGTCCAGCTAGTGCTATCAATAGAATTCCCAGACATAGAAAAAGGAAATTTAGTGGGATGAATGAGAAGCCGTAGCAATACATGTTTTTTTGTGCTTCCCGAAGGTTCCGGCAAGAAAGATTCTTTTGCATCATATCCTGATCCAGTCCGGTCATCACGATAACGATGAAGATACCGCTGAAAAACTGTTTGAAGAAGTTTTGCCGCGATACCCAGTCGTCAAATACAAAAATACGGCTATGTTCACTACTTTGGATTGTTTGGACAATACTGTTAAAGTCAAGGTCTAATCTTTGGATCGTAAAATAGATGATAAAGATCAGGGCGGCAATCAGGCAACATGTTTGTAAGGTATCTGTCCACACGATGGTCTTTATTCCGCTTTTATGAGTATATATCCAAACCAGTGTAACAGAGCCGACAGCAATCAGCCAAAAAGGGACATGCATTTCTTGAAATACATAAGTATGTAGAATGAGGCAGACCAGATAAAGTTTGGCTGCGGTTCCCAGCATGCGCGATAATAGAAAGAAAAAAGAGCTTGTGCGATAAGCACGCAATCCGATACGGTTGCCGATATACCCGTAGATGCTTGTCAGATTTAGTTTATAATATAAAGGGAGTAAGACGTGAGCCACAACCATGTACCCGAAAAAAAATCCGAGTACCGTTTGCATGTAAGTCATATCCATTCCGCGCACCATTCCCGGTACAGAGACAAAAGTGACTCCGGAGATAGAGGCGCCAATCATTCCGAAAGAGACTATATACCAAGGTGATTGGTTCTCTCCCTTGAAGAACGCTGCATTCGATCCACCCCTGCGTCCGGTGATACGGGCTATTAGTAGTAATACCGCAAAGTAGCAAATAATAGTGACAAGTATCATCATAACAGATGCAAAGGTAGTAATTTTTGTAGGTATTAAAAACAATAATCTGTATCTTTGCAAGGTTTTATCGATAGAACAGCAATTATTATCTATGAATCAACAATATCCTTCTATACTGCTTGAAAAGGCAGTCGGCGAATTTTCCAAACTTCCGGGTATCGGGCGTAAGACAGCCATGAGGCTTGTCCTGCATCTGCTCCGTCAGGATACGGCTACTGTGGAAGCTTTCGGGAATTCTATCATTACTTTGAAACGTGAGGTGAAGTATTGCAAAGTATGTCATAATATATCCGATACTGAAACTTGCCAGATTTGTGCCAATCCGCAACGGGATGCTTCCACTGTCTGTGTGGTGGAAAATATTCGTGATGTAATGGCAGTGGAAGCAACACAGCAGTATCGCGGACTTTATCATGTCTTGGGAGGAGTTATCTCTCCAATGGATGGAGTCGGACCGAGTGATCTTCAGATTGAAAGTCTGGTGCAGCGGGTAACTGAAGGTGGAATCAAAGAGGTCATTCTGGCTTTAAGTACCACGATGGAGGGTGATACTACCAACTTCTACATCTATCGCAAGTTGGATAAGCTGGGCGTGAAACTAAGTGTAATTGCCCGTGGTATATCTGTTGGCGATGAACTTGAATATGCCGATGAAGTAACTCTGGGACGCAGCATTGTGAACCGGACACTTTTTACCGGAACAGTATAATCATTATTAATTATTTAAGAACGAACATGGAAGAACAGATAAAACGAGCTGTTAGAAATTTGAATATTAGTTATGTTTTCTTTTGGGTGCTCCCGGCTTTTTTGCTTGGAGCAGGAGAGTTTGAACTCTTTCCCGTAGGAGGTTTGGCAGATAATGCACAAGCTATCTACTATTTTGAGACAATCGGCATTTTGCTCACAGCTTTGTGTGTGCCTCTTTCTCTCAAATTGTTTAGCTTGGTGCTTAAAAAGAAGATAGATTATATGACTATCACGCTTGCTTTGAAGCGATATGTGCAATGGAATATTGTTCGTTTGGGAGTGCTTGAAGTAGCTATTGTAGTGAATCTTTTGTGTTACTATCTGACATTAAGCAGTACGGGCAATCTCTGTATGCTGATTGGTTTGACGGCATCACTTTTTTGTCTTCCCAGTGAGAAAAGATTACGTAACGAGCTTCACATAGCAAAAGACGAAAAACGATGAGACACTCTTTCTTAATGAACGAACGTATTTATCTTCGTGCAGTGGAACCGGAAGATATGGATATTATGTACGAGATGGAAAATGACCCTTCCATGTGGGACATTAGCAATTTTACGGTTCCTTATTCCCGTTATGTGCTTCGTCAATACATCGAAGGCTCACAGTGCGATGTGTTTGCCGATAAGCAATTGCGGCTGATGATTGTACGCAAATCTGACCAGTGCATACTCGGTACAATTGATATTACAGACTTTGTACCTCTTCATTCGCGGGGAGAAGTAGGGATTGCCGTCCATAAGGATTATCGGCAACAAGGTTATGCTACTGACGCATTGAAATTACTTTGTGAATACGCTTTTGATTTTCTGTCTTTAAGTCAGCTCTATGCACATGTCATGACGGATAATGAAGTATGTGTAAAACTGTTCACCTCTTGTGGTTTCGTTCAATGCGGAATCTTAAAAAACTGGTTGCAGGTGGAGGGCTGTTACAAAGACGCATTGCTTCTCCAATGTTTGAATCCTAAGAAATGAGATACTAATTGAGAGTGGGCACTTGTGGGAAACGTGACCACGTTTCATACTTGCTGCCCAATTTCTCTAAAGCTTTCCGCCACATATCTTTAATATTGTTTTTCATCAGATATGATTTTTCTTCCTCGGACACCAGCCAAGTGTTTTCTCTGATTTCGTTACTCAATTGTTCGCTATCCCAGCCGGAATATCCCAAGAAGAAACGAATGCATTCACTGATTTTATTCCCTTGTAATATATATTTCTTTATTTCATCAAAATCTCCATTCAGATAAAGCCCTTTACTGATAGAAATGGATCCTGGTATATCAGATAATGTGTGGAGATAAAATAAGGTGTCAGTGGCAATAGGTCCACCTTTGTATAGAGGAATCTCATCCAAATATTTAAATTCCATGATGATATCATTAAGGAATAATGGCAGTTGTTTGTTGATCACCAATCCCATACTTCCTTCATCCGTATGATCGACCAGTAAAATTACGGATCTGCCAAATGTTGCGTCACGCAGAAAAGGTTCTGATATTAAAATCTTTCCTCTCGATGGCAACACATTATTCGATTGAATCTTAAATATGTCAGAGTCGATATTCATGCCACTAATGTAAGAAAAAAAACGGAATAACAATCGTTCTTTCCGTTTTTTTTCATTTTAAGAATGGCTTTTATGAATATCTCATATCAAATAATCAGGCTATCGGATGATTTTCAGCAAATAGTTTCATTCTTTCATCCAGTTGAGCATATTGGTGTTCTTTAATAAAAGAGGTACACGCGCGTAATCCTTCCTGATGGCTTCCTGTAGTTACTAATGAGATAGCGCTTACTCCGTAGTACATCAATTCTTTCGCCAGTTCGCCACTGGTCATTCCCGGATATCCGATGGTGAAATAAAATCCGTCTGCAATCGGGTCGCCCAGATCGTTGTCATATACCAGATGAAAACCGTGACGGAGGAAGATTTCTTTTAATTTCTGTGCTCTTTCACCATATATCTTCACTTCGTTGAGGAAATTATATTGTCCTTCATTGGCGGCTTTCAGCATGGCGGCCATGGCGAACTGTGCAGAATGGCTGGTTCCTGAAGAAAGCGCATAAAGCACACGGTGAATGAAAACCGTTCCGAAAGTTCCGCCACCATATCGTTGGGTCAGTCCCGGATAGCTTCGGTGGTATAGTTTATCAGAGATGCAGCTTACACCGATACGTTGCCCGGCGTAGCTGAATGCTTTCGAGCCGGAAATCAGCAATACGTAATTGTCCGTATAATGGGCAACCGATGGCTGGAAAGGAGGTTGATACGGCTTGCTTAAATCTTGGCGGAAGTCCATGGCAAAATAAGCCAAATCCTCCAGAACAATCACGTCATACTGTGTTGCCAATTCACCGATAATCCTCAATTCTTCTTCTTTCAGGCAAATCCAACTGGGATTATTGGGATTTGAATAAATGATGGCTGATATATTTCCTTTTTTCAGATAGCTTTCCAGTTTCTCTTTCAGTTTTTCTCCACGGTAGTCATACACATCAAATGTTTCAAACTTTTGTCCCATTACAACCAACTGCTGTTTCTGTACCGGAAACCCCGGATCGATAAACAAAATCGTATCTTTCTTTTCGTCACATTGGCTGCAAGTAAGAAATGAAGCGAATGTACCTTGCATGGAACCGGTGACAGGCACACAACCTTCCGGATTTAAATCAACATTGATGAATGCTTTGATAAAGTTGGATGCCTCTTTCTTTAGTTCCGGCAATCCGTTGATATCGGGATATAGGCTGGCAATGCCATTTTGTAACGCTTCAATTTCCGCTTTCACGCCTACTGCGGAAGGGGGAAGTCCCGGAACACCCATTTCCATTTTAATAAATTCAACTCCCGATGCTGCTTCTGCTTTTGAAGCAATAGCTTTCACTTCACGAATGGTAGCTTTGGAAAAATCGACAATTTGAAACTCATTGATGGTTTCATCAATCAGATGTCGCTCAATTGGTGTATTTTTCATTCTATTTTCTATTTTATTAGTAGCTGCAAATGTACACGATAATTCTTAATAAACCCACTTTTTCAGAAAAAAGATACTGAACCTATTGCAGGTTTCAAAAAAATATCTACCTTTGCATCCGCAATCGAGAGAGATGCTAAAGTGAATATTTTGGTGCGTTAGTTCAGTTGGTTAGAATACATGCCTGTCACGCATGGGGTCACGGGTTCGAGTCCCGTACGCACCGCAGAAGCAAATAGCAAATTAAAGCAAAGCTCTGAAATTCAAGGATTTCAGAGCTTTTTCTTTTTTCCTGCTTCGGCAAAAAATAGCGGTTTAAAGCAGTTCTCACGTGGCTTATTCGTGGGACTTTTTGAAAACTGTTTTTGCTCCCACGAATTGACGCATTTGTCTTTGATTGTCAGCTTTTTGTGTAGCTGGTTTTTGAGTGTAGCAAACTAATTTTGTACCACTTAAAAATCAAAGAATTATGGGAGCAGTGAAAAGAAACACACTAAGCGTATTGTTCATCATCAAGAAAGCAAAACTTCTGAAAAACGGTGAAGCTCCTATTTGTATGCGCATCACCGTAAACAAGCGAGTAGCCGAAGTTATGATTAAACGGAGCATTCCTGTAGATTTATGGAATCAGAAAAAGGAATGTTCCAAAGGTAAAGACCGTGTAGCCATCGAACTGAACCACTATATTAATACAGTTCGTGCCAAAGTATTACAGATATACCGTGAATTGGAGATAGACAACAAACCGATAACAGCCGATATAATAAAGGATTGCTTCTACGGACGGGACAAAGTACAGCGCAGCTTGCTGGAAGTGTATGCAGAGCATAACGAAAAATGTCGTGCCCTGATTGGCAAAGAATATACGGAAAGCACCGTTACCAAGTTTGATACTTCCATAAACCGCCTGAAAGAATATATCCGCAGTTGCTACCACCGTGATGATATAATGTTGGCAGAACTGGACGGGCAGTTTATCCGTGATTTTGATTTTTGGCTGAAAACAGAGAAGCATTGCCAAAACAATTCCGCATTGAAACATTTGAAGAACTTGAAAAAGGTTGTCCGCATTGCTTTGGCTAATGATTGGATAAAGAAAGATCCGTTTTACGGCATCCACTTCAAGCAGGATGAAGTAAATGTAGAGTTCCTCTCACGTGAAGAACTGGATATTCTGATGAACAAGGAATTTGCTATCAAACGGCTGGAGCAAGTAAGGGATATTTTTGTCTTTTGCTGTTTTACCGCGCTTGCTTTCGTGGATGTGCAGCAATTATGTCGTGAACACCTGATAAAAGACAATAGTGGCGCTTTATGGATACGCAAGGCACGACAGAAAACCAATCAAATGTGTAATATTCCTGTTTTATCCATTCCTCAAAGGATATTGAGGAAATATGAAGATAACGCAGAGTGCATGAAGAAAGGAGTACTTTTACCTGTAATCAGTAATCAGCGCATGAATGCCTACTTAAAAGAAATCGCAGATTTGTGCGGCATTACCAAACGCCTAACTACGCATGTTGCACGCCATACTGCGGCTACCGTAGTTTTTCTCGCCAATGATGTATCAATGGAAAATGTATCTAAGATTTTGGGACATTCCAATATCAGAATGACACAGCACTATGCAAAAGTTTTGGATAGCTCTATTATGCGTGATATGGAGAATGTAGAGAAGAACTTTTAATGAGATACAAATAAAAGTTATAATATTTGGCGTACTTTTTGTAGTTTTGCATGAAATAGTCAAAAATAATATAACGATGAATAATATTTTTAATTTGAGTGTCAAAACTTGCTCTGAGGATATAAACATCAATTTATCAGTAGGGGAAACTTTGTTTATTCTTGGAGCAAACGGAACAGGAAAGTCTGCTTTAATGCATAGACTTTATACCAATCACAAAGATGATAGTAAGTGGATTACAGCCCATAGGAAAACATGGTTTACAAGTAATGCTATGGATTTAACGCCAGCATCTCGTAAACAAATGAATGAGTATATCCAAAATTTCGACATACAAGATTCATCGAGATGGAAAGATGATTATTATCAACAGCGAGCTGATATTTCTATATTTGATTTAATCAACTCTGAAAACACACGTGCACGGCAAATTGCTAAAGCTGTAGATCTTGTTCAATTAGATAAAGCGAAAGATATCTCTTTAAAAAATCAATCTCCTATTGAAATTGTTAATGAATTATTTCAACTTTCTAACATTTCTGTAAAAATAGAACTGGGAGAAAATGAGGAATTATTTGCAATAAGAGATGGACATAAATATAGCATTGCAGAACTTTCTGATGGTGAACGCAACGCTCTTTTAATAGCAGCAGAAGTATTGACAGCTAAACCTTATACTTTGGTGCTTCTTGATGAACCTGAAAGACATTTGCATAGGTCAATAATTTCTCCTTTGTTAAATAGCTTAATATCAAAAAGAAGAGATTGTTCGTTTATCGTTTCAACTCATGATACAAATCTGCCAACTGATTGTAATGACTCGAAAATTTTACTTATAAGAAGTTGCCAATGGAGCAACAACATAGTTTCCTATTGGGATGCAGATTTATTAATGAATTCAAATGATATTCCATTTATAGTAAAGAAAGAAATATTGGGAGCCAAACGAAATATTCTTTTTGTTGAGGGAAATGAAACTAGTTTGGACAAACAAATTTATCAATTGATTTATCCTAATACAAGTATCATATCTCAAAAGAGTTGTACAAATGTAGAAAAAGCAGTTATAGGTATTAGAAATACAGAGGCATTACATTGGATTAATGCTTTTGGTTTAATTGATGCAGATGATAGATCTCTAGGAACTATAGAAAAACTAAAAGAACATGGAATTATTGCTCTTGAATGTTATTCCATAGAGGGGTTATATTATAATGAATTCGTTATAAAAAAAGTAATTCAGACTTTAGAAGGAATATCAACTGAAGATTTTTCTTCAGCTTTCGATATAATAAAAAATAAAATTTTGAGTAGTATTTCTAGTCATAAAGATAGATTGTGTGCACGTTTATGTGAAAGAAAAATTAGAAATGAAATTCAAGGGAAAATGCCTAGTCATACGGAAATCAAAGATTTACAAAATCTATCTATAAATATAGATATTAAAGATAAATTAGATGCAGAAAGGAATTTATTTGACGAATATCTTAAAACAGCAGAATTAGATTCTTTATTAAGTCGGTATCCAATAAGGGAAACTCCAATCATTAAAGATATAGTTGATGTATTGAGAATACCAAGAATAAGATATGAATCTATTGTTAGAAAGCTTGTTACTATAGATAAAGATATTCTTCCATTTTATAGAAGTAAGTTGTTGCAGTTAACATCTTTGATGGGGTATAGCATTTCCGAATGCTAAATAAAACATTAACAAAGGTAAGCTCCGTATTCCGTCCGTTCAAGTCCAAGCCCTACGGGTTTGAAAGAAAATCTCCACACTTCACGATGTTCGGGTAGTATTTTCTTCCAAAGACTTGCACAGACGGAATACTACACTAATAAAGTTAATGTTCTTAGTCAGTTTCGGAAAAAATGTGTTTTTTAAGGATGGTTGGTTATTCCTGCCGTTCCTTGTTATAATAGGTCTGTAAAAGCCTTTCTATATCGCTTTGATGATAAATTATTTTGCCTTTTATCTGAATGTAAGGGATAACGCCCGTATCTCTCCATTCTTGCATCGTGCGGATGCTTACTTTCAGACATTTGGCTGCATCCCTGTTACTTAGAAACTTTTCACCGTTTAAATGCGGTCTGTTTTCCTTTGCCAGCCGGCTGATACCATCTAACATTCTTTCCATAGACTCAAAGAATTCTTTTATCATTTCACTGTTGCCGTTTATCAATTCCATATTGCCATATTGATTTATAGTTAGCTTGAATTATTGGTATATACATAGTCAATTACGCAAATACTCGCCATAATAAGAAATAGAAAGGCTATCTTTTACCTTGTCATAGCCGATATAAAGCCATTTAAAGGCTGAAACGATGAAGTAACGGTTATCTTCTTTCTGTATCTCGTAAGTGGCTGGTTGCGCCTGTCCGTTATCCGATACATGGAGCATCGAAAGGAGAAACTTTTTCTTGCTTTGGCATATCATTACCGTAGGGTGAAGATTTAAACTTTCCCATGTACCGACAATAGTCGGGAGGGTGAAAGATTGGTTTACTTCTAAATTGCCATCTTGTTTTCTTGTCATAAGGCGATATTTATTTGTTGGTTGGTATATAGTTGCTTTTCTTTCCTGAAACATGGTTTGACGTACATTCGGCAACCAGTCTTTCAATATCGGCAGATTTGTAGTACAGTTTGTTACCGATTTGGGAGTAGCCCAGTTTACCACTGTCCCGATAGTTCTGCAAACTTCGGATGCTGATACCGAGCAGGGCGCACACTTCACGTCCTGACAGCCATTTCTCCGGCTGGTGGGTATTCTCTCTGCAAATCCGTTCCACCTGACTGACGAAACCGGAGAACTGCCCGCACACCTGTTTAAAGGTCTGTTCCTCAATAGTTACGATATTCATACGTCTTTCTCTTTTGGCTGATTAAATACTCCTTTTTTCATTTCTTCCCGATAGAGAGCCGAAAGAACATCATTGTGCGTATTTAGATGCTCTTCCAGTACGTTATCAATGAAATTGCCAATACTTATCTGTTTACCTGCAATCACGCCTACAATCTGCTTGATACGTTTCTGTATCTCTCCACTTATGTACACGCTTTGACGGTTGCAGACTGTCCGCTTTTGGAAAAATACCGCTTTGTAGTTTTCCTTTTCCTGCTGTGATGATTGTTTTACTTCTTCCATGCTTTCAATTTTTAATGGTTTATAAATAAGTTGATTGATTTCTGATACTGATTAAAAGAAAGTGAACCAGTTTTATAGCTGCATTGCTTTATCTTTAAATAGCTTTCAAATACGATTTAAAGCCATTTCTAAATATTGTTTGGCAGTCTTATGTATTGCTTTCATCCAATCAATTTTCAGCAAAGAAAAGAGTAAAAACAGACGCTTTTCAAAATAGGGTTGCTTTGTCCGTTTGTGGCGCAATTTGGCGTTATACACTATATTTCAGGGATAAAAGGCTGTCTGTAATTTTGTAACCGATAAATAGATATAGGAAGAAGCCGAACCGCTTGCTTTGGCAATCTGACCGTAGGGAAAATTTTTATGTTCATTAGAACATAGCAAGTTGTGTTTTGAGGTCCGCTATTCGCTTTTTGCACCTCAAAACCTTGCCACCTGATAAGGTGGTTTGGTTTACTCCCAAGTCGTAAACCATGTAAAAATTATAATTATGGAACAGAAAAAGAAGTACCAACACAAAGGAGGGCGCAAGCCTAAACTTGACCCACGAACACACCGTTATTCGTTCAATTTGGACGATGTGGAGAACGCCAAATTCCTGTCATTTTTTGATAGGTCAGGTTATACTATCAAAGCGCATTTTATTAAGAACTGTATTTTCGGTAAGTCGTTTAAGGTAACAGTAAGGGATAAAAGTAAGGTGGATTATTATATTCAGCTAACACAGTTCTATTCACAATTCAGGAGCATAGGACAGAATTACAATCAGGTAGTGAAAGAACTTCATTCCAATTTTTCAGAAAAGAAAGCACTTGCTTTGCTTTACAAACTGGAACAATGCACTTTGGAGCTGATAAAGACCAATGAAATGATAGTAATGTTAAGCAGACGGTTTGAACAGTCCTACCAAAGAGAGGGGACAATATCGGCAGATGAATAGAAATAACTTGCCAAAAAAGAAAAATCCCGAAGTTACCACGTGTACAACTTCGGGATAGTTTCTTTCTTATTTGTCCGTTCCGTGTTCTTTTTCAAACTTTCGGAGCGTACCAACATCAAACCTTTTCTTTATGAACTCACGCACATCAGAAGCCCGATAATAGGCTTTTCCGCTAATCATCATAAAGGGCAGCAGTTTCTTGCTTCTCAATCTCTGTAACGTTCGGGTACTTACTTTGAACAACAGGCATAAGTCCTGATTATCCAAAAGTTTATCGCCCGGTATTACTTCGGGATTGGTTTGCAAACTCTTTACGTCTTTGCCTACTTCTTCCAATTTATCAAGAAGTTTCTGCATCCAGTCTTTAAACTCGTAATTATCTACATACATATTGCTTCATTTTTCTGATTATACACTAATGATTACCAATCGATTGATGAAGCAAAGTTCAGAAAAGGGAAGCAAACAAATTACAGGGTAGCATACGCTACCCCGTATAAATTGATGCTAAACACCTGATTATCTATACCCTTTATTTTCGTGTTCTTTGCGGATAAGGTTTGCCAGTTCATTAAGGAACTCTGTTAGTTTGGCTGGCTTTCGCTTGATGACATCCATGTACTTTTGATGATAATCACCTAATTTAATGTTAAAGAGCCATTCAAAGGCTTTTCCTAAGTCCGTCAGGTGAACAGGTTTTTCATTTTGATATATTATACGTTTTGACAGGAATAAGCCGCTGACTATTTCCATGATGTTGATAAGGCTTGTTTTGTCTGCTAAATGGAGAGGGGAAAGGGATAGTTTATTTGCGTGTTGCTCGAATTGTTCGGGATATTTGATATGCAAATTCACTATGCGTACTTCTGTTGTGATTAGTTCTATTGCTTCATCAATCAAATGCAAATAGGGTATTTTTTTCTTGCTCAAACCGCACACGATACGATTTAAGCCGATGTAAGCCGAAAGAAAAATAACGTAATAAAACGCTGTAATCCTGTTCGTTGATATTAAAATCGGCTAAATGGGTAGCCAGTTCTTCAATAGCTTCTGTAAATTCGGATGCAGAAACTTTACGCTGTGAGTATTCCGATAATAATCGGAAGAATCTCTGTTCCAACAAATTATTCATTATGGGAATTATAGAAAGAAGTCCTACCAACGTGGTAGAACTTCCTTTTTTAATAAGTTATTTATTTACAAACTGAAAATCATATTCATTATATCTGTTACCAATATTAGGATATTTTTTTAAAAGCAGTTGTATATTAGAAACATCTTCCGTTGATAGATTTACATCTACCGCTTTTGCATTTTCTTCTAAATACTTAATCCGTTTAGTTCCCGGAATAGGAATTATATTTTCACTTTGTGCCAATATCCAAGCTAAGGCAAGTTGGGCTGGGGTTATTCCTTTGCTTTCTGCTATTTCTGCAATTTCAATAGCCAGTTTTTGATTATTTTCCCAATATTTACCGTTATAACGTGGCAAATGCTTGCGGAAATCATGTTCTTCCAACGCATTTACGTTGATAGTATTTGTTACTAAACCTCTGCCTAACGGTGAAAATGGAACTAAAGTTACACCTAATTCTTTTGTCAATGGCAGAATCTCTTTTTCGACATCATGTGTTAATAAAGAATATTCACTTTCAACCGCAGATATAGGATGAATATTACAAGCTCTTTTCAGTGATTCGGAAGAACATTCGCTTAGTCCCAAATAGCGTACTTTACCCTCTTTTACTAACTCTGCCATAGCTTCAACTGTTTCTTCGATTGGTATTGTGGGGTCAATCCGATGCGCATAATACAAGTCTATAGTTTCGATATTTAATCTTTTCAAGCTGTTTTCTACAGCTTGTTTTACATATCTTGGAGAAGCATCCACATAACTTTCACCACCAGCGAACACGCTACCTTGGCTATTGCGTAAACGAAAACCAAATTTTGTTGCAATAAAAATCTGATTTCTTTTTTCTGCTAATACTTTGGATAGCAATTCTTCATTAACACCATTGCCATACACATCCGCAGTATCCCAAAAATTAATGCCAAGTTCTAAAGCACGATGCAATGTCTTAATACTTTCTTTTTCATCGGCTACTCCATACGCAGCACTCATTCCCATACAACCCAATCCGATAGCGGATAGGTTTACTTCTGTTTTGCCTAATTTTCTGTACTTCATTATTTATATTTTTTAGTCGGTACAAAATTAGGTAATGGAAATATGGCTGATTAACACTATTCAAAGCATCATTTGCACAAATCAAATAATTGTTGTTATCTAATTTCGCTTGGCGATTTTCCTGTGTGCTTACGATAGAATTTACTGAAATAGGCTATATTTTCAAATCCCAAGCTATAAGCAATTTCTGAAATAGAAAGATTACTATGTAATAAATACTGGGTACATTCTTTAATTATTCTTTCCGCAATCATTGTAGAGGTAGTTTTTCCAGTAGTATCTTTTACCACTTTATTTAAATGATTAACGTGTATAGACAAACGGTTTGCATAATCGGCAGGAGTACGCAAACTCAATACTGAATGTGGATAATCAACAGGAAATTGTCTATCCAATAATTCTATAAATAATTCGGTAATACGTTGCGAAGCATTTGGATGTGATTCATATTTATTTGACTCTTGCATTTTTAAAGCTGTATGTATCAATAAATGAAGATAACAACGTAAAACATCATATTTGTTTGCATAGTCTGACTGGTTTTCTTCCTGCATTTTGGTATATATATCCAAAACTTTGGTAATTTGTGTATCATCCAAGAAGAAAACTTTATCTCCCGTTACTTTGAACAATGGAATATTAGCCAAAGAACTATTTTTTTCTTCTGACTGTACAAATTGCTCATTAAATATACAAAACATTCCTTTCTGTTCTTCACTGATTGATTCCCAAGCATAAGGGACTAAAGGATTAGAAAATAACATTGCAGGACGATTTACTAAAATCCATTTATCTGCATAATATAGTTTTCCCACACCAATAATCAATGTGACTTTATAAAAATCTCTGTAACTGAATTGTACTGTTCCAAAATTACATTGTCGGGAGAGAACATTGAAATATGGTTTCTCCTTAGAGTAGGTTGTACCCAGTTGGAGGTCACAACGCTGGATTCTTTTATAGAACTGTGGAATACTTTCAGACATAGTTTCTAATTTGCTATGACAAAATTACGAGAAAGTCTAAAGATACAATAAGTTATATATCATAATTAAAAGAAAATAACTTTTTTTGTCGTGAGTGTATTTTTGAAATACTGCAATATCAAGTAAATAAAGCAGATAGCATGTTGATAAAACGTTTCTTTTTTTTGTAAAAAGGACTAAGTGATTGTTTTTGAATAGGAAAATCTTAAATTTGTAATTTATAAAAATAAGAATTATGCAAAATCATTCAATAAGAGGTAGTTCATTCAATCTTCCAGCAAATAGACATTTGTGGAAAACATTAGGTACATATGATGCATTGGTTGAGTTTATAGAATGTTCTTGCAGAGTTTTTCTTAATAAATATGAAATATCGGGAGATGATTTTAAGGTCTTTTTGACAGAAGAATCGGAGGAAGCCGGCATTTATTTGAAAGATTTGTCATTAGCTAATTATCGTTGTATAACAATGGAAGCTACTTAATTTATCCTTATGCATGTTTTGATAAATTTATCTTTGAGTTTATTAAAGATGTACGTAAGATAATTGATGTTCATTTTCAATTAAAACAAAAGGATGATGCAACTAATTTTGAAAGATTACTTGACGCCTTAAAAGAATTGGATATTAAGCCTAATATATCAAAAGCTAAAAAAGACTTATTTGATTATTATCGTTTAGTTACAAATAGTATTGCGCATAAAGGAGATGCTGGCTTAAAAAATGCTTTTAAAAAGATAAATAAAATAGAGATTAAAGAAATATATCCAACTTTGTCAGAACCACAATTAGAAGAAAATATAGGATTTGATGATTTTATATTATGTACAGCTAATATAAAAAATATTGCTGATATATTAACTGTTAGCTTAGAAACTTATGTGAAATGGAATGAAATAGGACTACTTAACAAAGAGCTATTGCCTAAATATAATACAGACCGATTTAATCTAAAAAGAAGTAAAATCTACATTCAGAATTGCATTCGTTCAGAATATGGAGTATATTTGGAGGATGCAATATATGATAAAATTATGGGTTCATTAGAATAATGGTAGTTCGCCCCCCTTCAGGATAGAACTATGGCTCTATGCTGAAGGGGGTGGTTGGAGTTCGAATCTCCGATGAACCACATTCAGAAAAAAGATGTACTATGAATATTTTTCGTATCTTTGCAGCAACTCAAACAACTACCGCAACACCAAGCAATCTAAAGAATTGCACACGTGGGGTTATTAGTGGGAGAAAGAATTAAGAGCTTGCTAAAATATTGAGTACGTGAGGACTAGAATTAAGGTTCGTCTTCCGTACGCACCGCATTAGGAAATAAAGAATCCTCTGATTTATTGGAAATCAGAGGATTCTTTATTTTGAAGATAGCGAAACCGCTATCCCTTTTTTCCATCATATCCCCATTTCACATAGATAGCTCCCCATGCAAATCCTGCTCCAAATGCTGTAAGAATTAGATTATCTCCTTTTTTGAGTTTATCTTCGAAATCCCAGAGGCAGAGTGGGAGAGTACCGGCGCTAGTGTTACCATATTGTTCAATGTTGACCATGACCTTTTCGACAGGAACTTCCAAGCGTTGTGTTACGGCAGTGATAATACGTTGATTAGCCTGATGGGGAATTACCCAGTCGATGTTGTCTTTGCTTAGATGGTTTCTTGCAATGATAGATTCACAGGCGTCAGCCATGTTGGATACTGCATATTTGAATACAGTACGTCCTTCCTGATAGATATAATGCATTTGATTATCCAATGTATAATAAGAAGGAGTACATACAGAGCCACCCGCTTTAATGTGCAAAAAAGGCAATCCCTTACCATCTGTTCTTAACACAGCATCCATAATACCTAAATCTTCAGTAGTAGGTTCAAGCATGACAGCTGCGCCGCCATCACCGAAAATCGGACAAGTTGCACGGTCGGTATAGTTTATTATTGATGACATTTTTTCAGCGCCTACAACTACCACTTTCTTATAATTTCCGGAACGGATAAAATTGGCTCCAGTCTCCAACGCATATAAGAAACCACTGCAAACAGCTTGCATGTCAAAAGCAAAAGCTCTTTTCAGCTCCAGTCTTTCACATAAAATAGAAGCCGTGGAAGGAAAACGATAGTCAGGGGTTGTTGTAGCTACAATTATCAGATCAATATCATCCGGATTTGTTTGGGTGCGTTCTATTAACTGTTTGACAGCTTTACGAGCTATGTAAGAAGTTCCCAGTCCTTCCTCTTTCAAAATACGTCTTTCCTTAATGCCGATACGCCCCATAATCCATTCGTCGGTAGTATCTACCATTTTGGAAATCTCATCGTTGGTCAAGATGTAATCGGGTACATATCCTCCGACTCCTGTAATTACTGCGTTTATTTTTTCCATTCGTTTTATCTAGTTTTGGTAAATTGAAAAAAGGAGGTTTATTCTGAGAATAAAAATGTGGGCGCAAATATATGGAAAAGAGACCGAATTCCAATAGTAGTTTGTGAAACAGTAGCCTTTTTAATTAATAAAAAGGAATATTTGACCAAATTTCGTTTTATTTTTAGTAGGCGATTTTTGTTAAAAGTAATGTGCAGTAATAGTCAGTTATTCATCGGGAAAAGCATTGTATATGTGAAAATATTTTGTTAATTTTGTAGATGTAAATCAAAGCATATTCATCATGAAAGAATTCACAATACGTGCCTATGGCCGTATGGAACTGGCATTACTTTATTCTCCCGAACTTACCGACATTGCTGCTTACCGAAAAATGAAAAAATGGATCCAATTATGTCCGGGGCTTTTACAACGCCTGTATGACTTGGGCTATCAGCCTAACTGCCGCTCTTACACACCACTGGAAGTAAGAGTCATTATAGATGCATTGGGAGAACCATGAGACCTGTAAAAAAGGACAGTTGAAACATGAAAAAAGAAGAGATCGTAAAGCAGCGCTTTGCATGGCCTAAAGCATAGCTTTACGACCTCTAAAGCTAAGCTTTAGACCTTACAAAGCACTATGTTATTTTACGGGTTCAGCAGTCGTGTTCTTTTTCATCCAATCTATTCCGGGCACGTAATCCTCCAACTTCGTCATACTCGGGTCATGTCTGAAATAAAGCTCACGTGTTGTCCCGTTACGGTGTTTGACAATATCCATTACACCCAGCCCTTCGGTAGGGTACGTACTCTTACGGTCTGTAGTACGTCCGGAGAGGGCAGGACGGGAAAGCATCAGTACGACGTCAGCATCCTGTTCGATAGCTCCACTCTCGCGAAGATCGCTTAAGTTGGGGCGGTTGTCGGGATGTCCTTCTACATTACGGTTTAATTGACTGAGTAGTATCACAGGTATATTCAACTCCTTTGCCAGCATTTTGGCCTTGCGACTGGCTTGTGCCACTTCCTGTTCACGATTGCGATTGTGTTGGTCGCTTTTCATGTCACAGAGTTGCAAGTAATCGATAATGACACCATCGCATTTACCTTTGCTTTGCAGCAGTTTTGCAGAAGAACGAACGTAATCCATGCTTACAGACGGATTGTCGTCAATATGGATGGGTAGACGGGAAAGTTCGGTGGATGCCTCGTGTACTTGTCGTAGTTCACTGGGAGTCAGTTGTCCGCTGCGGAGATGGTCGGGGTTCACTCCTGTAGTAGCAGCCAATAACCAGCGATCTCCCAAACGCTCACCTAACATTTCAAGACTATACACAGCGATATGATAACCGGCAGAAGCAGCGGTACGTGCCAGATGCAGCGCGAATGCCGTTTTACCTACCGCAGGACGAGCAGCAATAACGATCTCCTCACCGGGTTGCCAGCCGCATGTCAGCCGGTCAAGGTCGGCAAATCCTGTAGGCAGTCCTGTAACACCGTTCTTGTTATTGGCCATGCGGACCTCTATCAATTTTATGGTATCCTCCATAAGTTGCAACATGGAACGGAGATGTTCGGCAGTACCACATTCATTTTCTAACCGGTCGAGGAGGGTATGGGCATCTGTCAGCGTATCGTCTATATCAGTTGTTTCATCGGCTGCCAGTGCGAGCAGTTTGTGGAATCCCAAAATTGCTTCACGACGGATATATTTCTGTTTGAGAATCCGTGCGTGATATTCCAAGTGTGCACTTGACACTACACGTGAACTGATGCGCACCAGTGTATAAAGTCCTCCTATCAATTCGAGCTTGCCACGTCGGGCAAGTTCTTCTTTTACAGTCATGATGTCAATTGCCTGACCGGCATGATACAGACTCTGCAGGGCAGCATAAATCTCACGATTCGTTTCAGTATAAAACACTTCCGGTCGCAATATGCTCACAACCAGTGTGATGGCTTTACTTTCCAGCAAGCAGGCGCCGAGTACGATTTCCTCGAGTTCGACGTCCTGCGGGTTTGTTATTTCACTCATTTTCTTTTCTAATAATCATATTCATTCATAAATGCTTTATTTGACAGATAGGAAGCCGCCTGCATACAATACTTGATATCTGTTAGATTATCATAATACTCATCAATATGATTCAGGCTAAGACAACGTTCGTTGACAGATAACTTTTTCCATTCCCGGCGGGCACGGCCGATATTGGTTTTAGGCTTCCGGGTAATCTCATGAAATTTTTCCCAAAACGCATCGAAAGTGATGCCGTCAGCTTCGGCACGGATGCTCTCGCGGCGTTTCTGCCCGACCAGCAGATCGTAGTCGGGTATACGGATATGAGTGATATACGGATTAACCACCCTTTCAATAATACCTTCATCATACATCTTATTAAAAAAATACCGTGTGCGGCTACGTTTCCACCCAAATAGTTCTGCCCAGTGGGCAATGGAGATTACAGATTCACCCCGCCGGCATTGAAAGGTGTAATGGTGGATGTGGCACTCTACAGTGCTATAATTGACATGGGTTAATACCAGAATAAACGCGTCAAAATAACCCGTTGCACCTTTAGTCACTTTTATTTGCTCCTCGAATAAGACTTTAGGGAAGAGGAGATATCCCTTTTTTAGCATTTCTGCTGTAGATTTAATCATGCTTCATATTATTTTAATTCGGTGCGAAGGTAGCCCGACCAGTTGAGCTGTACAATTTTCAGGTTATAAATGGCTAAATATTGTAATTTTGGCTCATGTAACGATTGCTCTGATTGTGTGCCAATATTTTGAACCTTCCAGAACGCCCTCCTGCATTCTCTTTAAACGCCCTGCTAAAGGGGGAAGCCGACTTGCTATTTCTGCACTTCGACCACCCCTTAGTCCATTAATATATAAATAAGAAAAGAATGTATTAAAATACATTATATCTTTTTCTTCATTTTCGGGACAGCGAGATATGAATTCTTTTTTATCATTTCAGATACTAATGAAGGCATTCCCCAGAACCTTACAATAATGGCAATTTGCTGCGGAGTGAGTGTCGTAGTATGCGGGGTGAATCCCGCTTCCGTGAGTTGGGACAGTAATACCGCATGTTCTTTGATGGTCCGGCGGAATGCTTTCACCGCTGAACAATTATACTGATAGTTGGGGAAATAAGCTACTGCCACCTCGGACAGTACGTGGCAACCGTGAAGCAGCCAGTCAAAAGATTGATTATCCATTGTTTAAAATATTTTAGTACGCCGCAAAAATACAACTCATTTCATTGGATGGAAAAACCGTTTTTCTGATACTGGTAATTTAAATGTGAAATAAGTACGAATATTTTTAAATAAAAATCTAATTATTTAAACAATCTTCTCTATATTTGCATTCGAAATTAGATTTTATATGGCGATTTTGTCGATTAATAATCAGTAATGTAAAACCATTTATATATAACTAAATTTTATAATGTTGAAAGGAATAGGTCTAATAAAAGATCGTTTACAACGAAAGCGGGAGCAATACATCCATCAGAGAGAGAAAATGGAACAAATGAAGTGTACAATGCAAAACACCAGTGAGGAAATTGAGCAACTGGAATATGTGCTTAGTGAGATGGAGCATATAGCGGATGCAAATCGTGCGCCACGAGTGATTCCCAATGCCCGGGTGGAAGAGGTGTTTGCATATCTATGCCGGGTGTTTGAGTTTTTGCAGCACCGTTTAAAACTGCATTTCAAATATAAATTGGCATGCGAAGTCATCTTTGCCCGCTATCAGTTTAAAAGTCGGTTGCATACTCCCGGACGGGAATATTTAAGCTTTGCCACTATACTGACTTACTTTAAACGTGAAAGAGGAATGGCGTATGGGTGATTTCAAAAATATTGAAATATAGAGATAATAGTGTGAAAAACAAATGTTTTAGGAACAGAAATGACGGATTTGATATTTTTTCCTTATTTTTGTGTGTCCATTTTTGAATGATATGATACAGATAATACGATTAAAAGGAAAAGACAAACATTTATATCGGCTTTTAGCGCCGATGGTGATGGATCCCGAAGTGATACGCGCAAACAATAATTACCCTTTCAAGACGGGCGAAGAGTATGTGTGGTTCATTGCGATTGAAGATAAAGAAGTGGTGGGCTTTGTCCCCGTGGAACAGAAAAACCGGAAGAAAGCTGTAATCAATAATTATTACGTGAAGGCAGAAGGCACCGTACGGGAGGAAATCCTGTCGCATCTGTTGCCTGCCATTGTTGCGGAGTTCGGACCCCAGAGTTGGTTACTCAATTCGGTCACACTGGTACAAGATAAAGAAACATTTGAAAAGTTTGAATTTGTATCCATGGACAAGAAGTGGACACGGTATGTTAAAATGTATAGATGACTTATGGCGAAAAAGAAAATATTAGGCACAAAGAATGTATATGAACTAGCACAAGAACGACTGAAAGTTATATTTAATGAATTCGATAATATATATGTGTCATTTTCCGGAGGTAAGGATAGTGGGGTATTGCTGAATATGTGCATCGATTATATCCGGAAGAATAATTTGAAGATACGTTTGGGAGTTTTTCACATGGATTATGAAATCCAGTATAAAATGACTATTGACTATGTAGACCGGATGCTGGAGGCCAATAAGGATATTTTGGATGTATACCGGGTATGCATCCCTTTCCGTGTGGCTACCTGCACCTCGATGTATCAATCTTTTTGGCGTCCGTGGGAGGACAGCAAAAAGAATATATGGGTTCGTTCCATGCCTAAAAAAGCAATGACCAAAGAAGATTTTCCTTTTTATAATACAACCATGTGGGATTATGAATTTCAGATGCGTTTTGCGCAATGGATACATAATAAAAATGATGCAGTGCGCACTTGTTGTCTGATCGGGATTCGTACACAGGAAAGTTTCAATCGGTGGAGATGTATCTATATGAGCCGTAAATTCCAGATGTATCATAAATACAAATGGACTTCAAAAGTGGGGAATGATATTTACAATGCCTACCCTATTTATGACTGGAAGACAACGGATGTATGGACTGCCAATGGAAAATTCCAGTGGGATTATAATGTTTTATACGATCTTTATTATCGTGCCGGAGTCAATCTGGAGCGTCAGCGTGTAGCAAGTCCCTTTATTAATGAGGCACAAGAGAGTTTACAGCTTTACCGGGTGCTTGATCCCAATACCTGGGGGAAAATGGTGGGAAGGGTGAACGGTGTGAACTTTACCGGTATGTATGGTGGTACTCATGCAATGGGATGGCAGTCGGTGAAACTTCCCGAAGGATATACATGGCGCGAGTTTATGTATTTTTTGTTATCCACTCTGCCGGAGCGGGCGAGGAAGAATTATCTCCGGAAACTTTCGGTGAGTGTGAATTTCTGGCGGACAAAAGGCGGATGTCTAAGTGATGCCACTATCCAAAAGCTGATTGATGCGAAAGTGCCGATCATCGTTATGGACAATAGCAACTACAAAACATTGAAGAAACCGGTGCGTATGGAATATCAGGATGATATTGATATTCCGGAGTTCAAGGAAATACCCACGTATAAGCGGATGTGTGTCTGTATCCTCAAGAATGACCATGCTTGCAAATACATGGGATTCTCACCGACAAAAGAGGAGATGAGTAAAAGAAGTCAAGTTATGGAACAATATAGAATCATAGTATCATGAGTGTAGATAAAAGCCCTGTTTACGAGGTAAAAGCGGTACCCGTAGAAAAAGTATGTGCGAACGATTATAATCCGAATGTCGTAGCACCACCCGAAATGAAGTTGCTGGAACTTTCTATTTGGGAAGATGGTTTTACGATGCCTTGTGTATGTTATTATGATAAGGAGGCGGACAATTATATCCTGGTAGATGGTTACCATCGTTATACGGTATTGAAAACTTCCCAACGAATCTATAAGCGTGAAAACGGTTTATTGCCGATTGTGGTGATAGACAAGGACCTGTCTAACCGTATGAGTTCGACAATCCGGCACAACCGTGCCCGCGGAATGCATAACATTGAATTGATGTGCAACATCGTTGCAGAGCTTGACAAGGCAGGTATGTCCGATCAATGGATTATGAAAAATATCGGTATGGATCGTGATGAATTGTTGCGCCTGAAACAAATTTCAGGACTTGCCGATCTGTTTGCCAATCGCGAATTCAGTATTCCTGATGAGGTGGCTCCTACGGAAACAGAACGCAAAAGCTTATAATCTGATAGCTATATATATACAGAAATTGAACATTTTGTCATTTAGGCACAAATTATACAAGTTATTAAGCTGTTTTATTGTATAAAATGGTCGTTTATCTTGCTTAATTTGTGCCTGAATTATATCTAAATGACATAAAAAACTATTAGCATATCTTGTTAGTGCAGTTTCAATAAGCGAAACTGTTTTCTTTAAAAAGGTACGCATATCGCAAAAAATACTTTCCATCAACATTCTTCTTTTATAATGCGTAACCCCTTCGACTGTAAATAGCATTAATAGTCTTACTTCTGGAATCTGATTATCTGTATCAGAAATGAATACAATTTTGTATCTCCTTTAATATTCCGAAATTTGCAATATGAGATTTGGATAAAATTTGATATCGCCAAGAATGAGGTGTTTAAGAGGTGTTTAATAAGGTAATGAGAGAGAGTAAGAGATATATAACTGTTTTTTTCTATTTGATTCTTCTTCTATTTATGGTTGGGTGTGAGCATGATGTAAGCACAATGGGCCAAGAGAATGAAGAGGAAGTACTGAAAGAAAAAGTGCAAATAGAGATTTTTGCCAGGGCAAAATCGTACTCTTTGCCTCCGACCAGAGCTTTGGAAAGTGAGGTCGGTAAAACTCCATGGATACTGGTCTTTAAGGGACAGGGGACAGGAGCCACCTTTATAGAAGCTGTACAGGCTTTTGAAATGATAAGCAAGCGATATGTGTTATTGACTGGACAGCCTGCTGGTAACAAATACCAATTACTAATACTTGCTAATCCGTTGGATCAGTTCTATTATGGAAATGCATCTACGGGATATGATTTTAACCAGGCAGCTTTGCTTTCCAAGTTAACTCCGGGAGTGACTACTTATGGGGAAGCTTGTAGCAAGTTACTGACTAAACCATTGGATAGTAATCCGCTTACTACTATACCGTATAGTGGTGATGAAGAGACGATTCCGATGAGTTACCGATTGGAAGTGGATCAAATAGACAATACCACGAAGATAGCCAATACTGATGGAAGTTCATTATTGCTTACCCGTGTGGTTGCTAAGATTGTCATTGTCAATAAAGCATCTAACTTTATTTTGAAAGGAGTGACTGCTGTCATGAATGTACCCCGGCAGGGTGAATTGCATGATGCTGATGGAGCATTAATGAATAATACAGCCAATCTGACAGAGTACCAATATGATGCTGCTTACTCACTTCCTTTGATAAAAGCGGAAACGATTGCAACTGACGTGCAGAGTACAGAGAAATTCCCCATATATATGTACGAGTCCGATGTGCAGAATAATACATATCTTATTATTCAGGGTACTTATGACAATCAAGACTATTATTATAAGATGTCACTGCTCAATAGTAGCCTGCAGGCGATGGATATAGAGCGTAATCATTCATACACATTTACGATTAACAGAGCTAAAGGACCCGGCTACGATACGGTAAGTGATGCGAAGATTGCGAAGCCGTCTAATACTGGTCTTGATTTTGAGATTATGGTAGATGATAGTGAATCTTATGAGATCCTGGCCAATAATGACTATTATCTGGGTGTGAGCAACTCGGTTTTTATAGCCTATTACAGTGGTGAAAATGTGAAGGATTATGATGCCTTTAGTGTGATTACTGACTGTACAAAGGATTTTCCGGATGCTCGGACAATAACAGATAATAAACAGGAAGTATCAGGAGCCTTTCAGCTAAGCGGACCATTTAAAGTGCCGATAGTAACTTCCAATGGAACAAATCCGGTAATAACACCGGTAACAGTTGGAGTCACTAACCAGTTGATGGGTTATGAAGAGGGAATTGATGATAAGAAAAATGCGTATATAACATTAAAACTTGGAAACTTGGAAAAAAAAGTTCATATCAGACAAAGAAAAGCGATTTCCGCAGGAGGAAGCACGCTTAAGTTTATGCCTACTAATAATACCGATCCGGTAGTAAGCGAAATAAACTATTTCTGTCTTACTGGCCAGGTAGAAGAGGGGACTGACAATCCTAAGGAGTGGATTCGGTTATACTCTTCTGCAATGCCGGAAGGACATACAGGAGAAGATCATATTATCGTAGAAGACGGGAGAATATATGTTGAAGTGTTACCTAATACAAGCGCAACTCCCAGATCCGGCATTGTGCATCTAACTACCATGGCGTCTGTTGGTGGTGTTAGTGTAAACTCCGTGCAACGTATAAAATTAGATATTACTCAATTAGGGAAGTAAACATGGTGTTAATGAAGAAAGTAAGTTTACTCATTTTATTCATGCTCGGATGTATTCTTTCCGAGAGTAAGGCACAAAAAGTTGCTCTTAAAAGCAACCTTTTGTATGACGCTACCGCTACCATGAACTTAGGGCTGGAGTTGGGATTGGCACGTAAATGGACACTGGATATCCCGGTCAACTATAATCCATGGAAACCTTCCGATGGCAAACGGTTGCGTCATTGGGGAATACAACCCGAAGTTCGTTATTGGTTTTGCGAACGCTTCCGCCGTACGTTTATCGGAATACACGGGCATTATGCGGATTTCAATGTGGGAGGGTGGCCTAATTGGTCTTTCATCAGCAAAAATATGCAAGAGAATCGCTATCAGGGACATTTATATGGAGGCGGTTTTTCAGTGGGACATTCTTGGATCTTGAAAAAACGATGGAGTATTGAAGCATCTGTTGGAGTGGGATATGCCCATATTGTATATGATAAATATCCCTGTACCACTTGCGGTACGAAGGAGAAAGAAAGTAGTAAGAATTACTTTGGACCTACTAAAGCAAGTGTGTCGCTTATTTATATAATTAAATAGAATGATGATGAAAAGAAATATAGGTTTTATCGTATGTATGTTAGTGGTTTGCAGCCTGAATATAAAGAATGTCATGGCACAATCCCGCTCTTATGAGGGCAATATTGCAGTGAAGCCGGTTCAACTGGAACAAAAAGGAAACTTTCTTCATATCAATATAGACTTTAGCTTGAATAATGTGAAGGTTAAATCGGCGCGCGGAGTGGATTTTATTCCTCAACTGGTATCTCCGGGACGTACTTTGAATCTTCCGAAGGTATCTATTAAAGGTCGTGATGAATATCTGGCTTATGAACGTGAACTTGCTGTGATGAGTGCCAAAGAGAAGAAGACCTATGAGAAGCCTAATGTGGTGGAAAAAGGAAGCAAATTGAGAAATGATACGATTCACTATCGATATGTGGTGCGTTTTGAACCTTGGATGGAAGATGCGCGTCTGGATGTGCAGCGTGATGAGTGTGGTTGTGGTGAAACAGCATTGATGGATGTGGAGCAGTTTGATAAGGTTACGTTGGAACGTGTATTGTTGCCATACGTGGTATCACCTCAATTGGCATATTTGCAACCAAAGGCTGAAGAAATCAAACGTCGTGATATACAGGCAGAGTGTTTCCTTGATTTTGAAGTGAATAAGGTGAACATACGTCCCGAATATATGAACAATCCTCAAGAGTTGGCTAAAATTCGTAAGATGATTGACGAATTGAAGTCTGATCCTAGTGTGAAGGTTAATCGTTTGGACATCATAGGCTATGCTTCTCCGGAAGGGACATTGGCAACTAACAAACGCTTGTCTGAAGGACGTGCCATGGCACTCCGGGAGTATCTGGCGTCCAGATATGACTTCCCAAGAAACCAATATTATATCATCTTTGGCGGTGAGAACTGGGAAGGTTTGGAAGAAGCACTGAATACAATGGAAATGGAATATAAAGATGAAGTGCTGGAAATTATAAGGAATATACCTATAGAGAAAGGAAGAGAGACTAAGTTGATGCAACTTCATGGGGGAGTGCCTTACCGGTATATGCTGAAATATATTTTTCCGAGTCTTCGTGTAGCTATCTGTAAAGTGAATTATGAGGTTAAGAATTTTAATATAGATGAAGCGAAAGAGGTCATTAAAAGCCGTCCGCAGAATTTAAGTCTGAATGAGATGTTTTTGGTAGCTAATACCTATCCGGTTGGTTCGCAAGATTTCATTGATATATTCGAAACGGCTGTCCGGCTCTATCCGAAAGATGAGATTGCTAATATGAATGCCGCTGCTGCCGCCTTGTCGCGTAATGACCTGTCATCGGCAGAACGTTATCTGGGTATGGTATACTCGAATACTAATTTATCAGAATATAATAATGCCATCGGGGTACTAATGTTATTAAAAGGAGAATATGAGAAAGGAGAAAAGTATTTAAAAATAGCTGCCGGATCGGGTCTGGAAGCTGCCGGACATAATTTGGAAGAATTGGCTAGGAAGAGAACAAATGCAGCTGAAATTGAAAATAAAAATAGGGATAAATAAATTAATTACAAACGCTTTTATTAAATTGTAAAAAAACAATGAAGAAAAAAAACTTTTTTATGCTGGCACTTGCTGCTATTGCATTTGCAGCATGTAGTAATGAGGACATCGTTCCTGATGGGGAAAACGGGACTGATGTAACTAACTCTGATGGAGATGCATGGGTGGCTTTAAGTGTACAATCAACCAAAACACGTGCACTGAACAACCCCAATCAAGAAAATGGTACGCCCGATGAAAGTACGATTACTAAGGTTTATGCGGTTTTCTTTGATGGACATACTGATGCAAGTATCGTAACGAAAATTATAGATTTTGGAACAGAGGACATCAATAACCTGCCTAACAGAACAAATGCATTTAAAATACCTTCTAGCTCGGAGGCTGTATTGATTATTGCTAATCCGCAGAATCTGGGTCGGACCATTCAGGAAGGTGATACTTATGAAAATGTAAATAAGGTAATAACGCTTACGGCAGAAACCGAAGTGACTACTGGGGTAGCAAAATCAGGCGGATTTGTTATGACAAATGCTAAAGGTGACCTGGAACCTTCAAAAACGAATGGAGATCCGGAAGTATTGACTTTGTATAATACGCCAACAGCAGCAACAAGCTCTCCTCTGGCAATTAGAATTGACCGTATATCGGCAAAAGTGCGGGTATATGTGAAACCTGACAGTGGTGAAGAACTTAGTGAAACGGCAACTATAGACTCGGATGAAACAGAGTGGTATTTGAACGTGACGAACAAGAAATTCTATCCTGCATCAAAAAGAATGAAGACAGCCATGAATACATGGACTCCTTATGACCAGTATAGTCTCGGTTCGTACAGAATAGATCCGAATTTTGGGGTAGTCAATGACATTGGCGCATGGGATGATGATGATCAAACGGTGTATGCTGGCAACTATTTTTATGTGTCATCTGCTACTAAAAAAGAGGATATAGATTGGAATAAAGTAAATACGTCTGTTAAATACTGTCTTGAAAATACACAGAATCAAACTGATGCTGTAAACTTCAATGTACATGCCTATACAACGCAGGTATTACTGAAAGTAGGTTATGCTCCTACTACTATTACTAACGAGGATGGTTCAAAGGTGACTTTAGCTAACGGAACGGATTGGTTTAACATGAATGGTATATTCTATACTCAAGCTTCGATATTGACTTATATTGAAAAAGAATTGGTCGGTAAATATAAACATGGTAAACCGTCTGAATATGCTACGGATATCACAGATTCTTATAATGAGTATATAAACGCACTTCTTAATACCCAAGTAACGATTCCTGCTGATAAGGATGATGCTAAAACAGCAGAAGAAATGGCAGAGGAACTTACACTGGAGTTTAGCAATCTTGCTACCCAAATTTCAACAGCAAGTAAAGGGGGCAAGAACCTGAAAGGTGTTGAATACTATTCAGAAGGTATTTGTTACTATAAAGTCATGATTAAGCATGATGATAGTCCTACCATCATGAATAAGTTGGGTGAGTTTGGTGTCGTTCGTAACTCTGTTTATGATATTACTGTAAATAAAATAAATAATCCGGGATATCCAATCATCCCCGATCCGGATCCTAGTGCACCGGATGAAGAAGAAGACCGTTACTTGTCTATCAAGATTGAGGTTAATCCATGGACTTGGTACAGTCAAGTTGAACCACTATAATATGAAATTCATTGTTTTAATATAATTTGAGGTAAAGAGGGGACACTCTCTTTACCTTCAAAACAAACAATAGAAAATAGAAAACAAACAATAGAAAACTTTATAGTTTGATAGAATTAGAAGAATAGAAATATGAACCTAAAAAGCCTTGTACGCCATGTCACCTTCGGGATTCTCATCATTAGCTCCTGGATAATGACTTCTTGTGATAACTTTAATGAAGACCTGCCGGAATGTCGTTTGTTTGTAAAGTTCAAATATGACTATAATATGGAATTTGCAGACGCTTTCCATACACAGGTTGATAAAGTAGAGCTTTATGTGTTTAATAAGGACGGAAAGTTTTTATTTAAACAGGCAGAAGAAGGAAGTTCATTATCGACGGGAAATTATCTGATGGGGGTAGCATTGCCTGTAGGCGAGTATCAGTTTATGGCATGGGCAGGTGCACGTGATTCATACGATATTACTTCGTTAACTCCCGGTGTTTCTACAATTTCCGATCTAAGATTGCAATTGAAACGCGAAGAGTCTCTTATCATCAATAAAGAGTTGGAAACGCTTTGGTATGGTGAGGTTATCGATGTAAACTTTACAGGAAAAAGTCATCAGACAGAGACGGTTAACCTGATAAGGGATACAAAACGGGTACGTTTTATATTCCAGGGTTATACCAATAACTGGGAACTCAACGTGGATGATTATGATTATGAGATTCGGGAATCCAATGGGTATCTGGGGCATGATAACTCTTTGTTGGAGGATGATATGCTTAGCTTCCAGCCTTATCGCAGAGATCAGGTGAATTCTGCTGCTGCTTCAGTAGACCTTAATACGATGCGATTGATGAAGGACCGGAAAACCCGGTTAGTGGTGACGGAGAAATCTTCTGCAAAAAAGGTATTCGATATTAATCTGATTGATTATCTTGCTATGACTAATATGGAGGATAAGAAAATCGGAATGCAGGAATATTTTGATCGCCAAAGTAACTATCATATCGTTTTCTTCATCTCTGATTCATGGCTTGCCATGAGAATCGTGATTAACGGATGGACTGTTTATTCGCAGACAGAAGGAGAATTGTAATATCAACAAATAGAGAGAAACCCCTGAAAGAATGCATAAGTATAGTAAGGGATAAAAAAAAGAACCGGCTAAGTTAATTAACTTAGCCGGTTCTTTTTTACAAGGTATCAATTATACTTTCTTGATTTTGTAGAAATATGATACGCTGTGCTTCTCCGCTTTCCGAGATCAGAGTGGAGTGACGTTTCAAAGATAGAATCCAGTCACGTTGCATCTGACAGATATGCGGGCTTTGTGAATCCATAGAATTGATCGAATATATCCGCAATAGACTAATCTGGTAGTTCAGTTTTTCGATGTAGCTGTAAGTCGCTTCGAAGTTTATATTGGATAAATAGAAATACACTTTCCGTCCTTCGCCGAATTCACCTTTACTTGATAACGTTTCTATATACGTCAGTAGTTGATATAGTTCTTCTTTCAGGTTCGCTACATCATTTGGGGTAATCATATGCAAACTGGCAAAGTACTTGATCTCATTGACGAAAGAATGGAAAATACTGGTGTCCCAGATAAAAAAGGTTTTAGGACATTGCTTCACGCTTTCACTCAACTTCTTATGCGCCTGCACGATTTTCTTCTCTACCTGCATATCCGCCAAAGAGTGTGGAGTCTTGATTTGTCCGTGCTGATAGATCCATCGGCTAAGACGAAACTTAGACAGATTCTCGAAGGAAGAATAAAGTGTAAAAGGTAAAAGGTTGGAAGCTGTATATATTTCCGTGCTATTATCTTCTTTTACAAAATCAAATATCTGTAGATAACGATTAAGTATTTCGTAATAGCTATCTATCGCATTAGAAGAATGATGCAGGTTGAGGTCGAAAGTCACCTTGTTAGAATGGTGATCGCCGACTACCTGATCGATAGAAATTCCCAATTTGTGAGATATGATGGCTACTTCTTCTATCGAAAAAGACACCTCACCCCGAAGTCTGCGGTATACAGCTTCTTTGCCCATACATAGGATATCCGCCAAATTACTGGCAAGATTTTGCCCTTTGGGAACCCTCTCTTTCATAACTGTTATTAATTCATTTAGAATACCATTTTTCATTGTCTGTTCCTCGCATTTAATATTAATAATCACTGTGATACATTTTATGCAAAATTAAGGCTTGTAAGTGAAAGATTAGTGTGGAAAAACAGCTATGAGTTATATGCTTATTTTCTGATTGGAAAGAAAATAAAAGAACGGGGGCATATAATGAAAAAAAGTAGATAATGAGGTTATCTACTTTCATTTATTGTAATTCTATAATTTATTTGCTTCTGTTTTACGAAAAAATGGAAATTAAAGAGTATCAATGATTTCCCGTTGTTGTTTAAAGAAATGGATACGTTGCATTTCACCACTTTCGGATATCAGGGTAGAGAATTTCTTTAATGACTGAATCCATTCTTTTAAACTATGGAATATCTCATGGTCCAGGGTAGTCAAAGAATTGATGGAATAAATGCGTATCAGACTAAGCTGTAGCGAATTGGTTTCCACGTAACTGTATGTTGCCTCAAAATTGATGTGAGACACATAGATACGGACTGTATTGCCATCTTTGGTTTTTCCTCGCATAGCGAGTTCTTCCAATTCGTCTGTAAGTAGAAACAACTCTTCTTTAATCTGCATTTTCGCTTCATCCGAAATGAGATGAACATCAGAGAAGTATTGGATATCATTGATGAGATGCTGGAAAATCATGCTGTCCCAGATATAATCTATGGAATGAATATGACGGGTCATATCCACATAGTCTTTCTGGATATTGAGTAATTTTACCGGAATCTCCAATTCATCGAAATTGTTGCACTGAATATATTTGTTTTGATACATCCATTTGAAAAAACGGAATTTTGCCAAAAGGTCATATTTCAGATAGAAAGTCTGGGGGATAATATTAGAAGAAGTCCCCATGGTAGACTCCGGATCATCCTGCATCGTATTGATCAATGATGCATATTTATATAAGATATTATAGTAACTTTCAAACGGATCATCATAATCTACGATGTTTATGTCGAACATTGCATTCGATTTGAAGCTGGTTCCTATAATCTTATCCAGCGATATGCCAAGTTTCCTTGAAACAAGGGCTGCTTCCTGTAGTGTGAAAGGTACCTCGCCGCGTAATCTTCTATATACGGCTTCTTTGCCTATGTATAGTGTATCCATTAGTATATCTGCCAGTTTACCTTTTGCCGGAAGCTTTTCTTTCATCGCCTCTATCAGGTTTGTATTAGGGTCATTTATCGTCATAATAGTCTAAATAAAATGTACTTTTGTATTATAAACATTTCACTGTGGCAAGTTGTTTCGGAATTTGAAACTATTTAAATCTTCTTTTTTTTAAAATATCCTCTCCGAAAATTGTTTATTTTAAGCAAATCGGTTACATTTGTGTCCATAAACAAAACGAAGAGACAGCGTCTCTTTAGTAAACAATAGAAAAACTTAGAATGAAAAGAATATTGGTAAGTGGCGGAGCCGGTTTTATAGGCTCTCATCTTTGTACTCGGCTTATAAACGAAGGTCACGACGTGATATGCCTGGATAATTTTTTTACGGGTTCGAAAGATAATATCATTCATTTGATGGATAATCATCATTTTGAGGTGGTGAGGCATGATGTCACTTATCCTTATTCGGCAGAAGTAGATGAAATCTATAATTTGGCATGTCCCGCATCTCCTATCCATTACCAACATGACCCGATTCAAACAGCTAAAACATCTGTGATGGGGGCTATTAATATGTTGGGATTAGCAATGAGGCTGGATGCCAAGATTTTGCAAGCTTCCACGAGCGAGGTATATGGAGACCCGATCGTTCATCCGCAACCGGAAAGCTACTGGGGGAATGTGAATCCGGTAGGTTACCGGTCTTGTTATGATGAGGGGAAGCGTTGCGCAGAAACGTTATTTATGGATTATCACCGTCAGAACAGTGTGCGTGTGAAGATTATCCGTATTTTTAATACATATGGTCCGCGAATGTTACCGAACGACGGCCGGGTTGTTTCTAATTTTATTCTTCAAGCGTTGAATAATGAGGATATAACTATATATGGTGATGGAAAACAAACACGTAGTTTCCAATATATTGATGATTTGATTGAGGGAATGATAAGAATGATGAATACGGAGGATGGGTTTACAGGACCTGTGAATTTGGGGAATCCGAATGAGTTCCCGGTGTTGGGACTGGCGGAAAGGATCATTAGTCTGACTGGCTCATCTTCGAAAATTGTATTTAAGTCTTTGCCGGATGATGATCCGAAACAGCGACAACCGGATATTACATTGGCTAAAGAGAAACTGGGTTGGCAGCCTACCATTGAACTGGAAGAGGGGCTGAAGCGTATGATTGAATATTTTAAAAATGTCTGAAGCATAAAAAAAGAAAATTATGAATATGGAAATTAATCCTTCCGAATATAAAGTCCTTATTGTGGACGATGTAATATCAAATGTCCTTTTATTAAAGGTACTTTTGACCAACGAGAAATTCAAAATTGTGACTGCCGGTAATGGGACACAGGCGTTGGAACAAGTGAAGAAGGAAAATCCGGATCTAGTATTGCTGGATGTGATGATGCCGGATATCAGTGGATTTGAGGTGGCTCAACAAATGAAAGCGGATCCCGAAATGGCTGAAATTCCCATTATCTTCCTGACTGCTCTTAACAGTACGGCGGATATCGTCAAAGGATTTCAGGTGGGTGGTAACGACTTTATCTCAAAGCCATTCAACAAAGAAGAGCTGATTATTCGTGTGACACACCAGATTTCGTTAGTCGCAGCGAAAAGAATCATTGTTGCACAAACGGAAGAGTTGCGTAAGACTATTATGGGACGTGACAAGCTCTACTCTGTGATTGCGCATGACTTGCGTTCGCCTATGGGATCTATCAAGATGGTATTGAATATGCTGATTCTGAATCTGCCAAGCGAAACGATTGGTGAGGAGATGTATGAATTGCTAACGATGGCCAATCAGACAACTGAAGATGTATTCTCATTGCTTGATAACCTGCTGAAATGGACGAAGAGCCAGATTGGTAAACTGAAAGTGGTTTATCAGGATATTGATATGGTAGAAGTGGTAGAGGGCGTAAGCGAAATCTTTACGATGGTGGCCAGTCTGAAGAATATTAAGATTGTACAGGATGTGACTGTGGAAAATATGGCTGTCCGTGCTGATATTGACATGATTAAGACTGTGATCCGTAATTTAATCAGTAATGCGATTAAGTTTAGCAATGAAGGTTCGGAAGTAGTGGTGTCATTGGCAGAAGAAGACGGTATGGCAATCGTAAGTGTGAAAGACAGCGGTTGCGGTATCGATGATGAAAATCAGAAGAAGTTGTTGCATACCGATACTCATTTCAGTACCTTTGGTACAAACAATGAGGAAGGTTCGGGACTCGGATTATTATTGTGCCAGGACTTTGTTGTCAAGAATGGCGGTAAACTGTGGTTTACTTCAAAAAAGGGAGACGGGTCTACATTTAGTTTCTCAATCCCATTGTTGGAGAAATAAGAATAACTATAGATAATACGGATTAGAATTAATAAGGGCACGGTTTGCATGAATATGTAAACCGTGCCCTTATTATTGGGTATACTCTGTTTTCGGCCTATCGTTTGCAGATAGCCTTAAAATCGCAATATGAACATTTTTTAGTATCTTCTGTCTGCGTGAAAGGCTCTTCTTCGTTGAATATTTCTTCTAATAATGCTTGCAGGCGTTCGCGGAATTCATCTTCAAAGAAAGCAAAGTTGTTTACCGGTATTTTGGGTTTACGGGGTTCTCCCATTTCGATAACAGGCGAATAGCTTTCCGATGCTGCCCGGTGAATGTAGAGTAGGGCAGGAGCTACCATTAATGATTGTTTCCGGCTCATGATAGCGGCATACAGAAAAGTCTGGAAGATATAGTTCGGGCGTGTTTCCGATGGGGTGAACAGTTGCCCGATATTAGCAGGTATTTTAGGACTTCCTCCTGTTTTGTAGTCAACAATCCGCAGGGTACTTTCTTTTGCATCCATACGGTCTATTGTGCCACCCAGACGGAGAGTGAACGGTCCTTGTCCTGTTTGTATAGTTATCTCTTCTGAAACTTTCTTTTCCATAGCGACCATTTCGAAAGGAGTATATAAAAGGTCGTTGCGCAGCAATTGTTTCAGATAGGAAACAATTACTTTGGAGTTGATAAGTTGTATGCCGTTATATTCCGGTTTTTCTTCGGGAGAGACCTTGAATAATTCTTCTTTGAAGGCTTGGTCAACGTAGCTTTGTAGTTTCACCTCATTGCGTAATAAGCGTTCGATATCTTCTTTTTGTATCGTTTTTCCGGCTGCGGTCAGATCGGTGTATGCCAATTGGGCGGAGAGGTGGAAAATGGTTCCGAATAGGGCGGAATCAATTTCTGCACTAACTTCGTCCGGAGTTTTCAAGCCCGCTACATAGCGGTAGTAGAATCTCAACCGGCAATCCAGATAAGCATTAAGGGCGGAAGGAGAGAGAATCACTGAATTTGGATTAGTGCTATCGTAAGCACGATAGAGTCGTCTTAGTACTTCAGGTGTTTTTTCTACTCGTATCTCTTGGGTACTTTGCGGAGATTGTCCGGCTTCCAGATACTCGCGAGTGATATCATGCGGACCTTCTACAAGTAATTGCAGCATGAAACGGGATTCTTCTCCACGGTTGAGACCGTCCGAAGAAGTATTGTAGAGTAGCGTGATATTCTCTGCCCGTTGTATCAGTCGATAAAAGTAGTAGGCATACACTGCATTTTTGTGTTCGATAGTGGTCATGCCGAATGCTTTCCGGAGATTATAGGGAATAAAAGAGGAATCTCCTCCGGATTTTGGAAGTTGTCCTTCGTTGAGAGACAATATAATGAGATTCCGGAAGTCCAGATTACGTGTTTCCAATACTCCCATGACTTGCATTCCGATAGCCGGTTCTCCGTGGAAAGGAATATTGGAAGATGTCAGTACTTTGGTAATCAGTCGTTTCAGAGTATCGGTGCGTATATTTAACTCTCCACTTTCAATCAAACTGTAGAGACGGTTGATTTTGGTATGGCTTTGAAAGAGCGATTCTCTATATAGTTGATTGAAAATATCATTGTATTCTCCTTCTTTGCGATAAATGGTTGAAATGTTTTTGATTAATTCAATCAGGTAATCGCATAGCTCTCTTATACCATTACGGGGAGTGAAGAGGGTAGCTAAAAAATCATCTTGTTTAAGTTCCGATGGAAGTGGATAAAAACGGTTGGTTTGGGTCAGCTCATGTTCCAGGGGAGCGGCATGAGATGATAATTGCCGGGTATAGGGATGTTTCAATATAGCAGATACTGCCTCGTAAGTGAATCGGCCGGTGTCGGAGCGGTAACCATTGGTTTGCAATTCCATTGCGGCATTGATAAAGCTATAAACAGGAGTTTGGGCCAATGGGAATCCCATGGTGATATTGACGTTTTTCACTTCCTGCGGAATGGAATGAAGCACGGGGAGAAGTAGAGCTTCATTACAAAGCACTACGGCATTTTCTTTTTCCTTTTCTATGGCAATTTGCGAATGATCGTTTGTTATCGCCTTAATCCATTCGGGAAGGAAACGTGCCTGGGCATTCTCGGTAGAAGCGGAAATAGATCGTATTTTCTTCGGTTCTTTGAAGGTGTTGAAAAAGCTTTCCGGGAGTTCGTTCGGAAATTCCCCGAGATTACGTTTCAGGAATTCTCCGGCCTCATGTTTTTTGATTTGTTGGGTGTAGAAAATATCATAGTCCCAATAGAAGAGTGCTTTGCCCGCATCTTTCAGTTTTCTGAAAAAGTCATTTTCTACTTTGTTCAATACATTGAACCCGACAAATATGTATTTGTCGTATTTGAGTTGGTCAGTATCAAGTTGTTCGATCACGTTCCGGTAGAGCATGCCTTCGTAAGCAATGCCTAACTCTGTCAGGTTCGCCCGGTAACGATGGTAGATAGTACCTAGCTTGTCCCAAAGGGAAATAAATTTTTCTTTTAGTTCGGTCCGTTTTTCAATGGAGAAATTCTGAAAAAACTGTTGTATGGCTTCTTCCTGCTCTTTGTCAAGGAATTCATAGTCGTCCATCAGATTTTTCAAATCTTGTAGATTACTGAATAATTTGTCGGCATCGACCATATTTTTATCTACATCATCAAAATCACTAATCAACAACTCTCCCCAGAAGTAGAAATCGTCCAATGTTTCCTGACTCTGTGTTTCCTCTTTGAACACTTTATAAAGTTCGCAGACCAATCGAATAGGATCACCACTTTTCTGTACGGATAGTTTCTGAAACAGGTCGCTGATACTCATGGCGGCTGGTGACCAGATCGGTTGATCGGATTCTCCTGCTAAATATTCATTGAAGAACAAGTTAGCACGTTTATTAGGGAAAATGAGTGCTGTACGTGACAGGTCGTTTCCTATCTTGGTATATAAATCATGAGCGACTAGTTGGAGAAATGATTGCATATTGATTAAACTATTTTCTGATTTTTGTATTTATTGTAATCGGAACATAACAGGAACAGTGAAATAAACAGCAACTTTAGTACCATCTTCCAGTTCTCCCGGTTTCCATTTAGGCATTTGATTAATGACGCGTAAAGCTTCTTTATCCAGATAAGGATCTACGCCACGTAAAACTTTTGGCTTGACTACATTTCCTTCTTTATCAACGATGAACTGAATAATAGTACGCCCCTGTACACCATTACCTTCTGTTCCTGTATTAGGGTATTGAATTTTTTTTGCAAGAAATTCCATGAGAGCTTGCTGGCCTTCAGGAAAATCAGGCATAACAGGTACTTTCTCGTAAACGTCAGGATAGTTTATACGAGTATAAGTGATTTTCAATTCCGGGCCATACATCGCACTGAATGAGAGCATCAGATTGTATGTCACTTGTACTGTCTCATTTGCCAACATGCCGGGTGTCCAACGAGGAATGAGAGACATGACTCTTAATATTTCAGCTTCAACTTTGGGATGTATCTTGCGAGTAATCTTTGGGTTGATAACTTGTCCGTCATGATCTATAGTGAATTGTACATCAGTATATGTATTATTAGCAATACTATCTATTTCTGAATAACGAAGATTTTCTTTCAGAAATTCTATAAATTTTTCTGTTCCTCCGGGAAATTCCGGTAGCTTCTCCGGACCATAAAAGGGAGCTTCCCCTTTCATGTCTTTTTCTTGTATCAGGCTGTCAACAGTAATGGTCCAATTCATTTTAGGGCATTGTAGTGTTTCTGCGTTCAATGAAGTAGGAGGTATTATTGTAAGTATGCCAGTTGATAGTCCAAACAGAGTGATGGCCTTACCTACACGGCGTTTTCGCTCAAGTTGTTGCTCCAGATATCGAACTTCTGCTTCGCATTTGGGGCAAGTACCCAAACAATCTCCCTGATACTGACATTCAGAAGTAATGAATTCAATATCATTCGCTTCGGCTATTTGCCGACGAATCTCTTTTAAAATTTTACAGGTTTGTTTTCCTCGTTTCATGGTATTATCTATATTGAAAAGGAGATATTATTGTTTGGCTCTGAATACGATTGGAACTGTATACTTTACAGCTACAGGTTTTCCCATTTGAGTTCCGGGCTTCCACGCTGGCATTTTTTTTATAATTCTCAATGCTTCCTTATCATAAACCGGATGAATCCCACGAGCAACTTTTGCATCTATAATCTTCCCTTTTTTAGTAATAGTGAACTGGACAATAACACGTCCTGAAATACAAGGTGCGTCTTGAGGATAGTTTGTATTTTTGGCTATATATGCCATTAATGCTTTTTGACCTCCAGGAAATTCAGGCATTGCCTCGACGATCCCAAACATAGCCTCTTCTTTTTTCAACGACAAGGCTTTTAGCTCCTCTGCAGTAATGGTGGTTCCTGCTACCTGATGTATTTTTTCTGTTTTTCCACCCGTAACTTCAACTTTAGGAAGTGAATCACAACTGTTACTTAGACTGTCCTTTATCGCTTCTTGTCCATATAGAGGAGAAGAAATCAATGCAGCAGATAGCCCAAGAGATACGCCCACTATTTTTACACTTAATCCGGACCTTTGGCGGTTGAGAAGTTGTTGCTCCAGATATCGAACTTCTGCTTCGCATTTGGGGCAAGTACCCAAACAATCTCCCTGATACTGACATTCAGAAGTAATGAATTCAATATCATTCGCTTCGGCTATTTGCCGACGAATCTCTTTTAAAATTTTACAGGTTTGTTTTCCTCGTGCCATGGCATTAATCATTAGGGGTTTTATAGGTGAATCGGTCGAATTGGGTGATTCCCATTTCTTTCAAAAGCTCTATGCTGTAGTCTACATCTTTCTCTGTATTATAAGAAGGAATGAGCGGTGTCCGAATGATAATTTTCCCGGCTTTGCCTTCTTCGATTAAATACCGGAGATTGCATAAAACCCTTTCATTACCTTTTCCGGTATATCGCTGATAAATGTCATTATTCATGTCTTTGATGTCGACGATATAATTATCTACAATAGAAATCAACTCTTCTACATTCTGTAGTGGAACATTGAGAGACGTTTCGACAGTGATTCTCCATTCCGGTCCGCAAAGTTGGCGAAACTGCCGGATGAACTCGTTTTGCAATAATGGTTCTCCACCTCCAAATGTGACTCCTCCGCAGCTCGCCAGAAAGTAAAGTTCGTCTTTACGTACTTCCTCGTAGAGTTGGTTACAATCATATCTCTCCCAAACGCCATCAGGTTGTAGAGAGGTTGGATTGAGACAATATTTGCAACGCAACGGACAGCCATGGAAAGCAACTAATGTTGTAACTCCTTCACCGTCAATCGTTAGTCGATGGCGGGCAATGCCGATGAGAGGAACAGCTTTCATACTTTTTCTATTTTTTCTTCATCCACATACCACAAATAGCCGGTGATATTTTTATATCCCATCTTGGTAAGAAGTTGCATATATCCTTTCACTTGTTTGTTATATTTAGGATTTTCCTTACCAAACTTGAAATCGACTACAACAACCTGATCGTCTTTCATCATTACACGGTCCGGACGACGGGTTTGCAAAACTCCTTTTTCTTTATAGATAATAGCACATTCATTAAACAGCGTCCATTTTCCGGAATACCAATCTTGAATTTCAGGGGAAGAAAAAGCTTTCTTTGCAACTTCACGAGCCACCTTCTCTTTCTCATCATTTCTGATAACTCCTTCAAAAATAAGCCGTTCGATGGCCGGATCGATATCTTCTGCCGTTTCGATGACAGAAAATAAAGTATGTAACATGCGTCCGCGGTTGATAAAGCGGTCGTCCGAATCTTCTTCTTCAATGCCCTGAATGAAGTCTGCAGAGCGGTTGGACTGACGAAATTCAATATCATGCCGCATGGATTCCATCCGGATAGGGAGTTTTTTTGGTTTCTGGGTTAGCTTGTTTGTGGATGTCTTTCTTCTTTCTTCTTCTGAAGGGCACAGTTTCCCTTGCTCGTAACAGTCTTCTTCCCAGTCAATCCCTTCTTCTTGGGCTACTATCGGTAGGGTGTTTGCCAATAGTTCGGACATGGTGCCTTTCTGGCTTTTTCTACTCCAGATAATAAGGTTTTTCCCTGCGCGGGTAAAAGCAACGTATAGTAGATTGAGGTTATCTACCCAAAGTTGAAGACGCTCTTGCAGGTAGTCGTTACCATAAATCGATTCAGCCATTTGGGTGGAATAGTTAATAGGAAGAATATCCAATGCATTGAACGGTGCTGTTTGTGGGGCACACCATACAAGCTGATTATTGGTTTCATTCTCCAGCTTCCAGTCGCAGAAAGGAAGGAGCACGGTATGGAATTCCAATCCTTTGGATTTGTGTATGGAGAAAATCCGGATACCTTCTACTTCTCCACTTGGAATTGTTTTACTGCATAATGTTTCGTCCCAATACCGGATGAATCCGTCCAGCTCGGAAGAATTGCTTTGCAGATAATCGGTCACGGCATCAAAGAAAGCGAATAAATAGGCATCCTGATCTTTAATAAGATTCATCTCGAATATGCTGAAAAGTTCCTCTAAAAGCTCATAGAGAGGCATTAGCCTTAGTTCCTTTATCTTTTCAAGAAAAGCTGCGGGAAGATAATTCCCGGCAGGGAGGAGTAGGAGAGTATTCCAATCCAGTCCTTTCTGTAAAACCTCGTTTTGATAGGCTACGGCCAGTTGGGCACGTGCTATTTTATTGTTTTCATCGGAAAGGAATCGCAGTGCATCCAGCATCATACAAATGGCGAGAGAGGCGTCCAGGCGGAAGGCTTCGTCTGATACCACTTTATAGTGTAGCTCCTTATCGAAGTAATCGGCGATTCGGGGAATACTTTTATTTTTCCGTACCAGGATGGCTATATCATTAAGTCGTACTCCGGAGGTGAGGAGATGTTTTACTTCTTCTCCCAGACTAATTAATGTCTGTTCGGTATAATCATGTTCTTCGTCGGGTTCGAGAAAAGAGACTTTTACATATCCTTTTTCTGTACTTCGTGGAGATTCCTGCACAACGTCGGCATAGGCTTTCTGCAGATCCTCACAATCCTTGCCTAACTGTTGCTTATATACTCCGTTCAGATAGTTGGCGGCAGCTGTGAAGATTTGGTTATTAAACCGGATCACATTGGTTTCACTTCTCCGGTTGGTAGCCAGTGTCTTGACGCGGATCGGGAAATGTTCGATGTGGTCATTCAGGCTGTTGAGAATTCCCCAATCGCCATTTCGCCAACGATAAATGGATTGTTTAACGTCTCCTACAATCAAACTGTCTGCTCCTTGAGACAATCCTTCCAGTAAGAGCAATTTGAAATTTCCCCATTGCATCCGGCTGGTATCCTGAAACTCATCTATCATGACGTTATGGATATTCGTTCCTATCTTTTCGAATACAAAAGAAGAGTCACCGTCTTTCACCAGTTGATGGAGCAGGGCGTTCGTATCTGATAATAGAAAACGATTGTTGTCGTGATTCAACTGACGTACTTCTTCATCGATATTGGCGAGGAGTTGCACTTTGTTGAGATGTTGCAGGGATAATCGGCAACTATTCAGTAACAAATTATTCTTGGAACGTAACTTTTCAGCATCTTCCAGAATTTGCATGAGACTGGAGTTGGCTAAATTAATGATGTCCGCGTAGCGGGGAGAAGTCTTGGTTGCCCAGTTCTTTGCGTCTTCCAGACATTTTTCTACTGTGACATTACGGATATCATTGCCTAAAACGCCATTATTAAGTTTACGGAAATAACTTCCGATTCCGCGTGAACCGTTTTTCAGATCATCAGCAGTCAGTGCGTGTCCATCCAGTTCTCCTTCGAATTGGTCGTAGAATCCTTTCATTTGCTCCAGTATTTCCGTTTCCAGAGCTTTCAGTTGCTTGCGATATTCTTTGATGGTATCCGGGTTTCGTAACCGTTGCCGGAGTCCTTCTCCCTTTTCAATATAACCTTCATCGAAAATATTGCGTCCGAAACTTTTTACTTCGTCCGACACGTTCCAACGCTTGTCATCGGCAATCCGCTCGTTGATATAATCGAGCAACCATGCGAGGACGGGAGAAGTGGGGCCTAGTTTCTCAATCATGCTATCTACAGCATCACTAAGAACTTCGGTGTTATTTAACTCGATATTCAGATTCGGGCTAAGTTCCAGTTCCCGTGCGAGATTGCGCATGACAGATTGAAAAAATGAGTCGATAGTCTCTACCCTAAACCGGCTGTAATCATGCAGCATATAGCTAAGGGCGACGCCTGCCGCTTCCCGTATCTCCTGTTCTGTTTTTCCAGTCTCTTCTTTAATTCGGTTGAGGTAGGCTTCGGAATCTTTATCGCCTATCTGTATGCCGTAAAGCTGACTAAGAATACGTTCTTTCATTTCTGCTGTTGCTTTATTGGTAAAGGTGACAGCGAGAATTTGCCGGTAGGCGCGGGGATTGAGAATTAACAGTTTGATATATTCCACTGCTAAGGTAAATGTCTTACCCGAACCTGCGGAGGCTTTATAGACTAAAAGTTCACTCATGTTTCTGTTTATGGGATATATTCGATTTTAGCAACAATGACCCGTATGTCCTCCGGTTCTTTCCCTGCCTTTACCAATGCCTGATGGAAGTTTTTGGGGAAGAACATGAAGAATGTATCCGGAGTGGAATCTACATATTTTATTTTCTTGGCTTTGTAGAAAGTAACATCCGGTTTGTATTCAGTGATAGGCTCTGCATATTCTGCTGAAGTAATTCCGAAACGTTCGGTGCCTTTCACTACATATTGCAGATCAATGCCGTGGCGGTGTGCTTCGATTTTACGCTTACTGACATCTTGCGTTGTTGCATCCTGTACATTGATGTAACAATGTTCGCCATCCACTTCGTATCGTCCGGCAGGCATATTCACAAGGTCGTGGGTAGCTAGCCATTGGAAAGTTTTGTCCCATACTTTCTTGTTCTTATGATATTGTGACGCAAATTCCTGATAATCGGTCGTTTTATGAGGCATTGCCTTCAATCCGTTCGCCCATTCTTGTTTTTGTGTCCATTGACGGGCTTGTTTAAGAGTCCAGTTATCTGCGGATTCTTGTGAACACACGTTTTCAGTGAAGAAGAAAAGAAAAAGTCCGATAAACAGGCTTGAACTACTAAATACGAATTTTGATTTCATGATTGTTCGAAAAAATTAGGTCCGAAAATAAGTATGAATAAGGGTAGATAGTCTTTTAAAGCTACTCGCAATAACTTTAAGGCTTGTCCAATCCTGTAATTAATCGTTTGTGGAGATACATTCAGCTTCTCGGCAATTTCTTTATGCGTCAGATGTTGATTGCGGTTCATCTCGTAAGCTTCGAGATATTCTTTCGGAAGTTTTTTTAGTGCTTCTTCATATAAACGGAAAAGCTCATCACTCAAATAGAAGTCCGGGTTATTGAACTCACTATCATATTTATCAACGATTTCCTGATGAACTTTTCGTTTGATCTCAAAATGGGAAAGACGGTTGAGAGCTTTGTTCTTGACAATTGTGAAAAGAAGTGTTTTGAGTGTCAGCTCTTCCATAAGAGTACAACGATTTTCCCACAGCCACATCATCGTTTCTTGTACAATCTCCTCTATTTCTTCCTGCTCGCCTACATATTGGGAACAAAAAGCACATAGCCTACGGAAATAATGTCTGTAGACGACGTCAAAAACTTTTTCTTCTCCTGCTTTTAGGGCAGTGATAACGGACTTATTATTATTAATATCCAAATATATCGGAGATTGTGACATTCTCTTTTAATTTATGTAAGACAAAAATAATGAAAGAAGTAGATAAATGAAATAAAAATGCGAGAAAAAATATTTTTTTCTTTTTCTCTTTAGTATATTTGTACTCACAACTGTATTACTACAAAGGTATTATAGTTTTTTTTGTAAAAAGATAAAAGAGCATGGATGAAACTATCTTGGTGAATTACCTGCAAGGCGAATGTAATGATGAAGAAGCTGCCCGGGTGGAAGCTTGGTGCGAGGAAGGACCGGAAAACCGGAAAGCTTTGGAGCAACTTTATTACACTCTTTTTGTAGGTGAGCGTATAGCGGTGATGAATACTGTAGATACAGAGGCGTCATTGGAGCAATTTAAATCAGCTATCAGAGAAAAGGAGAAAAAGGCTAAGCGGAAAAGTATCTCGATCCGTTGGGGACGTTATGCTACTGTGGCGGCTGCTTTTCTTACCGGACTCGTTTTTGCCGGTGGAATTGCCTGGGGATTACTTTCTAATAAGCTTTCGGATTATGAGGTGATAACTGCTGCCGGACAGAGAGCGCAGACTGTGTTGCCGGATGGTAGTAAGGTATGGCTGAATGCATCTTCAAAAATAGTTTATCATAATTCTTTCTGGAGTTCGGATCGTCAAATCGATTTGTCGGGTGAAGCCTATTTTGAAGTGTCTCATGATAAACATGCTCCATTTATAGTAAATAGTAAGCAAATCAAGACTTGTGTGCTTGGTACGAAATTTAATGTGCGTGCACGCCAAGATGAGAATAGGGTAGTGACTACCTTGCTTCAAGGACTGGTACGGGTAGATTCTCCACGAACGGAAGAGAATGGCTATTTGTTGAAACCGGGACAGACATTGAATGTGAATACGGATACTTATCAAGCAGAGTTAATTGAATATAACCAGCCTACAGATGTGCTTCTCTGGATTAATGGCAAGTTGGAATTTAAGCAACAATCTTTATTGGAAATAACCAATATTATGGAGAAGTTGTACGACATCAAATTTATCTATAAGGATGAAACATTGAAATCAGAACGGTTTACCGGTGAATTCTCTACTGATAGCACTGCTGATGAAATACTGAATGTTTTAATGCATACTAATCATTTCTCTTACAAGAAAGACGGACGGATTGTCCGGATGATGAAGAAATAAGATAATAAAGTTTTTTGTCGCTGAATACATATCACAATTATGCTCAAAACTGTTCGGAAATGAATCAAATGCTTATGATTCTTTTCAGGCACGGATTACACGGATTTCACGGTTTTAGCGTAGTGAGTGCGCAAAGCTACCGTGTAATCCGCGTAATCCGTGCCTAAATTTTATGACCTGTTTAATTCAAAACGGTACGGAAATGAATGAAACAGTGCGAAAATGAGTGAAACTGTACGGATTCGGTCATACATAGTGGAAAAATATCTATCATACTATCATTCATTTTAATAATATTCTAATTATCAAAAGAATAAGTATGATAGATAGCTCTAAAAAAATGTATCTATCATACTTTTATCAGCAAAAAGGGATATCTATCATTCCTGTACTGTATCTATTTTAGTGTAGCATTAGGTGAGATAATCCATTTAAAGACATACGAATGCACACTTTATAGGATGATAACCTGTATTTGACAGCTTAATTATTTATGAGGAGCGGCAGTATTTCTATAGTTCACAAGTGTGTGCCGTACAGCCCACGCATGTAAACCATACAGCCTACATATGCAGGCTATACAGCCCACACTTGTGGGCTATAAACTTATCGCCGTTTAAGTGGGATTTTTGAGCTGCGATATTCGGATTTATATGGTTTCATCGTGATAAAAACAAGCCGTCTTATGCTTATTATAGAATATTTATACGGCTATTTTGTAGATGATAGATAACCCGTTTTTACTGGTAAAAGTATGATGGATACATTTTTTTAGAGCTATCTATCATACTTATTCTTTTGATAATTAGAATATTACTAAAATAAATGATAGTATGATAGATCGTTTTTTCATTGTGTAATGTTTAGTTTAAACTCCTATACAATGAATTAGTTCAAATCTGGTACGGGTTTGAACTAAAGCGTGGTTTTCGGACTGACCTGTATGTTTGTGAGGTATGTTTCTAAGAAAAAGGGTAATCCAATGGGGTACCCTTTATTCTATCATTTCTATGTTATCTATTCATTATGTTTATTCACTTTTGGGTTCGTAAACATTAAATTCTGTAACATCCGTACGACCGTTTGTAGAGATAGTGATAATCTGATATTTCAGATACCGCGTAGTAATAGGAGAGATGAACGTAATGTTTTGTGTACTATTACTGGGTATTGTTAATGAACTCAATGATTTCCATGTCGTACCATTTTCAGACTGTAATATTTCCACTTCTCTAGGAGCAAATGCATATCCCCAATGATTCGTTTTGATACCTGTTAAAAGCTTAGTTTCTCCTAAATCAACGGTAAACCAGAATCCTTTATTATTTAGAGCAACGTCAGTTCCAGTCTTGCCATCGATTAAATTATTGGGTGCGCCTTCTACTCCTTCTTCTACATTAATAATCCAACCTGCACGATTATTGATAAGTTGGCTATTGTCAGGAGTACCACTTTTTAGATTGCAGTAGGCAGCTTTATTAATAATGGCAGGTAATGTACTTAAGCTACTGCTAATAACAGTGTTTTTATCATTGGTCGTTACATTACTGATTGAGACACTGAAAGAGAAACTTGTTTTTTCCATGATACTGGCAAATATCGTCGGATCAACCGTCGCTGTGATTTCTTCAGAAGTCATCTGTCCTTCTTTGAGAGTAACCTGTGAGGAACTTAAAACGATCTGGCTTGCATCAAGCCCTTCTGTTTCACTTTTTGCACTTAATGTGATAACGATATCTGTAGAGACTGCTTTCTGTGTTTTTACAGTAAAAGCCATCTTAATTTCATCTCCTCCGATTCCATTCGCATCATGAGTCAGATTGAACTTTTTTACATTCCCCGATAAATAGTCATTTCTCTGTAGAGACACATACGTAGCATTCCACTCGTTAAAAACTTCTTCATCATCACTACAGGACGAAATGAACGGTACAAACAAGCCGAGTAGAGTTGCTATTGATAGTGATTGAAATATATTTTTCATATGTACATACGATTAAATTATTACTATTTCCATTCGGTAGATTTATCTGTAGATAAAATACCGTCAATCCAGGTAGGAGTAACAGAAGTAGTCAAAGTATGACCTTTGCCGGTTGCATCTTCGAATACATTGCCTTGTCCTTCATTGAATCGCCAATAAGCTTCCAGACCCACAGATTTTGGGCTAACTTGAGTCATGTTATTCTGAATTTGAGAAGCGGAACGAACTACAGACCAGATACGTGCTTCGCTCATCAAAATCTTACAACCACTCCACCATGTATCGGCAGAAAACCAACTTATACTGGAAAAAATAGTGGGTCCCGATGGAATACTCAAGACACCTGAATCTATTCCGTTAATATAAAGACGGTAAGATGAACCATCGCATACTAGAGCTAGATGTTGCCATTCATTAGGCTTAAAAGAATTGCTTGGATTCAAATAAAGACTATTACGACCCACAACTTGTACTAATGAATGAGCCTTGAAATTTTCATTATCAGACTGCGGGTCTTCAAAACGCAACAAGATATTATTCAGGGCATCACCGTTACCATTACTAAAAATAGCACGATTTCGATTATTCATATTACTTACTTGAAAACGAACCTCTATCGTATATTGTGCATACGTTTCAGATGATTCTGCATATTTATTAGAAGTTAAATTAGCAGAACCGGTAAACATCGGGGCTGAAAACTCAATAATACTTTCAGCTAAAATAACAAAAGTTCCGGTATTTTCCATTGGTGAAATGCTTCCATCCTGCAATACAAGTTTTACAGGCAGCGCATATGATTCTCCTGACTTCATCATTTCCTGGCTAAAAGCTTTCAAGGCAATAGAGAGGGCATCAGTGGCATACTGTCCGGCTTTCACTGTAATAGTTTCCGGTAGTGTATAATATCCTTCAGGCAACATTATATATCCGGTTCCATTAATGTGGTTATAAGCATCCAATACAGATTGGTCCGTGACCAACTTATAATGGTTGTCTGTAGAAGAAAGATTGCTAAGATGCACATTTAGAGTAGTAAAACTTTCGCCAGAGGCTTGTACAGTTACTTTTTGGCTTGTACTTGAAAGTGCTTCTTCAATATAAGCATGTGTGTCTAAAGCATCATATTTCGCATCTCCGCAACTTACCATACTTCCTAAGCCTGCTATAATTGCAGAGAAGTATAAAGTTCTTATATAATTCATACGTTTCATAGTTTACATTAATTTTTAAGTAATGAATGTGATGATGGATTCATAATCTGGATGGCACGACGTATATTCTTATATTCCGGTGAAGTACCAAATTCTGCTTCCATGTGATAAGTTCCTACCCCACCTTTACGAAAACCATTTCTAGGCTGCCAGCGTGCCATACCTTCGAGAGATTTCATTTTATTACCATAACGATCTTTGTAATCATATCCGCCATCCATAGCAGCATCAGTTGCTTCAAAATTTTCAGTCATTATTGTTCTTCTGGTGATTTCTTCCTCACTCATCACCCCATTAAAAGTAGCTATTAATGCCGGTCCCCATACGTTACCATCAATAAGTCTTCCATCCAAATTAGAATCACCACCCGGATTATAGGCTTGAATAATGAAATAATCAAAGTAAGTCCCAATTTCAGGTTTGGTACTAATTCTTTGAGGTTCACCATCAATGACCAATAGTTTTCCAGTCCCGGATTTCGGTCCCAGATACTTGCCTAATTCGTCAATAAAGAAAAACAAATGTTCATCTGAATTGACAATATTTCCGGTGTAGGGTCCGGCCACTGGTTCGTAATCTATATCAAATCCATCATAACCATATAGATTTAAAGTATCTACAATCGCTTTTGCATATTTGCGGATTGAAGTTTCTACTGCTTCTATATTACTCTCGTCTGACGGGTATCCCCAAAAATCATTAATAGCTTCCTGTTTACTATTATATCCCATTTCTTTCCAATTATCCAGTATGTTCTGTGGAGTCAGTTTGTCTCCTACACCACCGATAATTGAACAGTATATAATTTTTGTACCTTTCATGTTCTGGCAAAAAGCCATATCCTTGCGTTGAGCTTCAGAAAGATTTGTTCCATTATCCCAAATAGAAACAATATCTACGCTATCCGGAATACCAGCTAGAGAGCTTTTCATAAAAGCACCTTCACCACTCCAGCCGCCAAACCAGCCAAAGGCAACTTGGTGATCTGTCTGCTTATAGGCACGCAAGGCCGCATAATATTCATCCGATACGATCGATTCGGGAAAAGTTTTTGCTTCCGACTCCGTCCAGTCACTGCAACCGATCAATGAGGTCGTTGCCAGTGATATGAGTACAATGTATAATAAATAAATTTTCTTCATAAAAGTCCTTTTTATGCATTATATAAATTAGTTCTTCTTAGCCCACTTTAAGTCAGTAGCTTCATTATCAGCACCGCCAAGTTCTGCTACTCCCAGATCATAATTGGCTTTATTGTTTTGTGCCTCTGTATAAGGGAAGCTTAGACGACGCATACCGCGTTGGCTACTCACTCCACAATCTGATAGATTGTCGATACAAGGATAAAGTTCCGGATAACCTGTACGGCGATATTCAGCCCATGCTTCCAATCCTAATGGATAATTGGCGATCCATTTTTGAGTAATGACACGTTGGAAATTTTTTCCATTTACGTTATCAGCCTCACTGTCATCCCACATCACACTCACTGTATTGGTAATTGTAGCAGTAGCATTTTGCACAGCATCACTTTCATGTGATACGACAGGAGCCTCGTCAATCTTCAAGTATTCAGTGGCTGAAACCTGATACTGTTCCATTGACAAATTAATGCCATCTTCATAATAGGCTTTTGCTGTTTTAGAACCGACATTCCAACCACGCAATTTTCCTTCTGCACGTAAAAAAGCCGTTTCTGCAGCACAGAAAACCATTAATTTAGAAGTTGCCGTATATGCAGGAATAGAGAATCCCGCTGCGTCTGCCTTTTTAAAATCAGCATCTCCAGTACGCATACCTACATATTCATCTGTTTTTCCGGTAAGGGTAGACTTATTAAAGAACTTCGGCATACGTGGATCGTCATATGCATTCATATAGTCTACAATATTTGCATTCACACGCAGATCACCCCAACTTACAGCTGCCAGTTGATATGGATTACTTTGTGTGCCACAAGAAAGCATAGCATTATCCGAGTTACTTTCAATCAATCCTGCCTTATGTGTTACTGCTGCTTCAGCTGCCTCTTGAGCAATGCTTGGCCATGTTCCGCTGATTCGCATTGCAACACGTAAACGCATTGAATTGGCTAGCTTAGCCCAGCCTGAATAATTTCCATCGAAAACCGGATCATTGGCTCCCAATGGGGCATTACCATTTGTTTCTACATAATAGTTGTACAAAACATCAGCTGCATTGGCTAAATCACTTAATATATTAGTATAGACCTGTTCCTGGGTATCATAAGATACATAGAAATTCCCCTTCTTTACTTGGCTGTAAGGCATCGGTCCATAACAATCTGCAACGCGAAGCATCGTTATGGCACGTATCATGCAGGCGAAAGCATAATAGTGTCCGGTAGAATTAGTTGCTTCCTGTATCTGGAAAAAGTTTCCGTATATTTTTTCAAACGGAGTGTTCCAAGGGGTGGCATTCCAGGCGTCGCTCTGATTGAATGTACTGAAGTTTGTACCACTCCATGTGTTAGAACAGCATAAATAGCCACCTAACTGTCCCACCATCTGATCCTGCATTTGAGAGTCATTCTGCTGAATATTCACAATTGTTTCAATCATAGACTTCATCAAAGTAGCAGGGTCTGCATCATGAATTTGATATTGATTCGTATTATACTCCTCAAATTTATCGGTACAGCTTCCTGCCAGTAACAATAGAGCGGCACCGACTGTGATATTTCTTAAATATTTTCTCATAACATTAGCTTTTTCTTTTAGAATTGAACTTTCACATTAAAACCGAAGTTACGCAAGCTGGGTTGCATAAAGTAGTCTACATTCATATAATAGTTACTGGAGGTAGAGGCAGACAATTCCGGGTCGAATGGAGCTTTACAGTAGATCATCCATAAATTACGTCCTACAACACCTAAAGTAATATTCGCCACATTTTTAAACCATCTTTTAGGAAGTGTATAATTTAAGCTCAATTCCTGCAAACGTACATTGGTTGCACTATATAGATAATAACGGCCATAGCCACCTTCACCCGTACCGATAGCTTGGTAATACTTTTGGGCATCAACTTTACCGTTATTAATAGGAATACCACCATTATCACGAGCTGTTGCAGATGATTCCGACACTCCATAATAATCTAAAATACCTTGAGTAGCCGAATAAGCTAATCCGCCTACACGGGCTGATAATACAATTCCCAAGTCGATTCCTTTGTAATTGAAATGATTGGTCCATCCGAGGTTGAAATCAGCATCCAGATTACCGACTTTTACCGGAGTGTTTGATGAAGTGATACCCAGATTACCATTCTGATCGACTTTTATATTACCGTTATTGTCTTTTGTCAGTTGGTTGTATACATAGATATCGGTCATGGAACCTCCTTCTGTCAGGATGACGCGGGGAGCTACATTCTCTTTACCTAACCAACCCACATTCATTTCATCCATTTGGATAGCTTCTCCTGTCACAGGATTCACGCTGCCGCTTGCCAGTCGTTTCACCTTGTTACGGTTTAAAGTGAAGGTAGCATTAGAAGACCATCCGAATCCTGCCCATTTATCACTGAATCCTAAAGCTAATTCAATACCCTGATTTTGCACGTTACCGGCCTGTACAATCGCTTGTTTATATCCGGAAGAAGAGGGGATATCCACCTTAAATGTTTGGTTTAATGTGTTAGAACGATAGTAAGTAGCGTCTAAATTAAACCGATTTCCCCAGAATTTCAAGTTCAAGCCGATTTCCCAGGATTTAGTCTTTTCAGGTTTCATATTGTCCATCGGGTATACGGTCGGATTCGCCCAGTTATGTGTCTGGCTGTTGTATTCGTAACCCGGATTAGTAAGGAAACGATCAAAGGAAGAGGCTACCACTGTATACGAACCGCGTATTTTAGCATAAGAAATCACCTCTGGTAGTTTAACCATTTCTGATAATAAAGCCGATAAACCGACTGACGGATAAAAGAAAGATTTCTGTTTGGAGAATGCAAGTTTTGAATCCCAGTCATTACGTCCGGTTACAGTTAAATACAGTTGATTTTTCCAACTTAATTCAGCACTGGCAAAAATACTTTGAATTTCATCTTCATATCCGGTAGGGTCCGGTTTATAGTTGGCGGAGAAATTAATATTGTTGATCTGGAAGAAGTTGGGAATAACCAGGTCGCCTGCAATATATAACTGATCCATTGAAGTATGATATATGGAAGCACCAACATTGGCTGTTAAATGAAAATCACCGAATGTTTTATCTATATTGGCCAGGAAATCGGCATATAAAGAACGTTCCTGACGCATAGCATCTTCAAAACCACCGCTTACACCACAGAATGTTGTTAATGTAGAAGCTGATTTTTCGTTTTTATTCCGGTAGTCGGAGTTGTCCAGATTGACACGACCGACAACATTGAGCCAATCTGTAGCCTGCCATTTCAAAGAAGCGTTCATCATATAACGTTTCTTGTTGGAAGTACGGTTGATACGATTTTGTATCCAATATGGATTTTGTAATGACAAACTTGCATCACCATAAGGCCAATATTGCTCCATATAGCCGTAGTTAGTATTATAACGTTCATACAAACGAATTTCGTCAAAGTTGTCTCCACGAGGGAATAGATACAGTGATGGGAGAGGGTTATAATACTGTCCTTGAGAAACCATGTTTTTGTTGTTCTGAACGATATATTGTGCACCGATATCCAGAGTAAGCTTATCATTTAGAAAATGGGTGGTATTACGTGCCGTAAAATTATAACGGTTATAGGAGTTGTTCGGAAGAATACCACCAGAGTTAGTTGTAGAAGCAGAAAGATAGGTCTGGTTTTTGGTATTTCCTGTAGATAATGCTACCGAATTGATAACATTGGATCCTGTTTCAAAAAAGTCAGATGGGTTATATCGACGGTTTGTCAATTCTCCCCAGCTGAATAATCCGGAACTTGTGCCATAACGGTTCTGCATATCCGGCATAATATATGCTTTAGAAAAGGTAGTACTGTTGGATACTGTTATGGTAGTTTTCTCTGTTTGGCCTTTTTTAGTAGTAATTAAAACAACACCGTTTGCCGCAGCAGAACCATATAATGCTGCCGCTGAAGGACCGGTCATCATACTGATACTAGCAATATCATCCGGGTTTAAGTCAGCAACGGCATCTGATCCTCCCATGTCTCCGAATAACCCTTCACCACCGCTTTTCCCTGTATTAAAAATAGGTACACCGTCAATCACGTACAATGCATTGTTATCTTTAGTCAGAGATTTCATTCCACGCATAACAACACGTGTGGCACCACCAGCACCGGTTGCACCACTATTAATCTGAACACCGGCAACCTTTCCTGATAGTGAATTCATAAAATTAGCATCCTTTACAGCTGTCAATTCATCACCTTTTACTTCCTGTACATTATAACTTAATGCCTTTGTTGCACGCTTGATACCCAATGCAGTAACAACAACTTCATCCAATACTTGCGTATCTTCTC